>Ga0137412_10003983_pt1 | contig 11816 bp, 9 predicted proteins | sample CZODoug2_1_16fun_FD_122160 | JGI IMG/M metagenome (GOLD analysis project Ga0137412, IMG submission 122160) | Vadose zone soil fungal communities from Angelo Coast Range Reserve, California, USA - CZODoug2_1_16fungal (Hybrid Assembly) | ecosystem: Environmental > Terrestrial > Soil > Vadose zone...
ATTAAATATGCAGCAGAGAGTAGGAGAAAAGCATCATGTGACCGGGGTGATACCAGGTAAATATATGATCTCTGGTGGTCACATGGTACTTCACCCCCGGTCACATGATGCTTTTCTCCTACTCTCTGCTGCATATTTAATTAACCATACTAAAGATGGGATTATCCATGGTCACCTGGTACTTTCGTCGTGGTCACGTGGTACTTTGTTCGAGTACAGGTTTACCTCCTTGTCTCACCCAGAAACCACTCTATAGACTCAACGCAACGACCCGTATGCGTACGCCTATCGACGCTGATGAGATAGGGGTTAAGAAGGTTCATCGAGTTTCGTAGCGCATAAATTAAACTTAGAAACGTAATCCTTATTACAACACAGTTGAAGTGCTACAGGGTGAGCCTTTATTGTCACCTGCTTTGGCATGCAGAATGTACTAATATGAGGGTTGCTCTCCCGTGTGTGTTTGCAATTCAGATGAGTGTTTTGGTGACTTGGTGCATCTCAATGGCATCGGAAAACAAATCGCAACGGATGCATTCCTCAGTTGGCTGAGGCAACGCACTATAGGTCGATAGTTCTGACCTGTCTCAAAACGTAGCGCGTTATCTGTTCGAGATTGTGTCTCTCTTTAGGTCTTTAGGCCCGATCTTTCATAGTTGTTCTTGCTGATTTTGTAATTCCCTATTTCAATCAGGCTTTGCTATGAGGAAAGAACTTGGTAACGAAAATGAGGCAATCTGGAGCCGATGGTATAAGAACGCTGAACGAGCCCCCGACCGGGACGCGATCATTCATTGGGTCGCGGGAGAAGAGCCGTTCAGGTGGACATTCTCTGCTTTAATCGACACTGCGGAAGGCCTGGCGGCAACGTTGGTCGAGCATGATATCGGTAAAGGTGATGTCTGCGCCATCATTATGCGGCACAACAAGATTTTGTACCCGCTTTATCTTGCCGTAGTTTGTGTGGGAGCGATCCCAGCAATACTGGCATATCCGAATCCGCGTTTGCATCCCGATAAGTTCCGGCAAGGCATTGACGGTATGTCTTCACGCTCGGGTCTCGATTGGGTTTTCACTGAACGTGACCTTGAGGGAACGGTTCGCCCTTCTCTCGAAAGACCAGGCAGCACGATTAAAGGCCTGCATTTTCCTCTGGAATGGAAAACTGGACACGTGTTGACGAAAGAACAGCTGGATCGCGTTATTACTCGTCACAAGCTGGTGAAACGCGACGATCCTTTGTTACTTCAGCATTCTTCTGGAACCACTGGACTGCAAAAGCCCGTGTTATTATCACACCGCGCGGTATTAGAGCATGTCAAATACTACGGGCAGGCAATTGGATTGAATTCGAATGACAAAATTGTGAGTTGGCTGCCTTTATATCACGATATGGGACTGATCGCGGCGTTTCATCTGCCGCTCGCATTGGGGATACCAACTGTTCAAATAGATCCTTTCGAATGGGTAATGGTACCATCGCTGTTACTCGACGCGATCTCGCTTGAGCGTGGAACGATTTCGTGGCTTCCGAATTTTGCCTATAATATGATCGCCGACAAGATAGCTGACGATGAACTTGACGGTATCAATCTTGAGAGTTGGAGACTTGTTATCAACTGCAGTGAACCAGTAAGATACGAAAGTCATCAGAAGTTCGTGGAGAGATTCCGGCACTGGGGCCTGAATCCTTTGGCCATTTCGTCGTGTTATGCGATGGCCGAAACAACGTTTGCGACAACACAGACACCGCCTGGAACGCCACCCTCGTTGTTGGCCCTCGATAGAAATGCGCTGGCACAGGGAAAAGTCAAAATTGCCCAGGATGCAGACCGAGCCAAGATATGTGTTTCATCGGGTAAAACAATCGCCCATTGCCAGGTGAGAATCGTTGATGAAAACCGCCAAGAGGTTAGCGATAGAACGATCGGGGAGATAGCGATCAAGTCGAGATCGATGTTTGATGGTTACAGGAACTACCTAGAGAAGACAAGAGAGGTGGTGTGTGATGGGTGGTATTACAGCGGCGATTATGGATTCGCTGATCGTGGCGACTACTATGTAATTGGGAGAAAAAAGGACATAATTATTGTAGCCGGGAACAACATTTATCCTGAGGACCTGGAAGATGTTGTAGGCAAAGTGGAAGGCGTAATTCCAGGAAGGGTGATTGCCTTTGGAGAAGAAGATAGACAACTGGGAACCGAGCACGTATCAGTGATCGCGGAGAGCGGCATGACCGGCGATCAAGGGCAGAGAAAGCTGAAAATGGATATAATCGAGGCAGCAATGGCAATCGACGTGTCCATAACAAATGTTTACCTTGTTCCACCGCGTTGGCTGATCAAAAGCTCTGCCGGAAAACCAAGCAGAAAAGCGAACAAAGAAAGAATCTTATCCGGCAGCGAAACAAGGAAGGCTAAAACTAATGATTACGGAGGAATTGAAGCGCGTCATACTAACCGCGCTCAAGTTGGATGACTGGGATATCCAGGATGAAACAATCGCAACTCAGGTTCCGGGCTGGGATTCCTTGAATCATGTAAATGTCATTCTTGCTATAGAGAACCATTTTCGTGTTCGTTTTAAACCAGTCGAGGTCTTAAAACTCAAAAACATCGGTGACCTCCAGGCTTTGCTGACTGCAAAACTGCAAAAGCCGGTTTGAACGTTGGCGCTCAGCTTTTCACGGGCTTAAGGGTGCTAGACACCGGAGTCACTCATCGAGCTATAAGGATGGAGCGGGTCAATAATGTGGCCCTATTCGCAGAGTATCGGCCTACCTCCCAGCGGGTTCATTTGTGACCTCCTCGTAGAGGTGCTCGCGCAATTATGAATTTTACCTCATTTGAATTTCTATGCTTTTTTCTGGCAGTCATATTACTGCTGAGTTGCCTGCGCGGCCTCAGCGCACAGAAATGGCTACTCTTAGCGGCGAGCTACTGCTTCTACCTTACGTGGAGCGTACCATGCATTGTGTTGTTAATTTTCATTTCGCTGTCGGATTACTATATCGGGCGCAAACTGGGTCAGACCGAGAATCCAATTCATCGAAAACGGCTGCTTATCAGCGGTCTTGTGGTCAACCTGGGGCTTCTCGGATTCTTCAAGTACAGTAATTTTATCCTTGAAAATATTTGGCTCGCACTGAGCGCGTTGGGCATGCATTTCCATCGCCCTCATTACGACATTATCCTGCCACCGGGCATCTCTTACTTCACCTTTGCCAGCCTAAGCTACGTCCTGGATGTTTATTACGAACGCATTCAGCCAACTCGCAGCCGTAGGGATTATTCGCTCTTCATTTCCTTTTTTCCAAAGCTGCTCGCCGGCCCCATCATGCGCGCGGGCGACTTCCTGTCGCAAGTTCAGCAGCGCGTTTACGCAAATGCCGCGGCAATCGAATCGGGTCTGTTTTATTTCCTGCTGGGGGCTGTGAAGAAATTGGTCATCTCCGATCAGGTTGCCGGTCCTGTTAATCTAATCTTTTCATCTCCAGGACAATATGACGGGCTGACCCTTTTACTAGGTGCTCTTGGTTACGCCGTTCAGATTTATTGTGATTTCTCAGGCTATTCCGATATGGCGATCGGCTCGGCACTCTTACTCGGTTTCAAACTTCCCGAGAATTTTCAGATGCCGTATAGCTCAGTGACGATTACAGAGTTTTGGCGTCGATGGCATATTACTTTATCTGCCTGGTTTCGCGATTACGTTTTCATACCCATGGAGATCGCAAGAAAAAATGCTCGAAGTGCCATCCTTCGCACGACGATCAGTCTCATGGCCACTATGCTTCTTTGTGGACTGTGGCACGGCGCAGGTTGGAACTTTGTAATCTGGGGCGGAATCCATGGGGTGGCACTGGCAGTTCACAGAATTTGGATCACTTGGAATCCATTACGTGGATTAGCGGCTCGCCGCGTCTTCCAACCAGCGTGGACATTGTTCTCGCGCCTGCTCACGCTCAGTATCGTGCTGCTAGCTTGGGTCTTCTTCCGTGCTCAATCTTTGGCCGATGCGGGCTCCTACCTGAGCCGTATGCTGTCATGGAGCCATGATGGTAACCGGTGGGTCTCGCCTTATATCCTCCTGGCAGTGGCCGCGGTATTGTTTACGCACTTGCTTGTGAATAAGGATCGCAACTGGGCGCAGGAACTCCCGACGCGCGCCGTTCCCGTGCGCATTACGGCCTATGCGGCGCTGGTGATCTTGCTCAGCTTTTTTGGAGCGACTAACGCCGTACCGTTTATATATCTCCAGTTTTGAGCGGTGTTTATTGCCATTCGACGCCCTATTAGTAGCCGACGCCTCCACATGAATTCGGAATACATTGCATCCCTGGACAACCGTATTCTGGTCACAGGATCTAATGGTTTCATCGGAACCAAAGTCATTGAGATTCTTCTCGAGTATGGCTTTTCCAACATACGTTGCCTCGTTCGATCTTCCAGCCAACTTGGTCGCCTCGAACAGGCGCTCAGCTCCTTCGATTTCGGAAGAAATGTTGAGATCGTTACCGGCGATCTCCTTTCACGCGAGGACTGCGAAAAGGCGGCTGAAAACGTTTCGATTATCTACCATCTCGCGGCCGGTATAGAGAAATCCTTTGCAGGTGCATTTATGAATTCTGCCTTGGCTACGCGCAATTTGCTGGATGCATTTCTCGAAGTTGGAAAGCCAAAGCGGTTCGTGAATGTCAGTTCTTTTGCGGTTTATTCGAATTTGAGCTTAAAGCATAACAGTCTTCTTGATGAAACCTGCCCGTTGGAAACGGCTTCCCAGGAGCGATTCGACGCTTATGGCTTTGGGAAACTTAAACAGGAAGAAATTGTCCGGGAATACGCGAAACACCACCGGCTACCGTGTGCGACACTGAGGCCAGGTTACGTTTTCGGAGCTGGCAAACAGGAGTTAAACGGCCGCGTCGGGATCAAGATTTTCGGACCGTTTATCCAGGTAAACGGCTCGAATCATTTGCCACTGACCTATGTCGATAATTGTGCCGAAGCAATTGTCCTCGCTGGTCTCACGCCGGGAATCGATGGTGAAATCTTTAATATTGTTGATGATGATCTCCTCACTGCTCGCCAGTTTCTCAAAACTTACAAAGCAGCCAGGCGCTTTCGGTCGGTTAGCGTTCCCTACTGGGTTGCTTATAGCGCATGTTATGCCTGGGAAAAATACTCGAAATGGTCGAAGGGCCAGCTTCCGCCTGTCTTCAACCGTCGCCGCTGCGTGGCCAATTGGAAGAGTCAGCGCTACTCGAACGAGAAACTCAAAACACGACTGGGTTGGAAGCCACGCGTGCCGATGAAGCAAGCGATGGAAACATTCCTTGCGCAGTTCGGAACAAACAGCGAGGCCTGATCGAGATGCTTCGTGTCGCAATAGTCGGTTGCGGGAAGATTGCCGACCAGCATGTACACGCCATCCGGCGACTTCCGGATTGCAGCATCGTTGCAGTTTGCGATCGGGAACCTCTCATGGCGCAGCAGCTTGCCGAGCGTTTCCAAATTCCGGGCGTGTTCTCCAATGCTCAGGAGATGTTGAAGGCCGTTTCACCCGATGTTGTTCACATCACCACGCCGCCACAGAGCCACTACACACTGGCGAGAGAATGTCTCGAGGCGGGAAGCCACGTGTACCTGGAGAAACCTTTTACGGTCGCCAGCAAAGAGGCGGAATCATTAATCGAGCTCGCTGAAAATAAGAATATCAAGATCACCGCGGGACATAATCTTCAGTTCACGCTCGAGATGCTGGAAATGCGCCGCCTGATGAGAGAAGGTTTTGTGGGTGGAGAGCCGGCGCATTTAGAGAGTTACTTTTCCTATGACTTAGGCGACGCGACGTATGCAAAAGCGCTTTTACAAGACCAAAACCATTGGGTGCGAAAGCTACCGGGTGGCTTGCTCCACAACATCATCAGTCATGGAGTAGCAAAGCTTGCTGAATTTATTGATGACGATATAACGGAGGTCACGGCGATTGCAGGCCAAAGTCCGCTACTTAAGAGTTTGGGTGACGAACGGATCCTGGATGAATTAAGGGTGTTGCTTCGGGATAAAACAGGTAGGACTGCATCGTTCTGTTTTTCGACACAACTCAAAGGGCTCAACCAGTTGCATCTTTACGGCCCGGAAGGTTCAATCGTCGTGGATCACATCAGCGGGACCGTTGTTCGAAACAAGTATCGACCCTGTAAGAGTTATCTAACGTATTTCGTACCGCCGCTTCGGGCTGCCCGCGAGCACCTCAGGAACACGCGCATCAACATCACCAATTTTGTTCGGCAGCGACTTTACCAGGACTCTGGAATGAAGGAACTGATTGAGCGCTTTTACAACAGCATTCGATCAGGTAGTCCACCGCCAATCCCGTACCGCGAAATCATCCTTACCGCTCGTATCATGGACGAGATCTTCGCTCAGATCTATGCTGGGCAGAACTCTGAAAGTAGACGAAACACGATGGAGACCAGGCAAAACGCTACTGCCTTCGATATTTCATTATCAGCCATCGGCCGACAGCCATGAAATACGTCCTAATTACTCCCGCACACAATGAAGAAGCGTTCATTGAAAAGACGCTTGCCTCCATGATCGCTCAGACCCGGTTGCCTGAGCGATGGGTGATCGTGGATGATGGTTCGGCCGATCGGACAGCACGTATCGTAGAAGGTTACGTGAGCCGCTATCAATGGATCGAACTCTTCAGGAGGCCGCAGCGGATCGATCGAAGTTTTGCTGGAAAGGTTTACGCTTTCAATGACGGCTTGAAACGAGCTCGATCGGTTGATTTCGACGTGATCGGAAATCTCGATGCCGACCTTTCGTTCGACCCGGATTACCTGGAGTTTTTGATAGGAAAGTTTGCCGAAGATCCACAGCTAGGCGTCGCCGGGACGCCGTTTACCGAGGACGGCGGTTACGACACTGCCAGGGATAGTTTCGAAGGTGAGAATCACGTCGCTGGCGGATGCCAGCTTTTTAGGAGACAGTGTTTTGAGGAAGTAGGCGGTTACATCCCGAATCGTGGTGGAGGAATTGACTGGATCGCTGTGACGACAGCACGGATGAAGGGATGGAAAGCCCGGTCGTTCTCGGAAAAACGATTTCATCACTACCGAACACTTGGGACGGCGGGGAGAGGCCCTTTGCGCGCACTATTTTCTTACGGGGAAAAAGACTATTACCTTGGGGGTTCCTCAATCTGGGAATTGTTCCGCGTAGCATATCGGATGACAAAGAAACCCGTTCTACTGGGTGGAATGGCCCTGCTTTTGGGTTATGTTTGGGCCGCGTTGCGAAGAGTCAACCGGGTTGTGTCGCCAGAGTTAATGCGTTTTCATCGGCATGAACAAATGGAAAAGCTGAGAGCGATTTTTTCCACCCTTCTTCGATTCGAGAAGGTGAACAGTTTTCGACTAACGACACCCAAAAGCGATATCCAATCTTAAGGCAACCTTTCGAAATCAAACACTTAATTCTAACAACTAACTAAAATGATTACTACAAACAGCGATAAGTTTATGGAGACAAACGCTTACTTAGACCAATACTCCGCAAAGAATGAGATCTCGAAGTACACATGGTCCACTGCGGGTTCCGGAATTAATTACCTTCTCGATCACGACTATAAGGAGGTTTACCTTCAGGCGCTCAACTTTTTGCCTCAGCAAGCCCGCGAGGATGGCATCCGTATCCTGGAATTTGGGTGCGGAGGGGGGATGAATCTCCTTCGACTTATTTCGATGTTGAGCAGCGAGGGGATTCGCATTGCAGAAGCTGTTGGCACTGACTTCTCACCCGCGATGGTTGAAACGGCTAAACGTGAGGCCAGTGATTACCTTCGGGGTCAGGACTTGCGCAGCCCTGAATTCTGCGTCGCCAAGAATGAAAGTTTGATTAGCGATATTTCGATGTCGGCTGGAATAGAGAAGTCCTCTCTCCAGAATTCGTTCCACTTCGTTCTCGGCGTAAACACAATTCGATACTGTCATGACGCAAAAAAGGAGCGGGAGTGTGTTCGAGATATTTTCAATTTGCTCGTGCCAGGTGGCATATGTGTTGTGATTGACATGAACAATCGGTTCCCGTTGTTTCGTAGCGACCTCAGGAACAAACTGCGACGGGAAAAAGAGAAACAGTGTTACGTGCCATCCTTGGAAGAGTACGCCGAACCGTTTATCAAAGAAGGTTTCGAGTTATTACGACAGGAGCATTTCTGCTGGGTTCCTCATTCAGCCAGTCCAGTAATGACCGGAGCTTTTCGGGCGTTATCCCCGATCTTAAATACGGTCGCTCGCTCGAGGGCCATGAGATCATTGGTCGTCGCCAGGAAGCCGTCATAGTCTCTGACTGTCTCTAGCGTTTAAACGCGGACCAAGGTCAGAATCAATGCAAGAAAAAGCATTGCTCCTAACCGCTGACTACCCATCAGCGGACGACCTGAGGGCCGAAAGGCTGCTCAATTTTTTTGGCGTGCCCTACTTAAAGCGGCGTGCGATAGGGGTTGGACCACCAGAGAACAAGTCCGCCGAAAAATATAGATTGGTCTGTTCTGTGCAGTCCTTTGCACGCCTGGTGGGAGATCTGCAGAACGTCTCGTGCAACTCCAACCCCCTCGCGCGGCAAATCCATTCCGTTTTCTTGTATTCCAACGGAGATTCTGTCGCGCTTGCAAAGGCGGTAGGCCAGCTTTCAGGAGTGACGCTCTCGATTCGCAGAGGAGCAGGACGTGTTACCGAGTGGCATATCGCAAATAAGCCTGACCGTATGTTCGGCGCCATGCGCGATCTTCGCATACAGCCTTCGGCCACCCACGTGGGCAGCAGCGACTTCTTCCATACGGATGGAAAGTCGCTGACTCCGCTCATTGCCGGGGAAGATAGAGCTGCCTTTCTGAAATTAAATTGCGATGGCCTGCAGGTGTTCGTCTCGTCTGAACGATTGATCGATATTGACGCCGAACTGACCACCTTCAACTTCGACATCCGCGATCATCTCTTCTCTGCTGTCCCACTCGTTTCCTACATTAGATGGGCGCTTCCTCAAAGTTCATGGCATGCCCCCGAAATAAGCGCCTGTCTGGTTATCGACGACCCTCTGTTAAAGCCGACGCATGGGTTCGTGGATTTTCAGGAACTTCTCTCCCTAATGAAGCGACATAACTTCTCCACAAATATCGCATTCATCCCCTGGAACTGGACTAGAAGTGTGCCCGGAGTTGTTCGGCTGTTCCGAGAAAACCCGAAGTATTTCTCACTCTCGGTTCATGGTTGCGATCATACCCGGGCGGAGTTCGGTAGCCCGAGTCAGCAACGGCACTATTGGAAAGCCCGGCAAGCGCTCGATCGTATGGATCGTCATAAGGCTGCTACCGGCATTTCTCACGATCCCGTGATGGTATTTCCTCAAGGTGTTTTTTCAGAAGCTGCCATGAGTGCTCTAAAGCGCACCAGTCTTATTGCGTCTGTCAATAGCGACATCATTAGCGCGGACCCGCATCCTCGTACGATCACAATCTCCGATGTATGGGACATTGCAGTCATGGGTTATCCCTTTCCACTCTTTACCAGGAGATACCCGTGGGAAGGGATTGAAAACTTTGCTTTCGACGCTTTGTTGGGGAAACCCGCGATCGCAATCATCCATCATGATTATTGCAGCGATCACTGCGCGCGTCTGGTTAACTTTGTCCAGCAAGTAAATGCTCTGCAATGCGCGCCGACCTGGCGTAACCTTGGCGACGTAGTTCGACGCAGCTACCGTCACCGGCTAGATTCAACCGGCGCGGTGGAAGTCGAGATGTATGGAACGGAGCTACGGATTGAGAATCGCTCTGACCAACCAAAGCGTTTCCTAGTTAAAAGGCGAGAATTTGAGGCTTCGGCGGTACAACAAATTTGCACCGATGATCAGGAGGTTGCCTGGAAACAGGTGGACGAGTGCATCAACTTTGAAATCGACCTCAAAGCCGGTGAGAACCGAGTCATAAAAATAAAATTTCACGAATTGGTCGGGAAAGAACGCAACGAAGACAATCTACCGTACAGGTTCAAGACAATGCTGAGGCGTTATCTTTGTGAGATGCGTGATAATTATGTTGAGCCAATGAGATGCAGGTTTGCTGGGTCGCGTTAAACCATCAAAAGTAAATCGGACAAGCGTGCGAATAGGTTTAGGGGAAATACGCCCAACATCGAGCGTGAACGGTTCAATAAAGTAAGGATTCAAATGCAAGCAGCAAAGAGATCGGACCTATTGGCGCCCAAGGTCTCGGATGTTCTAACGGACTTTGTCGAGTGGCTGGATCGCTATGGTGAAAAATCGTGGGATTTTCAGAGTTTTTACGCTGGACCGGTCGGCGGTCGAGCCAAGGCACTCTACTATAGCCACAGGCTAATTGGGACGGCAGCCGTCGCTCCCATGGTTTTCTGCGAAGCATTCTTCCCTGCGGCGCGGCGGCTGTTTCATCATCCGATGCGATTCCCGATCGCCGATGCTCATTATGCAATGGGCTTTGCTTTCCTTTACCAGGCGACCGGAGATTCGTCGCAACTGGAAAACGCGGTTCATTTTCTGACCGAATTGGAAAGATCGCGCTGCGGTCAGTTCAAGGAGTATTGCTGGGGCTATGAATTCGACTGGGTCTGGCGCGGGGGCACCATTAAGCGGCAAACACCTCTGATCACAACAACGCCATACGCGTATGAGGCATTCCTTCACGTGTGCCAAGTCCAGCCACGAGACGAGTGGAAACTGATTCTGGAATCGATTGCGCGCCACGCCGCAACTGATATCAAGGATTTCCAGACATCAGAAACTGCAAGCAGTTGTTCATACACTCCTTTTGACGAGGGCCGGGTGTTAAATGCGTCTGCTTACCGAGCGTTTTTGCTGACGAGCGCCTCTAAAGTTTTTTCCAATGAAGATTACTGGAGAATCGCAGAACGAAATTTGAATTTTGTTTTAGAGAACCAAAATGCGGACGGCTCCTGGTTTTATGCCGTCGATGGTGCACGCGATTTTATTGATCATTTCCACACGTGTTTCGTGATGAAAGCATTGGCGAAGATCCATTCTTTAACCGGGGACACGGAAATTCTTGAAGCACTGACCAAAGGCGTCAGCTATTACCTGAATAATCTCTTTGACGAAGACGGCCTGCCAAAACCTTTCTCCAAAGCTCCCCGTCTGACCGTTTACCAGCGCGAGCTTTACGACTGCGCTGAATGTATCAATCTCTGCCTACTGTTGCGCGATCGCTTCCCGCAACTAGAAGCTACCTTGGAGAGAGTCGTCGCTCACATCTTGGGGACATGGGTCAAGCGTGACGGATCGTTCCGCTCGCGGAAGCTACACTTCGGTTGGGACAACGTTCCCATGCATCGCTGGGGCCAAGCACAGATGTTCCGAAGCCTCGCGTTTTACCTATACGAAGCGCGTCGCGCGACGAGCAATAACACCCCTACTAAGAACGCCTTGGGACATCAACCCTTGTCCTTCGCCTCTCAACCTCTATAATAGTATGTGCGGTATCGCAGGCCAGTTTAACTTCCAGCGACGCGAACCCGTCGAGCGCGAGACGATTATTCGTATGGGCCGTTCCATCGCACATCGCGGGCCCGACGATGAAGGCTACTTCATCTCTGGGGCGATCGGTTTGGGTTTCCGGCGGCTATCAATCATCGACCTCGCCGGTGGCCACCAGCCGATGTCGAATAGTGAGGGAACCGTGTGGATAATCTTCAACGGCGAGGTTTACAATTACAAAGAACTCCGAGCCGAACTGCAAAGCAAAGGCCATCA
>Ga0137412_10003984_pt1 | contig 11814 bp, 11 predicted proteins | sample CZODoug2_1_16fun_FD_122160 | JGI IMG/M metagenome (GOLD analysis project Ga0137412, IMG submission 122160) | Vadose zone soil fungal communities from Angelo Coast Range Reserve, California, USA - CZODoug2_1_16fungal (Hybrid Assembly) | ecosystem: Environmental > Terrestrial > Soil > Vadose zone...
CCGCTCGGTCCCTCTGGCGCCGCTGACGATGCTGACGGCAGCCAGCTCGCTTTTCTTTGACTCCAATCCAATCTGCAGCGTTTTTGCCGTCCCTTCCGCCAGGTCCATTTCTTCCGCATATCGTTCGTATCCCACAAATTTGACGGAGACCTCATAATGGCCGGCGGCGATATGCCGTACGAGGAAGCTCCCGTTAAGACCGGCCAGCAGGTGAATATCCTTTTTACCGGTGGAGCCTTTGGCTGATCCGGAAGCCGCTGGTCCGCTGCCGGCGGAAGATACTGAGGCGAGTACCGAGTCATCCTCCTAAGTCCGCGACCCAGTGTCCGAGGAGACCTGGCTGCTACCGGAACTGATCGTCCAACGACAGCCGGGGCCAAAGATCTTGACGAAACGCATTGATTGGCGCGCGTGGGATCCGCGCGATGTCGACGAGTCCGTCCGGTCCGGGTCCAGCGCGACACTGGGTAGGCGAGCCGGCTGCGCGTCAGTCCGACCGTCGAAGCAGCCGCACGGTCTCACGTGCAACTGAGCGACCTGTTTATCTAGCGCCGCCCTGAATGGTGGGAGCGGCGGGAAGGGGCGGCCTACTACCGTCCTGACCGAAGGCACCGAACGTGGCGTGGAACAGGCCCATCGGCAGCACTCCGAGGGCGGCAGCGATGATCGCCGCCGCAGGGTGGTGCGTCGGGTGGGCGTAGGCGAGGGCGACCGCCGTGCCGACATACATGGCCCAGCCGGCCACCAGGTTCGCCGGGGGAGTGTTGCCCAGCGCGCTCGGGAACTGTTCCCGCACGATGCCCTTGACGAAGTGCGGTGTGCCGTTGGCGCCGAGAACGCCCGCGACAAAGCTCAGGACGAGCGTCTGCCACATACCAATCTCCTTAGATCAATGGTCAATCGTCGAAGAACGTCTGGACGTCGTTCTGCGTCGAGTCCGCGGCGAGCAGCACGTGCAACGCGACCGTCGCTTTGATCGGGTCGTGCCTCCCGCCCGGAATGAGTCCGTGGCCCAGCAGGTCGTGCTCCGACCCCGGGAAGGCGTACGTCCTGGTCAGGGCTCGCCCGGTTCCGACGCGTGAGGTGAGGACGACCGGACGGTGCGCGGACAAGTCCGACAGCGGGCCGACCCACGACGGCGGAACGTGGCCGCCGCCAAAGCCCGCTACGACCACCGCGTCGGGCGGATCGCTCACCAGCCGACCGAGCGAATCGGCGCCCGCCCCGAAGGTCGCTGTGACTATCTCGACCCGTGACGGCGGGGGGTGCTCGGGTACGGAGATCACGCGCCGGCGCCGGATCGGTCGGACGTCGAGGTGAGGCTGCCCTTCGCTGAGGTAGCCGAGCGGCCCGGGCCACGACTGGAACGCGTCCGGAGCGGTGGTGGCAGTCTTGCGCACCAGCTCCGCCGAATGGATCACGTCTCCGAGCACGACGAGGACGCCCAGGTCACGACACCGGGGATCGACGGCGACGGCGACCGCGGCCGCGACGTTGGCGGGGCCGTCGGGGCCTGCGGCGGACGCCGTGCGCATCGCCCCGGTAACCACCACCGCAACCGGGTCGGCGACGAGCAGGGTGAGGGCATACGCGACCTCCTCGATCGTGTCGGTGCCCTGCACGATCACCACGCCCGCATGCCCGGACCGGTAGGCCCGCGCGATCTCCCGGGCCAGCATGAAGACGTCCTGATACTCGAGGTGGGCCCCGGGTACGACGCGAACGTCCCGGGTTTCCACGACGATGTCGTCGCCGCCCGCGCCAAGCAGGTCGGCCACCCGCAGCATCGGACGCGCATCCCCACCGACCGTGTCGGTCATCGAGATCGTGCCGCCCAGACCGAGCACCAGAACCCTCGGTGTCGTCCTCATAACCGTTCTGCCGCTCCGAGGCCGGGCCGGAATCGACCGTGACGTTGCTCGCTGATCATCCCGTCCGCACAGACGACCTGCCCACGTAGCAGGGTCAAGACCGCCGACCCGCGCAACCGGCGCCCCGAGAACGGCGACCAGCCGGCGTGCGACAGCAGGTCGTCGTCTCGCACGTCCCAGGTCCGCTCCGGATCGACCAGCACCATGTCGGCGTCGAACCCGGGTGCCAGTTGGCCTTTGTGCGCCAGACCGAAGTGGGACGCGGGCCGACGGGCGTAGACATCGGCCACTCGTTCGGGCGTGATGAACCCGGAAGAGATCGCGTCCAAGAGCAGTGGGAACGTCGTGTCCAGCCCGGGCAGTCCGAACGGGGCCGACCAGATGTCCCCGGCCAGTTTCTGCTGGCGGGTCGACGGGGCGTGATCGCTGGAGACGGTGTCCAGGTCGCCGGTGGACAGCAGGTCCCACATCGCCGCCTGGTCGACGTCGCTGCGGATGCGGGCCGGAGGCGTGAACTTCCGCAGCGCGCCCTCGGTAGCCAGCTCCTGCTCGCGTAGCAGCAGGTACTGCGGGCAGGTCTCCGCGCTGATCGTGACGCCATGCTCACGTGCGTGCGAGATGAGCGAGACGACGGCGGGGTGGCTGGCGTGGGCCACTCGAACCACGGCGTTGGTGAGCGAGGCCGCCGCAGTGACTTGGGATACTGCGACCAGCTCGGCCTCCCGCGAGCGCCACTCGGTCAGCAATTCGGGGTCGACCCGATCGGCTGCGCGCAGGAGCCGCTCGGTGGCCGCCGTGATCAGCTCGTCCTCGCAATGGACGAGGCATCGGGCATCGAGTTCGGCGAGGCGGCCGAATACGTCGAGCAGCCGGTCGGCCCCGATTCCGGGCACGCCGTGCGTCGTGCAGGTGAAGATCTTGAAGAAGGCGATACCGGCGTGCCACAGCGGTTCTAGCTGGTCGAGGCGGTCGGTCCAGACGTGGGCGGCCAGCCCGTAGTCGACGTGCGCGCGATCCGTCAGATGGTCGCGTTTCTCGGCGAGTCGGCCGAGTTCATGCACCGGCCAGCCATGGGTGTGCTCGATGATCGTGGTCACGCCGGCTCGGGCGGCGGCGGCCGTGCCCTCGGCGAACGTCTCCCGGGTCGGATCACCAGGCTCCATCAGGTGGACGTGGGTGTCGATCATGCCGGGGAAGACCAGCAGACCGGTGGCGTCGATGCTCGACCGCGCCGTGCCATCCCAGCCGTCGGCGACGACGTCGACGATGCGCCCGGATCGGATGAGCACGTCGCCGAGACCGCGAGTCTGGGCGGTGACGACGGTGCCGTTGCGAATCACCAGGTCCAGCTCTGACACCCCGGGGTCGCCGCTGTGCGAGACGAGGCGGCTCATCGGGTGCCTGGCCGAGCCGGCAGATCCGCCCCGGAGAGGTAGGCCCGCTCCAGCAGGTCCGGTTCAGCCAGCAGCTCGGCGGCCGGGGCGCTCAGTGCGACCTGGCCGTGCACGAGCACGAGTGCCCGGTCGGCGGCGCCGAGCGCCAGCCGCACGTGCTGCTCGACCAGGATCACCGGTGTCCCGGTCTCGTCCACGATCTGCCGCAGTGCTGCCAGGATGCGCTGAACCAGGATCGGGGCCAGACCCAGACTCAGCTCGTCGATCATGAGCACGTCCGGGCGTTGCATCAGGGCCCGCCCGATCGCGAGCATCTGCTGCTCCCCGCCGGACAGCAGCCCGGCGACCCGCTGGCGTTTGTCCTCCAGCTGCGGAAAGTAGCCGATAACCTCGGCAATGCTTGGCCCGCCCCTGCGCCGGGCCAGCGACAGATTGTCGGCGACCGTCAACGTGGTGAACAAGGCCCGGTCGTCGGGCACTAGCACGACACCGCGGCGGCTGATCTTGGCCGGCGGCAACCTCGTGATCGTGATCCCGCGATGACGGATCGAACCACCCAGGGCGGGGATCAGCCCCGACAACGTCAGCAGTGTCGTCGTCTTGCCGGCGCCGTTGGGTCCGAGCAGTGCCAGCACCTCGGCCGCGTCGAGCTCGAAGCTGAGTTCGCGCACCACGGCGTTGCCCGAGTACCCGGCTCGCAGATCGGTGCAGGCCATCACCGCGCTCACTGCGCCGCCCCCGATGCCGCCCCTGATGCGGCCCCGTGCTCGGATCCGTGCTCGGACTCGGCCGGGCCGAGGTAGGCCTCGGCCACCCGCGGGTTGCGGCGGATCTGGTCCGGCGTCCCGGAGGCGATCAGCTCGCCGAGGTCGAGGACGTGGATCTCGTCGCAGACGTTGAGCATGAAGCCCATGTCGTGGTCGATCACGATGATGGTGATGCCGGATTCGCGGATCGTTCGCAGCCGACCGGCGAGCCACTGGCTCTCCATGCTGTCCAGACCGCCGGCCGGTTCGTCCAGTAGCACCAGTTCGGGTTGGCTGGCCAGGCTGCGCGCGATCGAGACGAGCTGGCGCTGCCCTTGTGACAGCTCGCGCGCCGCGGTGTGCCGGACCGGTTCCAGGGTCAGGGTTGTCAGCAGCCTCTCCAGTGCCTCGCGCTGGCCGTCCCGGATCGTTCGCGAGCCGCCGTGGGCGACCTGGCCGACCCGGATGTTGTCCTCGACGCTGAGGTCTTCCCAGAGCTCCAGGCCCTGGAAGGTGCGGGCCAGGCCCAGGCGCGCCCGTTGGTGGGGCTTGCGCCCATCCAGAAGGCGGCCGTCGAACCGCACCGAGCCGGTGCATGGAGCGAAGCCGTTCAGGGCGTCGATGAGCGTGGTCTTGCCGGCTCCGTTGGGGCCGATGACGCCGACGATGAACCCTCGTGGCACGCCGAGCGAGACGTTCTTGACTGCCACCACCCCGCCGTAGCGCACGCCCACGCCCGTCACCTCCAGGGCCGGGGCGGTATCGGCCCGGACGGCCGGTGCGGTTCGGGTTCGGCGCCATTTCGAAAGCCATTTCGGAGACCACTTCGGGAGCCATTGGGCCAGCTGCCGGACGGGTCGCTGCCGCGCCGGCCAGCGGCGGTTGATCCGTTCGGCGCCGCGATGGATGCCCCCGGCGATTCCCGCCGGGCTGTAGATGACCTGGGTGACCAGGAGCAGGCCGGTGATCACGTCCCACCAGGCCCCGATTCCTGAGGTGAGACGGGTCAGCAGCAGCTGACTGATGCCGCCGGCGGCGATGACGCCCGCGAGCAACCCGCCGGAGACCGAGGTGACGCCGGCGACGTAGACCGTCGCGAAGAACCCGAACCCGGCCAGTGCCTGGTAGACGTCCGGGCTGGCCAGCGTCTGCTGGTAGGCCAGCAGCGACCCACCGAGACCGGCGATGAAGGCCGCGATCCCGAACGCGGTGAGCTTGGTCCGGGCCACGTTGATGCCGGCTGCTGCGGCGGCCCGCTCGTTCGTGCGGACGGCGAGCATGCAGGCGCCCAGCCGGCTGGTGCGCAGCAGGGCGACGCCGGCCGCCACAACGACCAGAACCACCAGGCACATCAGGCCGAATGCGATCCGCGGGTAGCCGCTGCCCGCCCCGACGCCGAGATCGAGGCCGAACAGCGACGGCGGGCGGATGCGTGCGCCCTGCACACCACCGGTGAAGTCAGGGTTGGCGAACCAGAGCGCCTGCACGCCGACCGCGAGCGCCAGGGTCACGACCGCGACCGGCAGCCCCCGGATCCGCAACGCCGGTAGGCCGATCACCACGCCGATCACGCTCGCTCCCAGAGCGGCCAGCAGCGGTGCGATCGGGAACGGGATCCCGAGGTTGTAGCCGAACCGGCTGAGCAGGAAGGCGCCGGCTCCGGCCAGGGTGAGTTGGGCCAGCGACACCTGGCCGGCGTACCCGGTCACAACCACCAGCGAGAGAGCGATGACGGCCAGGATCACGCTCGAGATGATCGCCGACCGGTTGACCCCGGAGGTGAGCAACAGGGCCAGTGTCCCGAGGAGAAGGCCTACCGCAGCCGGGGTCGCGACGCGACGGGGGGCCGGCGCGTGACCGGGACTGCGTAGGGTGAGCGCCCCGCGCTGGGGCAGCGGTCGTCCACGCACCACCAGCACGGCCAGGATGAGGACCAGTGGCACCATCTCGGCCAACCCGTGCTGCGGCAGCCAGGTATGCCGGGCTTGGAGAAATGTCAGCTCGGACTGCAGCATTCCGATCACCAGCCCGACGGCCACGACCACGGCCAGCCCCTGGAAGTTCGCGACCAGTGCCGCCGCCATCGCCGCCACGATGAACAAGGTGTACGAGCCGGGGACCAGCGGGACGATGGGCGCGATCAGGATCCCGCCCACGCCGGCGACCGCAGAGCTCAGCGCCCAGTTCGCCACGGCGATGCGGTCCGGTGACAGGCCCGTCAGCACGGCCCCCTTTTCGGTTTCGGCTGCGGCGCGGGTAACGAGTCCGAAGCGGGTGAAGCGCATGAGCAGGCTGAGCGTCACCGCGATCAGCACGATCACCAGCGCGAACCACAAGCGATCGGCGGGAACCCGTACCCCGCCGATCGACAGCGTCCTGCGCGGCAGGATCGCCCCGACCGAGATCGCCTCGGTACCCAACCGGGTCGCGAACAGCGCCTGGAGCATGACCATCAATCCGACCGAGGCGACTGCCTTGGCCACCGGCGGGGCCGAGCGCAGCTGGCGGAACACCAGCAGGTACAGCACGGCACCCAGCAGAGCGGACATCAGCACAGCCAGGGCGAAGGCTGGCAGGAACCCGAGTTCGCCGCCGAGCCCGACCGACTGGGGCAGCCCGGGCAACAGGATCAGCACCCGACCCTGGCGCAGGAACGAGTAGGTGTAAGCGGCGTAGAGCGCGATCGCGCCGGTGCCGAAGTTGACGACGCCCGAGCTGCGGTAGGTCATCACCAGGCCCAGCGCGAGTGCGGCGAACACCGCGCCGCTGCCCAGACCGAGCAGGGCGAAGACCAGGTATTCAGTCATGGCGAGCCGGTGCCCGACCTCATCGCGGCGGCGGTCGCCTCGCCGAACAACGCTCCGGCGCTGTCGATACTCCAGTAGTCGCGAAACAGCACGATCTCGCCATCGCGGGCTTGGAACACCTGCAGGTACGGGACCTCGTGCCGCCCGGTCGGCGACTCGCCCACCGCCACGAATTCGGCGACGACAACCTCGGGATCAGCCGTCTGATGGATGACCAGTGAGTGGTGCCCGACCAGCCTCACCCCGGACTGCACGGCCATCGCGGCTGCACCCGACAGCACGCGGCGGATCTCCTCTCGTCCGACCAGTCGCCGCGGCATCCCGTCAGGCGCCAGCGGGTGCTCCATCACCCCGTCCTTCGCGAACAGGGCGGCCTGACCCTCGAGGTCGAACGCCTCCACTCGGCGCTGCTTCTCGTGCCACAGTTCGATCGTGGTCATGGACATGGTCGCTCCCTTTGTCGCGATGTGGGTCTGGACGTGGCCGTCAGTGCCCGCGGATGATGTCGCCGGCCTCCCGCCAGCTCAGGAAGTAGGCGGTGTCGGCGTACTCGCGTTGGGAGACGACTCGTCCGTCCCGTAGCTGGAAGACGTCGATGAGGAACACCTCGAAGTCCTTGCCGTCGGCGCCGTGTGCGCGGCAGACGTTCTCGACGATCACTGTGTCGCCCTCGGCGACCAGGTTGGTCGGGGTCCGCGAGATGTCCGGGAACATCTCCACCATCAGGGTGCAGTGCTTGATCATCTCCGCTTTGCCTTCGTAGGCCAGCAGGTACGGGAAGGTCTCGCCGTTGCACCGGTGCTCCCAGCGGAATTCGTCCGCGATCAACTCGATCGTGGGTCCCTGTGTCCAGTCACCCCAGCCGCTGAGCAGGGTGCGGATAGTGGCCTTGTTGGCCTCCAGATCAGACATCGGTTTCCTTCCGTCAGTCGGTGGTGCGCCATCGGTGGGTAGTGGCGCGCAGCGTGGTGATCAGGTCCGGGTCGAGCCGGAGGTCGAGGGCGGCGAGTACCGCAGCCAGTTGGTCGGGACGGCTGGCGCCGACGATCGTCGAGGTGAGGGCAGGCAGTTCGAGGGTGAACGCGACGGCCATCGTTACCGGGTCCAGACCGGCCTGGGTGGCGATCCGAACCAGCTCCGCGACGGTGTCGAACTGCTCCGCGTGCCAGTAGCGGTCGCGGTAGACGGCGCCGAACGGCCCGGCCGTGGCGCCGAACCGGGTGCCGTCCTGCGGACCCTCGGCTGGGTCGTGCTTGCCCGTCAGCAGCCCGCCAGCCAGCGGGTTGTAGGCGAGGATGCCGAGTGACTCGTCCTCGCACAGTGGTGCGAGTTCGCGTTCGGCCTCGCGCGAGAGCAGGTTGTACCGCGTTTGCGTGCAGACGAAGCGGGCGGCACCGAGAACCTCGCTGCGACCCAGCGCGCGAGCCAGCTGGTAGGCCAGGTAGTTGGATGCGCCGATGTAGCGTGCCCTCCCGCTCGTGACGATCGTGTCGAGCGCGCCGAGCGTTTCCTCGATCGGGGTGCGCGCGTCGTACACGTGCGGGAAGTACACGTCGACGTAGTCGACGCGGAGCCGGCGCAGGGAGGCATCGACGGCATCGAGCAGGTGCTTGCGGGACGTGCCGCTGTCCCAGGCTCGCCGCCCGACCGGCCCACCGCCCTTGGTGGCCAGGATGAAGTCGTCGCGCCGCCCTTGCAACAGCTGTCCGAGCGTGTCCTCGGAACCGGGATAGGCATCGGCGGTATCGAGGAACGTGATACCCGCGTCGGCGGCTGCGTCCAGGACCTGCCCGGCCGCCGTGAGGTCGAGTTGCCAGCCGAAGTTCTGCGTGCCGAGGGCCAGTCGCGACACATGCAACCCGGTCGTGCCCAAGCTGGTCAACTGCATGTCACACCCGTCCGGGTGCTGGCAGCGCTTCGAGGACCGAGCCGGCGTAGATGTGTCGCAGGTACCGATCCAGCGCGCCCTCGTCGAGATTGGTGCTGCGATACCCCAGGTAGCCGTCCGGCCGGACGTAGATGATCTCCGGGCGGGCTACGCCCAGCACGCGGCGCAGGTTGCGACCGCCGTCGATGATCACGCTCGTCGCACCCGGAACGTAGCTGGAGTTGTGCACGTCCGCGTCGGACTGGAACACGAGATGGACTCGCACCACATCACCCATGGCCGCGAGCCGCTCGGCGATCCGGGCCAGACGGTTCACCGTGGCCGGCGACGGCGAGTCGGCGGCGCAGAGCAGCAACTCGGCCGTCGGGCCGCGCAGGGCAGTGAACAGGCTGCTCGGCCGACCGTCCTGCCGGCAAGAGACGTCGGGCACGAAGGTCCCCGCGCGCGTCCCCTCCCGCGCCTGGTTCGAGTCGTGCCGGGAGAGCGAACTGTTCTGGCAGTGGATGTGCAGCATGCTCATCTGCCGGGCGGCGAGACGTTCAGCCAGCGCTGGCCGGCGCATCGCCGTCGCCACGGCGCGCGAGATCAGCCGGGAGCGGAGGTCGCGCGGATACATGATCTTGTGCATCCGCTTGGACCGCGCCAGGACGTTATGAGCCTCGGCCAACCGCTCCTCGTTGTAGGTGTCGAGCAGCTCCGGCGCGGCCTGGCCGTCGATGGTGAGTGCGAGCTTCCACCCGAGGTTGAGCGCGTCCTGCACGCCGGTGTTCAGGCCCTGCCCCCCGGCCGAGCTGTGCACGTGGGCGGCGTCCCCGGCGAGCAGCGCCCGTTGGTCGAGGTAGCGATCGACCGTGCCGAAGTTCACTCGAAGCTCGTGCATCCACAACGGGTTCGAGATCTCGGTGTCCAGGCCGGTGTACTCGCGCCAGACTGCATTGAGGTTCTCCAGCGTGAGCGGGAGATTCTCATCCGGCAGGGTGACCCAGGTGTGCCAGCGTTCGGTCAGTGGGTCGAAGAACGCGATCGCCGACCCCTTCTTATGCCGATTGAGGAAGATGACGTCGCGCGACATGTTCCAGTCCAGGTCGAACTCGCCGATGAACCACTTGCCCGGCTCGGTGTCACCGCGCATCCTCAGACCGAGGCAGGACCGCACCCGGCTCCGCCCGCCGTCACAGCCGACGATCCAGCCAGCCTGTATTTGCCGCTCGTCGCCGTTCAGCTCCACCTTGGCATCGACACCGCTGCTATCCATGGTGAAATCGATCAGCCGGACGGAGCGCTCGATCTTGTAACCGCGTTCGGCCAATGATTCGGTAAGGACTTTCTCGACCGTTTGCTGCCAGATGCCGAGCTGGTACGGATACGGTTCTCGGGGCGGTCCACCGGCCGGCAGCTCACTGATCGATCGGCCGCTGGCCCAGTTGACGAGTGTCGGCTGCGGCTGGACCGCGTTGCGCATCATCGGCGCACCCAGGCCGATCACGTCGAGAGCCTCCAAGGTGCGCGACTGCAGGCCGTGCGCCTTCGCGTGCGGGTTTGCCTCCGGCAGCGGATCGATGATCCGGATCGGAATTCCGCGCAGGGCGAGGTCGTTGGCCAGAGTCAGCCCGACGGGACCAGCCCCGACGATCAGAACGTCACGGTTGCTGCGGCTCGGGTCCACCGGCTCGCTCCTCATGGTTGGGATGCTGAGAGCCACGTCGATGGGGTCTCTTGCCTGCCGTTGCTCGATGTCGGCCCTCTAAGCTCCGACACGAACGCAGTATGCTTAACGCAACGAGTTGTCGCAAGAGTGGAGTGTAGGGACACCATGGACGAGGCGTCAACCAAGCCGCAGGCGAAGCAGGATAGGCGGGCGCGGCCGGGTGGTCGAAGTCAGCGGGTACGCGAGCAGGTGCTCGAGGCGACGATCGCGCTCATCGTCGACAACGGGTTCGAGGGACTGCGCTTCGAGGACGTGGCGCGGGACTCCGGCGTGCACAAGACGACGATCTACCGCCGGTGGCCCACCCGTACCGATCTCGTCCGGGACGCCATTACCGAGTTCACGATGCAAGCGGTGCCGATGCCCGACACCGGCAGCGTCCGCGACGACTTCGTCCAGATACTCACGTCATTGGCCACGCTGTTGCAGAGCGACGCCGGCCAGGCAGTCGTGCGCACGGCGCAGTCCAGCCATGAGGAGGCACGCGATGTTGCCGAACTTGGAAGGGAAATCTGGCGCAGCCGCGTCGCGGCAGCGGAGACAGTCGTGCAGCGCGCCATCGAGCGCGGCGAGCTTCCGCCCGGCGATGTCGAGCTTCTGTACGAGCAGCTGTGCGGCCCGGTGCACTTCCGCATCGCCCGCGGTGGACGTCGTTTCACTCGCGGCGACGCCGAGCGGCACGTCGACCTCGTCCTCGCCGGAGTTCGGGCACTGGCCGAAGCGTCTACGACCAAGAAGGCGATCGCTGGCCGTCCGAATGCCGCCAAACCTGATGGAATCTCGCGGTCGGAAACGGCCGCGAAACGCCCCCGACGCGCCCGCTAAATATTGCTGGCCGAGATGCTCGGCGCTATGAACTGAGACACGCCGAGACCTGTTGCTTATCGCAACGATCAGTCGCATTATTGCCGGAACCATGCGCTGCTCAGGGCGCGGCCCACGAGGGGAACCGGCATGTCGCAGACCAGGTCACCAGCCGTGGCGGTCATCCGCCGAGCCCGACGAATGGCAGTGCTCGGCTTCGTCGCGGGCCTCGCCCTGACCGCCTGCAGTTCCGCGGACTCCGGCTCCTCGGGCTCGGGCTCCTCCGGGTCGACGTCGAATGCGGCGACCGCATCAGTGCTCGGCCGCAAACAACCGGCGACCGGTACATCGGTGAAGATCGGCTTCGTCACGTCGGAGGGTGGAACCGCGCTGAGCTTGCCCGAGACTCGCGAAAGTGCGGAGGCGGTCGTGAAGTATGCCGACGACTATCTCGGCGGCCTGGACGGCCACCCGATCGATCTGATCACCTGCAAGGACAAGAGCGACGGCGCATCGGCGACGGCGTGCGCCAACGAGTTCGTGCAGGACAAGGTCGTCGCCGTGGTCGTGGGACAGGTCTCCAACACCGACCTCTA
>Ga0137412_10003985_pt1 | contig 11814 bp, 11 predicted proteins | sample CZODoug2_1_16fun_FD_122160 | JGI IMG/M metagenome (GOLD analysis project Ga0137412, IMG submission 122160) | Vadose zone soil fungal communities from Angelo Coast Range Reserve, California, USA - CZODoug2_1_16fungal (Hybrid Assembly) | ecosystem: Environmental > Terrestrial > Soil > Vadose zone...
CGAGCTTGGGATGAACGAGGGAGTTGCTGCTGTTGGTGGTGGCGCTGGAATTCTCCATGCCTCCAGCGACGAATTCATCGACCATGACCTGCGCGTATTTTTCCCAGGCGTAGTCGACGCCAAATTTTTTGCTGAACAGCTCCATCATGGCCGGAGTACGGCCATAGTTGATAGGGAGGCGGTCGCCACGTCCCTTAGGCGCGTAGTAGGTGACGGGGATGCCGCGCCAGGTGTCTTTCACCTCGTCGAATTCACCGGCTACAACGGTGATCAGGTAGGTGGAGCTGGGAACGGACTCTTTCCAATACCAGGTTTTCATTCCCTTCCCAGCGTCGCTGACGCTGATGAGCTTGCCGTTCGAAACGGTGATCCAGGAAGCGGGCACGGTGAGGATCGTTTCGGTAGTGAGGCGATCGTTGGGGTAGTCGTAGGTCGGGAGGTAGTAACGCGTGTCTTCGGATTCACCTTGGGTCCAAATTTGTTTCGGGCGGTCCGGATAGTCCTTGTCCGGCAGGATGAAGTAGATGCCTTTGGCGGGTTTACCTTCGTAACGGATGGCGACGTCGAACTTATCTCCCGTCTTGGCGGCAGCCGGGAGAGCAATAATCAGTTTGTCAGCGGAAATTTCGAATTTTGCAGGGGCTTTGTTGAGAGTCACGCCCTGGATGTTGAGGCCGATGGAGTCGAAAGCGATTTTGCTGGAGCCGTCACGCAAAATCGAGAGCGAGTGCGTGACTTCGCCGAGAACTTTTTTCTGGTCGATGTCGAAGCGCAAGGAAATCTTCGAATGCTGCAAATCATAGTCGCGGCTGCGCGCGTAAGGCTCATCGGCGCGGAGTTGCGGCGCGGCAATGACAATCGCCAGCAGCTCCGCGAACGCAAGAAACGCCGCACGACCGCGATGGCGGTTGGTGCTGCGATGGGTTTCCCTGATCATCCGGCTTTGCTCCTGCAAACGGTGTGTCCTGCGCGCTCCAGCGCGGCGATGGCAGCCGGCAAAGTTTCGGATGCGAGAAGCAGGTAATCGGTATCAAAAGTCGAAACAGCAAACAAACTTATTTTTGCTTCGGCGAGCGGCGTGGCCAGCGCAGCCAGGACTCCGATTTCCGACAAAACAAAAGGCCCATGAACTTTCAGGACGCACCAGCCGGGCTGGGACTGCACGCCCACGGGAACGCGAGAAAGTTCAGTGACAATTGAAAGCTCATCGCCGGTGCGCGTGACGGAATAGAAGGGACCTTGCGTCCCCCAGGCAGGAATGGGCGAATCGGCGGCGGGCCGGGAAATGGCGAAGCGCTCGGGCAGCAAAGTGAGTTCAAGATGACGGGTTGCGGAGGCCATTGAGGGCTAGAGCAGACTCCTCACAAGACCACCGTCCACGGCGATGGAGGCGCCGTTCACGTAGCTGGCGCGTTCCGAAGCGAGGAAAGCGACGACTGCGGCAAATTCCTTCGGAGTGCCAAGGCGGCCGGCGGGGATTTCGCGTTCCCAATGGGCGAAGACTTCTTCGGGCTTCGAGCCGCTGCGCGCAGAGATTGTGGAGGCAAGGCCATCGAGTCGAGCAGTGCGCGTATAGCCCGGGCAAACATTGTTCACCGTGATGCCATCGGCGGCGTATTCATTGGCAAGCGTGCGCGCAAGGCCGGTGACGGCGGCGCGGATCGAATTCGAAAGCAGCAGGCCTTCCACGGGCTGCTTAACCGCCGACGAAGTAATCGTAATCAGGCGTCCCCACTTGTTTTTCTGCATGCGCGGCAGAGTTTCCTTGGCGAAAAAAACGGTGCTCATCAGAAGCTGGTCGACGGCGGAGCGCCAGTCTTCAAGCTTTGTGTTCTTAAACGAGTTAGACGGAGGGCCGCCGGAATTGGTAACACAGATATCGATGCGGCCGAAGCGAGCTTCGACCGCGGTAACGAAGGCCGCAACTGCTATAAAATCAGTCACATCCAGGGCCTGGTGTAGAACTTCGCGGCCCGTCGTTTTCTGTATGTGGGCGGCAGTTTCCGCGAGCGTGGTTGCCGTGCGCGCGCAGATGGCCACGTGAGCGCCTTCGCGGGCCAGTTCTTCCGCAACCGCGCGGCCAAGCCCTTTGCTGGCGGCCGCGACGATGGCTACGCGTCCAGTGAGCCCAAGTTCCATTCCGGCACCCTATTCAAAACTTCAATCGTCTCGCGAAATGGGAAGTGCGTCAACGTGAGGCAACGCAGTCGAAATTCACAACTGATTCGCCGCAAAACTCAGAACCAGCCGGATCTCTCAGCTCGATTGAAGACACAATCACTTCGGAGTTTTGAGCGCCATACGAATCGTTCTTATGTCGAGAAACATCCTCTGCGGCCCGTCTTCCACGCCGCCTTCCAGTGGAACGAAACCGTAACGCACATACCACGCGGTTCTGTTAGGGTAAGCATCCGTGATGATGCAGCGGCATCCCATATCATCCGCGGCTCGAAGCGCAATCTTGAACGCCTCGGAGATGAGTGCATGCCCGAGACCCTTTCCTGAAAATCGCCGGTCTACCGCGAGCCGTGCCAGCAGAATCAGGGGCAAGTCGTCCAGTGGAGCATCGCGAAGAGGGCTCTTCGCTCACGCCCGAGAACGTTAACCACGCTGAGCCAGCTCAGCGGATCGCCGGGCCTCTCTCACTATCCGGGCAAGGACTTCTGTCCCCCGGCACATGCTTTCGGCCCGAAATCTCTTTGCGTAAAGCAATCCGCAGCACTAAGATGCAGTCAATTGGCAACGTGCGGAGGTGCCTATGCGAGGGACCAAGTGGTTGAGTGGTGCGCTATTTTTGCTGGGCTGTTCTACAGTTCCCGTCTTCGGACAGCAGATCGGCAAGTTCGTTCCCATTCAGGCCGGGTCGGAGGTGGACCATGCGTTGACCGAGATCAACGCGGCCACAGATCCGGACCAGAAGCTCGCGCTCATCGATAAATTCGCGGAAGGGCCCGGCAAGGAAGGCGACTATCCGCTCCTGGCGGATGGCCTCTACGTGGAACACTACATCGCGCAGAAGAATTACGACAGGGCGTTCGAATACGGAGACAAACTCTTCGCGCTGGATCCGGATAGCTTTCAGAACGCCATGAACATGATCCGTGCCGCTTCGGAAAAGGGAGATTCGGAGCGGTTAGCAGGGTACGGCGAGAAAGCGCGGGGAATCCTGAAGCGTTACAAAGAAGCCCCCGCTCCTGCAGGCACACAGCCGCAGGTTTGGGAAGAGCAGAAGGCTCGGACGCTGGAGAGCAACAAGGATGGCATCGCTTACATTCAGCAGGCGGTTTACAATGGGGCCCTTCAGGCGAAGGACGCGGGGAAACGTGCGGGGCTCCTGACGCGGTTCGCGCAGACTTATCCGGATTCGCCGTACGCGAATCAGGCGCTCGGCGTGGCCGCGGCGTCTTATCAGCAAGCGCAGAATGCGCCAAAGATGCTGGAGGTGGCCAACGGACTTCTGGCAAAAGATCCGAACAATCTGGGGATGTTGCTGCTGCTTTCCGATTATTATTGCGACAAGGCAGATCAACTCGCGAAAGCTGAAACATTCGCGAAAAAGGCAATTTCACAGCTGGGCGCGGCGGCAAAGCCAGAAGCTGTGACAGACGAACAGTGGGCCCAGCAGAAGAGCCTGCAGAAGGGCCTGGCGCTCAGTTCGTTGGGACAGGTGAACATTGAAAAGAAGGACAATGCCCAGGCGGTGGAGAATCTGAAAGCCGCGGCGCTGCTGCTGAAGCCGGATGACGGGAGCTACGCACGAAACCAATATCGTTTAGGATTTGCGCTGCTGAATCTGAAAAGAAACCCCGAGGCCAAAGAGGCGTTCACACAAGCGGCTTCGGTGAACAGTCCTTATAAAGCGCTTGCGCAAGAAAAGTTAAAGGCCAGCGCGGGGGCGGCGCCGGTGCGGCGAAAAACGCCCTAGCGGTGCCGGTGAATCGCAGGCAACGGCTCGCGCATCTAATTGCTGTGTTCGGGATGTGACAAGAGTTTGAACCAAGGGGTGATAGCTATGGCAGAGATAGCGACTTTCGGGGCGGGATGTTTCTGGGGCGTGGAGGCCGCGTTTCAGCGTGTGCCGGGAGTGATTGATACCGCCGTAGGGTACAGCGGCGGGAAGACGCCGAATCCGACTTACGAAGACGTTTGCACAGACGAAACCGGGCATGCGGAAGTGGTGCAGGTGACGTTCGATCCCGCAAAAGTGAGTTACGAACAGCTGCTCGACGTTTTCTGGCGGGCTCATGACCCGACACAAGTGAACCGCCAGGAACCGGATTTCGGCACGCAATACCGCACGGCGATTTTTTTCCATTCCCCGGAGCAGGAAGTGGGGGCCAAAAGGTCACGGGCAGCGCTTGACGCCATTGGAAAATTCAAGCGGCCCATCGCCACGGAGATCACGCCCGCGGGCGCCTTCTATCGCGCCGAAGAGTACCACCAAAAGTACCTGCAGAAGCGCGGCGTGGCCTCCTGCCACTTCTGATAGTGAAATGCAGTGGCCCTCGGAAGGTAAGTTTCGTTCTCATAGGTTTGCTCCACGGCTCTCAAGACGGAGCGATCCGCTAGTTTTCGAAGGGAATCGGGTAGAGACCCTTTGAACTCTTTCAATAAGACGTGCCTGCGTGTGAGTTCGCTTTGATCCAGCAATCGATGAACCACGAATTGACAGATATCTTGTTCGACTTTCGTGAGCGGCATACGTGATAGTTTATCACTGAGAGAACAGCCAACGATGACGCGAACCGAGGCCGGGAAACTCGCTTCTCTTCCCAAAGGAAGAGCCGAGTTCATCGAACCAATGGACTGTGCGTCTGTCCCAAAGCTGATCGACGGGCCGGAATGGGTTTACGGCGTCCGGCGTTATGTGGCGCTGGCTTTGATAGGCGAGCCAGCCACGTGCAATTTTGCAGAAAGCACCACATAATCTGAAACGCTGCCTCCATGCTGATCCGTGTGTGGGCATCGGTCTTCGTTGCAGCGGTGAACCGGTAAAATAACCTTTCGGCGTATCCAACTACGAGCCTTTGGTCTAGAAGACTTGGAAACATCGTGCCAAAGGCCAATATTTATCCATCGAATCTAGTTTAAAATTTCTTTGTGACCTGCAAGGTTGCACCACAATGCAGCAAAGGCTCTCGCAAATTTTTCTCAAGGGATTCGGACTCTGGCTCCTCGGTGCCCTCGCCATAGCTATTCCTCTCTCACAAATCAATTTGGTTCGATTCTATCGGCTGAAGAAGAATGGCATACGCACGAGCGGAGTGGTGACGCAGCTCCAGCCCAGCAATCACCAGTCCGTGTATTACAATTTTGAAGTAGCGGGCAAAACCTACTCCAACATTGGGCGGGCAGGTTTTGGAAACCCTGAGTTCTGTTGTCTAACTGTGGGCCAGAATTTGATTGTGTATTACCTCCTTGCGGACCCGCGGATATCGTGCTCAGGCATTCCCGACCAGTTGATAGAAAATGAGGTGCCGCCGATTGTACTTGCAGGAATCATCTTCCCGCTCTTTGCGATGACCGTCTATTGCTGGCGACTTCCACGGTTTCGGCGCTGGCTATTATCTGAGGGAACCGAGTCGCAGACCTCTAGCGGCGACTAGTACCATGTTTGTGGTAACCCCGCTAATCCAGGAATTGACCCGCAGCCTAGCCGTAAATCCAGTCGAGCAGCCCATGTTGACGACAAAGCAGAACCAACTTATCGGGCTCCGTCCCCTCCTCATCTGAAATCGCCCGCGCCTTCTCGAAGTCGTGGTCGTGTATGGCTTCTTGCAAGCGAGACTCATCTTCTCCGCGCGGGTGTCGACATCAACACGATTCGTGCTTGGCTGGGGCACGTCTCGCTAAACACTACAAACGTTTACGCGGAAGTTGATCTAGAAATGAAGGCCAAAGCGCTCGCAACTTGCGAGATCCGCGGGGCTGTTCCCCCAAAGCACTGGAAGGAGGACGTCGCACTGATGCAGTTCCTACGAAACCTATGATAGGGATTATGTGGCGTTGGGCAACCGTTCGTGCGTCTCCCTACGCAAAACCGCATCCCCAGCGCCACATAACCGCAGACGCCACAGAAGAAATCAAACTCGACGGCTACCGCGCTGACGCAGTCAAATCTGATCGTGGCGTGAATCTGTTTTCGCGGCGGCACAAATTAATCAACCATCAATATCCGTACATTGTTGAGGCTCTGAACGATCTTCCAGAAGATAAGGTAGTTGACGGGGAGATCGTTGCCCTCGACGAATCAGGCCGACCAAACTTCAATCTCCTCCAAGGCTCTCGCCGTGAGGCATCCCGTATTCACTACTTCATCTTCGATCTTCTGATTTGCAACGACCGTGACCTTACCAGATTGCCCTTGAACGAGCGTCGTAAGTTGATGAAATCTGTTCTGAAGTTGCGCTCGCCACGCATTCGCATTTCCGACCAGTTTGAGACTTCAGGGAATGAAATGCTTGCCGCTGTGCGCCAACAACAGCTTGAGGGTGTCGCTGGGAAACGCAAAGATAGCCTCTACCAGCCGGGAAAGCGCACAGGAGCATGGATTAAATACCGCGTGAATCGTGGACAGGAGTTCGTCATAGGAGGGTACATCCCCGGGCCACACGGCTTCGACTCTCCCATTGTGGGCTATTACCAAAACAAGGATTTGATGTATGTCGCTCGCGTCCGCAATGGCTTTGTACCAGCGTTGCGGCGGCAGGTGTTCGAGAGAATCCGTCACCTCGTCTCCTCTACGATGCCATTTGTAAATTTGCCGGACGAGCATCCTTCGAGATGGGGCGAGAATCTCACTGCCGAGAAAACGTAAGAGTGTGTTTGGCTTCGCCCGGAGGCCGTTGCACAGATTGAGTTCCTGGAGTGGACAGGAGCGGACAGGCTGCGGCATTCGAAGTTTGTCGGGCTTCGAGAAGACAAGAATCCTCGAAGCGTTGTCAAAGAGCACGTTGGCGAAGCCGCGTCGGACTAAGCAAAATCGGCGGAGCCTGGATACGTCTGGCGTTCTATGAAACAATCCGCTTCAAGCCAGGAGGCGTCCTCATGCGAAGTATTGTCTTTCTTGGTATGACGCTACTCGCGGCGTCAGTGGGCATCGGCCAAAATCACCCTTCACTGCCATCTAGCTTCCGCGCAACTACGATTCACAGCCCAGAAGGCGCGGACATCTTCGTGCGTTCGGGTGGGCGCGGGCCGGTCGTTGTTCTGCTGCATGGATATGCCGAGAATAGCGATTCCTGGGCGCCGCTGGCGGCGGATTTGATGAAAGACCACAGTGTGGTCGTTCCTGACCTTCGGGGCATCGGTCGTTCGTCGAAGCCAGAGAGTGGGTATGACAAGAAAACGCAGGCCAAGGACATCCGGGCGGTTGTCACGAGGCTGGGGTATGACCGCACGTTCGTAGTTGCCCACGATATCGGGAACATGGTGGCTTATGCGTACGCCGCGATGTATCCCGACAAAGTGAAACGCTTAGTCGTCATGGATGCTCCCATTCCCGGAATCGAACCGTGGAACGAGATTGAAGAGGAGTGCGGTACTTACATGTGTGGCCGGCTGAAGTTACTTCTCAATCCCGGTGTTTGGGATTTGCATTTTAACTTTCATGGATCTCCGGCAGCAACTGTTCCGGGAATTATTCCGCCCGGAAGTGCTTATGGACCTGCCGCGGAAAGGTTGGTCGCGGGCCGTGAGCGAATCTATTTTGACCGCATATGGGATGACTTCACAGGAGATCCCAGCAAGCCCGACGAAGCCACCCGAAACTTTTTCGCGGCGACCTATGCTCAGCCGGGAGGAATGAGGGCTGGCTTTGCGCAGTTCACCGCCTTTTCCCAAGATGCGAAGGACAACAAAATCTTCGAACAGACGAAGCTCCCGATGCCGGTGCTCGCTGTGGGCGGCGAGAAGTCCTTCGGCGCATTGCAAGCCGTGATCATGCGCCACGTGGCGACGAACGTTCAGGAGGCCGTGGTTGTCGGTTCGGGGCATTGGCTGATGGAGGAGCGCCCGACCGAAACCGTAGCATTGATTCGGAATTTTCTCGATGCCGGTGAAACGAAGCAATGAAGAGGACCCTGTGTTTATCCCGAATGCTGCTCGGGCATAATACGGTTAGGAGATTAATGACCCTCTGAATTTTGCCGAAGAAAAAAGATCCCGCCGCCGTCAAGCTTGGACGGAAGAGTCATCGCCAAGCGAGGCCCGGAATACTTCAGGCACCTACAAGCTAGACGCAAGAAACGCCAGAGCGGTCGCACATGTCCAAGAAGTCTTCTAACAAGCTCATTCTGTTGAGAATACAAAATTGAATGGTGAAAACTACCTAATCGCCAGCCGCGCCTTCCAGAGATTCTTTTTGACGTTTTCCTTTTTCGAGGCCTCTGAAGTATATGGAATCGGAGTCTCCAGAAAAAAGCCAATTGAGGTTTTCTGAAAAACGGGGCCTCTTAGTATATGAAGGGGAGTTCTCGCCTGATTTCCCCCTGGGCGGTGTGGAGCACCTGGGGAGGTAACACTCGGCTCGCTGACTCCGCGCCGAGCGCGGGGGAAAGAACCCTTCGAAACAAGCGCTTAGCCAGGCGGGGTGTCGGTTCTTGGACTACGACAGCGGTTCTTCCCTGCTTCGTTTCACGGCAGGAAGCGATGGGCTGTAGGAAGAACATCATTTCGGCAAGCACGTCGAGGAAGGTCGAATTCCGACAACACCATGGACAGCAGTTCACACCATCGAGTCGTTTTTTCCGAACGGCACTCGAAAACCGTTCCCGTCCGCGCTTTCAGGTGAATCGGAAGGAGCTTCGCCATGTCCCGCGCCTATGACATTTCTGACTTCGCTGCCTTTCTCAGGAAGTATGGCGATTCCGGACGTGACTCCGAAAGTCGAACGGAAGAGCCCTCACGAGATGCCAGCCAGTGCACTCGACCGGATCGTGGCAGGAATCAAGAATCCACACTGCCGCGCAACGGATACGACCGATCGCGAACGATCTATCGCAGTCGCAACCGCGAGTACTCCTTGCGGGAGTCGGAAGTCCAAACCCTCACCGACCTGGGCAAGTTCCGCATGGTTCCCGCAGACGACCTCGCGCGGTTCGCCTACCGCGGCGACCGCTCGCGGATGGAGAGCGACCTCCGCAATCTTAGCCGGCAAGGGCTCATCGAACAGCGCAGCATTGAGGGTCACTCGTCCTACTCGACCAAAGTCCTCACACTGACGAAAGACGGCCACCGGCTTCTTGAGCGGGAACAACTCGTCTCCAATCGACAGACGATCTATCACGGCATGGTCAAGCCCAAGGAAGCCCGCCACGACGCCGATCTCTACCGCCTCTATCACAAGGTCGCCAGAGAGATTGCTGATGTGGGCGGCAAGGTTCGCCGTGTCGTCCTTGACTATGAACTCAAACAGGAACTCTATCGGAAGCTGTCTCGGGTCGATCCGAACAAGAAATTGGACTACGAACGAATCAGGGTCGCAAACGAATACGACCTCAAAGTTGTCAATGACAAGATTCCTGTCCCCGACCTTCGGATCGAGTACGAGGACGAGTGCAGAGAAATCCGACGCCTGGACCTGGAAATCGCCACGCGGGATTACCGCCCCCAGGGACTTGCAGAGAAAGCCAAAGCTGGATTCCATCTCTTCGCCCGGCAGCAAGACCATGCCAAGCTGCGCCGCGTTCTCGATACTCAGGAGATCACCGCGAGGATCTTTGCCCTATGAACATCCTTCCCATTTTTACCGAGGCCCTTATGCACTTTGGCTACACCGAGGAGGAGGCCCGTTTCCTCTACCTGGTGGCCACGCATTCCGGCTACTTCACCTGCCAGCAGTTCCTCACGTTCATCCAGGCCAAGCCCGGCAAGCGCAGCATCGCCTTTGCCCGCAAAGTCAACGAAAAGAAGCACGCCAGCTCGAAGGAATACCTGCGGAATGGGCGTGTCTATCACCTTTTCTCACGGAATCTCTATGAAGCCATCGGCAGGGACAATGTCCGTTTCCGCCGTCAGCACTCGACCGAATACATCCGCACACGGCTCATTGCCCTCGACTTTATTCTCAGGCACCACGACTACACCTACCTCGAATCCGAGGAGCAGAAGCTGCGCTACTTCTGCGATCAGCTTGGAATCGACAAGAAAATCCTTCCCGCCAAGCGCTATTCCGGGGCCATCAAGGACAACTTTACCGACCGCTATTTCGTGGATAAATTCCCCATGTTCTACAACCCCAAGGCTCCCTCTCCCCCTGTGGTGACATTCAGTTTCATCGATCCCGGCTTTGAAAGCCTGGATAGCTTCAAGACGCATGTGGACGCCTACCTAACCCTTTTCATGAAGCTCCCCAAGGTCACTCTCTATTACGTCGCTACCCGTGACACGAACTTCGCCCGCGCTCAGAAGTTCTTTTTCTCGACGTTCGAAAAGCTCTGGAACCCGGACGGCCCCAATGGTTTGCTCGATTACTTCCGGACCCGCCGGACCTGGGACGCCAAGAATTACGGCAAGCTGACCGACCGAGACCTCATCTTTCTCAACGAAGCCAAGGCCAGATTCGCAGGTCAAGGGCTTGAGGACCTGTACCGCAGATGGCAGGCCGCCGAGATCCACGACCAGGGCGTCCGCACGGAATACCCGAAGTTCAGGACGCCTCTGGAAGTCAGCTTCATCTCCTCCACGGTGAACGGGCAGGCAGCGCTGTTTGAGCGGCATCCGCGTCAGCCCCTGAACGTAGCCGTGAAAAGTTCGGAGGAAGCATGTTTCCCCGGAGATTTCACCTCCAACGTCACCCCGGCGTGGAGATAAGAGACGGAAGGAACAGGCAGATGCGCGGGAGAAGGCAAGAGAACGGAAACGCGGCCAAAACACGACCAGAGGCGGGAGCGACCCCACCGTGCCGCAAAATCGCGGCCCGGTCCCTTCGGGCTTCGGGGGTCACTCCCATAAGCGCTAAGATAACAATTGACTGGTTGCTGGGTTAAATGTAGCCTCCGCACATGGCTGAACTGGAAGACTGGGAGATTTTGCTGGGGCTATTTCCCCCGGAGTGGCGGCAGTTGGGGAGGAGCAGCGGAGCGGTGCGGCGGTTGCGCGGCTTTCCGTCGTTGGAAGCGTTGCTGCGCACGCTGCTGTTGCATGTGGGCTGTGGTTGGTCGCTGCGCGAGACGGCGGTGCAAGCAAAGTTGGCAGGGATTGCCAACGTCTCGGATGTCACACTGTTGAATCGCTTACGGGATGCTGAGGATTGGCTGCGGCAGTTGTGTCAGCGGCTATGGAAGGACAACGGGGTCGATTTGCAGCCGAGGCTACAGGGCCGCAACGTGCGTCTGCTGGACGCCACCGTGGTTCGCGAACCAGGCAGGACGGGCAGCCAGTGGCGGATTCACTACAGCCTGCGCTTGCCCACGTTGGAGTGCGATTATTTCGATCTCACTGCCACCGAAGGCGAAGGCGCCGGAGAGAAGTTCGGACGTTTTCGTTTCCGTGCGGGCGAATTGGTTCTGGCCGATGCGGGCTACTGCCATCCGGCCGGGATTGCGGCGGTGGTCGAGCAACAGGCGGATGTGTGTGTGCGCCTGAATCCTCACGCCCTGCCTTTGTGGGATAAGCGGAGCAAGTCATTTCCGTTGCTGGAATCCTTGGCCGGGTTGCAAGAGGCGGGGGACGTGAACGCGTGGCCGGTATGGGTGCATTCCGGCCAACACCGGATTGCGGGACGGCTCTGCGCCATTCGCAAGAGTCGCGAAGCGATGGCACGGACGCAAAAGAGGCTGGCGGAGAAACGGGGAAAGGTGGTCAGCCCTGAAA
>Ga0137412_10003986_pt1 | contig 11814 bp, 7 predicted proteins | sample CZODoug2_1_16fun_FD_122160 | JGI IMG/M metagenome (GOLD analysis project Ga0137412, IMG submission 122160) | Vadose zone soil fungal communities from Angelo Coast Range Reserve, California, USA - CZODoug2_1_16fungal (Hybrid Assembly) | ecosystem: Environmental > Terrestrial > Soil > Vadose zone...
AAAGCGGTCGAGCGCGGCCTGCACAGCAAACCCTGGGTGAAGACCAGCCTGGCGCCGGGCTCGAAAGTCGTCACCGATTACCTCGAATCCGCGGGCCTGGGAAAATATCTCAACGAACTCGGCTTCCAACTGGTTGGCTACGGCTGCACGACGTGCATCGGCAACAGCGGCCCGCTCGAAGAACATATCGGCGCGGCCATCAAGGACAACAGCCTCGTGGCCGTTTCCGTGTTGAGCGGAAACCGCAATTTCGAGGGCCGCATTCATCCCCTGGTGCGCGCGAATTATCTGGCGTCGCCGCCGCTCGTGGTCGCCTACGCGCTGGCCGGCCGCATGGATTTCGATATGGCCACCGAATCACTCGGCAACGACAAAAGCGGGAAGCCGGTCTACCTGCGCGACATTTGGCCTTCGCCGCAGGAAATTGAATCGACCGTGCGCGCCAGCGTGACAACCGCGATGTATCACAAGGAGTACGGCGAAGTGTTTCAGGGCGACGCTCATTGGAGAGGTTTGAAGGTGCCCGAGGGCGATATCTACGCCTGGGACGCGAAGTCCACGTACATCAAGTCGCCGCCGTTTTTCGATGGAATCACGAAGACTCCGGCGCCGCTCACCGATATTCGCGGCGCGCGCGTCCTGGCGATGCTCGGCCACAGCATCACGACGGACCATATCTCTCCTGCCGGCTCGATTGCTGTCGATAGCCCGGCCGGGAAATGGCTCATCGCGCAGGGCGTCAAGCCGGCGGATTTCAACTCCTACGGCGCGCGGCGCGGCAACCACGAAGTGATGATGCGCGGGACGTTTGCGAACATCCGCCTGCGCAATCAACTCGCGCCCGGCACTGAGGGCGGATGGACCGTCTACGTGCCCGGCGGCGAGAAAATGTCGATCTACGACGCGGCAATGAAATACCAGAAAGCCGGCGTGCCCCTGGTGGTGCTGGGCGGCAAGGAATACGGATCGGGATCGTCGCGCGACTGGGCCGCAAAGGGCACGCTGCTGCTGGGCGTGCGCGCGGTGATCGCGGAAAGCTACGAACGCATCCACCGCAGCAATCTGCTCGGCATGGGCGTGCTGCCTCTCCAATATCGCGCGGGCGAGACGGCGCAGTCGCTCGGCCTCACCGGATTCGAAGAGTTCAGAATCGACGGCGTCGCAAAACTCGCTCCTGCGCTGGCGATTGAGGTCCGGGCGCGGGATGAACACGGCAAGGAAAAAGTGTTTCAGACCATCGCGCGCGCCGATACGCCCGAGGAAGTCAACTATTACTGCCATGGAGGCATCCTGCCGTACGTCCTGCGGCAAATGTTATAGCCCGCCTCTTCAGAGGAGAGGCTCTTCTGTCCTGTTGTGGAAATTTGAAATCCGCTCCTCATGCCATCAAGCATCAGGAAGGCAACCATGCCTCGAAAATTAAATCGAAGAGAATTAATGAAGGCAGGTGCAGGCGCCTCCGTTGCGGCCGCGGCATTTGGACCGGCAATGGCCATGCGGGCCGCGCAGAATACGAATCCGACGCCGCAAGTGGAAGGCGTGGAGATGTCCCACGAGTGCACGGTCGCGGACCCGGAACACTACCGCTTGGAATTTGAAAACGAATATGTAAGGGTCATCCGCTGCCGCATTCCGGGGCGCGACAAAGTCAAAATGCACAATCATCCGTTTGGATCGGTCGTCATATTCATGACGGACCAAAATCTTCATCAAACTCTTGAAAACGGCACGACCGAAGAAGCCCATAACAAAGCCGGACACGTCTTGTGGGGCAACGGTTCCCAGGCCCGTCACATGGGTGAGAACATCACCGATCAGTTGTACGAATACCTCCGAGTGGATATCAAGGCGGCCCTGCCTAAGCGCGCGTAGGACCATAAACGCCCGCCGATTGTCTGCCGCTTCCCACGGATATCGAAATCTGGCAACATTCCTTTCCTATCAGTGAAGGAGTCACGCATGCGCGCCCGAGTAGTCTTACTTTGTGTTCTAGCGCTATCAATCGTCTTGCTGACGGCCGCGACCCCAAGAACGGCGGCGCAAAATCCGCAGCCAGGGGCGTCCCGCGTCATCGCGATCAAGGCTGGCAAGCTCGTCGATCCCGAGAAAGGCACGACGGCGGAAAACCAAATCATCCTGGTGCGCGGACGAAAAATTGAAACCGTCGGCACGAACGTGCAGATCCCTGCGGACGCGCAAGTCATCGACCTTTCCAAATCCACCGTTCTTCCTGGGCTATTCGACGCGCACACGCATCTTTGCATAACCGTCAAGAAAGACCGCGATGCGGGGAACTATTACATTACGACGCTGCTTGATCCAACACCGTACCGCGCCATCGAAGGCGTCGCGAACGCGCGGGATATGCTGGCCGCGGGATTTACGACCATTCGCGACGTCGGCAATGCAGGGAATTATGCCGACACGGCTTTGCGCGAAGCCATTGGGCGCGGCCTGGTGCCGGGCCCGACGATCGTGAACGCCGGCCGCATCATCGCTCCCTACGGCGGGCAATTTCATTTGCAGCCGGAGAAAAGAGATCTCGCAACGCCGGAATATGCGTTTGCCGATACGCACGATGAAATGCTCAAGGCCATCCGCGAAAACATTCATTACGGCGCGACGGTGATCAAGATCGTCGTGGACGATCAGAAGTACATCTACACCGTTGATGACATCCGCTTCATGGTCGAGGAAGCTCACCGCGCAGGCTTCAAGATTGCCGCGCATTGCTGGACGCATGCCGGAGCGCACAACGCCGCCGAGGCGGGAGTGGATTCGATCGAGCACGGCCAAATGATGACCAATGACGATCTGCAGCTGGCCAAGAAAAATCATGTCGTCCTCGTGGGGACGGACTTTTCTGTGATCGCTGCCCGCGCGAGCGGCTTCCCCGAACTGCATGCTGTATTTGTGGACCGCCTGAAGCGCGCGCATCAGATTGGAGTGACGATGGCATACGGCACCGACGTGATCTTCGCTTTGCCGGGCGAAACGCGCGGCACGCTCGCAGCTGAATATGTGAATTCCTGGGTGGAAGCGGGCGTTCCGGCCAAAGACACGCTGCAAGCGATGACCCTCAACGCGGCGCGATTGCTGGGTGTGGATGGCGAACGCGGCGCGATCAAGCCGGGCCTCGCCGCCGATATCATCGCCATGCCGGAAAATCCGCTGGAGAACATTCAGGCGGTCCGTAAAGTGTCGTTTGTGATGAAGGATGGAAACGTATTCAAGGGTGAGTAAGACCTTTCTTGCGCCACGCTTCGCGCAAGCCTGCCCGTTTACCATAACGATTCGCTATCCGGAAAACCGCAGCAATCCGGTCATTTCTAATCCGTATTAAGCCGATTTGACATAGCGGTCGTATCTATATTAAATCATATATTTATGAAGGAACGCATTTTGAAACCTTGTCTTGGAAAATCAGCTGAGAGCCTGCCACAGCCATGCTCCGCTTTTCGTTGCTCGCGCGCTCTTGTCGCCGGTTGTCTTTTCGCGTTTCTAGCATTCGCGCCACGCAGCCAAGCTCAAGTCTCGGCGGCGATTTCAGGAAGGGTAACCGACCCTGCCGGCGCCGTTGTTTCCAGCGCGACTGTGACGGCCCACAATTTGGAAACGCACGCGGTGCGCACCACGGTCACCGACGAAGCCGGCAGATATTCGATACTTTCCCTGGCCGTGGGCGCGTATGAAGTGCGAATCTCGAAGCAGGGCTTTCAGGAAGCAATCCGCGGCGGAATTCATCTCGCCGTTGGACAAGAGGCCATCGTGGAAATGACGTTGCGCCTCGGACAGGTCAACGAACAAGTTAAAGTGACCGCGGACGCGCCGCTCGTGAGTCTCACCTACGCCGATATTTCGGGACTCGTGGGGGAGCAGCAAGTAAAGGACCTCCCGCTAAATGGCAGGAGCTATGACGAGTTGATGACGCTGAATCCCGGCGTGGTCAACTTCACGTGGGAAAAGACCGGGGGTATTGGGATTTCCAATTCGACAACCGGGAATATGTTTTCCGTCGCTGGGAACAGGCCGCAGCAGAACTTATTTCTGTTGAATGGCGTGGAATTCACAGGCGCGGCTGAGAATAACATGCAGCCGGGAGGAACCAGCCAGCAGCTACTGGGCGTCGATGCCGTCCGGGAATTCAATCTAGTGCGTGATACATATGGCGCCGAATATGGCAAGCATCCGGGCGGCCAAGTTTCGATTATCACGCAGGCCGGGACAAACCAATGGCACGGCTCAATCTTTGAGTATCTTCGCAACAATGCCCTCGACGCGCCGAACTATTTTGACCAGGGTTCGGCTCCTCCCTTTCAGAGAAACCAGTTCGGCGGTTCGATGGGTGGGCCAATTCAGAAAGACAAGACCTTTGTGTTCGCGAACTATGAAGGATTCCGCCAGAATTTGCACCAGACGAGCGTGGCGTTTGTTCCCGATGCCAACGCGCGCAATGGCACGTTCGTGCCGCTCGGTTCCGGGTGCCCGGTGGCTGTACGGGCGGCATGCGCAAGCGAAGTGACTTCGCTCTTGAATTTGTGGCCCATAGCGAACGGACCGGATAACCTTCTGGCCGGCACCGCCCAGTACATCAGCTCTCCATTGCAGACAATTCGGGAAGATTTCGGAACCGCGCGGGTGGACCACATATTTTCAGAGAAAGATTCGGCGATCGCGGCCTACACCAACGACGACAGCGGCAGCGTGACCGCTACGCCGTTTGATGCGTTCTCGACCGACCTGATCAGTCTCCGCGAGCAGGTGTTCAGTCTCGAAGAAACACACGTGCTCTCAACGAACGTGGTCAACACCGCCCGGGTCGGATTTTCCCGCGCCGGATACTTCTTTACAGGAGAACCAACTCCGGGCAGCCCGGCGGCCACCGTTCCAGGATTCTTAGGCGGACTTCCCATCGGAGCGGTTGTGGTCGGAGGCAGCCAGGCGTCAAATCCACAGGCACAGTTGGGATTAGCAGGAAGCAACAATGGGAGCAATCTGCACATCGCTCGAAATCTCTTCACTTACGCGGATCAGGTTTCGGTCACCAAAGGACGGAACCAGTGGACCTTCGGCGCGTGGTTCCAGCGGTTCCAATCCAATGAACTGATTGCCCTCAGCCAATTCGGACAGATGACCTTCACGGGCCTGCCAGCCTTCCTGGCAGGCACGGGCAGCTTCTTGTACGACCCGACCCCAACACCGCTAAGTTGGCGCTCTTTGTTTGGAGCGTGGTACGCCGAAGACGTCATACGGTTGAGACCGAGCCTCACGCTGTCCCTGGGTTTCCGGGATGAATTCAGCACTGGGTGGAACGAAGCGTATGGGAGAGCCTCAAACTACACTTACGCCAGCAGTGTCATTTCAACGCAGCCGAACATTGGAAATTCGCTGTTCACCGTCAATCGCGCCAAATTCCTGCCGCAGCCAAGAATCGGCTTGGCCTGGAGCCCCTTCGGCAGCAAGACCGTTGTTCGCGCCGGATTTGGCATGTACAACGATCTTCAAGACGCGCTGGGGTACAGGGCCGACCAGAACGCCCCATTCAATCCGGCTTATACGATTGCCGCTGGCCCAATTGCTAACCTCAAGCTTCCGATCAATCCCGCTGTGGCGCCCGCGTCGAATGCCCTGCTGGTTCCCGGAGGAGTTCAACCGGACATGTACACACCAACCGTCGTAACGTATTCTCTGCGAATTGAGCGAGAAATCTCGCCCAACACATCACTTAGCGTCGGCTACGTGGGAAGCCACGGATACCACGAACTGATCGGCGTGGATGCCAATGCGCCCGTCCCGGTCGTCTGCCCTGCGACGCCGTGCCCAACCAACTTCCCAACGACCCTCAACCCCGTTACCAATTTACCGCTGTATGGAGCATTGGCCGGACAGCCGGTACCCGCCGGAACTTACTTTATCAACCCGGGAACGGCGAAACCGAACAAAGGAATTGCAAACACGTGGACCTGGTTTTCCGAGGGCACGAGCTCTTACAACTCTCTCCAAGTGGACCTAAAGCGCCGATTCAGCCAAGGTCTAACGATTCGCGGCGTTTATACATGGTCGAAATCACTGGATGATGGAGACTCGCTGAACGCTACAGCGGCACAAAACGCGGTAGCCCTGCTGTCAAATCCGTACGTTCCGCGCGCGGATTGGGGACTTGCAACCTACGACGTTCGAAACATGAGCGCCGTGACGGCAACCTATGAACTGCCATTCGGACACGGTAGGAGATTTCTCGGCGGCGAAGGTGGCGTTCGAGGACAAGTGGTTGGCGGATGGACGATCAACAGTATAGTGACCCTTCAGTCCGGATTTCCGTTCACCCCGCAGCTTGGGTACAACCCTTCGAACGACGGGGATACGCGCAACCCAGTTCGACCGTTTCTTGATCCCTCCTTCACGGGGCCTGTAGTGCTCGGAAACCCGAAGAAGTGGTTCAATCCCGCCGCATTCATAGCGCCGCCGAATAACAGCGGCTTTTTTGGAAACGTGGGGAGGGACACATATACCGGCCCTGGTCTCGCCACTTGGGATTTTTCCGTGTTGAAGCAAACGCACATCTTAGAAAGTCTGAACCTGCAGTTCCGGGCTGAAATTTTCAATCTCCTTAACCGCGCCAATTTCAATACGCCCAATCTCATCACCAACGTACTGCTGCCTTCACCGAACCAGACCGTGCCGGTTCAATCGCCTGCGGCTGGGGCGATCACGAGTACGTCTACCTCCTCAAGACAGGTGCAATTCGGGCTGAAATTTCTCTGGTAAATCCGGCTTCCCGGCATCTTGAAAAAAATCGCCTGTGTAACCTTTAGAGGCCCCACACATCCAACCGATTGCACCAGCTTTGTTAGTTCAATCCAAACAAAGGATCCACTGCGATGAAACTCAATGAATACGTGACGTTGGGACGTTCCGGGCTGCGAGTGAGCCCGCTGTGCCTCGGAACGATGACCTTTGGTACGGAATGGGGCTGGGGGATTGAGGAAGACGCCGCGCGCGCAGTTTTTAGCCGCTATCTCGAAAGGGGCGGCAACTTCGTGGATACCGCGGATATGTACACAAATGGAAAAAGCGAGGAACTCGTCGGGAAATTCATCAAGGATGCAAAGGTGCGGGACCAAGTGGTCCTCGCGACGAAGTTTACATTCAACGCCCAGCCGGGAAATCCCAATGCTGGCGGGAACGGCCGCAAGAACATGTACCGAGCCATCGAGGGCTCGCTGCGTCGTCTGCAAACCGACTACATCGATCTCTACTGGATGCATGCATGGGACATGATTACCCCTGTCGAAGAAGTTGTGGCGTCTCTCGATATGCTCGTGAAGGCAGGAAAAGTTCGCTATATCGGCTTCTCGGATGTTCCGGCGTGGTATGTGGCGCGCGCGCAGACCCTGGCCGAGCAGCAAGGCCGCGAGAGGATTGCCGCGCTACAGCTCGAGTATTCCCTTGTCGAACGCAATATCGAACGCGAGCATATTCCTGCCGCGCAGGAATTGGGCATCGCCATCCTTCCGTGGAGTCCCCTGGCGGGAGGATTTCTTTCCGGCAAGTACAAGCGGGAAGGACAGCCAGGTACCCCGGAAGGCCGCCTCGAGATACAGAAGGCAGCGGGCACGATGATCTTCGAGCGCGCCACGGAACGGAATTGGAAAATCCTGGACGTTTTGCTTGACGTTTCAAAAAAAATCGGCCGGCCTCCTGCCGAAGTCGCGCTGAACTGGGTGGCCACGCAACCCGGAGTGACATCAACCATTATCGGCGCGACGAAACTCGCCCAACTCGAAAGCAACTTATCTTCACTGGATTTCACGATACCGGCGGAATTGCGCGCTCGCCTCGACAAGGCCGGCGAACTCGATCCGACCGCGCAACCGTACGCATTTTTTAGTCCGGCGTTGCAAGCGAGGGTGAAGGGCAATGCCGAAATCCGTCCCTGGGCGCGGGCCGCGCACGCTTAGAAGAGCATTTCACCACGGAGGACACAGTGGGCACAAAGTTGAGAGAAGAACATTTGAGAATCAGGGAGTAGCCGGATAGAGTTCTCACTGCCTTCGTATCTTCTCTGTGAACTTTGTGCCCTCTGTGTTGAAATCTTTGTCGTCTTGCACTTTTCAATCGTATACCGATCAGCAAAATCAATTGACGATGCTCGGATAAAGCTTCGTCGCCACGGCCACCAGGACGACCAACGCAACGAGTTGCATCAGGAAGTCCACACCCAGGCCAAACGAACTTCCGCCGCCAACGATCATTAGACTGCGAAGCGCATCCACCTGATAGGTAAGCGGGTTTACCCTCGAGACGGCGCGGAGCCAGGAAGGCATCAGACTGAGCGGGTAGATCGCGTTGCTCGCGAAAAATAACGGCATGGTCAGCACTTGGCCAATCCCCATGAACCGCTCGCGCGATTTCACGAGGCACGCAACGATCAAAGAAAATGTGGAAAACACGGCCGAGCCGAGCATGACCGCCAGTACGACCCCTGCCAGAGCGAACACCCCGAATCGCAATTGAACGTGCAGCAGGAAAGCGATCGCGTACACAAACAGCATCTGGCACAGGCTGCGCGCCGTCGAGGAAATCGCTCTACCCAGTACCAACGTGCTCCGCGGCGCGGGACTTACCAGAAACTTCTGGACGATTCCCAGGTCCCGCTCCCAGATCAATGAAATTCCGTAGAAAATCGCGCCAAAGAGGACGCTTTGCGCAAGAATCCCCGGCGACATGAAATCCAAATAGCTGATGCCTCCGGTGGGGATCGCGCGGGTGCGGTTAAATACCTGGCCAAATATCAGGAGCCACAGAACCGGCTGAACCATGCGCGTCAGAAGCTCAACGGGATCGTGGATGAGCTTGCGCACGTCGGCCTCGGCGACAGCGAGGGTCTGGCGCAGATAATTCGCGCCGGGAAACGGCTCAGCCCAGTCGCTGAACTGTGATTCGTGTGCGCGCGGCATCTCTTAACTCGCCTCCTTCCGCGATGGTGGCTCCTGTGAAGTGAATGAACACGTCATCCAGCGTGGCAGCGGAGCCCACTTGCGCCTTAAGAGCGGCAGGCGTATCCATCGCTGCCAGAACGCCGTGATGCATGACCGCCACCATGTCACAAAGATGGTCCGCTTCTTCCATGTCGTGCGTCGTCATCAGAATCGTTGTGCCGAACTCGCGGCGCAATTCGGCAATACGTTCCCACACGGCGCGCTTGGCGGAAGGATCCAGCCCCACGGATGGCTCGTCGAGGAACAGGACGCTTGGCCGGTGCAGCATGGATTGCGCGATTTCAAGACGCCGGATCATCCCGCCGGAATATTGGCGCACGAGTTTATCTGCTGCTTGTGCCAGTTCCATGAATTCGAGGGCCTGCGCAATCCGGCGAGCGCGTTCCGATCGGGGCATGCCGTAGAGCTTCGCGGAAATCAGCAGGTTTTCATATCCGGTCAGATCTCCGTCGGCGGACAACATCTGGGAAACGTATCCAATCTTCCGCCGCACGTCCTCTGGATGCTGGACGAGATCACATCCTGCAATCCTTGCGGTCCCCTCACTGGGCGGGAGCAGCGTCGTTAGCATCTTGATGAGCGTGCTCTTGCCCGCGCCGTTCGGCCCCAGCAAGCCAAACGTTGCGCCAGAGGTGCAGGTAAACGTCAGATGGTCGACCGCAACCAGTGAATTAAATCGCCGCGTCAGGGAGAGAACTTCGATGGCATTCGCGCCGGGGGAATTTTCCATAGCCTCGTCAAGTCTACCTCCCCGAGGCTTTTGATGCGATAGGGGATCGAGCAGGCGTACGTGGGGAAGGCACATGGCCGCCGGTGTACCGTCTCCAAAGACGGTCTGAGACGGCCTTGAAGAAAGTAGCAACAAACTTTTGCTGTCGAGGGACGTCCATTAAGAGTAGGGTACAGTATTGGTGCGAAGTCTTCTGGAAGGGGTATGAAATGAGGCATTTCAATTTCCGTCGCACCCTTGGGCTTTTTCTAGCGCTCGGGATTGCAGTCGCGGGGACAGCGGGAGCTACACAAACGGGACAGACTCCGTCCGACGCGGCGCCTGCCCGGGGCATGCAGATTCCCATTCAGCAACTCACGCTGAAGAACGGTTTGCGCGTAGTGCTCTCGGAAGATCACGCGGCGCCGACCGTGTCTTTGTGCGTGACGTTTGATGTGGGCTCGCGGAACGAGCAGCCGGGGCATACGGGCTTCGCGCATCTCTTCGAGCACATGATGTTCCAGGGCTCGCAGAATGTCGGCAAAGGCGAGCACTTGATCCTCGTGCGCGTGAACGGCGGCGACGTAAATGGCACAACAAGTAACGATTCCACAAATTACTACGAGCGCGTCCCGGCAAACCAGTTGGACATGGCTCTTTTCCTGGAAGCGGACCGCATGCGGGCCCTGCGGGTCACTCAGGCAAATCTCGACAACCAGCGGAGCACCGTGCAGGAAGAGCGACGGCTGCGTATGGATAACCAGGCCTACGGGAAGACGGGCGAAATCCTCGGAGATCTCGCTTACGACAATTTCGCCTACAAACATTCGACGATGGGGTCCATGGCGGACCTGAATGCCGCGAGCCTCGAGGACGTGGCGCAGTTTTTCAAGACGTACTACGCGCCAAACAACGCAGTGTTAACCCTCGTGGGAGATTTCAAGAGTTCCGAAGCCACCGAAAAAATAAAGAAATACTTCGAAGACATCCCTGAGCAGCCCGCGCCACCGCCGGTGGACATGGCCGAACCCGCACAAACAAAGGAGCGCAGAACGGCGATTGAAGATTCGTTCGCGCGCCTGCCCCGTCTCGACGTTGTCTACAAAACCGTCCCCGGGAATACACCCGATTGGTACGCGCTCGACATGCTCGGCGATATTTTGTTTGGCGGCCCGTCCTCGCGGCTCTACCAGAAGCTCGTAAAGGAAAAAGCGGTGGCGTTGCAGGTGGCCGGCGGAATCGACGTGCGCCGCGGCACCGCGCTCTTCCAGGCCCTTGCGATGATGAAGCCAGGGCAGGATGCAGCGGAGGTAGAAAAATTGATTTACGAAGAGTTCGAACGCGTCAAAACCGATGGTGTGACGACCGCGGAACTCGAAAAAATACGCATCCAGGACCGGCTGCAGCAGGCTGAGTCGCTGACGAATACGATGAGCCGGGCGCGGACGCTGGGGCGATACGCGGTGTACTTCCACGATCCGAATCTGATTAATACGACGCTCGCAAACTACAACGAAGTCACGCCGGCCGACATACGCCGCGTGGCCCGCCAGTATCTGGGAGAAACGCAACGCACGGTTGTGCTGACCACTCCAAAGGCAGAGGCGCAGCAAGCACCGGCCCGCTGAGGGCACGGAGGAAGTTCGATGAAATTCAATTTAAAGATGAAACCCCTGGCGTCGGCGGTAGCGGCCGTAGCCATATTGGCGGCAGCCGCGACGGGCTGGAGCCAGGGCGAATCGGCCCAGGATAAATCAATCCCCACGAGCAAGGTCGAGCGGCTGAATCGCGCGCCGGTGTCCAAGGAAATCCTGCAAGTAAAGCTGCCGCGTCCCGTCGAGGCGACCCTTTCGAATGGAATCAATGTGATGATCCTCGAAGATCATCGCTTCCCGCTGGTCTCAGTGCAATTCGACATCAACGGCGCGGGCCCCCTTTATGAGCCGGCGAAGCTGCCCGGGCTTGCCGGCGCAACGGCGCGGATGCTGGAAGAAGGCACGAAGACGCGCACAAGCAAGCAAATTGCCGAGCAGATTGACTCGCTCGGCGCGTCGCTTTCCGCCTCAGCGGGGTTTGGTTCCGGTTCGGCCACTCTGTTCGCGT
>Ga0137412_10003987_pt1 | contig 11811 bp, 8 predicted proteins | sample CZODoug2_1_16fun_FD_122160 | JGI IMG/M metagenome (GOLD analysis project Ga0137412, IMG submission 122160) | Vadose zone soil fungal communities from Angelo Coast Range Reserve, California, USA - CZODoug2_1_16fungal (Hybrid Assembly) | ecosystem: Environmental > Terrestrial > Soil > Vadose zone...
CCAGCACCTTCGGCACCACGAATAGCGACACGCCCTTGATGCCGGCGGGCGCGCCTTCGATGCGCGCCAGCACCAGATGGATGATGTTGTCGGTCAGATCATGCTCGCCGGCCGAGATGAATATCTTGGTGCCCGTGATCCTGAAGCTGCCGTCGGCCTGCCGCACCGCCTTGGTGCGCAACAGGCCCAGATCCGTACCGCAATGCGGCTCGGTCAGGTTCATGGTGCCGGTCCACTCGCCCGCCACCATTTTCGGTACATAGGTCTTCTTCTGCTCCGCGCTGCCATGCACGATGAGGGCCGCGGTCGCGCCCATGGTCAGGCCGCCATACATCGAAAACGCCATGTTGGCGGAAATCTGAAACTCGTTGACGGCCTGGCTCAGCGTGACCGGCAGCCCCTGCCCGCCATATTCGGTCGGCGCCGAGAGGCCGAGCCAGCCGCCTTCGGCGACCTGCTTATAGGCGCCCTTGAAGCCTTTCGGCGTGGTGACGCTGTTATCGTCGTGGCGGGTGCAGCCTTCGAGGTCGCCTGTGCGGTTGAGGGGCTGCAGCACCTCCTCGCTGAGCTTGGCGGCCTCTCCCAGGATGGCCTCGCGGACGTCGGCGGAGGCGTCGGAGAAACCGGGCAGATTATCATAGCGGTCGATCTGGAAGACGTCGTTGAACAGGAACTGGACGTCCTCGACGGGGGCTTTGTAGATCGGCATGGCGTTCTCCCGGCTTCAGGTAGCGTTTATGGAAACATCTGACGCCGCGACCATTGACGTTCGGCAGTGGACCTTAGCCGTTTCCGTCACGTGAAGGCAGCACTTCCTATCGAAGCAAGCTTTCCGTTCCGCGGGCCGCGTCGCTAGGGCTTCACCAACTGCTCGCCCATCAGGCGGTGCAGCAGGTTGATCGCCTTGAGCGGACGAACCATGACCTTGAAATGCGTGATGCGGCCGTCGGTATCGAAGGTAATGATGTCGACACCATTGATCCTGATGCCCTCGATCTCGCGCTCGAATTCCAGCACCGCGCCATGCACGCTGCGCCATTCGCCGAGATAGCGGAAGCCCGGACCGCCCAGGACTTCTGCGGCGCTCGACAGATATTTGAAGGTGATGTCGCGGCCGCGTTGCGGCGTATGAACGACGGGGCTCTCGAACACGGCGTCCGGATGCAGCAGATCCCAGAGCGCGGTCCGGTCATGCGACTTCATGTAGCCGTACCATTTGTCGAGGCCGGTCATTGTGATGTCTCCTGCCGGTGGTCGCTGCGAAGGGCCCCCTGGCTGGGCAACTCGGCGCACGGTTCACGATATGCACATTGACGCATATGCACAAAGGTGCATAATGTCAAGCCGATTGGTACAAATCAGCAAGAGAGGACGCGCTTGGCCCTCGGTGACGCCATCCTCGCATGCCTCACGGAACGTCCGATGACGGGGTATGAACTCGCCAAGACGTTCGATTCGTCGATCGGTTTTTTCTGGAAGACCGATCATCAGCAGATCTATCGCGAACTCTCGCGGCTTCGCGACCGCGGTTACATTCAGGGCCGGGAGGTGGTGCAGTCCGGCAAGCCGAACAAGCTCGTCTATACGCTGACGGACGATGGCAGGGCCGCCTTCCGCCATTGGGCAGCCCGGCCGAGCACGCCCCCCTCGATCAAGGACGACCTTCTGGTGCGGCTCAACGCGCTCGACAGCGTCGACATCGAACCGCTGCGCGCCGACCTGATGGCGCGGCAGGAATATCATCGCGACCGCTATGAAAATTATGAACGCATCCTGAAGAAGCGCTTCCCGCAAGGTACCGCGCAGCCCGCCGACATGGGCAGGCTGCTCTGCCTTCGCATCGGCCTTCGCCACGAGCGGATGGTGGCGGAGTGGTGCGAGGAAGCCATCACCGCGCTTGCGGCCCTGGCCGGCGCGACGGCCGTCGTGCCGCTCGCCGGCGACGCGCGCGAAGGCACCGGCTAAGCCGCGAATCCGACAACAGGAATCATTTCCGCGTGCGCCGGTTGTTCGGGCGACATCTGTTCTCGCAACACGCGATGCCGCGGCACAGGCCCGCAGAAAAACGGGGCCTCGTTTGGGCTCAGGCGGCATCCGGTTCCGGGTCATCCAGGCGCCCGCAAACTTTAGGGTCCAGCAACCCCCTTCCTTAACCCGTTCTTTACCGTAACCCACAAAAGTCGAATCCTGAGGCAGACGACCCGCGCGGAATGGATTTGTCTTATCCGTGGGATGCGCGGGAAGGGCCGAAGGCGCCAGGTGGGGCGCCAATGTCGGAACCGGACGGAAGCATGAATTCGCGCGTATCGTGGAGTGTTGACGGCATTGATCCCTCGGTCCGCGAGCGGGTCGAGGCGGCCGCGCGCCGCTCCGGCATGTCGTTGAACGACTGGCTCAATTCCACCATCGGCGATTCCACGCCGCCCGATCTTCGTGGTCCGGCGCCGCCGAGCCGAGACGTCGCCGACGTCCATCAGCGGCTCGACTCGATTGCGCGCCAGATCGAACAGATCGCGCGGCCCATTCCGCGCAGCGACACCTCGCGCGAGCAGGGCGTCGCCCGCCAATTGAACGACGCCATCTCGCGGCTCGACGCACGGCTGTCGCAGATCTCGCACCCGCCAAGCACGCGACCGGTCCAGGACAAGCAGCGCCAGGCCGAGGACGCCGTGGAGCGGGCCGCCAACCAAATGTATCGCGCCTCACCGCCGCTGAGCCCCGGCTCGCTCGATTCCGCGGTCGCGGAAATCGCCGCTCGGCAGACCGAACTCGACAATGCGGCCCGCGCGGTGGCGTCGCGCAACGTGCCACCGATTGTGTCCGCGCCACCTATCGTGCCCGTCTCAGCGACGGACTTTTCCTCGCTCGAGCGCCATCTGTTCAAGATCACGAGCCAGATCGAAGCGCTGCAGCGCCCCGACGGAATCGAGCAGTCGATCGCCGCGTTCCGCACCGAGTTGACTGAGATCCGCCTCGCCATCACCGAAGCGATGCCGCGCCGGGCGATCGAATCGATCGAGAACGAAGTTCGTTCGCTGGCGCGCCGCATCGACGACAACCGCCAGAGCAGCATCGACGGCCATGCGATGGCCAGCATCGAGCGCGCGCTGTCCGAAATTCGCGAAGTGCTGGGCTCGCTGACGCCCGCCGAGCAGCTCGCGGGCTATGACGAGGCGATCCGCAATCTCGGCGCCAAGCTCGACACCATCCTGCGCGCCAGCAACGATCCCGGCACGGTGCAGCAGCTCGAAAGCGCGATCGCGGCGCTTCGCGGCATCGTCTCCAACGTCGCCTCCAACGACGCGCTGGGCCGGCTGTCCGAGGACGTGCATCTGCTGTCGTCCAAGGTCGACCAGCTCACCCGGAACAACACCAACACCGATTCGCTGTCGGCGCTGGAACAGCGCATCGCCTCGCTGACCTCGGCGCTGGAAGGCCGCGAACGGCCGGCACCGAGCGACAATTCCGAACAGCTCGAAGGCGCGCTGCGGGCGCTGTCCGACCGCATCGACCGCATGCAGGTCGGCAGCGACGGCGCCTCCGCCTTCGCCCATCTCGAACAGCGCGTGTCCTATCTGCTCGAGCGCCTGGAAGCCTCCAGCGATCAGCGCGCCGGCGGCAATCTCAGCCGGGTCGAGGACGGGCTGCAGGACATCCTGCGCCATCTCGAAAAGCAGCACGCCGCCTTCGCCCAATTGGCCGACAGCAGCCGCAACGCGCAGCAAGCCCAGCCGCAAATTCAATCGCACGACCCCGGCCTGATCGACCTGGTCAAGCGGGAATTGTCCGACATCCGCTTCAGCCAGACCGAAGCCGGCCGCCACACGCAGGATTCGCTGGAAGCCGTTCACTCGACGCTCGGCCATGTGGTCGACCGGCTGGCGATGATCGAAGGCGATCTGCGCACGGACCGTCCCGCCTCGCCTCAGCCCGCGGCGTTCACCGCGCCGCCGCTCGCACCTGCTCCGCCTGCGACGCCGTCGTTTTCGGCTGCGCCGATCGCGCAGGAGGCTGAAGCGGCGTCGCCGGCGATCGCGATTCCCTCGCAGCCGAAGCCCGAATTGCCCAATCCTGCCGCGGCCCAGGCGCTGTTCGCCGCCGCGCCGCGGGATTTCCACACTGCCGCAGCGCCGACGACCGCGCCGGCCGCGGCTCCGCCCTTGCCGGCGCCGCCGCGGGCGATCAGCGAAATTCTCGAGCCGCACGCCGCCAAGGCGGCTGCGCGTCCCGCGATCGCGCCGGAGCTGCCGCCCGATCACCCGCTCGAGCCGGGCACGCGGCCGAACGGCCGCATCGCTTCGCCCTCCGAGCGCATCGCCGCGTCGGAAGACGCGATCAGCGAAATTCCGGGCGCTCCCCGCCAGCCGGTCTCTTCATCGAGCTTCATCGCTGCCGCGCGCCGCGCGGCGCAGGCCGCGGCCGCCGCGCCGCCGCCCGAAAAGGGCGGTCGCGCCGGCAAGGGCGCGGGTGGCGACAAGGGCAAGGACGGCAAGGAGTCTTCCGCCCTCGCCTCCAAGATTCGCGCGGTGCTGGTCGCCGCCAGCGTGGTCGTGATCGTGCTCGGCACCTTCAAGATGGCGATGGGCCTGCTTGATAGCGGCAGCAGCGCGCCGTCCGTTCCATCCGCCGAGAATGCGATCGAGCCGCCGCACGCCGCGGCGAAGCCGCCGGCCGACAGCACTACCGACAAGCCCGCCGCGCCCGACCAGGTCACGCCGTCGATGACGTCGCCGACGCCGATCGGCCGGCAATCGTTCAACAACAGGACGCCGAGCACGCCAGACTCGACGGCCTCCGCCGACATGCCGCAGGGCGCGGCCCCGTCGGCGCCACTCGGCGACGTCACCGGCTCGATCCCCGCGCCGCAGGCAGGCGCAAGCAGCCGCAAGTTCGCCACGGTGCAGGTGCCGCCGAGCGAGAAGCTGCCCGACACGATCGGCGGACCGGCGCTGCGCGCCGCGGCGCTGAAGGGCGACGCCACCGCCGCCTACGAAGTCGCCACCCGCTTCGCCGACGGCAAGGGCGTGGCGCAGGACCTTGACCAGGCCGCGAAATGGTTCGACCGCGCGGCGCAGGCCGGCGTGGTGCCCGCGATCTTCCGGCTCGGGACCTTCTATGAGAAGGGCCTCAGCGTGAAGAAGGACGCCGACATCGCACGGCGCTATTACGTGCAGGCGGCGGAACGCGGCAACGCCAAGGCGATGCATAACCTGGCTGTGCTGGACGCCGATGGCGGCGGCAAGGGTGCCAACTACAAGAGCGCCGCGCAATGGTTCCGCAAGGCCGCCGAGCGCGGCGTCGCCGACAGTCAGTTCAACCTCGGCATCCTCTATGCCCGCGGCATCGGCGTCGAGCCGAACCTCGCCGAATCCTTCAAATGGTTCAGCCTCGCAGCGGCCCAGGGCGATGCCGACTCGGCCGCCAAGCGCGACGATGTCGCCAAGCGGCTCGACGCCCAATCGCTGGCCGCGGCCAAGCTCGCCATCCAGACCTTCATGGCCGAACCGCAGCCCGAGGACTCCGTCGTCGTCGCAACCCCGCCCGGCGGCTGGGATGGCGCGCCCTCCCAGGCCAACGCGACCAAGCCCGCGGCCCGGCCGCTGGGCCCGAAACGGACCGCCCTGGCCAACCACTAGGCTCGGCGGCGCACAAAATTGCTGCGCCATAAATTGATCGGACCAGGGCGCCGCGCCGCCCTGGCATCGCCGACATATCCCTCCCAGATGAAGCCGTGTAGATGAACGCACGCACCGCGCGGCCGCGCTTCATGCTCCAGGAGGATCGAATTGTCTCTCGATCAGCACGAGGAAGGCCGCTTCCGGAGCTCGCCGACCGGACCCCGGGTCGCGCCGCCGCGCCAGGCGATGGCACGGCCTGCCGCGCCGCTACCTCGGCGGGCCCGCCGGCGGCGGCCCTATTGGTCCGTCATCATCTTCATTCTGCTGATGTCCGGCGCCGGCATCCGCGCCTACAAGGACCTGTCGCGACCCGACGCCTGGGCCTACTGGAAAGACCAGTATTACGCACCGAGCCTGACATCGCGGCTGATCGCCAAATCCGACCTCGACGGCTCAGGCCACGGCCGGGCCGCGCTCGCCATCAGCGGCACCATCGGCCCCGCCGCGGCGAGCTGGTTCCGCGACAGGCTCGACGAAGCCCGTCTGGCCGCGGGCGACGCGGTGCTGCTGTCCTCTCCCGGCGGGAATCTGGACCAGGCCGTCATCATCGGTGAAATCATTCGATCGCATGGGCTGGTGACCGCGGTCGGCGTTGCAGATGCCTCGGGCCATGTCCGGCCTGCCTATTGCGCCAGCGCCTGCGTGCTGGCCTATGCCGGCGGCAAGACCCGCTATGGCGTCGAGGGCTCGATGCTCGGCGTGCATCGGTTCGTCACAACGGCGCCGGTGCCCGATCCCGTCGCCGACACGCAGCGCATTGCCGGGCTGGTGTTGGGATACATGACCAAGATGGGCGTCTCCTCCACCGTCGTGGAGGCCATGTCGCAAACCAGGGATGTGCGCTGGCTCAGCACCAGGGAAGCCCTGGCGATGAACCTTGTGACCGATCCGATCGGGCGGCCGTAGAGCGCAGCCGCGCTCTACGATTTTGATTGAGCATGATCTCCGCGCAAACGCCTCGCGTTTGTCGCGAGGGAAAACCGCTAGGCACCCCGTATCAAGTACGGGGCAGGCTTTTCCGGATCATGCTGCAACACCGCCTGCGCGTTAATCTGAATTCTTCACCACGGCGAGAAATGACGCTGGCTTCTGCGGCAAAAAAGCGCGTGCGTGCGGATTCTTTCATCCCGCCATCGGGCGATTTCGGCTATGCAGGGGCGCGGTAATCGGTCCGCTCATGCGCCTGTCGCGGATTCGCCCGCCTTCGACTGCTCGACCAATAAACCATGCCGTGCGCCGGCTGTCGCGCGGCCCAATGACAAGAGCGACCGCGCGTGCAGCTTTACCTTCCGATCGCGGACATTCCGGTCAATATTTTCCTGATCCTGGCGATGGGCGCCGCGGTCGGCTTCGTCTCCGGCATGTTCGGCATCGGCGGCGGTTTCCTGATGACGCCGCTGTTGATCTTCGTCGGCATCGCACCGGCGGTCGCGGTCGCCTCCGTCGCGAGCCACATCGCGGCCTCGTCGTTTTCAGGCGCAATCTCCTATTGGCGGCGCCGGGCGATCGATCCGGCGCTCGCTTCCGTGCTGCTGGTCGGCGGCATCATCGGCACCGCGCTCGGCGTCTCGACCTTCACGCTGATGCGCTCGCTCGGCCAGCTCGACCTGATGATCGCGATGTCCTATGTCGTGCTGCTCACCGGCGTCGGCGGCGCGATGTTCTACGAAGGCCTGCGCGCCAGCCTGCGCACGCAGCGCGGCGTCGTGGTGCCGTCGCGGCGCTCCGGCAGCCATGGCTGGATTCACGGCCTGCCGCTGAAGATGCGCTTCAAGCGCTCCAAGATCTATCTCTCGGTGGTCCCGATCGTCGTCGTCGGCGTCATGATCGGATTTCTCGGCGCGGTGATGGGCATCGGCGGCGGCTTCATCCTGGTGCCGATCATGATCTATTGGCTGCGGGTGCCGACCTCGACCGTGATCGGCACCTCGATGGTGCTGACGCTCGTCACGATGACCTTCGCCACCCTGCTGCACGCGATCACCAACCACCTCGTCGACGCCGTGCTGGCGTTGATCCTGATGGTCGGCGGCGTCACCGGCGCGCAGTTCGGCGCCCGCGCCGGCCAGAAGATTCGCAGCGAGCAGTTGCGGCTGCTGCTTGGGATACTCATCCTCGCGGTTGGAATCCGCTTCGCGGTCGAACTGGTGCTCCGGCCGGAGGACCTGTTCACGGTCCGGGAAACCGGGGTGACCGAATGATCGCGCGCCTCTTCTTCGCCGCGAGCATCGCGCTGACGCTGAGCGTGGCGCCCGCGCGGGCCGAGCGGCTGATCGTCTCGGTCTCCAACCACCGCGTCACGGTGACGCCGAATTATTCCGGCGAGGAACTGGTGCTGTTCGGCTCGGTCGAGAAGGACGCGTCCACGCCGCCGAACCGCGGCAACTACGATCTGGTGGTGACCGTCTCGGGCCCGCACGCGGACATGGTGACGCGGCGCAAGGAGCGCAGATTCGGCATCTGGATCAACAGCGATTACCGCCAATTCCTCAAGGTGCCGGGCTATCTCGCGTTGTTTGCCAACCGCCCGTTCGACGCCATTGCCTCGCCCGAACTCGCGCGGCGCCAGCAGCTCGGCCTCGACAATGTGCTTCTGACCCAGCGCGTCGGACCCGATTATGCCGACGTCGTGCCGAACGACGCGTTCCGCCGCGCCTTCATCCGGCTGCAGACCCAGCACGGGCTCTATCGCGAGGACACGACGGCGGTGACGTTCCTGACGCCCACGCTGTTCCGCACCGGCATTCCGCTGCCGGCGCAGGTGCCGATCGGCACCTATGAGGTCGAGATCAAAGTGTTCTCCGGCGGCAATTTGATCACGCATGCCGACACCGCATTCGAAATCGTCAAGGTCGGCTTCGAGCAGTTCGTCGCCACCACCGCGCGTCAGAACGGTTTCGTCTATGGCCTGGTGACGGCCGCGATGGCGCTGATGACGGGCTGGATGGCCTCGATCGTGTTTCGCAGGGATTAGGTAAGAGCCCATCGGAAGCGTTGGCGGCGGAATACGCCACCAGGCGCGATCAGGGACTGCGCCTGATCTCCGTGATCGCAGGCGAGATGCTGTCGAAACCGTCCTCGCCGCCGAGCCCAAGGACGGGCGTATCGGTGCGGAGAAAATCACAGCACTCCGCGGTTGCAATCCGATGCAACAACGTACTCCCCTCGACCGTCGCCAGCACATCAAATCGCGGCAACCGCGCTTTCAATTCCTGCAGATCGGTATCCGCCACCTCACAATCGTCATCGAAGCGGAGCGGCTTTATGACGCCGCGGCCGTCGATCCAGACAATCTCCAGGCTGTCCGTTTCAAAGCGAAGCCGATGCAACTGGCCGGCGACGGAACAGCAGGCCAGATCCGTGCCGTCGTCGTCCGACACGAATGAAAACACCTGCATGTCGAGCGCGTGCGACAGCAACAAATTAAGATTGACATAGTTACGACGGAACGGGCCGGCGCGCCGCTGGTGCAACAGGACATCATAGAGGTCGTTCAGTGGCGCAAGCGGTTCAGGAAGTTCCAGCGCGAGTTCAGGGATGCGCGGCAAATTGCCGAACGGCCATCGCAGAGGCGGCTTCGCCGATGCAAAGACCTCGATCAGAAATGCGGCCGTCACGGGCTCACGATAGAGCCTCCAGCCGATGGATGGCGGCAGGCGCGCGAGCAATTCGACCGGCGGATCGTTCCGAACCAGATGTGCCGCGACGAGACTTCCCATCGATACGCCCCCACCGCGTGACGTTTGCCCCGCGAAGGTTCACGTCACCGGCGCGGGATTGAACAGCGTGAGATCGTTGTGGATGCCCCAGCGATCGGACCAGGGCTTGGTCCGTCCGCTCGCGACATCGAGGATCAGCTTGAACAGATCCCAGCCGGTTTCCTCGATGGTCATTTCGCCGGTCGCGATCCGGCCCGCGTCGAAATCGATCAGGTCCTTCCAGCGCCGCGCCAGTTCGCTGCGCGTGGCGACCTTGATGACGGGGGCTGCCGCCAAACCATAGGGCGTACCGCGCCCGGTCGTGAACACCTGCAGCGTCATGCCCGAGGCGAGCTGCAAGGTGCCGCAGACGAAATCGCTTGCCGGCGTCGCCGCGAACAGCATGCCTTTCTGGCGCGCCTTTTCGCCGGGCGCGAGCACGCCGGTGATCGCGGTCGAACCCGACTTGACGATCGAGCCGAGCGATTTTTCCACGATATTGGCAAGCCCGCCCTTCTTGTTGCCGGGCGTCGTGTTGGCGCTGCGGTCGGCGCCGCCGCGCGCCAGATAGGAATCGTACCAGGCCATTTCGCGCACCAGCGCGCGGCCGACCTCCTCGTTGATCGCCCGGCGCGTCAGAAGCTGGATCGCGTCGCGCACCTCCGTCACTTCGGAGAACATCACGGTCGCGCCCGCGCGCACCAGGAGATCGGCGGCGTAGCCGACCGCGGGATTGGCGGTGACGCCCGAAAAAGCGTCGCTGCCGCCGCATTGCAGGCCGATCACGAGGTCGGCGGCCGGACAGGTCTCGCGCTTGCGCTTATTGAGCACTTTCAGCCGGGCCTCGGCCTGGGCCATGATCGCATCCACGATCGCGCCAAAGCCCTCGAAGGCCTCGTCCTGCATCCGCACGATGCTGTCGCTGACACCCTCGGGCAACAGCCGCTCGGGCGTCAGCTTCTCGCAGCCAAGGCCTACCACCAGGATCTCGCCGCCGAAGTTCGGATTGAGTGCGAGGTTCTGCAAGGTGCGGATCGGCACCACGGCATCGGGCGCCGCGATCGCGACGCCGCAGCCATAGGCGTGGGTCAGCGCGACGACATCGTCGACATCAGGGTATTTCGGCAGCAGTTCGGAACGGATGCGCTTGACCGCGTATTGCATCGTGCCGGCGACGCACTGCACGGATGTGCTGATGCCGAGGATGTTCTTGGTGCCGACCGAGCCATCGGCGTTGCGAAACCCTTCGAACGTGTAGCCTTCAAGCGGCGGCAATGGCGCCGGCACGGCTGTGGCGATCTCTAGCGTATCGAGCGACGGCGCATCCGGCATGCGGATGCGCGCTTCGTCGACCCATTCGCCGGCCCGGATCGGCGAGGCGGCATGGCCGATCACCTCGCCATAGCGCCAGATCGGCGCGCCCTCGCCGATATCGACCAGCGCGGTCTTGTGGCCCTGCGGCACGAAGGCGCGCAGGGTCAGGCCGCAGGCAAAGCGCGCGCCGGCGGGCAGGCCGAAATCATTGACCACGATGGCGACATTGTCGCGCTCGTTGAGCTTGATGTAGCGGGGCTGCTCCGCCGCGGTCGCCGATAGGTCCATGCGCGCGCTCCAGTCCCGGGGTCAGCCCGGATAAGTATAGGCGGTCTTGACGGTCGTGTAGAACTCCTTGGCATAGGCGCCCTGCTCGCGGGCGCCATAGCTGGAGCCTTTGCGGCCGCCGAACGGCACGTGATAGTCGACGCCCGCGGTCGGCAGATTCACCATGACCATGCCGGCCTCGCTGTTGCGCTTGAAATGCGAGGCATATTTCAGGCTGGTGGTGCAGACGCCGGCCGCGAGCCCGAATTCGGTGTCGTTGGCGATCGCCAGCGCCTCGTCGTAGTTCTTGGCGCGGATGACGCAGGCGACGGGGCCGAAGATTTCCTCCCGGGCGATACGCATGGCGTTGGTCGTCTCGGTGAACAGCGCCGGCTGCAGGTAGAAGCCGGGCGTCTCGCGATTGAGAAGCTCGCCGCCCCAGGCGAGGCGGGCGCCTTCGTCCTGGCCGATCTTGATGTAGCGCAGGTCCTGATCGAGCTGGCTCTGATCGACCACCGGCCCGACATGCACGCCGGTCTTCAGCGCGTCGTCGACCTGAAGGCCCTTGAGCCGCTCGGTCATCGCCGTGACGAAGCGGTCGTGGATGCCTTCCGTCACGATCAGCCGCGACGACGCCGTGCAGCGCTGTCCAGTCGAGAAATAGGCGCCGTTGACGGCGACCTCGACCGCGACCTTGAGGTCGGCGTCATCGAGCACGACCAGCGGATTCTTGCCGCCCATCTCGAGCTGGAATTTCTTCATCGGCCGCGATGCGATGCAGGCTGCCGCAACCTTCTGGCCGGTGGAAACCGAGCCGGTGAAGCTGATGGCCGCCACGTCCGGGTGTTCGAGCA
>Ga0137412_10003988_pt1 | contig 11810 bp, 7 predicted proteins | sample CZODoug2_1_16fun_FD_122160 | JGI IMG/M metagenome (GOLD analysis project Ga0137412, IMG submission 122160) | Vadose zone soil fungal communities from Angelo Coast Range Reserve, California, USA - CZODoug2_1_16fungal (Hybrid Assembly) | ecosystem: Environmental > Terrestrial > Soil > Vadose zone...
CCAGAAAACCGCGCAGCGGCTAGCCTTCTTTCTGCTGCGCGCCGCGCCAGAAGATGCGCTCGCGCTTGCCGACGCGATTCGGGACGCCAAAGAAAAAATCCGCGAATGCTCTGTGTGCCATAACATCACGGACAACGACCCATGCCATTACTGCACCGGCGCGACACGCACTCGCGCAACCATTTGCGTGGTCGAAGAAGCGCACAACATCATGGCCATCGAGAAAACGCGGACCTATAGCGGGATGTACCACGTGCTGGGTGGATCGCTTTCTCCATTACAAGGGCGTGGCCCGGAGCAGCTGAAAATAAAGACGCTGATCGAACGCTTGAAGGGCGGCGGGGTGGAAGAGATTATCATCGCCACCAATCCCACCGCGGAGGGCGAAGCCACAGCCGTTTATATGTCCAAGTTGCTGAAACCACTAGGCGTACGGGTCACCCGCATTGGTGTGGGCATCCCCGTCGGCGCGGACCTCGAGTATGCCGACGAAGTCACCATGCTAAAAGCGATGGAAGGCCGCCGCGACCTGTAATCCACAGTTCACCGTAATGGCGCCCTAGCCATTTCGCGCGATTCGGTATAAAGTGGGTTTTCCGCGGTAACTGTCCCCCGACAGGAGGTGCGCTCTGGGTCTGGCGCACTACATGGCGCAGTACGATCACGAACATTCTTCCGGCTGGAATAAATTGCTCCACGGCATCGGCATTCCTTTGATCTTTGCCGGACTCATCCTGTTCCTTTTCACAAAGTGGATCTGGGGCGGAGCGTTTTTCGTGGGCGGCTGGGTGTTCTTGTTCCTGGGACACCGGATTGAAGGCAATCATCCGGCGTTTTTTCAGGGACCGGTGTATTTGTTGGTCGGACCAATCTGGGTAGCTAAGGAAGCGTGGATGTTCTTAACCGGAGAACATCGCGCCCCGGCGTCGGAAAATACCCAGACGAAGTAATCGCGGTTGGTCGATTAAACGATTTTAAAAATATTATGGGTGGTCTGCATTCATGGACGAACTTGGCCGGGAATTTGCCGAAGATGTGGGTGAACTTGTGTCCGGAACCGGTATAGCCAGCGCGACTGTCGAGCTGCGCAAGCGTCGCAGCACGCGAATTGTTCAGGCCGTTCCTCTGAGCGTTGCGGGTGTGGATGCTCTCGGTCGGCCTTTTAACGAGCGCACCTCGACGTTGATCATCAATTGCCACGGTTGCCGCTATCAGTCGAAGCACTACGTCTTGAAAAATATGTGGGTGAGCCTCGAGGTGCCGCACCCGGAGACTGGGCAGCCGCCGCGCACCGTCCGCGGCCGTGTGGCATGGATTCAGCGCCCGCGTACCGTGCGCCAACTCTTTCAAGTTGCCCTGGAGCTGGAGCTTCCCGGTAACGCCTGGGGCATCGCGTTTCCTCCGGAGGATTGGTTCGCGTTTCCGGATGGCGCGCGTCCAGTAGTTGACGCTCCCGCCGGGCATTTACAGGACCATTCCCAACAGTCCGCGGGCAATCGTGAAGATTCGCTCGAATCTCATTCTGATTCCGGCAACGATGTAGATTTTAGTTTGCCCCTGTCGGATCCCGACTCGGCTCCCGAGAATCGCTCGGAACGCGTGCGCGCCTTCCCTGCTCCTGCGAGCACTACCGATGCGTCCATGCAGCTCGCCAGACAGGTCACCCGCCTTCTGGCCGATGCGCGTCAGCAAATCCACGCCGCCGCCCGCGAAGCGGCCGCGCAAGCCGTTTCCGCCGAACGCCGCATTACAGCCGAGGAATGGGAACAGAAACTTGCTGCCGATCGTGAGGCACTTTCCCGCGAAGCCGCTTCAGCTCTGCAGAACATACGAGAGGAATCCTCAAGCCTCAATCGCATCGCGCAGAGCGCGGCGGCGGAAGCGTTGCAGCGCGATTTGCCTCGATGGCTGGCGCCACAACTCGAAGAGCTGACGCGCGACTTGGCTGCACAGCTCTCGCAGGAGGCAATGGGGCAGCGCAATGCGAATGTCGAACTATCCGGCGCCGCCCTCCAGTCACTGCACGCGGCGTGCGATCGGGCCGAGCAATTATCGCAGATGCTCCGCGAACAAGCCGCGGCTTTGGAGGCCCGAACGGCGGCCGCGGCCGATTCAGCCGAGCGGCGTGTCGAAGAAAGCACGCGCCAGCACGAGTCTGCCACCGTGGATACGGTCAACTCATTGCACGCAAGCGCGAACGAAATTCAGGAGCGCGCTTCCGCATTCTTATCCGCGGCTCAACAAAGCTGGCAGAACCATGTGTCCGGTGAAATCGACGCTGCCCAAAACCGTGTGCAGATTGCCGTTGATAACGCCATTGTCGCCGCGCAAGTCCAAGCCGCCGAAGCTGTAAATGACCATGCCAATGGAGTTCTCCAGCAATTTCAGATGGAAGCCGAGCAAGTGCTATCGGGCTTCCGGGATGCCGCAAGCGTCGCTTCCACCGAACGGGATCTCCATCTCTCTGCGTTGCGCGACGTCGTGCGCTCCGAGACCCATCAAATCGAGACAACGTTGGCCCGCGCCAATGAAGTGCTTGCCAAGCTCGAGCATTTTCCAGAGCGCATCGAAGCCGCACAGCACGATGCACTCACCGGATTCCAAACCCAGCTCGACGATGTTTTGACGCTGCACCGCAATGAGTTGCATCGGCGCTCCGAATCACTGTTTGAAGACATCAGCTCGCGCATTCACGCCCAGTTTCAGGAATCGAGCGGCCGAGCATCCGCTCAATTCGGCGAGCAAATCGAGTCGCTCGTGCAGCCGCACCTTTTGCAGGTGGAGCAGGGTATCCACCGAATGGCCGGCGGCCGCTCCATGCTCGACGCTGCCACGTCTTTGCAACAGGAGCGCATCCGCACTTCGGCGGATGAGGCTTTCGCGGAAGCGTTGGCGAGTTTCCGGGGCAATCTCGGCGGAGTCGAGCAACTGCTGCGCGAATCCGCGGATGCCGTTACCTCCCGCAGCCTTGCGGACCTGGAAGGTAAAGCGGAAAGCGCCAAGCACCAGGTTGTCGATGATTTGCTGAAATCCGCGGAGTGGTACGAGAAAAAGGCGCAGACGCAGATTCAACATTTTGCGGAACGCGCTGGTGAGCAGGCCGAAGGCCGGCTCCAGGCGCGCGCCGACGAAATCTCCGCCATGTTTGCCACCGAACTCGATAATGCTAGCCGCAATTTCGTGGGCCACACGCGAAATCAGATGGAAGAAGCCGTCCACGACGCTTTCGAGCGTGCCCGTGCCCTCTTCAGCGAAGCCGCGGAAACTACGTCCGCCGCTTTCATCGACGAAATTCAGCGACAGGCTCGCCAGGAACTCAACGGCTTCGAGGCCGAAGCGCAAAAGTCGGTGAGCGACTCCAAGGCGTGCATGGAAGCAGCACATGCGGACTTGACTCAGAAAGTCACCGCCGAGCAGGAGAGCTTTCTCCGCCGGTTTCAGAACACAATGAGTGGCGCGATGGACGCTGGCGTGGCCGAAGCCAATCAGAAAGTGCAGGCTGAGTTCGGTCCCTTGCTGGACGCTTGGAAATCGATAACCCAGAACCAGCAAGCGGAATTGCGCGGCTTGTACGCGCGCGTTGGAGAGCAAGCCGCTGAAACATTTCGCGGCCGCCTCGAAAATGTCTCCAATCAATGGATGCTGGCCACCGTCGCCTCGCTCGACCATCAGTCCCGAGAAGTCGTCTCCGGCATAGCCGCAACCGCCGAAGAAAAGCTGCGCGATACTTGCACTCGAGTCTTCTCTGACATCGGCGAGTCGCTGCGCGAGCGCCTGACGCAGATCGCTTCCAACTTGGGCACCGCGCCGCCACTTCCCCACTGAACTTTTGGAGTGCGGGAGCTTGCTCCCGCTTTTTCGGTGTCAGCTCGGCCTCAACTGTCGACGACGTGTACAGCCTTTAGCCGGCTACATGCGTAAAAGCGGCGGCAAGACCGCCGCACTCCAAATCTCGGCGCAATTCGCCTCTTCTCCACGGCCCCGCTATAATTGAATAAGCGAAATGGCCAACCGATCCTATCTCCGCATCTGGACCCGCGACTTCTCTGAAGCCACCATGATCCCGGAATTCGCGCGCCTGCTCACGTCCGCGCCGCTCTCCACTTCCAAGAGCGCGTTTACCGAGCTGCGCATCCAAGCCGTCGATGCCACCGAGATCCCCGTCGCCGAGTGGGACCTCCGCGATCAAGGCTACGGCCCCCCAGAAATTGGCGCTCTCGCGGTGCAGCACCTGAATCCAGACACAGCCTATTTTGTCGGTGCCAACTGGGACATCTGGCTTTTCGATATGGAAACGATGAAGTGGCGCCAGGAACCGCAGCCGCTCGCGCTCGTTTGCCACGGTCCGCTTTACGATGACGGCATCGCCGCCACCGCCGGCCATTTCGCCGCCGACCTGGGATTCGAGCACTATTTCACAGGCCACGGCGGCCTGCTCGCTCCTGGCGCCGCATCAAACCCATTCGACTCCTCGGACCATCCCCTCGAACACACGTTCCGCCAGTGGATGTCGGCCAGCGGCAACCTGAAGGAATATCACGCCAAGACCCGCGAAAACATCCAACAATTGTTCAATTGGGTGGAAGCCATCGAAGCGGCGCTTCCGGTCGAGCGCAGCGAACTGGCTTCCGAGGGAGAGGAAAATTTTGAGGCGCGGCTGGACGCCATCCTCGCGCGGCGTTAATCTGAACCTTCGGCGGGCGCCGAAACGTCACCTCATCATAAAAGCAACTTCAGCCGAGGAATTTTTCCGCGGCAGACGGGCAACGGCTAAAATTGTGGCAGTACGTCTTCACCGTAACGGCCACCTCACACAAAGGAGTAGTGAGCCCTCACAAATGGAAAATCCTAACGATAGCGACTGTTTCTTGAAGCCTGCTAACGAGCGCGTAGCCCTGCCGTCCTTACACTTAGAGACGGCGAGTAAAATCACTAGGGGTCGAGTGGGTCTTCGCGGAGGTTACCGGAATCTTGCACTTGCCATTGTAGCTGCCTGCTTTGTGGTCGCTGGCTGCGGCGGAAACGCAACGCCGGAAAAGCCCGCGGCCGAAGCAAAGCCCGCCGCGCCCGCTGTCCCTGAGGATGTTCAGTCGGCGGCGGATGCGCTACTCGGCACCGAAACTACCGTGCTGCTCTTCGGCGAACTGGCAAAAAATGGCAAGCAGCAATTTCTCGCCGCCAACGTGGTTCCCAAATCGACCAAAAACAATTTACCGGGCACTATCGTCACCCGCGCGGTGGTGGGGGAAAACGTGGACGGCAAGTGGATGGAAATCTTGCGTTGTGACGAACACCTGAAGAATCAGAAGGGCTTTCTCCCCGGCACCCCAATCGGTGGCGTGACCGGCTGGCGCCTGGCCTATGAGCAGGACCCCGAGAAGGGCTTGGCGTTATACTTCACCCCGCTGAAGGGCGCCGTCGATACTCACACTCTACCCATCGGTATTCGCTGGAATTCTGACACCAAACGCTACCAGTCGCTCGACCGCTCTTACGAACATTTCCTGAACGAGGCCGCTTCCCTGAGTACCGCGCATTCCAATTTACGATGAGCAACGGCAACAAAACCGGGCAGAGTACAGCCGACTCGAAAAAATCGCCGGCGCAAGAACATTCTTCGTCCGCGAAGAACCTGCTCGGTCTCGTGCCCTATCTCGGCCGCTACCGTCCGGCGGTTGCGTTGGGCATGCTCGCGCTGGCGCTCACCAGCATCATTGGCAATGTCATTCCGCTCGCGACTGGCGTGATGACCGATATCCTGGCCGGCAGCTCTCGCCCGTTTGAAAGTAGCACTCACGCGCAAGCGCTCGGCGGCGGATGGCTCACTCGGAGCATTCCGTTTTACGCGCCGCACAGCCGTCATGCCCTCGGGATCTACTGCCTCATCCTGATCGTCTGCGTTTTGCTTAAAGGCCTGATGTCTTTCACTACCCGATCGGTACTCATCGGCGTCTCACGCGACATCGAATTCGATTTGCGCGCCGGACTGCTCGATCGCTTGCTGCTTATGGAACCCGAATTCTACGTTCGCAATCGTACCGGCGAACTGATGTCTCGCGCCACCAACGACCTCAACAACGTCCGCATGGTTCTCGGCCCCGGCATTATGTACACCGGCCAAACGCTGATCACCATGGTCATGGCCATCGTGGTCATGGCGCGGCTTTCGGCCTCCTTGACCTGGTGGGTCCTGCTGCCCGTACCGGTCGTTTTTGTGGCCGTCCGTCACTTTGGCAAAGTTATCCACGATCTCTACGAAACGATTCAAGCCGCGCTCGCCACGCTTTCCGCCAAGGTGCAAGAAAATCTCTCCGGTGTCCGCGTCATCCGGGCCTACGCTCAGGAAGAAGCCGAAATCCGCGGTTTCGACGAGCCCAACCGCGAGTACGTTGCTCGCAATATCAAACTCATCCGCACGTGGAGTATGTTCATGCCTTCGCTCCAGGCGCTCATCGGTTTTTCCTTCTTGATTGTGCTCTGGCAAGGCGGCCTCCAGCTTCTTCGCGGCCAAATCTCTCTAGGCGCCCTCATCGCGTTCTACAGTTTTCTCGGCCTTCTCGTCTGGCCCATGATCGCTCTCGGCTGGGTCACGAATATTTTTCAGCGTGGCGCCGCTTCCATGGGCCGCCTCAATTACATCCTGCGCGCGCAGCCGCAAATCGATGACCGCAATGCAGCTATCGCTCCCAGCACACCTGTTGCCGGCGAAGTCGAATTTCGCAATCTAAACTTCACTTTTCCTACGAATATTTCGGGTAACGGCGCGGCGCGCGGAGCAGCCGGTTCCAATGGTGGCCATGGTGCGCATCCTGTCCTTCGCGACATAAATCTGAAAATTCCCGCCGGCTCCACGCTTGCAATCGTTGGCCCGACCGGCAGCGGCAAGACTACGCTCGCCGCGCTGGTCGCGCGACTCTGGGAGGCGCCCGAAGGCGAAGTTCTCATCGACGGGCATCCCATCCGTGAATGGCCGCTTGACACTCTGCGCCGTTCCATCGGCTACGTCCCGCAAGACACTTATCTGTTCAGCGAAACGGTAGGCGGCAATATCGCGTTCGGCCTCCCGAATTACGATCTCAACCAGGTTCGCCAAGCCGCGGAAATCGCCAGCCTCGATTCCGACGTCGAAGGCTTCACCAACAAATATGAAACCGTAGTTGGCGAGCGCGGTATCACCCTCTCTGGCGGCCAAAAGCAGCGCACCGCCATTGCCCGCGCCGTTATCCGCGACCCACGCATATTGATCCTTGACGATTCTCTCTCCAGCGTGGACACGCAAACCGAAGAGCGCATCCTCACACGCTTGCGGGGCATCATGCACGGGCGCACTACCATTTTGATCTCGCACCGCACTTCTACCGTGCGCGACGCCGACCAGATCGTCGTCCTGCGCGAGGGCCGTATCAGCGAGCGCGGCACGCATGACGAACTCCTCGCTCGCGGCGGATATTACGCCGACTTGTATCAGAAGCAGTTGCTGGAAGAAGAGTTGGAACGCGCATGAGCAACCCGCACGAAGAGGAAGCACTAGGCAAAGCCTACGATTCGCGCCTGATGCACCGCTTGCTGCAGTACATGCGGCCGTACAAGTGGCGCGTCATACTGGCTCTGTCCTTGGTGGCCATCGTCACTCCGCTGGAGTTGAGCCCGCCGATAATTTTTGGCTGGACGATTGACCGTTACTTTTCGCCCGCCCTCAAAGGTACCCTGCCGGAGGCCAGCGCGTGGCGCGGCGTCGTGCTCGTCAGCATAGTGTATTTGCTGGTTTTGATTTTCGACTTCCTCGCCCAGTACATCCAGATTCGCATCATGCAACGCGTCGGCCAACAAACCATGTACGACATGCGCGCTGGAATTTTTGCGCACCTGCAGCGCTTGCCAATGAGTTATTACGACCGCAATCCCGTCGGCCGATTACTCACCCGGGTCACCACCGACGTCGACGCCCTTAACGATCTTTTCGCCGCTGGCGTCGTTACGATGATCAACGATTTCTTCCTTCTCGCGGTCATGGCCGCCGTGCTTTTCAAGATCGATTGGCGGCTCGCCCTGGACACTCTCGCGGTGCTTCCCTGCATTCTGGTGGTGACCTTCGTCTTCCGTCACTACGTGCGCGACGCCAACCGCCACATCCGCACCGCCATCGCCCGAATCAATTCCTTCTTGCAGGAATACATCTCGGGCATGGGCATCGTCCAAATCTTCAATCGTGAGCAAAAAGCCCGCGCCGAATTCGCCAGGAGAAATCAGGAAAACATGGTTGCCTGGCGCTCCGCCATTCTCTCCTACGCGCTCTTCTACCCCGCGGTCGAAATCTTGAGCGTCGCTGCCATCGCCCTCATCTACTGGTCCGGCGGCAATCGCGTGCTTGCCGGCGCCCTCAGTTTGGGTGTTCTAACCGAGTTCACGATGTTCGCCACACGTTTTTTCCGCCCCATCCAGGATCTCAGCGAGAAATTCAACATCCTGCAATCCGCCATGGCCGCCTCCGAGCGCATTTTCAAGCTGCTCGATGAGCCCGCTACCGTTTCGGCGCCGCCCGACGCCATTCGCCTCGAACATCCTCGCGGCGAAATCGAATTTCGCAATGTTTGGTTCAGTTACCGCCCCATCCCTAATCCGGGCGAAGACGACTGGGTTCTCCGCGATGTCTCCTTCCGCATCGAGCCCGGCCAGACTCTAGCCATCGTCGGACACACCGGCGCCGGCAAGACCACGCTTATCTCTCTCCTGCTTCGCTTCTATGATATTCAGCGCGGTCAAATCCTGCTCGACGGAATCGACATCCGCAAAATCAACCTTCAGGACTTGCGTCGCCTGTTCGGCATCGTGCTCCAGGATCCCTTCCTCTTCTCCGGCACCATCGAGTCCAACGTACGTTTAGGCACACCTGATATCGATCGCTCTACCGTCGAGCAAGCCATCTGCGAAATCGGGCTTGCCGATTTCATCGAATCGCTTCCCGAAGGCGTCGGCGCCAGCGTCAACGAACGCGGCTCCACGCTGTCTGTTGGTCAGCGCCAGCTCATCAATTTCGCGCGCGCCCTGGCCCACAATCCGCGCTTCCTCATCCTTGACGAAGCTACTTCCAGCGTGGATACCAAGACCGAGCTGCAAATTCGCGATGCTCTCGACCGCCTGCTCAGCGGCCGCACCGCGCTGGTCATCGCGCATCGTCTCAGCACCATTCAGCATGCCGACCGCATCCTCGTCTTCCACAAGGGCCGCCTCCGCGAGCAAGGCGCGCACCAGGAACTCCTCGCCCAACGCGGCATCTACTACCGCCTCTACCAGCTCCAATACAAAGAGCAAGAGCTGCATCTCCCCGACGATTCTGACGCAGCGAGCCGTCGCCCCGGCGCACCTCTTCCGATTCCCGCAAGCGACTAAGCGCGTCCCAGCCGCATGCCACCGTGCATCCCTAAAACACCAGCCGCCCTCCCCGTAGGGGCACGGGACACCCGTGCCCGTCTTCGCGACTGCACCGGGCCGGCCCCACAAAAGTTCGCCCGCACAAAGCTCCCAGTAGGGGCGCAGCACTGCTGCGCCCCTTCTCGGCAGGATTCCTAACGTGACTCGCCCCTCTCTCCTCCTCTCCGCAGGCGAAGCCAGCGGAGATATGTACGCGGCCCGCCTAGCCACCGCCCTAAAACAACGCGCCAATCTCGAAATCTTCGGCATGGGCGGCCCCCAAATGCGAGCCGCAGGAGTCGATATCGTCACCGACTATTCCGAAGTCTCCGTCGTCGGCATAACCGAAATCCTCAGCCATCTCCCATCCCTAATCCGCGCCATGCGCCACCTCGTAAGCGAAGCCGAGCGCCGCAAACCAGCCTTCGCCATACTCACGGACTTCCCCGGCTTTCACCTCCGCCTGGCCCGCAAACTCAAGAGCCGCGGAACCAAAAACATCTACTACATCTGCCCGCAATTCTGGGCTTGGCGACCCTGGCGCGTCCGCATAGTCCGCCGCCGTTTCGCGCAAGCCCTCTGCATTTTTCCCTTTGAAGAAAAATTCTTCGGCGATGCCGGTGTCCCTGTAAAGTTCATAGGGCACCCACTGGTCGGCGCCGTGCACGCCTCGCTCGATCGCGAGACCTTTTGCCGCGAACAAGGCCTCGACCCACAAAAAAAGCTCGTGACCGTCCTGCCCGGCAGCCGCGCCGCCGAACTCCGCCAACATCTTCCAATAATCCGCGAAGCTTGCCAGCGCATCCATCGTGAAACGGAAGCACAATTCGTCATCGCTGCCGCGCCCGGAAGCAATGTCGCTTCTTTGCGGGAAGGCTGGCCTCCCGACGTCCCTGTGAAAATCGTGGTCGGCCAAACCTACAACGCCCTCGCAGCCGCCGATGCCGCCATCGTCTCAAGCGGCACCGCCACCATCGAGGCCGCCCTCCTCGACGTTCCCATGGTCGTCGTCTACCGTGTTACCCCGCTCACTGCGTTTCTTGCCAAGCCCCTCGTGCGCACGCCTTTCTTCAGCATGGTCAATCTAATCGCCGGCAAGCGCGCAGTCCCCGAGCTAATCCAGAACGATTTCACCGCCGATCGGGTAGCGGCCGAAATTCTTCGTTTACTAAACGACCAAAGCGCACGGGACGCCTTGCGTCGCGATCTAGCCGAGGTCCGCCAGCGCCTGGGTCCGCCCGGAGCTGTCGAGCGCGCCGCCGAGGCCATCCTGAAACTACTAAGTTCAGCGCATGGCAACGCCAAGTGAGGTCTCTGCTATCCTATATATGTAAGGGAGAGCCTTTTTGGAGTGCGGCGGTTTTGTCTACCCTGAGCTGCGAAGGGCCGCCGCTTTCTCGGTGGTCACGTCAAAGCTAAAGTCCGAGTTCAAGCGCAAACCGAGCCTAAAGACTCTGAGCGTTATTTCTCAAGATAAGCAACGGCAACATTGCATGTTGGCGCCAATAAGCGCCAATCAAGAAACGAAAGGGGTCCGATGACCCGCAGCAACAAACTTTTTTCGGCCATTATCCTAACTTCCCTGCTCCTGCTAGCCTGCTCCCCACTGCGCGCCCAATCTCCTCCCCCACCGGCCTTCCTCGCCGACCATTACGACATAACCGCCACGCTCGACCCCATCACGCAAACTCTCTCCGCCGTGGCTAAAGTCGATTTCAAAGCCAGAGACGTCTCCAGCGCCGTGCGCGTCGAGCTGCATCCCAATCTCAACGTCACCGACGTGAAGTCAGCCGAAGGCAAAACCCTCGGTTTCGAGCGCGACTCGCAAAATTCTCTCAACCTCATCGTCAATCTCCCCTCTCCCGTCGCCACTGGCGCCAAAGTCACGCTCACCTTCACCTATGCTGGCCCGCTAGCCAACGAAGAAAACAGTCCCGTCCCCGGAGTTCGCGCCGCGGCCATCACCCGCGATGGCGCCTACCTCCTTCTCCCCGCTCGCTGGTTTCCGCTCACCAACTATCCCAGCAATCGCTACACCGCCACTTTCCGACTCAATGTTCCTGACGCTTTCGCGGTGGCCGGCACCGGCAAAGCTGGCGCGCCCACGCCGACTCCCGGCAAAAACACGGTTGAGGGCAATCGCCTCGTCTACACATTTCAGTGCGATTCGCCCGCGCCCTACGGCACCTTCGTCGCCGGCAATCTTCAGCTCAATCCTAAGCAAGCCGAAGGCATCAACGTAAACGTCTACGCTCCCCGCGAAGCCAGCGGCGATGCGCAAAAGTTCGCAGATGACGTCGCGCGCTCGACAGTGGCGTTCTCCGATATGTTCGGTCCCTTGCCGCGTCCGGAGTTCACGGTCGCGCAGCTCCCAGACGGCACCCTGCGCGATTTCGCCG
>Ga0137412_10003989_pt1 | contig 11810 bp, 8 predicted proteins | sample CZODoug2_1_16fun_FD_122160 | JGI IMG/M metagenome (GOLD analysis project Ga0137412, IMG submission 122160) | Vadose zone soil fungal communities from Angelo Coast Range Reserve, California, USA - CZODoug2_1_16fungal (Hybrid Assembly) | ecosystem: Environmental > Terrestrial > Soil > Vadose zone...
GGAAGCCTTCGCTCGCCGCGAGCTCGACGTCGCCGACGGTGACGTCGTCCTGTATGTCGACGAAGCGCTTGCCGCGCGGCCCCGCCGGCAGCGTCCATAGCGGCAGCAGCTTCGCCATCGGCTCGGCCGGCCAGTCAGGCGCCTTCGACGCGCTGCCGTTGCCGAAGCCGGCGGCGTGGGCGGCGGCAGCGCCGGCGCCGAGCCCCTCGGCGATGCAGTCAACGAGGGCGGCATGGCCGTTGACCGCGCCCGCGGAACGCTCTGCCTGCTTTGAGGCACCCGGCAGGAACGCCGCGAGCGTCTCGTCCCAGGCGAGGCGGCCGCCGGATTGCGAATGCAGATGTACCGTCGGGTTCCAGCCGCCCGAGACGCAGAGCAGATCGCAAGTCAGCGTCTCCGCATGACCATGCGAACCGGGACCGACCGGCACGATCTCGACGCCGCTGACATTGCCGCGGCCGCGCGCCTCGATCACGGCTTCGATCGAGGTCGATGACCCGGTGGAGAGCATCATCTGCATCGAGCGTGACGCCGCTGCACGAGCGACGCCGAGTTCGCCGTCGGCATGGAAAGCTCGCATCGACGAGACCGCGGAGAGGTAAACGGGGCTGGGCCACAGCGTGCCGAAGACTCGCCGCGTAGTTTCCAAATGGCTTAGATCCTGGAAGCGGTGGGCTCGGATCTGGTAGTGCGAAAATGCTTCGTGATTGCAGAGGACGGTGCGATCGTCATCCGCGCCGGTGGCGAGGTAGCCGAAATGAGCAGGAGGCAGCGCCACGCGTGCGAGCGGCTCGAAATCGGCGACGCTGAGGACTTGCTCGGCCGATGTGATCGGCAACGCGTCGCGGCGGTACAGGCGGGACGGGGGCAGCGCGCCGTCCGCGGCCGCGCACGACCAGAACGCCGGCAGCGCCGTGATTCCACCGATGAAAGTGCGTCGATTCAGTGAGAAACGTCGTCCGTGCACTCTCGCTCCCTGCTGTTATGCGTCCTGTGCGACCGTGCCCTGCGCGCCGGCCGCCCGGAGTCTACTGCCGTTTTATCCGGGCGGTCCATAGCGCGCCGCGGGTGGCGCGGACGCCAAGCGGGCGGCGGGCATGCCAAGCGCCGCCGGCGCCGCAGCAAATGCCTTGTTCTCAAGCGCCGGTAGCGGCGAAAATGCCTTCGATTCCCATCGCCCGCCGCATCCACTACACTCATTTCAGATGCGCAGTATCGTACAACGACGTGAAGTGGCCTGGCTGAAGGCGATACTGTTGTCGGTGGCGTATGTGTTGCTCTATGTCTTGCTCGATCACGTGAGCGACATCCACAATTTGCAACACTCTGAAGTTACGCCGTGGAGCCCCAACATCGCATTGATGATCGCGGTGGCCATGTACTATGGGGCGGGAGTTGCGCCGCTGACGATCCTTACACCGGGCATCTCCGAAATCATCTTGCGAGGCGCGGCGCCGCTTGGCATTCCGGTGATCGGAGCCGTCGTGTGCATCGGATGTACTTACACCGCCTCGGGGATTCTGTTGCGCCGTCTGCAACGCAATTATTCGCAGCCGACCATAAGGTGGTTCGCGATTTTGTCGGTCGTGATTGCGGGCAGCGCGCTGCTGGAAGCTGTGCTGTACCCGTTGGTCTTGATTCAGAGCGGCGAGCTGCGCGCCGGGTCCTATCTGACGGCCGTTCGTATCGACTGGGTGGGCGACATGAACGGCATCATCACCTTGCTGCCCTTGGTGCTCATACTGCGCTCGGGCGAGGCGGGGAAATTACGCGAGATTCGCTCCAATGTTTGGTTGCTCGCATTGCAAACGGCGTCGTTGGCATGCGCTTTCCTGATCGCGTTCCGCGATTCATGGGGAGACCCCACGGCGGCAAATTACACGCCGTTCTATCTGCTGTTTTTGCCCATCATTTGGATTGCGTTGCGATGGGGCGCCGGCGTCACCGCGATTGCGCTGGCGGCTCTGCAAATCGGCATCGTCGCCTTCGTGGCGAAGCACAACATGCCGGAATCTTTTCTCGCGATCCAAGTTCTGATGGTGCTGCTCGCGGGCACCGGGTTGTTCATGGGAATTTCGGTGTCGGAGAATGCTCGCTTCAGCATACTCATGCGCTCCAAGGACGAGGAATTGTCGGGCCTCAATGCTCGGATGGCGGTGTCGGAGATGAATTCTGCCATTGGGCATGAACTTAACAATCCTCTGGCGGCGCTCGTCAATTATTTACGGTCGGCGAGCATGATGCTCGAGTTGCCGACTCTCGATCGCCCGCTGCTGCAGAGCGCGCTCGACAAGGCTTATGCCGAAGCCACCCGATCGGTCAACGTGGTGAAGAAACTGCGCGAATTCTTTCGTTCAGGCGTCGTCCGGCGTCAGCCGCTGGAACCGAAGAGACTCGCCACGGAGGTGATTACCGCCATGCAAATCAAGTTCCGTAAGGCGAGCATTGCCGTGGTTCTAGAGGCTGCCGCGGACCTGCCGTTGGTCGAGGCGGATCCATTGCAGCTGTCGATGGTGTTACAAAATCTGTTGGCGAATGCTTATGATGCCGTTTACGATTTGGAACCACGGCGCGTGAGAGTCGCGGTGGTGGTGACGCGTCGCGCGAATGACGTCATCTTTACCGTCGAAGACTCGGGCCCGGGAATTCCCGAGCCATTGCGCGACCGGCTGTTTCGGCCCATCGATTCGGCGAAGCCCGCGGGGATGGGCCTGGGACTGGCGATTTGCCGCTCGCTGGTCGAGGCGAACGACGGACGTATCTGGTTGGCGCGCTCCGGTGCCGACGGTACCTGCATCGCTTTTTCGATTCCTGTCGCGATGCGCGAGGTCAACGAGGTGCAGGTATGAACGTGGATGCGACGATTTTCATCGTGGATGACGACATTGCCATGCGCGATTCGCTGGCATTGCTGTTGGGGTTGAAGGGCTTTAGAACACAGATCTTCGCCAATGCCGAAAATTTGCTGACGGCCTATAGCGCCAAGTGGTTTGGCTGCATGCTGGTCGATGTTCGCATGCCGGGCATGACCGGCTTGGAACTGCATGCCGAACTTTGCAAACGCGGCAACGACGTGCCCGTGGTCATCATGACGGCCTATGGCGACGTTGCGACGGCGCGTATCGCGCTCAAGGCCGGCGCCACGGATTTTCTGGAAAAACCCGTGGATGACGGCGTTTTGATCGATGTACTGCAATCCGCGATTGACGCGCACGCGGCGCTACGGCAAACGATCCCGTCCACCAAGGGAACGCAACGATTGACGACGCGCGAGCAGCAGGTGCTGGATCTCGTTGCGGCGGGACGTCAGGTCAAACAGATCGCCGAGCAATTGGGAATCAGCCCGCGCACGGTCGAGGTCTATAAGTCGCGCATGGTTCAAAAGCTGCGTGTACGCGATGCCGACGCGGGACCCTTGCCGGGTCCCGCGAGCGACACGAACTAGCTTTCCATCGATCTCGACCGGACCAAGCACGGAATGGACACTCCTCGGACTTCGTTTGCGGCGATTGCGTTGCTTTGTTTGACGCTGATCCTCCCGCGCGTAGGACTTTCCGCCGATGCCTTGCATGTCGGCTATGTGACGGGGGTCGAGCCCGCGAAGGCGGGCATCGTTGACGGAAGTTTTGACCGGACGACCGGCCGGCGCGTCGAGTGGCGGCGCTTCGACAACGGCGCGGAAGTCGTACGCGCGCTCGCTTCAGGCGACTTGGATATTGCGAATCTCGGGTCGAGCGTCGTGGCGGTCGCTGCCGGCCGGCAATTGCCCATCGAGACTTTCCTCATCGCCTCGCAACTGGGCGCCTCGGAAGCACTGGTGGCCCGCAATGGCAGCGGCATCAAGTCGCCCGGCGAGCTTAAGGGGAAGACCATCGCCGTGCCCTTCGTGACCACGGCACATTACAGTCTCCTCGCCGCGCTGAAGCACTGGGGTCTCGACAAGAACAGCGTCCATGTCATCAATCTACGGATCTCTGAAATTCCGGCCGCGTGGCAGGGTGGGAACATCGATGCCGCGTATGTCTTCGATCCTGCCCTTGGCCGCATCAAGGAGACCGGCACGGTGCTCGCCACCTCCACCGATGTCGCGAATTGGGGAGCGCCCACCTTCGATGTCTGGGTAGTGCGCAAGGAATTCAGTGCGCGCAATCCAGCCGTCGTCGCCGCATTCGCCCGTGCCGCACTCGAACACATGCAGAGCTACCGCACCGATCCGGTCAAGTTTGTGGCGGACGCCGCAAACATCGACCGCCTTGCCCGTGCTACCGGGGCAAAAGCCACGGATGTGCCGTCGCTGTTGGCGGGAAATCAGTACCCAGTGGCCTCCGAGCAGCGCGTCCTGTTGGGGGGAAGCTATGTCAGGGCCATCGCCGACACCGCCGCGTTCCTGAAGAGCCTAGGCAAGGTCGACACGGTGCTTGCGGACTATCAGACCTACTCGACCGCGCGCTTTCTTCCATGACGGCACTGGCGCTCAAGCGCATAAGCAGTACTCATGCCTCCCGCGCAGGGCCGCCTACGCCGGTACTCGATGACTTTTCGCTCGACATACGGGCCGGCGAACTCACGGTGTTGATCGGACCCTCGGGATGCGGCAAGACCACCTTGCTGAATCATATCGCTGGCTTCACGCGGCCGGATGCCGGCACCATCGAGATCGATGGCCGCACCGTCACCGGGCCCGGCGCCGACCGAGGGGTCATTTTCCAGCAGGATGCCTTGCTGCCCTGGATGACGGTGGTGGAGAACGTCGGGTTCGGCCTTCGCCTGCGCGGATTGCCGGCAGCGGATCGCTTGGCTGTAACCCGGACCACTTTGGAGCTGGTCGACCTGGTCGGCGTCGAGCGGCACCATGTCTGGGAGCTGTCGGGAGGCATGAAGCAGCGCGTCAGTCTGGCGCGGGCGCTCGCGGCGGACCCACAGACGCTGTTGATGGACGAACCGTTCGGCGCGCTCGATGCGTTGACACGCGAGCAAATGCAGACGCTGGTGCTGAAGGTGTGGCGCCGCACGGGAAAACAGATCGTGCTGGTGACGCACGATATCGAGGAGGCAGTCTTCCTGGCCTCCGACTTGGTGATGCTGAGCGCGAAACCCGCGCGGGTAGCCTCCCGCATCGCGCTGGATTTCGGGCGGCGCTATGCCGCCGGCGAACCGGCCCGGCGTATCAAGTCGGACCCTGCATTCATAGAAAAGCGAGAACAGGTGCTGTCGTGGCTGTTCGAGCAGGGAGAGCGCGGCGATGCTTAAGGACGAGCCGGAGATTCGCGGGTCGGCGGATTACACGCCGGCGATGTGGCAATTGAGCGCGCTGGCGGTGCTTGCAGTGTTCGGCGCCTGGTGGTTGGTGACGTGGGCGGGCCTGATCCCGCCTCTGTACTTGCCCGGCCCGGCAGCCGTATTTCGCAAGCTGGTGGAGGTCGCTCGAGACGGCTACATGGACGCCACGTTGTGGCAACATTTTCAGGCGAGTCTCTTGCGCGTGCTCGTCGCACTCGTGTTAGGGGTTGCGACCGCCGTCCCCCTCGGGCTGGCGCTGGGGCTGAATCGGGTGTTGCGGGCCCTTGTTGATCCGCTCATTGAATTCTACAGACCCATTCCGCCGCTCGCCTATCTGCCGTTGATCGTGATCTGGTTCGGCATCGGGGAGGTCTCCAAGATCCTGCTCATTTATCTCGCGATTTTTGCGCCTGTCGTGGTTGCGACCGCGGCGGGAGTGCTGGCCGTGGATCCCATCCGGATCAGAGTCGCCCAGTCATTGGGGGCAACGCGCCTCCAGCTGGTGAGATTCGTGGTGCTGCCCAGCGCATTGCCGACCATCATGACGGGCATTCGCATCGCGCTGGGTGCCGGCTGGTCCACGTTGGTGGCGGCGGAGCTGATCGCGGCCACGCGGGGACTGGGATTCATGATTCAATCCGCGTCGCAGTTTCTGAACACCGATTTGGTCGTCGCGGGAATCCTCGTCGTTGCGCTCGTTGCGCTGCTGATCGAGATTGCTTTGCGTCGTGTGCAACACCATCTTTCCCCCTGGTTGGGACGAATATCCTGAAGGATTCACCATGGCCATCGAAGTAACACGCCTGAATCGCGCCCTCGGCGCCATCGTCAATGGGGTCGACCTGTCGCGAGAGCTTCCGCAATCCGTCATCGACCGACTCGGTGATTTATTGGTCGAACATCAAGTGCTTTTTTTCCGCAACCAACCCATCACCGCCGACGCGCAACGCAATTTTGCGGCGCGCTTCGGTTCCCTGCACATCCATCCGATTTATCCGGTACTGCCGGAACTGCCCGAAATCATGCTGATCGATACGCATGAGGGCTTCCTGCCGGACAACGACAACTGGCACACCGACGTCACGTTCAGTGAGACACCGCCGCTCGCCGGGATTCTGGCCGCGAAGCGCCTGCCGACCGTGGGCGGCGATACCCTGTGGTCCAGCAGCTGCGCGGCCTATGACGCGCTGTCCGAACCCATGCGCCGTCTGCTTTCCGGGCTGACTGCCCAACATTCGGTGGCGAAGTCGTTCCCGCCCGAACGCTGGCAAAGCGACCCCGCATTCAAGGAACGCTATGAACGTGCCGTGGCCAAGCACCCGCCCGTCAACCATCCCGTCGTGCGCACGCATCCTGTCAGCGGACGCAAAGGCTTGTTCGTCAACGAAGGGTTCACGACGCATATCAACGAGCTCAAGCCGCAGGAGAGCCAAACCTTGCTCAAGTTCCTTTTTTCTCACATTGCGCTGCCGGAATTTACGGTGAGGTGGCGCTGGAGCGTGGATGACATCGCGTTCTGGGACAATCGGAACACCCAGCACTATGCGATTGCGGATTACTTGCCGGAGCGGCGCACCATGTACCGCGCGACGGTCAATGGCGACAAGCCGATCTAGGCCAAGGGCCGGCGAACGTTTGAAGTGCATTCGCCGCTGCCGGGCTGAATTCGCACTCCGCTATTTGGCGAGAGGCGCGTTTGCAGTCTCGCGCGCACGCCACAAGACGATCAGGGTTACCGCAAGTGCCGCGGTTAGATACAGCGAGACAGGGATTGTCGAGCGGTAGCTTCTGTATAGGGCGGCGAACGACAGCGGCGCAATGCCGCCGGCGACGATACCCGTAAGCGTGTACGCCAGGGACGAGCCTGCGTACCTCACCCGTGCCGGGAATTGTTCGGTGATGAAAGCGGCCTGCGGTCCATACATCATCGCATGGATCGTAAGGCCGCCCGCGACGGCCAGCCCGATGAGGAGCGGTTGTCCGGTATCCATCAAGCGGAAGTACTCGAACGCCCACAGGATCGACACGACCGTGCCCGCGGCGTACACGGGTCTGCGGCCGATGCGATCCGAGAGCGTCCCGAACACGGGTATGGCGACCGCGTTGCAAGCCGCACCAACCATCGTCGCCGTCAGCGCCAAGGACCGGGGCAGGTGCAAGACCGTCGTCACATAGGTCAGCGAAAAAACAACCAGCAGGGCGTAAGCAACGTCCGGACCGACGCGAGCGCCGATGCCAGTGAGCAAAGGCCGCCAGTGCTGGCGGAAGATTTCCTTTATGGGGGCCTTGGACGTCGCATGGCGGGACTCCAATTCGACAAACGCCGGAGTCTCATCGACCCCACGACGCAACCACCATCCGAAGCCGACCAGCACCACGCTCGAGCACAAAGGGATGCGCCAACCCCATGATTCGAAGGCGCTCGGGGTGAGCGAAAGGGTCATTGCGGCGACTGCCCCAGTTCCCAGTATCGTCCCGCATCCCGGACCCATCTGCGCAAATGACGCATTCCGGCCTCGTTGGTGCGGGGCACCATGTTCGAGCGACAGTAGCACCGCGCCGGCCCATTCCCCGCCGATGGCAGCGCCTTGGGCAAAACGCAAGGCCACCAGCAGCGCGGGACTTAAGGCACCCCAGGTTTGATAGGACGGCAAAAGCCCGATGAGTCCGCTTGCGACGCCCATGAGGATGAGTGTGGCGACCAGCACGAAGCGCCGACCGAGCCGATCGCCCAGGTGGCCGAACACGAAACCGCCGATCGGCCTCGAGAGATAGCCGACGGCGTAGGTCGAAAATGCCAATAATGTCCCCGCCAACGGGTCGAATGACGGAAAGAAGACGGTATTAAAGACCAAGGCCGCCATGACGTTGTAGACGGTAAAGTCGTACCACTCGAGGGTCGTTCCGACGGAACTCGCCGCCGCGAGCCGCATCATGTTAGGTTGTGGGACGCGGCCGACATCGTCCATGAACTGGAGGGCTCCGCATTTTAGATTAGAGTAGCGGAATAGTAGACCGGGCCGGCGGCGGGCGTCGTTGGGTTTTGCCGGTCCCCCATCGGAATGTCACCTATTTGCAACTTTTGGCTCTTAATATTTTGTTGATTGCGCTGCCATGTGGTAAAAAAGTCGCGTGGCGACTCGGGATGACGATACGGCTCTTGCTGCCGTGAGCGCCCGCCCAGACGCGTCTGGGCGCATGACGACGCGAATTCAGTTGACCCATCTGTACGAACGGGGTGACCCGCTCCATCGGTATTGATGTTCTTGATCGTTGGTTTTGCGCTTCAACACCGAATTTAGGGAGAGGGATTCTTGGAGATTAATAACAGACTTATCCAATCCTGGAGGCCCTTGGCGCGCGCGCCTCTTGTGAGAAACAAATAAGCCCACGTCTTGCCGATCGACATTGATTCCAAATAATTGAAGGGATGTAAGTAATGAACTCGAATCCGAAGTTGTCTTACGCGATTGCCGCGATATTGAGCGGTTCCAGCCTGGGGCTCGGAATCGCGCACGCCGCCCCGGCGGATGCCAGCAGCGATTCCGAAGGAATCCAGGAAATCACGGTAACGGCGCAGCGCCGCACGGAAAGTATCCAAGACGTGCCCATCACGATCCAGGCCATTACAGGCGATACGCTGAAACAGCTCAACGTCACCACCTTCGACGACCTGTTGCGATACACGCCGAACGTGACGTTCAGCGGCAACGGCCCTGGCACCGGCAACATATTCATGCGCGGCTTAAGCTCCGGCGGCTCCGGCAACCAGTCGCAGTCCACCACCGCCCCGTTCCCGAACGTGGCCCTGTACCTGGACGATCAGTCCATGCAGTTCCCGGCGCGCAATAACGACGTCTACATGGTCGACATGGAGCGGGTCGAAGTGTTGGAGGGCCCGCAGGGCACGCTATTCGGCGGCGGCTCTCAGGCCGGCGCCATTCGCTACATCACCAACAAGCCGAAGTTCAATGTCACGGAAGGCGACGTCAATGCGGGCTACGGGACTACCGCCGGCGGCGATCCGAACTCCAAGATCAACGCCACCATCAACCTGCCGCTGATTGCGGACACGTTGGCGATACGCGCGACGTTTTTCAACGATCGCCGCGGCGGCTACATCGACAACGTGCCAGGCACGATTTCTGTCCCTCCGGCCACCAAGCCGCTGCCACGTCCTGGCAGTGGTTCCGCGCTCAACGCGGGCATCACGGGAGAGAACCTCAACACCGCGACCTACACCGGCGGCAGGCTTTCCGCTCTCTATCAGTTCAACGACGACTGGAACCTGCTCGTTCAGCAGAACTACCAGAACTTCGAAGCGGACGGATATTTCTTCGAAGAGCCTGTAAGTCCCAATGGGACGGCCCTGGCGCCTTTTCAAATCACCGCGTTCACCCCGGCCTATAACAAGGACAAGTACGAAAGCACAGCCTGGACGCTGAGTGGCAAGATTGGCGACTATCTCAAGGCCGTCTACACAGGCAGCTATCTGGTGCGCCACATCGAGCAGCAACAGGACTATTCCAACTACCTGCGGTCGACTCACGGTTCCTACTACGCATGTTCGGGACAGGGTGCCGGATATTCCTATTTCAGGTCAGCCAAGCCGACCACGTGCTACCCGCCGGTGGGATCCTGGAAAGATACGGTAGAGAACACTCACCAGAGCCACGAAATACGCCTGACCACCAACGAGGACTATCGCGTACGCGGCACCTTTGGCGCCTTCTGGGAAAAGTTCAATATCAAAGACAACATGAACTTCAACTACATGGGCATTCCGCAGTGTAATGCCGAAAACCTCGCGATTTCGTTGGCGGGTGGTCCTGACTGTGTCGCGGCGGTGGGCCCCATTCCCGGATTCTATGCAACTGATCCCAGCCTGCGTTTGAACACCAACACTGCGTTCGGCGAGGACGTGGAACGTGGTTACAAACAGACGGCGTTTTTCGCATCGGTTGATTTTGATCTGATCCCGAAAGTACTGACCCTGACCGGCGGCACGCGTCATTACCATTACGACGAGTATGAGCATGGTTCCGAGTACTATAGCGCGACATCGAGCATCCTGAACGTACCCAACGGGAGCAACCCGAATGCCGGCTTTGGCATCAATTTGCACAAGAGCGAAAGCGGCTTCAAGAGCCGCGGCAACCTGACCTGGCACATCACTCCGGACATCCTCGCGTACTACACGTGGTCACAGGGTTTTCGTCCGGGCGGCTTCAACCGTACCAAGACCAACATTGATGGAAGCGTCATCACGCTGAAGTCGGTGGCGCCATTCACGGCAGGCGGCACGGACAAGCAGTTCAACAAACCGGTGGGATATGACTCCGACAATCTGGTCAACAACGAAATCGGCATCAAGAGCGAGTTCTTGAACCATCGGGTCCAGGTCAACGTGTCCTTGTACAAGATGAAATGGAGCAACGTTCAACTGCCGTTGTTCGACCCGGTACACTTGGGCAACACGACCTTCGACATCAACGGCCCCAGCTACGAAGTCAAAGGCGTCGAGCTGCAAGTCGTCGCGCGCGTGACGGAAGGGCTCACCGTGCAGGGGTCGAGTTCGTGGAACAGTTCGGAGCAGACGAACGCGCCTTGTTTGACAGCCAACCGGGCGACGCCGACCGGCGCGGCAGTGGGATCGTGCATCACCCAGGTCAACGGTAACCCGTACACCAACCCGTACGGCGTACTCGGCACCGCTCCCGCGTATTCTCCGCCCCTGCAGTTCAACGTGCGGGCGCGCTACGACTTGACGTACCTCGACTATAAGCCGTTCCTGATGCTGGGAGCCAACCACGTGGGCTCCATGCGCAACGAACCGGCGAGCTTTCCGGACGGCAACGATCCGGCCTACAATCCCCCGACCACCACGTTGCTCAAGTATACGATGCCGGGATACACCACCTACGATGCGGCGATCGGCGTGGCCAAGGACAACTGGACGGCGCAGCTCTCGGGCAGCAACATCACGAACTCCGATGCCAGCACGAACACCTCGTCGGGTCAGTTCATCAAGACCGTAGTGCCGCTGCGACCGCGGGTGCTGATGGTGGAGGTTGGGTATAAGTTCTGACATGGGTTGATCCGAAGGAAACCGGCGCGGGTCTGTTGCAGTAGAATCAAGGGCGGACTTTTTTGGGTCCGCCCTTTTTTCGGGACGCCTATGGATTCCAGTGAGACGGTTGCCCCCCCACCTGCCTCCGACGTCACGCGGATACGGGGGCTGCTCAGACGGCACCAATTCACCGACGCGCTGTCCGCGGCTGAAGCGCTGCTCGCCGACCATCCCGACCACCGGGATGCGCTGCTGTTAGCGGCCATTGCCCAACGGTATCTTGGCCGCATCCCCGATGCACTGAACACGCTGGCAAAGCTCGAGCGGCATCAGCCGCGCTTCAGCCGCCTTCACGAGGAGCGTGGACACTGTTTCGTCGCCATGAGGCAGGCGCCGCAGGCAATCGACGCCTTTCTATTGGCGGTCAACATCAATCACGCCCTGCCGGCGAGCTGGTCCA
>Ga0137412_10003991_pt1 | contig 11806 bp, 11 predicted proteins | sample CZODoug2_1_16fun_FD_122160 | JGI IMG/M metagenome (GOLD analysis project Ga0137412, IMG submission 122160) | Vadose zone soil fungal communities from Angelo Coast Range Reserve, California, USA - CZODoug2_1_16fungal (Hybrid Assembly) | ecosystem: Environmental > Terrestrial > Soil > Vadose zone...
CAAGGCGCTGTTCCAGCGGGCGCCGGGGCTGCAGGAGGCGCGGCGACAGTTCCTGTTCGGCTACATGGAGGGCCTGACCGCCGCGATCCGCCATCCGGCCACCGTCGGCTGGGTTGGCCGGCTGCGCGCCGAGCTGTTCATGCGCTGGCAGCTGCGGGACAGCACGGTGCGGCGGAAGGCGTGGCCGGACTACACCTTCGGCTGCAAGCGGGTGCTGTTCAGCTCGGCGTTCCTGCCGGCCCTGCAGCGGAACAACGTCGAGCTGGTAACCGAGCCCATCGCGCGGATGACCCCGGACGGGCCGGAGACCGCCGACGGCCGCCGCCACGCGGTGGACTGCGTCATCTACGGCACCGGATTCAAAACCAATGACTTCATGTTCCCGATGGAGATCACCGGTACCGCTGGGCGCCCATTGCGCGAGGTGTGGGCCGCTGGGGCGCACGCCCATTTGGGTATCACGGTGCCCGGATTCCCCTCCATGTTCATCCTGTACGGGCCGAACACGAACACCTCGGGCGGATCAATCATTTTCTACCTGGAGGCTCAGGCCGGCTATCTGCGGCAAGCGCTGTGCCGAGCCAGGGACACCGACGCGGCCGCGATCGACGTGCGCCCCGAGGTGGAGGCCGCCAGCGATCGGGAGGTGCAGGCCAGGTTCGCCGGTACCGCGTGGACCCGATGCGACTCTTGGTACCGCGACGGAGCGGGTCGGATCGTGGCCAACTGGCCCGGTTACATGCGCGAGTACGCCCAGCTGACCCGGACGCTGGACCCGTCGGAGTACCAGCTGATCTATCGGGCTGGGGAGCCCGACCAGCCCGAGCCGGTGCGCGCCGAGCGGCGTATCTAGCCCAGACGCAACTCAGGTGGCCGCCTGGGGAGCTGGCGGCCACCTGGGTAATGAGTTGAGGAGGGACACCGGCGGATCGTTTCCGCCCGCCGGTGTCCCCTCCGGTCCGGTCAGCCGAACCGTGCAAGTCCTCGGGGGATTCTTCGTACTCCTGAGCTCAAACGACCTCAGGCCGTGCGATAAGACGACTCAGCTGTCCGAGCCGGAGTCGTCCGAGTCGCTGTCGTCGCCCGAGTCGTCGGCGTCGGTCGAGTCGCCTTCGTCGGTGTCGGCGGTGTAGTCACCGGACTCGTCGGTCGGGCTGACCTGGCTGGTGCCGCCACCGATAATGTCGGTGACCACGTCGGCATAGGCGGTCCCGGTACCAAGCAGAGCGGCACCGGCGGCGGCCGTCACAGCCAGGGCGATGCGCAGACGTCGCTGCATATTGCAATCCTCCTCTGGGGTCGAACCGCACGCGGTTCGTACGGCTGCGCAGAATGCTAGGGGATATCGAATGGACTAGCAAAACAAGGACCCCCCTCACCCGCCTGGAGCAGGCGACACGCCGGGCTAGTCCGTTAGAGATCAGTCCAGTCCCCCAAAGATGTTTTGGTCCCAGTCGATGACCGACCCGGTCACCACCCCACTGCGGTCCGACAACAGGAACACCACAAAGTCGGCGATTTCGTCGGCCTGGCCCAGTTTGCCCATGGGCAGTGCCTTCCCGGCGCGCTCCCGCCAGCCGTCGTCCGCGTCGTGGAACTCCCGCTGGGTGGTGTCCTCCCCCTCGGTGTCCGTCCAGCCGATGTCCAGGCCGTTGATCCGGACCCGGTCCCACCGGTGTGCGTGCGCGGCATTGCGGGTCAACCCGGCCAGTCCCGCCTTGGCGGCCACATACGGCGCCAGGTACGGCTGCCCGCCCAGCTCGGAGGAGGAAATGATGTTGACCACGGTGCCGGGCGCCTTGCGCGCCACCAGATGGCCCACCACGGCCTGCATCAGAAAGAACGGCCCGCGCAGGTTGATCGCGATGTGCTGGTCGAACAGCTCTGGTGTGGTGTCCAGCAGGGTGCCCCGCGCGGTCAGCCCGGCGGCGTTGACCAAGCAGTCCACCCGCCCGAACTCGGCCAGCACGGTCTGCACCGCCGCCTGAGCGTCCGACACGTCCGCGACGTCGCAACGCACGTACTGGGCGCGGGCACCGGCCCCGCGCAGCTCCTCGACCAGGGCGTTCCCCGGCTCCGGTCGCCGCCCGGTGACCGCCACCGCCGCGCCTTCCCGGGCCGCCGCCCTGGCTACCGCCGCGCCAACGCCCTGGGTGCCGCCACTGACCAGCACCACCCGCCCGTCCAACAGGGTCATGGCCGAACCTCCTTCACCCGTACCCAGGAACCGGACGCGGCCGAGTCGACCGCCGCCTGCACCACCTCGGCCGCCGCGTGCGCATCGGCCACCGTGCAATGTGCCGAGCCGGTGGTGTCCCGCTCGAGCACCGCGCCCAGGAAGCGGGCCGCCTCGATCACCTTCAGGTCGTCGTAGCCCATCGCCATCCCCGGCCCCGGCTGGAATCGGGCGTACTCGCCCAGCCCGCCGTGCGCCAGCACCGTGGTGTATCCGGGACCGCCCAGCCGGGCCACCCGCAGCTCGTTCATCCGCTCGAAGTCCCAGCTGGCCGAGCCCTCGGTGCCGGAGACCTCGAGCAGCAGCTGGCACTGTGGGCCGACGGCCACCCGGGAGACTTCCAGCGTGCCGATCGCGCCGCCGGCGAACCGGACCAGCGCGGCAGCGTGGTCCTCGTTCTCCACCGCCCCCATCTGCCCGCCCTCCACCAGGGAGAACACCGTGCCCGTGCCCATCTCCACGACTGGCCGCTCCGGGTGCACGATCGCGGACAGAGCACTCACCTCGGCGATCGGCCCGGTCGACGGGCCGGCCACGTAGGCCACCAGGTCGGCGACGTGGCTGAGCAGGTCGCCGAGCACCCCGCTGCCGGCGAGCTCGCGCTGGTAGCGCCAGGACAGCGCCACCCGGGGATCGGCGGCCTGGCCGTTGAGGAACACGCAGCGGACCCCGGTGATCCGGCCCAGCTCGCCGGCGCTGACCAGCTCGCGGATATGCGCCACCGCCGGTGCGTTGCGGTAGTTGTAGCCGACCGACGTGACCAGCTCGGCCTTCGCGGCCGCGGCGGCGATCTCGGTGGTCTCGGTCGCGTCCCGGCCGACCGGCTTCTCGATCCAGAACGGCTTGCCCGCCTCGGCGGCGGCCAGCGCGATCTCCCGGTGCAGCGCGTTCGGCGCGCAGATGGACACCACGTCCACGGCGGGGTCGGCGAGCAACGTGCGGTAGTCGGCACTGGCGTCCCGGTAGCCCAGCACGTCGCGGGCGAACGCGGCGCGGTCCGGCGCGGTGTCCGCGACGTGCGCCAGCACCGGGCGGACGCCCAGTTCCGGGTAGGTCACCGGCACGGCCTGGTACGCCTTGGTGTGCAGCCGGCCCATCCACCCCAGGCTGACCAGCCCGACGCCGATCTCCCTCGGCGCGTTCACCGGGTGCTCCTTCGGGCGGTCTGCGCGGCCAGCTCGGCGGCCAGCGCGTCCGCCGACCAGCGCTCGGCGAGGGCGCGGCGGACCAGGTCGGCCTGGCTGGGCGGGGCCAGCCCGTCCAACGGCGGATCGGAATCCAGGTTGGTCGGGAACGGGTAGCCCTCGGCGGCGCAGGCCAATGCGTACTCGGCGCCCTCCGGGTCGTGGCCGGCGCGGGCCAGCAGCGTCGGGTAGACCGCCTTGCACAGCCGCTCCCGGTCCACCGCGTCCATCGCCCGGCCGAACGCCGAGGACACCTGCAGCAGGTTGGCCATTCGCTTGACGTCCCTGGTGCGGTTGGTGCCGGCGCCGTGGATCACCGCCGGGTTGAAGAACACCGCGTCGCCCAGCCGCAGCGGCAGCTGCACGTGGTGGCTGTCGAAGTACTCCCGGAACTCCGGTCGCACGGTGGCCAGGTAGCCGGCCGGGTACTTCTGCGAGTGCGGCAGGTAGCAGGTCGGGCCGGTCTCCACCGGCATGTCCGAGTGCGCCACCCCGGCCTGCAGGGTCAACACCGGGGAGAGCCGGTGCACATGGTCCGGGTACTGCTCGATCTGGCCGGGGGTGAGGAACCCGAGGTGGTAGTCGCGGTGCCCGACCTGCGCCGCGCCGCCCGGGTTGACCACGTTGACCTGCGAGGTGACCTGGTACCCGGGGCCCAGCCAGGCGGCGCTGACCAGGGCCAGCGTCTCGTTGGCGTAGTACTCGACGAAGGTCTCCGGGTCCTGGGCGGCGAGCTTGCCCAGCGCGTTCCAGATCCGGTCGTTGGCGCCGGGGCGGGCGAAGTGGTCGCCGCCCTGGGCGCCGCTGGCGTGCTGCTCGGCGATGAGTTCGTGGAACGCCCTGGACGCGCGGTGCACGGTCTCCGGGGTGAAGGCGTCGCGGACGATCACGATGCCCGGCCCGTCGGCCAGCGCGGCGGCCAGCTCGGTCGGCGGGGTGTCCGCGAGCGCGGCGGCCGGGTACCCGAGCACGCCGTCGACGACCTCGGTGGCGTGCGGGTAGTCGGCGGCGACGGTGGGTTGTTCCAGGACGGCGCGCAGGTCGTCCAGGCGGCAGTTCTCGGCGGTGAGAGTCCCAGGCATGGTTCGAGCCTGCCGCCTAGAGTGGGCGTTGAGAACAGCGGAAACCCATCAAAAACCCCTCAATGAGGTTGGCCGTGCCGCACCCGTACCCGGTTCGCGAGATCGCCTGGCAGGCCGGCGTCAGCGAGGCCACCGTGGACCGGGTGCTGCACGCCAGGGGCGGGGTCCGGGCGAGCACCGCACGCCAGGTCAAGCAGGCCATCGCCGATCTGGACCGGCAGCGCAGCCAGGTCCGCCTCGGCGGCCGGACCTTCCTGCTCGACGTGGTCATGCAGACCCCGAGCCGGTTCTCCTCGGCAGTGCGCGGGGCGCTGGAGGCGGAGCTGCCGTGGCTGCGCCCGGCCGTCATCCGGGCCCGCTTCCACTTCCGGGAGACCGGGGCCCCCGCCGAGCTGGTGGACACCCTGGACGACATCCGTCGGCGCGGTTCGCAGGGTGTGGTGCTCAAGGCCCCGGATGTGCCCGAGGTGGCCGCCGCCGCACTGGCCCTGACCCGCGCGGGGATCCCGGTGGTCACCCTGGTCACCGACCTGCCGACCAGTGGCCGAGCCGCGTACGTGGGCATCGACAACCGCTCGGCCGGGGCAACGGCGGCCTACCTCATCGGCCAGTGGCTCGGTGACACTCCCGGCGATGTGCTGGTGACCTTGAGCAGCGGGTCCTACCGGGGTGAGGAGGAGCGGGAGATGGGCTTTCGGGCGGTGTTGCGGGGTGCCCGGCCCGACCGCGAGCTGGTGGAGATCACCGAGAGCGACGGCCTGGACGAGCGGGTGGGCGCCCTGGTCCGCGATGCGCTGCGGCGCCACCCGGGGATCAGCGCGGTGTACTCCATCGGCGGCGGCAACGTGGCCACCCTGGAGGCATTCGCCGCGCTCGGCCGGGAGTGCCCGGTGTACATCGCGCACGACCTGGACGGTGACAACGCCCGCCTGCTGCGCGCCGGGCAGCTGTCCGCCGTACTGCACCACGACCTCGGTGCGGACATGCGGAGGGCCTGCCAGGTGATCCTGCAAACGCACCGAGCCCTCCCCGGAGCCATCCACACCTGGCCAGCCACCATCCAGGTCATCACCCCCCACAACGTCCCCTCCTCACTCCCACCCGCCCTCCGCTAATCGGGTACTGGGCGTACCGGGCCCGGAAAACCCGCGAGTCGGGGATTTCAGCACACTGAGTCGGGGATTTCAGCACACGTCAGCGCCTAGCGGCCGGCACTTCGCAACAACTGAACTGATGTAACAACTCACGTCCAGCTGTCAACGTCGTTAAGCTGCGGGCATGCGATCCGGTGCCGCGCACGAGCACGACCTGCTGCGCCGCGCGGTGGCCACCGAGCTGCCCGACGACGAGATCGCCTCCCGGATCCTGGGCGCCGCGGCCGAGCAGGCCGAGGACTTCGGGTTGCGCCGGTTCACCATGGACGACGTGGCGCGGCGGGTCGGCGTCTCCCGGGTGACCATCTACCGGTACTTCCCGAAGAAGGACCAGCTGATCAATGCGCTGCTCATGCGCGAGCTGCGCCGGTTCCTCACCAAGCTGGACACGGTGATCGAGGCGGAGTCCACCTCGGAGGCCAAGCTGGTCCACGGCGTGCTGTTCTGCCTTGGTTTCCTGCGCGAGCACCGGCTGCTCAACCGGCTGCTGCGCACCGAGCCGGAGCTGATCCTGCCCTACCTGACCACCAAGGCCGGGCACGTGGTGGCCGCCGCCCGTAGCTGGATCGCCAGGCTCATCCGGGTCGAGGTGGCCGAGGGTCGGATCGAGCTGCCCGACCGGGACATCGACCTGCTCGCCGAGCTGCTGGTACGCACGGTGATCTCGCTGGTGATCACCCCGGAGACGGTGCTCCCGGTGGACTCCCCTCGGGGCCAGCAGCGGCTGGTGGAGCTCTACCTGGGGCCGGTGGTGGCCGCGCTGCGCCCGACCGGCCTGGTCGAGCCGGCCGATCCCGGGGTGGCCGAGCCGGCCGGCGCCGTCGAGCCGGCCGGCGCCGTCGAGCCCGGGGTCAGCTGACCTCGAGGTAGACGACGCCGTCCTCGACCCGGGTGGGGTAGGTCCGCAGGTCCACCAGAACCGGGGCGCCCTGCGCCGCGCCGCTGGCGTAGTTGAACCGACCGAGGTGCTTGGGGCACTCGATCTCACCGTCCATCACCAGCCCGTCGCAGAGCAGTTCGCGCTCGTGCGTGCAATGCCCGGCGGTGGCGTAGTACTCGTCCTCGGGCGACCTGAAGATGGCGTAGTCCACGCCGTCGTGCCGGATACCGATCACGTCGTCGGCGTCCACGTCCTCGGCCTTGCAGGCGGCGATCCACATGCGGGTACTCCTCGTGGTGGTTCGGGGCGTCAGCGGGCGGGTTGTCCCTCGTGGAACGCCGGTGCGCCCTCGGGCAGTTCGCGCCGCACGTAGTAGCTCTGGTCCTTCAGCTGGCGCAGCACCGCCGGGACCAGCTCGCGGTAGGCCGCCCAGATGGACGGGTATACCGGCGCGAGGTCGTGCTTGATCTCCTCGTGCAGCTCGGGCAACCGGTGGTACGGGATCATCGGGAACATGTGGTGTTCCACGTGGTAGTTCATGTTCCAGTAGAGGAACCGGTTGACCCGGCACATCTTCACCGTGCGGGTGTTCAGCCGGTGGTCCAGCACGTTCTCGCCCATCCCGGCGTGCTGGGTGAGCCCGTACACGATGTGCATGAAGGTGCCGTAGATCCTCGGCCCGCCGATGAACATCAGCGGTAGCAGCGAGCCGGTCAGGACACAGACCGCCCCGGTCGCCAGGTAGATCCCTAGCGAGATCCGCGCGGTGCGGTACACCTTCGGCCGCTCCGTGGGCGGGATGAAGGTGGCCTCGTCGGCCTTGAGCCGGCCGGCGGCGTGCCGCGCCAGGTCGCGGAACGCGAACGGCACGTCAACCAGCCCGAAGAAGTTGGCCAGCAGCTTGGCCAGCCGGGCCGGGCGCATGACCTGGATCTCCGGGTCGCGGCCGACGATCAGCGTGTCGGTGTGGTGGCGGGTGTGGCTCCACCGCCAGACCGTCGGGTCGCGCATCATCATGAACGAGGCGATCTGGTAAACCGCGTTCGACATCCACCGGGTCCGGAACGCGGTGCCGTGCCCGCTCTCGTGCCAGCGGGAATCCCCGGACGATCCGTACAGCACCCCGTAGACCAGGAAACCCGGCACCGCCAGCCAGCCCCACAGCCCGCCGGCGATCCAGCAGGCCGCGCCCAGCCCGCCGCCGACCACCATCAGGCCGAGCCAGATCGCGGTATCCCGGATCGCCGGCTGGTCGGAGCGGCGCATCAGCTCCTTCATCCGCTTGCGCGGCACGTCGGAGCGGAACCACTGGCCGCTGGTCAGCCCGGCCTCCTCGGCGAGGGCGCCCTCCTGGCCGGCCAGGTCGTAACGGGCCAGACGGTCCCTACCCATGGCTGGTCAGCTCCTTCGTGACTCGTTCCAACATGAAGGCGGAGGACTCGTGCGCCCGCTCCTCCCAGGCGAACACGCACACCGTGGCCACTCCGTCGAAGCGCAGCTCGCGCAGCGTCTGGAAGAAGACCTGCCAGTCCACCTCGCCCTGGCCGATGTCCAGGTGCTGGTGGATCCGGGCCGTCGTGCCGGGCGGGTTGAGGATGTAGCGCAGCCCGGATGAGCCCTTGTGGTTGAAGGTGTCCGCGATGTGCAGGTGTGCCAGCTTGTCGCCGGCGTAGCGGAGCATGCCCGGGATGTCCGCGCCCGGGTCGTCGCCGGACAGGTGGAAGGTGTGCGGCGCGCAGTACAGGTAGTTCACCCAGGGTTTGTTGATCGCCCGGACCAGGTCCACGCCCGCGTCGTTGACCTCGCAGAAGTCGTCCGGGTGGGCCTCCAGATTGAGGCCGATGCCCTCCCGCTCGAAGATCGGCAGCAGCTCCTCCAGCGAGCGCCAGAACGCCGCCTCGCTCTCCGCCGCGCGCTCCGGGCGGCCGTTGAACTCGGAGTTCATCAGCTCGCAGCCGAGCTCCACGGTCACCTCGATCATGCGCTTCCAGTAGCGCACGGCGGCCTGCCGCTCGGCCTCGTCCGGGCTGGACCACTTGTACAGCGGTAGCACGCTGGACAGCGCGACGCCGTGGTCGCGCAGCGCCTTGCGCAGCTCGGCGACCTTGGCGTCATCCGCCCTGGGGTGCAGAAAGAACGGCATGAACTCCGGGCGGGGAGACAGCTCGATGTGGGAGTAACCGAGCTCGGCCACGGTGCGGACCATCTCGGTCATCGGCAGTGCTCGGAGCATGTACGGGTCGAGTGCGATCTTCATTGATTTTCCTCCCGGTCGAGGTGCGGCCGGTGCCCTGGTTTCGGCGAACTGTCGTGAAAACTATCGCGCTCTACTATCGCGCTCTAGTTCTCAGTACTATGCTGGCCGTCGAGACCTGCTGTCAAGGGTCGTTCGAGCGATATGCGCAGGTGAGATCGATGCCGGAACCGGGCACTCGGCCAGCGGGGCAGGCCCCGCGTAAGCCGACTATGGCCGATGTGGCCGAGCGGGTCGGGGTGTCCCGCGCCCTGGTGTCCTTGGTGTTCCGCAACCAGCCCGGCGCCAGCCAGGAGACCAGGGAGCGGGTGCACCGGGCCGCCGAGGAGCTTGGCTACCGGCCGGACAGCGCGGCCCGGCTACTGGCCAGCGGGCGCAGCCGCACGCTGGGAGTGTTGGTCACTGTGCACCAGCCGTTCCAAGCCGACCTGGTCGAGGGCATCTACCCGGAGGCCGAGCGGCTGGGCTACGACGTCCTGCTCTCCGCCACCACGGCGTCCCGGGGCGAGCGCCGCGCGGTGGAGGCGCTGCTGTCGCACCGGTGCGAGGCGCTGATCCTGCTCGGCGCGGACGCGGACGCCGCGGAGCTGGACGAGTGGGGTCGCCGGGTGCCGACGGTGGTGATCGGCCGGCGGCTGCCCGGTATCCAGGTGGACTGCGTGCACAGCGCGGAGACCAAGGGCGTTCGCCAGGCGGTGGACTACCTGGTCGAGCTCGGCCACCGGGACATCGTGCACATCGACGGCGGGCGTGGCGCCGGCGCGGCCGAGCGGCGGCGGGGCTATCTGGCCGCGATGCGCCGGCACCGGTTGGGTGAGTGGGCTCGGGTCATCCCCGGGGCGCACGACGAGCAGGCCGGCATCGACGCCGGCCAGCAGCTGCTCGCCGAGGATCGGCTGCCCACCGCGGTGCTGGCCAGCAACGACTGGGCGGCGATGGGCCTGCTGCACGCGCTGGGCCGGGCCGGGGTGGACGTGCCCGGCCAGCTGTCCGTGGTCGGCTACGACGACAGCCACCTGTCCCACCTGTCCCGGATCGACCTGACCACCGTCCGCCAGGACGCCGACCGGCTGGCCGAGCACGCCGTCCGACTGGTGGTCGGCCGTCTGGAGGACCCCACCCTCCCGGTGCGCACCACCGTCCTCGAACCCAAGCTCGTCGTCCGAGGCACCACTGCCCCACCCCCGTAACCGCGGCCGACGTGGTGGCCGGGTTCCGTGGCGATGGGGCGGCCGGGTTCCGCGGCCGCACAGATCGTCGGTATGTGCTCGCCGAGATCGACGCCAGTCTGGTTGCGGATGCGGCGGACAAGACTCCTGTCGATGTCGACGGAACCGGCGGTCAGCTGCGCGCCAGGACCGAGCGGAGGTAGGAGACGCTGGCGTGGACGTCGGCGACCGGGCCCACCCCGTGCGGGGCCTCGGTGAGGATGGTGTCCTGCTCGAGGACGTACCAGCCGTCGTAGCCACGCCGTCGCAGGTCAGTGATGATCGACGGCACGTCCACGTCGCCGGTGCCCAGCGGGCGGTACATGCCGGCGCGCACCGCCTCGGTGTACGAGCGGCGGCCGTCCTGCACCTGGCGGGCCAGCCCGAGGTCGACGTCCTTGAGGTGGGTGTGCGCCACCCGTTCCGGGGCTTGCCGGGTCAACTCGGCGGGGTCGGTGCCGCCGATCAGCAGGTGCCCGGTGTCCAGGCACAGCTGCACCGTGGAACCTTCCAGCACGCGGCGCACGTCGTCCCCGGTCTCCACCATGGTGCCCACGTGCGGGTGCAGCACCGCGTGCACGCCGTGCTCTTCGGCCACCTTCGAGAGCCGGTCCAGGTTTGCCAGCAGCGTATGCCAGCCGGTCTCGTCCAGCTCGGGGCGCGAGTCGTAGCCGTCCTGCCCGGTGATCGCGGACAGCACCAGGGTGCCGGCGCGGGACGCCTCGTAGTTCGCCAGCAGTCGGCGCACCTCGGGCACCGGGTCGTGATCGGGCGCGTGCAACAGCAGCGGGGTGAATCCGCCGACCGCGTGCAGCCCGTGCGAGGACAGCACCGACGCCATGTCCGCCGGCTCCGACGGCAGGAACCCGTCCGGGCCGAACTCGGTGGCCACCAGCCCGACCTCGCCCATTTCGGTGAGCACCCGGTCCGGGGTCAGCTGGTAGCCCCACCCGGGCACCTCGCACACCCCCCAGGAAATGGGCGCGCCGGCGATCTTCGCCGCGGCCGCGGCCCCGGCCCCGGCCCGGGGCCCGGCGGCGGCTGAGGGAGCGTTCACGCCTTCACCTCCGCCAGCCGCACCGGCCGGTGCTCACGCAGCGACAGGGTGGCCGCCTCGGCGATCCACCCAGCCTCCATCGCGTCGGCGACGGTGCACGGCGACGGCCGGGTGCCCGCCACCAGCTCGGTGAACGCGGCCAGCTCGGCGCGGAACGCAGGGGCCAGCCGGTCCATGAAGAAGCTGTGCGCCGGGCCGCCGGGGAACGTCACCCCGGGTTCCACCGAGCGCAGCGGCAGGCCGTCGTCCAGCCCGACCGCGATGCTGTCCCTCGACCCGTGCAGCTCCAGCCGCACGTCGTAGCCGCGCGCGTTGTACCGGGTATTGGACACCAGCGCGAGCGAACCGTCGTCCAGGGTGAGCACCGCGGCCGCACTGTCCACATCGGGTACGGCACCGAACGAGGCGCCCTCCAGCGAGTCGGCCCGGTTGCCGCCCACCGCGTACACCTCGACGACTTCCCGGCCGGTGACCCAGCGGACGGCGTCGAAGTCGTGCACCGAGCAGTCCCGGAAGATGCCGCCGGAGACCGCCACGTACGCCGGCGGAGGGGGCGCCGGGTCCAGCGTGGTGGCCCGGATGGTGTGCAGCCAGCCCAATTCCCCGGACGCCACGGCGGCGCGCGCGGCCGTGTATCCGGCGTCGAACCGGCGCGGGTAGCCGATCTGCACCCGCTCGTCCCGGCCGGCGATTCGTTCGGCGAGTGCGCGGGCCTCGGCGATGTCACCGGAGATCGGCTTCTCGCAGAACA
>Ga0137412_10003994_pt1 | contig 11803 bp, 7 predicted proteins | sample CZODoug2_1_16fun_FD_122160 | JGI IMG/M metagenome (GOLD analysis project Ga0137412, IMG submission 122160) | Vadose zone soil fungal communities from Angelo Coast Range Reserve, California, USA - CZODoug2_1_16fungal (Hybrid Assembly) | ecosystem: Environmental > Terrestrial > Soil > Vadose zone...
AAGCGCGCTTATCGGCGCCCGGTGACCGAAGATGACCTCAAGCCGTTCGTTGTGCTCTATCAGCAAGGCTCACAAGCCGGTGCTGGTCGTGGCGGGTTTGAAGCCGGCATCCGGTTGGCATTGCAGGGATTGCTGGTGGCGCCTGACTTCATCTTCCGTCCAGAGCATGACCCGGCGGGAGCACCTCCTGGCAGCTCTCATCGCGTCAGCGATGTCGAGCTTGCCTCTCGGCTGTCGTTCTTCCTGTGGAGCAGCATCCCTGACGAAGAGCTGCTCGCCGTTGCGGAGGCCGGAAAGCTCAGCGACAAGGCCGTGCTGGCGCAGCAGGTCAAGCGCATGATGGCCGACCCGAAGTCGGAGCAGATGGTCAAGAACTTCGCGGGCCAATGGTTGTTCCTGCGGAATATTCGGAACATCTCGCCGGCAACGGAATCCTTCCCGAATTGGGACGAGAACCTGCGCCCCGCGATGGCGACAGAGACGGAGATGCTCATCGACAGCATGATGCGTGCTGATCGCAGCATCGTCGACATGTTGCAGAACGATTACACCTTCCTCAATCAGCGCTTGGCTGAGCACTATGGAATCAAGGGCGTCTACGGCACCGAGTTCCGCCGGGTTGCGCTTGAAGACAAGAACCGCTGGGGCCTGCTCGGACAAGCAAGCGTCCTGACGGTGACCTCCTATCCCAACCGGACGGCGCCGACGATCCGTGGCAAGTGGGTGCTCCAGCAGATCCTGGGCACGCCTCCGCCCCCGCCTCCGCCGAACGTTCCGTCGTTGAAGGACGACGAGAAGACCCAGCGCCTGACCATGCGTCAGCGTATGGAACTGCACCGGCAAAATCCGACCTGCGCGGTTTGCCACCGGATGATGGACCCGCTTGGGTTCGCGCTGGATAACTTCGATGGTATTGGTACGTGGCGTACGTCCACCGGAATCAACGAGCCGATCGATTCTTCTGGTGTCATGCCTGATGGGACGAAGTTCGATGGACCGACAGGACTGCGTGAGATCCTGCTGTCGAAGAAGCACATGTTTGTTGAAAACTTCACTGAGAATCTACTGACCTATGCGCTCGGTCGCGGCGTGGAGGAGTATGACCGCCCTGCTCTCCGTACGATCGTGCGTCAGGCTGCTCTGGAAGACAACAAGTGGTCATCTATCATTACTGGTATCGTCAACAGCACACCGTTTCAAATGAGGAGGGTAACAGATGGTAATAACTAAGAAGTACATTCCCCGACGGACGTTCTTGCGCGCAGCGGGTGCGGCAGTTGCCCTCCCGATGCTGGACGCGATGACGCCGGCTTTTGCGGTCGAGGCCAAGCGGCCGATCCGCATGATGTTCATGCAAGTCCCGAACGGGATCATGAACCTGAAGAACGAGTTCGCGCCCAAGGATGAGGGCCCGATTACCACGATGCCGCGCAGCCTTGAGCCTATGGCGGCCTTCAAGGACAATTTGGTGATCCCGACGAACCTGGATCAGAACCAGGCGGCGGGTCTGGACTTCGAAATCGCCGGCGACCATCCGCGCGCTGCCACGGCGTGGCTCACGGGAGCGCATGCGAAGATGACGTCGGGCGCCGACCTCAAGGGCGGCATCTCCGCCGACCAGATCGCGGCTCGCCAGTTCGGCAAGGAGACTCAGCTCGCCTCGCTCGAAATCGGGTTGGAATCGCCGGAAGTAATCGGCTCTTGCGAAGCCGCTTATGCCTGCGCCTATTACAACACGATCTCCTGGCGCAACGACAGCTCGCCGTTGCCGATGGAAAACCGTCCGCGCGCTCTGTTCGAGCGCCTGTTCGGCGAAACGACCGATCCAGAAATCCGCATGGCTCTCCGCAAGGAAGACCGCAGCATCATTGACACCATCAATGCATCGATCAAGAAGATGCGTTTGGAGCTGGGTGGAACCGATCGCAGCAAGATCGACCAGTACATCGATGCGATCCGCGACGTCGAGCGCCGTATGCAACTTGCTGAAAAGCAAGCGGGCAATGACCTCCCACAGGTCACAAGCCCCGTCGGCGCTCCGGAAGTGTTCTCGGATTATTTCAAGCTGATGACCGATCTCCTGGTCCTGGCTTGGCAGACTGACATGACGCGCGTCATCACGTTCATGATGGGCCATGAGATGAGCGGCCGCGCGTATCCGGAAATCGGCTTCCCCGACGCGCACCACCCCTGCACGCACCACCAGGGCGATCCGGAGAAGATCGAGAAGACGACCAAGATCAACACCTTCCACGTGAAGCAGCTGGCCTACTTCTGCGACCGGCTCGCCAACACGAAGGACGGCGGTGACGGTTCGTTGCTCGACAACTCCATGACCCTCTACGGGGCAGCGCTCAGCGACGCCAACCTGCACCTTTACACCGATCTTCCGCTGTTGCTGACAGCCGGCAAGAACACCGGTATCAAGGGCGGCGTGATGGTCAAGTATCCGAAGCGCACTCCGATGACCAACCTGCTCGTGACCATGCTGGACAAGGCTGGCGTGACGGGCGTGGAAAGCCTCGGCGACAGCAAGGGCCGGCTCTCGCTGCCAGCCTAACGAGAAGGTCGCTTTCTCGATTGTCACAAGCTCGCCGAAGCCGGATTTATCCGGCTTCGGTATACCTTCAAGCGACGCCAGAACTCGGTTTAATCCGTGTTCGGCGGGCTAAATGGGAGGCTTGGATTTGTAGGGGCCGTATTTCAGGTGCCGTGAGTCCTCGTCTCTCGAACTACGGCCCGTGAATGACGGGCTCGCGGCCGGCCCGTGCAGACGGGCTTGTGCCCTTAGGGGCCCGTTGAGGCGGGCTTGCGAACTGTCCGCGAAAGCGAACGGGCGGCGATCACAGATTTTCAACTTTCAACGTGAACATGCAACTCGAACACGGTTGTGGGAGAACAGCGATGAACATGAGGGCAATGCTTCTGGCGGGACTGCTAGGCTCGACATTCCTTGCGGGCGCCGCCTTTGCTGCTGAAAACATTCTGACGCTTCAAACTGCCGCGAAAGAGGGTAATCGCGCAGCGGTGCAATCTTTGCTGAACAGCCCCGTGAAGCCCAATGTGGCTGGCGCTGAAGGCAGCGCTGCATTGGTGTGGGCGGCCTCGCGCAATGATGTCGAAATGGCCGATATGCTGTTGCGCGCCGGCGCAAACGCAAAGGGTGCCAACGAATTCGGTGCGACTGCCGTGTACGCGGCTGCGGCGCATGCAAATCCCGCATTGCTGTCGAAGCTGCTGTCGGCTGGCGCAGATCCCAATATCGCGATTGTGTCGGGTGAGACGCCCCTGATGATAGCGGCGCGCCGCGGTAATCTTGAGGCCGTACGCGTTCTCTTGTCGGCTGGTGCCAAGCCCAATGCCGCTGAAAACAACGCCGGCCAGACCGCTTTGATGATGGCAATCGTCGAAAAGCATGTGGCAGTCACTGAGGCATTAGTGAACGGCGGCGCAGACATCAAGCTGGGATCCAAGTCGGGATTCACTCCGCTGATGTTTGCCGTGCAGCAGGGTGACGTGGAGGCCATCCGCACGCTGATCAAGGCTGGTGCGGACGTCAACACCGTGCAGAACGGAACCAAGTTGACGCCCATCATCATCGCGTCAGCTATGCTGCATGGCGACGTTGTTGACTTGCTGCTCGCAAATGGTGCCAATCCCAACGCCATCGACAGTCGTGGGTACACTGCATTGCATCTCGTGGTGCGCGATACCGATTATGGCATGGATCTCCGCACCAAGGACACCGTCACGCGGATCGTCAAGGCGCTCCTGGCGCAAAAAGCGGATCCGAATATCCGCCTCGTGCAGGAACATCCGGCGGCTACGGGCAATGAAGTGTCGCTCGGCGGCGCGACAGCGCTCATTCTGGCGGCCGAAGTCAACAACTTCGATGTCGTCAAGGCGCTGTTGGATGCCGGTGCAGACCCGAAGGCGACCACTGACGCCGGTCACAGTGCATTGCACATGGCCGCCGGCGGTGGCACCGACGTGCAGCGCATGCGCTCACCGGAAGAACGGGCGCTGGCGATCAAGACCGTTCAGCTCCTGGTCGACAAGGGCGTCGGCGTGGATGATCCCGGCCAGTTCGGCTGGACCGCGTTCGAAACCGCGACCTACCAGGGCATGACCGATGTCATGGAATACTTGGCGGGCAAGGGTGCGGACGTCAACCATATGGACGTCTTCGGCCAGACCCCGCTGAGCGTTGCCATGACCATCCTGACCGCGGATATCGGCGGGCGTCGCCTGCAGATCCCGCGCCGCTATCGCAAGGAAGTCGTCGACCAACTTGTCAAGTTGGGCGCCAAGTCCCTTGAGGAGACGGGTGTTGTGGTTGTCCTTCAGCGCACGGGCGACCTCAACTAAACAACAGCTCGTCTGCTGCGGCAGACCACCTGTCAACGTGTCATGGCCGTGCTCGTCGCGGCCATTGACATTTCTGGCGCAGCGGAATTTGAAGTTCGATGAAATTGCTTTGAAACGCGAGTTGTCGGCGCCTTCCGATTCCGAAGATCGTAAACGAACGCGGCGAATTTGATGCGGATGCCCAAATCAATGCACGAGTGTAATGCCAGGATCGGATGGTGGGGGAGCTTGAACAGTCTCGTTGATCGGATGTGCAGGGTTCTTGTCGGCGTCTTTGTTGCAATGACAGCCCTCCTCATGGCCTCTCCAGCCCTTGCCGAAAAGGGCAAGCTGCGGGAGCGGCTCACGCCCGAGGTCATGGCGGTGGTGTTTCCCGATGGGTTTGACCGGCTTGGGCCAGAGGAAGGCACGCCGCCAGCCATTGCGGTCTACAAAGGTGACAAGGTCGTCGCCTATGTGTTTTCGACTCTCGACATCATTAATGCTCCGGGCTACTCGACGACGCCGTTCGATGTAATTGGCGGTGTCGACCTGAACGGCCGCATCACCGGCGCCAAGGTCGTGTTCCATCACGAGCCATATATTCTGCACGACACGCGCCGGCAGCGGCTGCTTGACGAGCTGCTTTCCAAGGAAACCGGCATGCCGCTGCGCGGTTTGCCCACTCAGTTGCCGCCGGACTACGTTGCCGGTGCCACGGTGAGCACGCGCGCGATGCGCGCGGGGGTTCGCACGACGGCCAGTCTGGTGCTGCGCCCGCGCAGCGGCGTGGCGAACGTGACGGTTCCCACGCTCGATGCCGAAACGTTCAACATGAAATCGCAGGAGGACCTGTTCGCCGAAGGTTCGGTAACACGACGTCGCGTGACATCGGGTGAGGTTACGGAAGCCCTCAAGAGCGCCGGGGTTACCAATGCTCGGCTCGACGAGCCGGTCGGCCGTCCCGACGACTCCTATGTCGAATTCATCACGGCGCTTGTCACCCCGCCGACCATCGGAGGCAATCTGCTTGGGATGCTGAAATTCGAAGACTACAAGCGGCAGCTTCCCAGCGATGCCCAGGGAATCTTGATCGCTTCGAAGGGGCGTTACGATTTTCTCGGTACGAAATATTATCGTGAATCCGCGGGCAATCGCTTCGATCGCGTCAGGGTCGTCCAGGACGAGCACACGTTTGAATTCGTGCAGACGGATTATACCTACGCGGCGAGCTTCATGGGCTACGACAATGCGGGGCTGTTTGCGATCCCGGCCGGCTCCGGGTTCGATCCCATAAAGCCGTGGCGGCTGGAACTTTTGGTCAACGGCATGGACAGCCGCCGCGGTGTTCCGGTGACGATTCCATTTGCGCTCGAATACAAGGTTCCGGCCCATTACGTCCTCCTGCCGCCCGAACCGGAACCGCCACCTGTGCCGGCCTGGGTCGAGGCTTGGCATGAAAGCCAGACAAACGCTGTAATCCTTGCCGGCCTGCTCACTGTTCTCACACTGATCTTCGTGTTCCAGGCCCAGCTTTCTCGCTATCGCCTGGCGCACCGGCTGGTCCGCAATGGATTTCTGATCGTCGTTCTGGTCTGGCTCGGTTGGATCGCCGGCGTCCAGCTCTCCATCATCAATGTGATGAACTACCTGCGGGCCCCGTTCATCAATCTCGATTTCACGACGTACCTCGCCGAGCCGCTGATGCTCATCGTCGCGTGCTACACCCTGATCTCGCTGCTGCTGATTGGACGGGGTGTGTTCTGCGGCTGGCTGTGCCCGTTCGGGGCGATGCAGGAGCTGCTTGGGCAGCTTGCTCGCGCGCTCCACGTGCCGCAATGGAACCCATCGCAGGCGCTGGAGAAGCGCCTGTGGCTGGGCAAATATATTGCGGCCGCCGTCGTCCTCGTGCTGATATTGACCGAGATCGATTCGACCGGGGCGACCGCCGAGATCGAGCCGTTCAAGACAGCGATCACTTCCAAATTCACCCGCGCCTGGCCCTTTGTGCTCTATGCGGCTGCCTTGCTCGGGATCGGACTGTTCTCGGAGCGGGCCTATTGCCGCTTCCTATGTCCACTCGGCGGCGTGCTTGCACTCCTCGATCGGCTGCACCTCCTCAATTTGCTGAAGCGTCGGCCTGAATGCGGCAACCCGTGTCACCTGTGCGAGCGGTCCTGCCCGGTTCGAGCCATCGAAAAATCCGGCAAGATCATCACCGCCGAATGCTTCCAATGCATGGACTGCCAGGTCGAATACTACGACGACAAGCGCTGCCCACCGCTGGTGCAGGCCGCCAAGCTGCGCGCAGCTGTAAAGCCTGCTGCTGCCGCAGCGGAGTGACAGGACCGTGCCAACCGCTTCGGTGCCGGGGCAAACCGCGTGACGTGTGCCTCGAGGGCGTGCCATCCGTCCTTAGGCCGTCCGTCCTCTATCATCCGTATGCGGCAAATTTGTATTCGACTCGGCGGCAGCGCCTAGTGACGATTTTGAATTCGCAGCGTAATGTTTCAACACAAAAGACTTCGCCGGAGCACGGAGCATAGCAATGTTCAGATTCGCCAAGGGTCCCATTCTCCCTCGAAACCTGGCCAAGGCGCTCATGCGCGTCGGCGGGATCGCAACTCTCTGCGTGGGCGCTGTGGTTTTTGCGACCGTTCGGCCGCCAATACCTCAGGCGCTGGCGCAATTCCCCGAACTGATCGTGTTCGCCGACGCAAGCCTGCGCGGTCCGCTCGACGAGGCCAATGTCTGGTTCCTGTATGAGAACGGCAGCGGAGCCAAGCCGACCTATGGGGCAAGCATGGCTCTCGCCAAGCAGATCGAGGGCGGAGCGCCAGCGGACATTTTCTTTTCGGCCGATGTCGATTCGATGAATTATCTGGCCGAGCGCAACCTGATCAATACCAGGTCACGCGACGATGTGCTCAGCAACAAGCTCGTGCTCATTGCACCGGCCAATAGCAATGCCACGCTGACCATTGGGCAGAATTTCCCCCTCGCTCAGGCGCTCGGTCAAGGCCGGTTGGCTCTGGGCGATCCGGCCGCTTCGCCCGACGGGAAATACGGCAAGGCCGCGCTCGAATCGCTTGGCGTGTGGGGTTCAGTCGCATCCAAAGTCGCACCCGCACCGGATGTGCGGGCGGCGCTGGCGCTGGTGGGGCGCGGCGAAGCGGCGTTCGGTATCGTCTATGAAACCGATGCCGCCGCCGATAAGAACGTCAAGATCGTTGGGACGTTCCCCGAGGCGAGCCATCCCAAGATCATCTATCCGGCCGCTATTACGGCCAAGTCAACCAACATCGTGTCGTCGGTCTACGTCCAGTTTCTGGTCTCGAACAAGGCCGCGCGGTATTTCGAGAAGTATAGCGGCTGGATCATATTGTAGGCGGCCTACTTGCCCAACCGATCCGGCCCCTTCGACAAGGTTCGAATGCGATAGAGACCTTCGCGTGCCGTGATGTAGAGCGTCTGCTTGCCCGGCCCAGCGAAGGCCACATTGGCACCCTGGCGGGCCGACTTGATCACTCCGAGCCAGGTCCCTTTCGCATCGAACACCTGCACGCCGGCAACGGTGGTGATGTAAACGCGATCCTCGCTGTCGACAGCCAGGCCGTCGGCGCCGCTCTCCGCGCCCGCCGGAATGTCGCGCAACTGCGCGAAGGCGCGCTTGTTGCTGACCTTGCCGTCGGGGCCTACGTCATAAGCGAATACCGTGTTGCCGATGGTGTCGTCGACGATCAGGGTGCGCCCGTTATTGAAGAGCGAAAGCCCGTTGGGACGCGCAACCTTGTCATCGACGATGATTGATTCCTTCGCTCCGGGGGGCAGGTAGGAGACATAAGTCGGCCGGCCCGGCACCACCGGCCGCGGGCCCGGGTCGGTGATATAGATGCCGCCGCGGGCATCGAAGATCAGGTCATTCGGCGACAGCATCCGCTGGCCGGCATGGTTGTCGATGACAGTCGTAATGGTCCCGTCGCGGCCACGCTTGGTGATTTTCCCGGAGCCGCCTTCCGCGAAAAAGAGTTCGCCGTCCTTGTTGAACGCGAGTCCATTGGCGCCATTGGTGGGTTCACGCACCGTCGTGATCTTGCCGGTCGCGTCCAGCAAGTGCGTCCTGCCGACGCCGTTATTGGCGCGGATATCGGAGAAATAGAGCGAGCCGTCGGCGGCCCCAAGCGGACCCTCCGTGAATACAAATCCCTCCTGGACCAGTTCGCTCGCAACTCCGGGCGCCAGCACGCCCGGGATGCCGGATTGAGCGATTGCCGGCGCCGACAACACGATCAATGCGATGGCGATCAAGGCTGGTTTCTTGATTGAAGTCTTCGTCATGGTGTCCTCCCTTATTCAATCCATTATTCAATGCCAACTGCCGTGCCGCGTGATCAGCAGAAACAAGATGATACCCGCCAGAATAAGACAGAGGCATTTCCAGAACAGCACCGGATTGCGTTCGATGAGTGGCGCGGACGCCAAATTCATGAACTTCTCGCCCGGGTGGCGAAGATCATATACAAATTCTGACAATTCTCCATAGCGCTTGTATGGATCGGGATGCACCGCTTTCTTGAGCACCTGATCAATCCAAGCCGGACGCTCACGATTGCCATGAAGCGCGGAAGCATATTCCAGTTTTCGCTGTTGCGATCTGGTTCGAGATTTCGCGACCTCGGTCCCATAGGGCAGCCTCCCGGTCAGCATTTGATAAGTCATTACGCCGAGGGAGAAAATGTCGGAATGCTTGGTGCCGCTTTCGCCCAAGAAATATTCCGGCGCCGTATACTGAGCGGTCCCTAATATGTCGTTGCGGTCGATGGATGGCGCCGCTTCCGCGACACCGGCGACTTTGGTCGAGCCGAAGTCGATGATCTTCACCGTTCCGGTTTTGTCGATCATGATGTTCTCGGGTCGCAAATCCTGATGTAGCATTTCCAGCCGATGGAAAGCTTGCAAGCCCCGCGCAATCTGCTCGACGATGCCTCGCACAGTTTCGAGACTGGGCTTGGGATTATCGATCATCCACTGCGTCAAGGTTTGTCCGTCGACGAATTCCGTGACGACATAGAGATAGTTTCGCTTGCGTGTCTGCGCGCAGGGCTTCAAGACATGCGCGCTGTTGATGCGCCTTGCGACCCATTCCTCCATCATGAACCGCTTGAGATAGGCAGGGTCGCCACGCAGGTCGATCGAGGGAATTTTCACGACGGCGATATCGTCGGTGTCGGAATCGACGGCGAGATAGATGTGACTGCGGCTGCTGCCGTGAATCTTGCGGACAACCTTGTAGCCATCGAACACCATCCGGGGTTCCAGCAGCGGCGGCAGCGGCAGTTCGGTCGCCTTGACGGCGACCTCGCTCGCATCGCCGTCGGGGAGGGTGTCGATCCGCACGATCTGGATCGTGAGGTTGTCGGGGCTGCCTTGCCGAAAAGCCTCCTCGACAATCGTTCTTGCGCCGCGATCGAGATCGCCTGCGTGCTCCTTGATCGCGCCAACGATGAATCGTGCGCCGACATGTTCGTAGACGCCATCGGTCGCCAGCACGAAGACGTCGCCGGTTTCGAGCCGCACTGTCCGGTAGTCGATTTCGACCTGGAGATTCATTCCGAGCGCGCGCCCGAGGTAGGTCTGTTCCGACGACACGACGACGCGGTGATCGTTGGTGAGCTGCTCGAGCGCGTTGCCGACCACGCGATAGATACGCGAATCCCCGATATGGAAAAGATGCGCGGTCGTGGATTTAACCACCATCACGCTGAAGGTGCAGACGTAGCCCTTGTCTTTCTCATAGGCATATTGGCTCCGGCGTGTCTGCGAATGAAGCCAGGAATTGGTGGCGTCGATGACGCGCTGGGCCGACGTCTTTACAGACCAGGAATCCGACGTGCAGTAGTAATCCGTGAGAAAGCCTTTTACCGCTGACTCGGCCGCCATACGGCTGACTTTGCTGCTGCTGATGCCGTCGGCGAGCGCGATGGCGATCCCCTTCAAGGCGAGCGCGGGTTGTTGGGGAATCAAAGCGCCGTGGAAGTCCTGATTGGATTCCTTGGCGCCCTTGTCGGAATGCTGCCCGATCGAGATCGTCAGGTCACGCGTCAATCCAGCACCCGCTTTGCCGCGGTCTTTACGTGCGTGGCATAGAGCGTCAATCCCGTGAACGCGAGCCCGCCGATCAGATTGCCGACGACGGTCGGGATTTCATTCCAGATAAAATAATCCATGATCGAGAACTTGCCGCCCATGAGCAAAGCCGACGGGAACAGGAACATGTTCACGATGGAATGTTCAAACGTCATCCCGAAGAAAAGCATGATCGGCATCCACATTGCGATCACTTTGCCGCTGACCGTCGTGGAGATCATGGCGCCGACCACGCCCGTCGAAACCATCCAATTGCACAATACGCCACGAATGAAGAGGGTGAGCATGCCGGCTGCACCGTATTTCGCATAGCCGAGTGTCCGGCTTTCGCCGATGCCTGCAATCACGGTCCCGACCTTGTCAGGCTCGGTCGAGAAACCGAAGGTGTAGACAATCGCCATCATCAACGCGACGGTGAATGCGCCCGCGAAGTTGCCGACAAACACCAGTGTCCAGTTGCGCAGCACGCCCCCGATCGTGACACCGGGGCGCCCGTCGATCCATGCCAGTGGCGTGAGAACGAAAACGCCCGTCAGCAGATCGAAGCCGAGCAGGTAGAGCATGCAAAATCCGACCGGAAACAGGATGGCCCCGATGATCGGATAGCCGGTCTGGACGCTGACCATGACCGCAAAAGCGGCAGCCAATGCGAGAATGGCGCCGGCCATATAGGCGCGAATGACCGTATCTCGAGACGACATGAAGACTTTTGATTCACCGGCATCCACCATCTTGGTGACAAATTCCGAAGGCACGAGGTAGGCCATCAAGGCTCCTTATTTAATCAATTGTGAGGACGAAAGTTTCATCGCAAAAGCCGCAGCAAGAACCGCGCCAAGTCGTGCGGTTGGTAAATTCTTATTTATTTTCAATGCGTTGTATGGATGCCTGAAGCTTGGGCGCAATGCCATGAACTTGGGCGTTGCCGTAAATTTAGCCAGATGACTAGTCGTTGTGCGTCGGCCCGTCGAACAATTCATCGGTGCGCGCGAGCACCCGTTCCGGAATCTCGATGCCGAGCATCTTGGCCGTCCTGGTGTTGAGCACGGTCTTGTACGTCGTGGGGGCCTGGACGGGAAGATTGACAACCCTCTCGCCCATGAGGATGCGGTCGACGTAGCCGGCGGCCTTCCGATACGGTTCGGCTTGATCGGTGCCGTAGGAAATCAATCCACCTTCTTCGACATAGCGGCGGAATCCATAGACGGCAGGCAGGCGGTACTGTGCGGCAAGCGCTATAATCCGTTCGCGTTCAGCCTGGGCCAATTGCGATGTCACGATCAGGCCGTGGTTGGGCCCGCGCACGAAC
>Ga0137412_10003995_pt1 | contig 11802 bp, 10 predicted proteins | sample CZODoug2_1_16fun_FD_122160 | JGI IMG/M metagenome (GOLD analysis project Ga0137412, IMG submission 122160) | Vadose zone soil fungal communities from Angelo Coast Range Reserve, California, USA - CZODoug2_1_16fungal (Hybrid Assembly) | ecosystem: Environmental > Terrestrial > Soil > Vadose zone...
CTCATTTATCGAGATATTAGCGAGCGCAAGAAAGCAGAGCGCAAACTCAGGCGCAGTGAAGCAAACCTCCTTGAAAGCCAAAGATTGGTGCATATGTGCAGTTGGGCGTACGACCTGTCATCTGGAATGGTGACGTTCTCGCCGGAAGCGAAACGAATATACGATATCAAGTCCGATCAGGACATTTGTGCGGCTGATTTCTTTCTTGACGGGTTTCATCCTGAAGATCGACCGGTCCAGGAGGAAATTTTTAGAAGGGCCCTACTCGACAAGACCGGTTACGAGGCCTCCTTCCGCTTCGTTCTCCCAGATGGTTCGATCAAACACATCTACTCTGTCGCCCATCCGGTCCTGAACCAGTCGGGTGAATTGGTGGAATATTTCGGAATTGGGATGGATGTCACTGAACAGTGGAAGGCCAGAGCCGAGTTGGAGAAAGCTTTCGAGGAAATTAAGCGGCGGACGGAAGCTCTTCAGCGGAGTGAGGCTTATTTGGCGGAAGCACAGAAATTGACCCACACAGGCAGTTGGGTGGTGCGGATCCCCCAGATGGAAAACGTCTATTGGTCAAAGGAGATGTACCGGATCTTCGGCCTTGATCCTGATTCCACGCCACCCACGGAAATAGGCCGGCGGTTGTACCCTGAGGACGCGCCTTATTTCAAAGATGCCATCGAGCACGCCATTCGAGACAGGACCGACTTTGAGGCCGACTATCGGATTCTTCTGCCAAACGGCGCTGTCAAGTACATTCATGCGGTCGGATACCCGGTAGTGAACGCTTCCGGTGATGTCATCGAATTAGTCGGTACGTTGATGGATGTCACCCAGCAGCACGAAGCGAGAGCGGCTCTGCAGGCTGCGTTTGAGCAAATAAAGGCGGAGCAAACAGAGCTTCGGCGGATGACCGACGCCGTCGCCAGTTATATTTACGTGTTGCGCCCGGATGGGACAGCCCTTTATGCCAATCAGACAGTGCTCGATTACACCGGTCTCACTTTGGAGGACGTGCAGAGAGAAGACCAGCGCGCACGGGTCTTTCACCCCGAGGATTTGGAAAGGCTGCGCGAGGAGCGCCAGGAAGCGTTCGCGCGCGGTAAGCCTTTTGAACTTGAGCAACGAGCGCTTGGAAAAGACGGTAACTATCGGTGGTTTCTTGTCCGCTTCAATCCCCTTCGCGACGACCACGGGAACATTATTCGCTGGTATGCCACTGGGACGGATATTGAGGATCGCAAGCGAGCCGAGGAAAGGATGCGTAACGAAAACCTTGCGCTCAGGGAGCAAATCGATTCTGCGTTCATGTTCGAGGAGATTGTGGGAGCGTCTCCAGCCTTGCAAAGCGTGCTCTCGAGCATCGTCAAAGTGGCCCCAACCGATTCCACGGTGCTCATCACCGGCGAAACCGGCACAGGGAAAGAACTGATTGCTCGCGCCATACACAAGCATTCACAACGTTCGGGCCAGGCGTTTATTAGCGTAAACTGCGCGTCGATTCCTTCCTCCTTGATCGCGTCGGAGCTGTTTGGTCACGAGAAAGGCGCTTTCACTGGCGCGGTCCAGCGCCGGCAGGGCCGCTTTGAACTGGCGCATTCGGGTACGATCTTTCTAGACGAGATCGGCGAGCTTCCCGCAGAGACCCAGATCGCGTTGCTGCGAGTGCTTCAGGAGCGGCAGTTCGAACGGGTGGGAGGTAACCGAATTATTCCCACCGACGTTCGCGTCATAGCCGCAACCAACCGTGATTTAACGGCGGCCATTGCCGCGGGAACGTTTCGAGCCGACCTGTTTTACCGGCTTAACGTTTTCCCGATTGAGATGCCTCCTCTGCGCAAACGGAAGGAGGACATTCCGATCTTGGTGGAGTATTTCGTAAAACGCTACGCGGAAAAAACTGGAAAGCAAATCTGCAAGATCGACAGCAATACGCTGGAACTTTGCCAGTCGTATGCATGGCCGGGAAATATCCGCGAGTTGCAAAACATTGTCGAAAGATCGGTGATCTTGTGCGGCGGCGATACTTTGTGGATCGAAAAAGCCTGGCTGGCAAGCGCACAGCCACCCCGGCAGGAATTAGTAGGTCCTTTGCCAAACACTCTCCAGAATCAGGAGAGGGAAATTATCGAAACGGCCCTAGCTGAAAGCAAAGGGAAAGTCGCCGGCCCAGAAGGTGCGGCAGCGAAACTCGGAATTCCCCGGTCGACGCTGGAAACGAAAATTAAGCAGCTGGGGATCAAGAAACACAGATATATCTCCAAGGAGTATTAGGTCCCTCCTTTCAATTGCCGGGAATCCGACACTTGTCTGATTTCCGTCATCCCATTTCTCCTCCAAGCCTTTCGTTTCAGTGCTTTGGATGTGGCTTCCGTGTTGCATCTTCGTCAACCGAAAGCCGATGGCAACAATCCAGCAAACGCCACGGCCGACTGGGCCAAACAACATAACGATGACCTTGAGGATCGAGCGATCGGTGCGGCAGGGAATCATGGTTTTTGCGCTAAGCGGACGCATGACGGCGGCGGAGATCGCGGAGTTGAAGGCGCTCTTTGCTACAGACTACCGAAACCTCGTTTTGGACTTAAGAGACCTGAGCTGGCAGATCGCGACTCAGTGAGGTTTCTAAGAGATTGCGAGGCGGATGGGATGAAGCTGGAGAACTGTCCGGCGTACGTCCGCGATTGGATGGAAAGGGAAAAAGATTAGGGGAGCCACGAACTGGCAATCCCGATTTGAGAGAGGAGGTCCACCGTAGTGACGAGTACATTTTTTTCGGCGCGCAGTGATGCCGCAGCGGCTAACGATCTTCGAGCGTTGAGCGAAAAGCAGTTGATCGCAGCCGCCAAAGGCGGGGAAAGAGCTTCCTTCGGAGAGCTTTGCGAACGTCATATGAAACAAGTCTTCCGGGTGACTCGCCGGATCGTACGAAACCGTGAAGACGCGGAAGATGCAGCGCAAGAGTGTTTTCTGAGTGCTTTCGTCCATCTCAAGGATTTTGATGGAAGATCCCAATTTGCAACTTGGCTGACCCGCATTGCGATTAATGCGGCTTTGATGAAGCTTCGTAAAAACCGCGAAGTGCGAGAAGTTCCCATGGACGAGCCAAACCCGTCGTTTGAACCCGTAGCGCAACGAGAATTTCGGGACGACGCTCCCGATCCGGAAGAGAGTTGCTCCCTTCGTGAACGGAGACGGATCGTGAACTCAGCCGTTTCGGCCCTGCGGCCGCGAGCTCGGAACGTTGTGGAGCTATTCCACATACAAGGACACTCAATCACGGAAACCGCACAAATTCTGGGGATTTCGACCGGGGCGGTAAAGGCGCGGATGTTTCATGCGAAAATCGCGCTGCATCGAATGCCCTTGATGCAGAGTGTCGGCAGCTCCAATTGTGTCAGGCAAGCTGAGTAAAGAGACATCTCAGAGGCAGCAACGATGAAGACCGTAATTTCTCCGTCTAGGCAACCTAAAACGGAGCCCAGTGCCAACTCGATTGACTTCCTCGATGAGGATCTGGCTTTGGTGCCGGTTTCTGGCATCCCGGAAGAGTTTCGTAACCTATCGCGTTACTTGCCGGTGATCGTGCTTGTTCCAAAATCGGCTCTTCATGATAAGACGACCCAGAAAAAGCCGGGACCCAATAAGTCCGTCACTGGCCTTATCGATACCAGCGATGTCTGCTTACCCTTGGATGCAGCGAAGGCCTGGTTCAGAAATCCCATCGCCACAGACACGTTTGAGTTTGGGGGAGTGACAGGATGTTTTTCAACGATGGAAATTCATCGCAATGGTCGGCCGGTTAGTCTCACGTGCAAGGAATTCAAAACTCTCGCGTATCTGATCAAAAACCCGCGGAGAGTGATCTCACGGGACGAACTACTCAGTGAAGTGTGGGGATACGAGAACTATCCTTCTACAAGGACTGTCGATAACCACATTTTGAACTTGCGCAAAAAACTAGAAACAGAGCCTGCCCGTCCCAAGCACTTTCATACGGTCCACAGCTCTGGTTACAAGTTCCTACCGTAGGACCAGTATCCGACGGTCTCGAGAGGCCAGCGTGTCACCCATTAACATCGCGAAGGCCTGCTCGAGTCCTCTATGAGTGAGGAAACAATGCCTGAAGTACGGCAGTGCACAAAGTGCGGCCGGATTATCGAGAGTGGAGAAGCGTTCGTCAAGTTCAAAAATCCCACTCCCAATCAGCCGCCCCTTTTCTTTCACCATCGCGGCGGACGAAGTTGTTATTGGGAGTACCTTCGCGACCAAGTTCTCAAAGTTCAGGGCCACCGCCGGCAGCACATTCAAGTCGCCGCTTGATATAGAGATTAAGAATTCTGGACCTGCCAGCTCATCCCGGGGCCGGAAGGCTCCGAATAAACAAGCCTGCCCGGCGCGAGCACTGTGGGTTGCGAGTTGTTGCTTTAACAGTTGCTGAAACCTGGTTTGCAGCTCGGCGATCTTAGTCCCATTTGATGACAAGAGTTTGACAAACGGTTTGTATTCTCCTGCAGCTGTTGAGCGTCTTACTTGTGATAGCCGAAGTTGAAGTGATAAAGAAAAGTAGCACCGGAGGAACCAGTGCATTAGTCGGGCGATCAACGCTGAATGGAGATGCGAACCCTTTTGTTTTGAACTTGCGAAGCGTGTCGGAGTCCAAAAAGTTGGACTCTTGACGAGTCGACAGTTGACATCCAAATCTGCTAGTGCTCCCGCGCCGTAGTTAGCTTCCCAAGGACAATTGGTTTAAGACACGCTTACGTGGCTTAGCCGGCGTGTCTCCTGAGCATTTACATTCGCTCGAATAAAGAAGGAAACAAACAGAAACGAAGACCAACAAAGGCTAGTTTCTCATTGGTTGCTTCTGTTCGTTTTTTGTGAGGTCGCTGCGCATGCTGACGAGTGGGACTTGAGCACCGGCTGACCTTCAGTGAGCCCATCCCACGATAAGACAAAAAGGAGCTTATCCACGATTATGTCAACGCTTGAATCAGTTGCGCTCCCCGGATCTGATGGAGAGCATGAGCTTCAAGAAAAGCACAATACAGCTTCACGCGCGAATGCCTTCTATCGCCATCAGGTACTCGGTTACCTCAACCCCTTGATGCAGGCTTTCGTCACCAAGCAGGAAATGATGTTTGTCGGGACTGCCGACAGGCACGGAGAAGCCGACACTTCTTTTCGCGCAGGATTGGCTGGATTCATTCGCGTGCTTGACCAAAAAACTCTTGCGTATCCTGAGTACCGAGGGAACGGAGTGATGTCGAGCCTTGGCAATATTGCCGAGAATCCGCACGTGGGGCTTCTCTTTGTAGATTTCGCCGACAAGATCGGGCTCCATGTCAACGGACGGGCCCGGATCGTTGAGAATGACGAATTTCTTAGGGTTGTATCTGCATCCGAACCCGTCCGCGAGGATATTCCTCCTGCGACCGGGCGCGGTCCGGAGCGGTGGGTTGTGGTATCGGTTCTGGAAGCATACATCCATTGCTCCAAGCACATTCCACGCATGCAGAAGATCAATGAGGAAATTCAGTGGGGGACGGATGATGCGCGCGCCAAAGGCGGCGATTACTTCAAGGCCAAAACCTCTCCGCGATCGTAGTCGCGAAGATGCAGCCAGTTCTCGAGCAAACCTCCAGCTGGCTCTCGGGACGCTCTCCTTCACTATTTGCTTTGCCGCATGGGGACTGATCAGCGCATTCGCTCCGCGTTTCCGCGAAGCGTTTCACTTGACTGCGACGCAGACGGCCCTCCTTGTGGCAGCGCCTGTTCTTCTTGGGGCATTGCTAAGGGTTGCAACCGGGATGCTCGCAGACCGCTTTGGCGGCAGGGCGGTTTTTGCGCTGCTGATGATTATCGTCGCCGTGCCTGCCTATGTCGTGCCCATGGTCCCCAGCTACCGGATGCTCCTGTATGCCGCGTTTTTTCTCGGCATGGCTGGAAGCTCGTTTGCTGTCGGAATCGGATTTGTTTCCCGCTGGCTTCCACCGGAAAGACAGGGGGGCGCGCTCGGCATTTACGGCCTCGGCAATATCGGTCAGTCCGCTGCCGTATTCCTCGGGCCAGTTCTAGCCGTGGCGGTGGGCTGGCAGAACATTTTTCGAGGCATGGCGGCCCTGCTGGTCATCTGGGGAATTGCATTCTTTCTATTCGCACACAATTCCCCAAGGGCCGTGCGGCCTTCCAGTTTGGGCGCAATGCTCCGACTTCTCTCACGCGAACGGTTATCGTGGGTGCTTTCCCTTTTTTACTTCCTGACTTTCGGTGGATTTGTTGCATTTTCGATCTACTTGCCGGTCTTGCTCAAGGACCAGTTCGGGCTCAAACCTGCGGACGCCGGGTTTCGTACTGCCGGTTTTGTTGTGCTGGCAACCCTGGCTCGCCCGCTGGGCGGTTGGATAGCGGATAAAATCGGAGGCGCTCGTGTTCTCCAAGCCGTTTTCCTTGGGATCATTCCCTTGGCCCTCTTGCTGGCGTGGCCTTCGATGTTGCCGTTTACTGTGGGCGCACTTGGATGCGCCTTCTTGCTTGGAAATGGTAACGGCGCGGTCTTCAAGCTCGTGCCGCAATACTTTCCCAGGGACGTCGGAACGGTTACCGGCCTGGTCGGAGCAATGGGCGGGCTCGGCGGATTTTTCCCACCCTTGCTGCTGGGTTTTTTGCGAGACCATTTGCACATTATCTGGCCCGGATTTGCGCTGCTTGCTCTTCTTTCAGCGGTTCTATGGCGGACCAATGCGGTGCTTTTCTTGGGCGAGCAACAGGCCGCCGAACTCACATTTCCGGCATCGTTCACTCGGACGGCACACCGCATTCGAGCGGGTGTTGCCGCGACATTCTTCACTGGCTTGTTAGTGGCCGCAATCGTTGTCGGGTCGCGTAACCTTCAGAATTTCGACCCAGCGCTGGTCATTTACACGTTCGCTACGGTCTTTGCGACCTGGGGAGTCGTGTACCACTACCGCGTGTGGCTCGATAAACCACCAACGCGTGTGTATTGGGAACGGGGCTGGCAGCTTTTCCGCAAGGAGGGCATGTGTCGTGGAACGGTGCGGCTAGTACGCCTGGCAACAACCCATCTGGCGGCTCAAACTTTTATCAGGCGCCGTTCGCTCTTGCGCTGGTGGATGCACCAACTGCTTTTCTGGGGATGCATCCTAGCGGCTCTGATTACTTTTCCACTCGTCTTCGGTTGGATCTCATTCCAGACGCTGCCGACAGATCAACAGACGTACGTGGTGTTGATCTACGGTTTCCCGACTCAGACGTTCCGCTTGCACACGCTGTTTGCAGGACTTCTGTTTCACGCGCTTGATATCGCGGCAGTGCTGGTGCTCGGTGGAGTCGCTCTTTCTCTGTGGAGGCGCTTCCGGGACCGGGGCGCACAAGCAGTCCAGTCCTTCGCACTGGACTTCTTGCCGATCATTCTCCTATTCGCGATTTCGGTGACCGGATTTGCACTCACGGTTTCGCAGAAGTGGCTGAGCGGAGAGTTCTACGGCTTTCTCGCGATTCTGCACGCGATCACCGTGATCGGCGCGCTGCTCTATCTTCCGTTCGGAAAGTTTTTCCATATTTTTCAGCGTCCCGCTCAGGTCGGCGTGAAGTTTTATCAGGCGGCGGGAGAGGCTGGCGAGCCTGCGGTCTGCAAGCGTTGCGGTGGGCGTTTCGCTTCCAGAATGCATATCGAGGACTTGAACCGCGTCCTCCCGCAAGTTGGATTCGACTACCGCATCGAGGAAAGCCAATTCACGTGGCAGGAGATTTGCCCGGCATGCAAGCGGAAATCATTATCGCTCGCGCAACTGCGCCTGAGAGAGGAAGGTCATGGCTGAGCCGTCCATCTCATTGAAGTCCTTGATAGAGCGTTTTGGTCCGCATCCAGCCTACACGCCCCCAGGCGGTTGGCAGGATGAGTCACGCAACCCCGCTGAGCGGCTGGTGAAGACGCATTGCTGTTTTTGCGGCCAGCAGTGCGGGGTACAGCTCAAGGTCCGCGGCAATCAAGTAATTGGCTTTGAGCCCTGGGAAGAGTTTCCTTTCAACCATGGAATGCTCTGCCCGAAAGGTGTCAAGCGCTACATGCAAGGCGGCCATCCCGACCGGTTGCTCGATCCCTTGATGCGCACGCCGCAAGGATTTCGGGTTTCTTCGTGGGATGAAGCATTGGATTTTACGGCAAGACGCTTACGGGAGATTCAAGAGAAATACGGCAAAGATTCCGTCGCCATCTACGGCGGCGCTTCCCTGATTTCCGAGAAATCCTACCTGCTTGGAAAATTTGCTCGCGTTGCGCTGGGTACTCGCCACATCGATTACAACGGACGACTGTGTATGGTTTCAGCGGCGGCGGCTTACAAGCTGGCGTTTGGCGTCGACCGCAGTCCCTTTCCATGGAGCGATATTCCTAAAGCACAGGTCGTCCTTGTGGCAGGCGCGAATGTTGCGGAATGCGCGCCGATCACTACCGATTATTTGTGGCGGTGCCGCGACGCCGGCGGGAAACTCATCATTGTCGATCCGCGGATGACGCCGATCTGCCGGAACGCGGACATCTACCTTCCCGTTCGGCCGGGCACCGACTTAGCTTTGTACATGGGTTTGCTTCACGTCATTCTGCGCGATGGCTTGGAGCGCCGAGATTTTATTTCAGCGTATACGAGCGGCTTCGAACAAGTTGCGGAATCGGCTCGCGCCTGGGACCCGCGTACTGTTGCGGAAAAGACGGGAGTGCCACCGGAGTCCATCGAGCGCACCGCACGCCTCTTTGCGACGGCCGAACGTGCCATCGTCCTTCATGCGCGCGGTGTCGAGCACCAATCCAAAGGCGTCGAAAACTGTTCGGCACTGATTAACCTGTGCCTTGCGACCGGCAATGTTGGTCGGGAAGGCGCGGGCTGCGCCATGATCACCGGGCAAGGAAATGGGCAAGGTGGCCGTGAACACGGCCAGAAATGCGACCAACTTCCCGGTCAGAGATCCATCAGCGACCCGGAAGCTCGCGCACACACGGCAAAGGTTTGGGGAATTGCCGCTGACGAGATTCCCCAGGCAGGCTATTCCGCTGTAGAGATCATGGAGGCGATTCATCGTGGAGAGATCAAGGCATTGCTATCCGCGTGCTTCAATCCGCTAGTTTCCCTTCCGGATGCCAAGTTCACTAAGGAAGCCTTGGAGAAGCTCGAATTCTTCGGTGTCGTCGATTTCTTCATGTCAGAGACCGCGCATCACGCCGACGTGGTCCTGGCCGGAAGTTTGCAGGAAGAAGAGGAAGGCATCGGCTGCACGGCCGAAGGCCGCGTCATCCATATCCAGAAGGCTGTGGACCCGCCCGGCAACGCTAAAGGCGATACCTGGATCTATTGCGAACTCGCGAAGCGACTTGGGAAAGGACAATATTTTCCGTACGCTTCGACGAAAGAGATTTACGACGAGCTGCGCGAAGCTTCTCGCGGCGGGCATGCGGACTACTTCGGCATCACCTACGACAAAATTGACAAGCACATGGGCGTTTTCTGGCCCTGTCCTTCGCTCGATCATCCCGGAACGCCCCGGTTGTTCGAAGATGGGCGCTCGTTTCATCCAGATGGCAAACACCACTTCGTCATCACCGAGTGGCGCGATAGTGGAGATCCAGTCTCGCCTGAATTTCCAGTCTATCTCACGACTGGGCGTGTGGTGAGTCAGTATCTCTCAGGCACGCAGACGCGCCGTATCGGCGGTCTCCTCGAGCAGTATCCAAATCCGCGGCTGGAAATCCATCCGCGCCTTGCTGAGCAATACCAGATAAAAGACGGAGATTGGGTGACCGTGGCCACGCGTCGAAGCGAGATCACCTTGCAAGCCATGGTGGTCAAGACGATCCGCCCGGACACGGTGTTCATTCCGTACCACTGGCCCGATGGGCGAAGCGCGAACCGGCTGACGCACCGTACGCTCGACCCACGCAGCAAGATTCCCGAGTACAAGGTATCGGCGTGCCAGCTCCGGCTGGCGGACGGACCGCCCGACTGGGCGCTCTCCTCGCCGGAGCATCCATCCGAACCAAGAAAGGGCAAAACCTGATGCACGGTTACGAATTCTACGTCGATCCTTCTCGCTGCATCGGATGCCAGTCGTGCGTCAAAGCCTGCGAGGAATGCGAGACTCATCGCGGCACGTCATTGATCAATTTTGATTTCATTGACCGGGGTCGAACGACGGCGAGCGCGGCTTATGTCTGCTGGCACTGCGAAGAGCCGACGTGTGCAATGGCGTGCCCCACGGATGCGATCAAGAAAGGCGATGACGGAATTGTCCAATCATCGCTGAAGCCACGTTGCATCGGCTGCTCGAACTGTGTCCTTGCCTGTCCCTTCGGTATTCCCAAGATCTTTCCGGAATACGAGCAAATGATGAAATGCGACATGTGCTACGACCGCACATCGGTCGGGAAGCGGCCGATGTGTGCGACGGTTTGCCCCAGTCAGGCGCTATCCTATGTCCGCCCCGAGGAAATTGTCGGGCGGAGGGAGAAGCCCACCAACATGTTTCAGTTCGGAAACCAGAAGATCGTCACGCGCGTGCACATGATGGTTCCCGCGGAGACGGATTCGGTTTCCCTCGACGTGTTGGACTACATGTGGGAGGAGCCGTATGCCGCTTTTGCGCAGCCCTAGTAAGGAGCCTCTTTGGAAAGACGAATTCTCTGTGTTCACCAGTGATGAGCGCTACGTGACACGCCGCCAGTTCACGCAATTTCTTACGCTCGCGAGCCTCGGCATGTTCGTCGGTAATCTTTGGATTCTGGTGAAGGCGTATTTTGCGAAGGCTCCTTCGTTTCCCTCAGTCGCGGTGGCCGAGATGGGTGAAATCCCGGTTCGCGGTGTGAAACTCTTCACTTACCCGACCGAACGGGATCATTGCATCCTTATACGTGCCAGCGAAGAGGAATACGTGGCCTACAGCCAGAAGTGCACACACCTGTCGTGTGCCGTTTACTTTTCGGCGAAGGAGGACCGGCTTGAATGTCCCTGCCACCGAGGATTCTTCTCTGTAAAGGATGGCTCGGTCTTGCAAGGTCCTCCACCACGTCCACTCCCGCGAATCACTCTCGAAAGGGACGGTGCAAGACTCCTCGCGGTAGGCGTAAAGGGAAGCTGATATGGCCAATCTCGAACGTGATATGGCTAATCTCGAACGTTCCAGGCAGCGACGCGGACTTGTGGCCATTAGCGGTGCAATGACACTCGTTGTCATTTTCTTGATTGTTCAAATCTGGCTTCTCAACGCCACGTTGGAAGCTTTCCTTGCAGGTCACACAGGAGCAGTTCTCCCGGGCGCAATTTTCTCCGGACTCGTCTTCTTGGGATGCCTGGCACTTGACCTTTTTGTGATGCGAGTCGATCGAGAGTCGCGCAAACCTTAACAACTGAAACGAAAGCGGCCGTCATAAAAACGCCATACGAAATCGGATCGACAAGGAGAGCGAGCTAGGGGGCTCCCATCAAGCCAGGAGGGACTCATGAGCTTGGTGTAGCCGCTGTATGAATAGCCTGCCGACATCGATATCCACGCAAGGGCGAAGGCGAGTTGCGGCAAGTACCAATTTCCACGAGGGTCGTGGCGGTCGCGCACCGGCCGGCTCCCATAGGGGACCTTTGGAAGGGCCGTATGCAAGAGAAGTAGCCATCCGATGTAACCATAAATAAGGAGGGCGCTTAGAGGATTTTCCTCTTAAGCGCCCATGGTTGCGGGGGTCAGATTTGAACTGACGACCTTCGGGTTATGAGCCCGACGAGCTACCAGGCTGCTCCACCCCGC
>Ga0137412_10003996_pt1 | contig 11802 bp, 11 predicted proteins | sample CZODoug2_1_16fun_FD_122160 | JGI IMG/M metagenome (GOLD analysis project Ga0137412, IMG submission 122160) | Vadose zone soil fungal communities from Angelo Coast Range Reserve, California, USA - CZODoug2_1_16fungal (Hybrid Assembly) | ecosystem: Environmental > Terrestrial > Soil > Vadose zone...
CCGTCGATCACGGCCAGGAAATCCGCCTGCCGCAGGCCGAAGTCATGGACCGCGTCCTTCAGGAAGCCGGCCCGGCCGGCAGGCCTGTCGGCGTAGAGGGCGCCAAGGTCGGCGCGCCACCGGTCGAGCTCGGTTGCCCGCATCGCGCGCGGCCGCGTGCCATCGTCGGCGATGTCGTCCACCATCCTGCAGAAGCTGTAGATGGCGAACATGGCTGCCCGCTCCGCCTTCGGCATGACACGCATCGCCGCGTAGAAGGAGCTGCCGGAAACCTGCGCCTGAAGCGCCGCCGGATCGGCCGCGGCCTGAGGTTCGATCGTCATCCCTGCCTGTCACCCAGCCGGGGCTGCTTGTGACGGCCCATACGGCCGAGCCAGCCGGCAACGACGCCGAGCCCGCCGCGGAGCGCCAGGCCGATCGCCTCCACCGGATGGTGATGGACGCGCTCCGACAAGGGATCGCAGCGCATGAGCCGGGCCGCGAGGCTCTCGGCCAGGGTTTGGATGATGCCGACTTCCAGCGCCAGGCGGCGGTCCGCGATGTCTCCGGCAAAGGGCCGTGATTGTTCGAGCAGTGTTTGCGTGCGCCGGGCCAGTTGTTCGATCGTCTTGCGCAGGCCCGGCGAGGCTGGGGCTGCCGCCAGGGAGTCGACTCCCGTTCCGTTGGCTTCAAGCACGTCGAGCGGAATGTAGACCCGGTCGATGGCACGGTAATCCTTGGCGCAATCCTGCAGGTGATTGATCACCTGCAGCGCGGTGCAGAGCGCGTCGTTGGCCGGCCAGATCGTCGACCTCTCACCATGCACGTCGAGCACGAAGCGGCCGACCGGGGCCGCGGAATAGCGGCAGTAGTCCATGAGCTCCGCCCAATCGGCGTAGCGCCGCTTCGTGACGTCGCGACGAAAGGCTTCCAGCAGGTCGAGCGCATGCCGATCCGAGAGGCCACGGGCCTGCAGGACAGCCCGCAACGATTCGCCTTCCGGGCTGGCGCCGGCCTTGCCGCGCAGCCCGGCCTCCATCCGTGCAAGCTGCTCCAGCTTTTCCTCGGGGGCCGCGTGGGCATGATCCGCCACATCATCCGCGACCCGCACAAAGCGATAGAAGGCCAGAATCGCCGGCCGCAGCTCCGGGCGAATCAGGCGGGAGGCGACGGGGAAGTTTTCATCCCGATGGCCTTTGCCCGATGCGAAATCGCCAATGCCTGTCATATTGGGCTCGTCATGTGTCGCCCGCCATGGCCTGGCTGCGCCCCTTCCACATCCCGCCGCGGCCGCGCCAGACTTCCAGGGCGGACTGCACGGTGAACAACATATAGGCCGCCGCGATCGCCGGCAGGGCGAGACCCCAGAGGGGTGAGAGGCGGTAGAAGCGGAGCATGGGCTGGAAGGCGAACGCCATCAGCAGCCAGGCGCACAGTCCCGCCGCCTGAGCAAGTCCACTGCCGAAAAGCGTGACGATCGAGGCCATCAGGAAGGTCAAAACCATACCGGCGACGGTTCCGGCAAGCAGCAGCGGCGAGTAGCCGAGCTGCGCGTAAGCCGAGCGCGACACCATCCGCCCGATCTCGCGGAAACCGCCATAAGGCCGCAGGCTTTTGGCGCGGCGGGTCAAACCGAGCCAGATCGGCCCCTCGGCCTTCAGGCGGCGGGCGAGCGCGCAATCGTCGATGATCTCGGATCGGATGGAGGCGATCCCGCCCGCCCGCTCGAGCACCCCGCGCTGGACCAGCATGCAGCCGCCGGCTGCGGCGGCGATCTTGCGCTCCTTCTGCGCGACCCAGGCGAACGGATAGAGCATCTGGAAGAAGAAGACGAAGGCCGGGACGAGGAAACGCTCCGCCCAGCTCCCGCAGGGCAATTGCGCCATCAGCGAGACCAGCCCGTAGCCGTGGCGCTCGGCGCGCGGCACGAGCGTCCGGAGGTTGTCGGGCGCATGGCCGATATCCGCATCGGTCAACAGGAGGTAGTCGGGCGCCTCCCCCGCCGACGCGTGCTGGACGCCCTGATGCAGAGCCCAGAGCTTGCCGGTCCATCCCTTCGGCACGGCCGTTCCGCGCAAGATCTCGAGGCGCTCGGAGGCCCCCAGGGCAGCGGCGGCCTGCCGGGCAGTCGCTGCCGTGCCGTCATCGCTGTCGTCGTCCACCAGTACGACGCGGAAAGCGCCTGGATAATCCTGCTGCAGCAGGCTTTTGAGCGAATGGCCGATGACGTCCGCCTCGTTGCGGGCGGGCACGACGGCCACCACGCTCGGCCAGCGGCTGGGCTGGGGCGGCGCTTCGCGATCGTCACGCTCGCGCGCCAGCCAGAATCCGCCACGGCCCATCAGCAGATAGAGCCAGATCGCCAGCGTCAGGACGCCCAGGGCGGTCGCCAGGTTCATGTCAGGTAACCCGCCTTCCGGAACCACGCGAGCGCATCGGCCACGCCCTCCTGATAGGGGCGGCTGCGGTAGCCAAGCTCGCGTTCGGCCTTGGCCGAGGTGAAGAACATCCGATAGCGGGACATGCGCAGGCCGTCGAGCGTGAGCAAGGGCTCCTTCCCCGTCAGGCGCGCGACCGCCTCGGCGCCGAACGCCAGGGGGTAAAGCGGCATCCGCGGCAGGCTGATGCGTGGCGCGCGCCGGCCGCTCAAGCCGGCAATCGCGGCGAGCAGGTCGCGCAGCAGGACGTTCTCCCCCCCCAGGATGTAGCGTTCGCCGATCCGCCCGTGCTCGAAGGCCAGCAGGTGACCTTCCGCGATGTCGTCGACATGCGCGAAGTTCAGGCCTGTGTCGACGAAGGCCGGGATCCTGCCCCGCGCGGCATCGAGCAGGATGCGCCCGGTCGGGGTCGGCTTGATGTCGCGCGGCCCGATCGGCGTCGTCGGATTGACGATGATGGCGGGCAGCTTGTCGCGCGCGATCATTTCCTCGACCACCCGCTCCGCCAGGGTCTTGCTCCGCTTGTAGGCGCCGATGGCCTCGTCCGACGGCAGCAGCGCCGTCTCGTCGACCGGGCTCGTGGCGCCCGCCACTTTCAGCGCCGCGACGCTGCTCGTATAGACGATCCGCTCCACGCCGGCCGACAGCGCTTCGCCCATCAGGCTGCGCGTGCCCTCGACATTGACGCGCAGGATGACCGAAGGATCGCGCGCCCAGAAGCGATAGTCCGCCGCGACATGGAACAGGGAACGGACGCCGCGCAGGGCGGCCGCCAGGGACTCGCGATCGGTAAGGTCGCCAGTCACGATCTCGCAGTCCAGGCCCGCGAGATTGTCGGGCGGACTGCTGGACCGGACGATCGCCCGCACCCGCGATCCACGGGCGATCAAGGCGCGCACGACGGCCGACCCGAGAAAACCCGAGCCGCCCGTCACGAGGACCAGATCGTCCGGCCGCAGAGGTTCGCTCATTGTTCAACCTTGTGGCAAGGATACGCCACAACATTGCTCAAGGCTGTCAAGGGTGAACTCTCATCGCGCCGGACAGGATAATACTTTCCCACCGCATGGAGATCGGGCGGCGCTACAGGTGGGGACAGCTTCCCGGTCGATGCCAGCAAAATGCTGTCAGACTCGCGACCGGTCGCCGCCTGCGGACTCTGATCGGGCATCGATTTCATGAACGAGGTTATAGCGGCATCGCGGGCGGCCGCCCATGTCCAGGTCGGGCCGGCCGCGCCGATTCACGCAGGCACTCTGCCGAATCGCGGCGCTCAGTTCTGGGCCTGAACCGATGCCGATGCCTTTTTCCGCTTCCAGGGTTTCGTGACCAGGAGCGCAAACCTGACCAGCCTCGGCACCGTCGTCGGGCGCAGGAGCCGCGGATCATATCCCGCGAAGCGGCGATCGTTCTCCTTCAGGCAAAGAGCCATGAGATCGCGAACGTCGATCTCGACCGGGCTGATGGCGTTGGCGCTGCTCGCGGTGAAGGTGCTGTCGAGGCGCGCCTTATCCCCCTTGTTATCGCCCTTGGCGTCCATGCTGCGCGCCAGCACGATGCGTTCCCAGGCAATGACGGCCCACACCGCCGCGACGCGAAGCTCGAAGTAAAGGCGCCGCCACCACGGCAGGTTCGCCCGCTGCCATGCCACCAGGTTGGCGAACAGCAGGATGTGACGGCACTCCTCCTGGATGACGGGCTCGAACGTCTCGACCAGTTCGGCCGGAAAGAATCCGGATCGACGGGCGAGCTCGAACAGGCCGAAGGCAAAGAAACTGTCGATGCATTCGCAATATCCGGTGACCAGGAAGGCCCACTGCGGATCGCGAGGACGCTCAAACGGCGGCTCGCTTGCCAGCTCGATGCCGTAAGCCTGGACGAGGTTGGCGAGCACCTCCTTGTGCCGGCTTTCTTCCCAGGCATTGAGCGTGACGGCCGCGCGCACCTCCGGGTCGTCGACGGAACTCGCATAGGCGGCGAAACGCAGACGCGCGCGGCTCTCCGTGTGCACGGCGACATCCCAGATCGGCAGCGACGTCACGCGCTGCAGTATCTCCGGGCTGAGCTTTGGCCAGGAGATGATGGACGGCCGGTACGGATTGAACGTCTCATGGAACATCCGGCACACTTCACGCTTGTGGGCCTCGGAGCCCGGACGCAGCGCGCCGACATGCGTGCTGGTCCAATAGCGCGAGACACGGTCGGCCGCTGCCATGGCGGCAGGGCTGGGAGGATCCGCAGGCAGTTCGGGGCGGCTGAAACCCAGCGCACGCATCTGGGTTGAAAAGAGATCGTCGTGATCAATCATGCTCTTTAGTATCTCCACCTCCTGGAGCATGAGCCAAGTTTGAACCATAGACAGGTAAAACGTCTACCTCGGTCTTGGGGGACTGAGGCACCTGAGACAAAGCGGCAATTGACCTCCTTGCCAGTTCTGCCCAGGGTGCATCGATGCGCGCGTTGATGTGGTTCCTCCCGGTCGTCGCCCTGCTAGTGCCGCAATTGGCATTCGCCCAAATACAACCGCACCGCGCAGAATATGCGCTGCGGCTGGGTGCGGCGGCCAATGCGGCGCGCGTCGGCAGCGCGGTGCAGGACCTCACGCTCACCTGCGACGGCTGGCGCCTCAAGCGCGACGTCAAGGGCGAGATCGCGCTGTCAGCGACATGGAAAATGGACCTCGCCTCCAAGCTCGACGCCGAGGAGCCGCGCGCCGGCGATGCGTTCCGCTACACCACCCTGCAGGTTCAAAACGGCGCCGAACGCGAGACGCACGGCAAGGTGCAGCGTGCCGGCAACGAGTTGAAGGCCCAAATCGTCTCGCCGAGCGGTCCGGCGCAATTCGTGCTGCCATCGCCCACCCTGATGCCGGTTGCCTTGATCGATCATATGGTTGAACGGCTGCGGGGCGGTGCTGCGGGATTTCCCGCCCTCGTTTTCGATGCCGAAGGGACCGGCGATATCTTCGCGATCGACGTCAGGCCAGCGGACCCCGCCACGATCCGCGGGCGACGTCCGGCCGACAAGCTCGTGGCCGTGCCCGGGAAGTCATGGCCGGTGTTCATGAGCTTCACGCGCCACGACCAGCCGCACCAGCAAAAACCTCTGTTCACGATCAGCGCGCAGCTCTTCGACTCGGGTGTCCTGGATCGCCTGACCGTCGAAACCCCGATGGCCACCGTGACGGCCGATTTGCTGGCGCTGGAGATGCACAAGCCGCCGAACTGCCCACCGCCCTCGGTTCCGACGAAGGAGTTTTAGCAGGTCGCACGCGGCCTCAGCTTCCTGTGGACTCGTAGCGGGCCACGCCGGCGCGCCAGGCGAGGAACGACAAGGCCAGAAACGCAAAGCCCGCGATCGGCGCGAGCGGCAGGAGCCAGTCCGGCGCGCCGAGCGGATCCGGTCGCTTCAGGATGGCGACCACCGGATAGTAGGCCACGCAGGCGAGCGGTATACCGAAGGTGAGCAGCCGCCGGAACCAGGCCGCGTAGATGTTGAGCGGGTACTGCGCCGCCTGGACGCCGCCGTAAGTGAGAACGTTCACGATCTCCAGGCTCTCGACGGTCCAGAAGGCAAGCGTGGCCTGGAGGACCAGGATCCCGACGAACAGCGCCACGCCACCGGCCACGGCCCACACCGCGGTCGCCACCGCTGCTGCATCCCAGGTGATCGGGACGAGACTGCTCGCGAGGATCAGCACCGCGAAGCCCTGAAGAAGTCGTCCCAACCGAGACAGTCGCACCTCGTGGCCGGCCAGCTGCAGGGCGGCAGCGCGCGGTCGCAGCAGCACCCGGTCGAACGCGCCAGTGCGCACGAAGTCGGTGCCGAACACCTCGAAGCCACGGGTGAGCAGATCGGCGAGCGAGAACGCGATGTTGACCAGCGCATAGAACAGCGCGGCCTCGCCGAAGGACCAGCCGCCGACCGGTCCGAAGCGATCGAACAGCGCGAACACGCCCAGAATCTCGATCGCCGTCGCCGCGCAGTGGCCGACGGTGAGCATCAAGGTCGCCGCCGGATACTGCGCCTGGGCGCGCAGCGAGGCGGCGACGTAGCGGCCATAGAGGGCGAACGCGTTCATGGTCAGCCACCCTGCATTTCGAGCCGGCGCATCATGCGCTCCATGGCCAGGCGGCCGAGGCCGACCAGCACTACGGTCCAGCCCGCCTGCAGGGCCAGCCCCTGCAGTGCCGCGCCTCCGCCCAAGTCGGCGAAGTAGATGCGGAACGGGATGTCGACGAGGCCGGCGAACGGCTGCACGTGCAGGAAAGGCCGCAGGGCGTCGGGGAAGAAGTCGAGCGGCAGCAGGCTGCCGGAGAAGACGATCACCAGCGGCGTCAGGACGGCGTTCACGCCGCGCTCGTTGAGGCTCGCGGCCACGACGATGTTCGCCAGCGTCAGGACGGCGGCGCCGAGCGCCGTCATGAGCACGAAGGCGGGAAGGAACAGCAACGCCGCTGCCATGCCGGACGGCGGCCGCCATGCCCAGGCACCGAGGCCCACGAGCGGCAGCACGATGCCTGCCGCCAGCATCATCAGCACCGCGCGCGGCAGGGCGCGAGCAAGCATCCATCCCAGGGTGCGCACATACCAGTAACCGTAGGCGTCGAGCGGCCGCAGACGGTCGTAGCCCACGCCGCCGGTCCGCACCGCCTGGCCGATTTCCGGATCGGCGACCCAGGGCAGCAGCGCCAGCAGCGCCTGGCCGAGCCAGACATAGGTGACGGCGTCGGCCAGGCTGATCGGCGCCGCCGCTGCGTGGACACCGTAGAAGGCAGCGAAGACCATGATCCGAATGGCGCCCCACCAGCACTGCGTGGCAAAGCCCGCCAGAGCTGCGGCGCGGTACTGCAGCATGAGCTGGAAGCGCGCGCGGAAGGCCGCCAGGTAGGGACGAACCGACGGCATCGTCACGCCTCACGGGCGTCGTGCAGGTCGTAGAACCGCGCGATCACCTCCTCGATGGCGGGTTCGTCGACATGGATGTCCTCGACGGCGTGCTCGGTCGCAATCGCGGCGATCAGTTTCGGCGTCGGGATTTTGGACGGGTCGAAGGCGAGCTCGAGCGAGCGTTCAGTGCGCGCCCGGACCGTGACGCCGCGAATCTCGAGCTCGGGCGCGGGCCCGGCGAAGTCGATGTAGAGCCGTCGTTCGGCGAGAACGCCGGCACGCAGGCTCTCGAACGGACCATCGGCGAGCAGGCGGCCCTGGCCGATGACGATGACACGCTCGGCCAGCGCCTCGACGTCGTGCATGTCGTGCGTCGTGAGCAGCACCGTCACGCCTTGCTCGCGGTTGAGCCGCCGCACGAACGCGCGGACGGCGAGCTTCGACGGCGCATCGAGCCCGATGGTCGGCTCGTCGAGGAACAGGATTTCAGGATCGTGCAGCAGTGCCGCGGCAAACTCCGCCCGCATGCGCTGGCCGAGCGAGAGCTGGCGCACCGGCTGGGCAAGCAGCGGCTCGAGCCGCAGCATGGCCACGAGCTCGTCGCGTCGGCGGCGATAGTGCGCGGGCTCCACGCGATAGATGTCGGCCAGGAGATCGAAGCCGTCGAGCACGGGCAGGTCCCACCAGAGCTGGCTGCGCTGGCCGAACACCACGCCGATGCGCGCGACATGGCGCACGCGGTCCTCGTAGGGCACGAGGCCGCCCACCTCGACCCGGCCGCTCGTCGGCCGCAGGATGCCCGACAGGATCTTCACGGTCGTGGACTTGCCCGCACCGTTGGGGCCGATGAAGGCCAGCAGCTCGCCCGCCTCGAGACTGAACGAGACGTCGACCAGGGCATGGACCTCGCGCCAGCGCCGGCGCACGAGGCCGCGCAGCGCGCCGGCGAGGCCTGGCGCGCGTTCAGCGACGCGATAGGTCTTGGCCAGCGACTCGACGAGGATCTGGAGCATGGGCGCCGGTCCGCCGATTGGTCGAAAAGGGCGGGGAACCTATGTGGCGTCAGGCGCCAGGTCAAGCCGGTGCCAACGAAGGGATTCCAGCCGGGCCGTGTTGCCGCGTTCGACAGGGCGCCCCCGGCAGGCCTCGAATCAATGCCCCGACACTTACATCTGAGGTAATTGATCCGCGTCAGACGAAGTCTAGTCTACCTCTCATGGAAACGACGAAAGACCTCGTCCGACACGATGTTCCATCGCGCGACTTTGGCAGCCTGCTGCGTCACTGGCGCCAGATTCGCCGGCTAAGCCAGCTCGAACTCGCCGCCGAAGCGGCGGTATCCGCGAGACATCTTTGCTTCCTCGAAACCGGGCGCTCGCAGCCGAGCCGGGAAATGGTCCAATTGCTGGGCAACGCGCTGGACGTGCCGCTCAACGAACAAAACGCCCTGCATCTCGCAGCGGGCTATGCCCCACCTTTCGGCGAGCGTGACTTCAACGCATTGGATCTGGAGCACGTCCAGGGCGCGCTGGAATTCATTCTCCGCCAGCAAGAGCCCTATCCCGGGATCGTCATCGACGGACGATGGGACATCCGGATGCGAAACGACGCCTCCAGGCGGCTGTTCCGTCCCTTCCACAAAGCTTACGAGATCGACGACGCGCGCGCCGGAAACGCCATGCATGTCGTGTTTCACCCCAAGGGCTTGCGGCAGTTCATCGTGAATTGGGAAGAGTTCGCGGGCAGCCTGATCCAAATCCTCCATCGCGAAGTCGCCCAAGGTGGCAACGGCGCAGCGTCGCAGCTGCGCGATGAGATCTTCGCCTACCCCGGCTTGCCGTCCGGATGGAAGGTGCCTCATGGCCCGTCGCACACCTCGCCGGTGCTCCCCATGCACCTCCGCAAAGGCGACCTGGATCTCGCCCTCTTCTCGACGCTCACAATGTTCGCCATGCCGCTCGACGTCGCTCTGCAGCAATTGAAGATCGAGTGCTTCTATCCGGCTGATACCAAGACCGCCGAGGTGGCCCGTCGGCTGGCCGCGGCAGCTACCGTCTAAATCGAGGAAAGGATAAGGCCATGCAGACCGTAGCGTCACGTCTCCCTCATGACGACCTTGTGGCTGAGCTCAAGGCTCTGAATGCCCGCTTCATCCACAATTACGTGACCAACGACGTCGATTCGCACGACGCCATGATGCATCCGGACTTCATTTGCATCGGGCCCAAGGGGACGCGCCAGAACCGGACCGACTATCTCAAGCAATGGGCCACGCAATTCGACCCGGAGGTTGTCGTCTACTGGGATGTTCGCGACGAGGTCATCACGATCATCGACAATGTCGCCCTCGTTCGCTCGACCAACAAGCGCACGATACGCCGGGACGGCACCGAGACGACCGGCATGTCGACCTACACGGATACCTACTTGTTCCAGAAGGGCCAATGGAAGTGCATCCAGGCGCAGATCCAGACACTGCCGCCCGAGAGCTACCCGGGAGACGAGACGATCGTCAGCGTCTACATCAAGGGAAAGCGCCAGTAGTAAGGCCCCCTGCGGCTCTTGCCGGATCTAAAGCGGCGGAAACCGCGGCGGACGCTTCTCCATGAACGCCTGCATGCCCTCCTGCCATTCGGGGCCATCGATCAGCATGGCAAGCGCTTCGAGCCCGATGTTGCGGGCGGTCGTGAGATCGGCATCGCCGCAAAGCCGCACCGCCGCCTTCGATTGAGCGACGGCGCGCGGGCCGAGCGTCCTGAAACGGACGGCGAGTTCCATGGCCGCGGCGAGCAGATCGGCCGGCGCATGGACGGAGGTGACGAGACCGTGCTGGAGCGCCTCCTGCGCCGTGACGTGGCTGCCGAGCATGACCCATTCGAGGGCCTTGCCGCGCCCGACGAAGCGATGAAGCTTCTGCACCCCGCCGGCGCCGGCGAGGGCGCCGATCCGGGTTTCCGGCACGCCGATTTTGGTGTTGTCCGCCATCACGCGCAAATCGCAGGCAAGAGACAGCTCGCAGCCGCCGCCCAACGCGAAGCCGTTGATCGCCGCGATGACCGGTATGGGCAGGGTCTCGATGCGATCGAAGAGCTCGGCGATCCGCCGCAGATAGTTGTCGCGCAGCGCAAAGCCGCCCGCGCCGATGCGCGGGTCCGGCTGCGTGAAATAGCGCAGATGTGCGCCCGCGCAGAAGGCGCGGCCCTGACCGGTGACGATCAGCGCGCGTGCCCCGCCGGACACGCTCGCCTCGAGCGCGGCGCCGAGTTCGTCGAGCAGCTCGAGGCTCAGCGTGTTCATCTCCCGTTCGCGAACCATCGTGGCGAGCGCGATATCGAGCTGCGGCCAGGCGAGCGAGACTGCTTCATGCGGTGAGGACATTGGCTGCATCCCTTTCGGATCGTATCAGGTGTCTTGCCGGACCGCGGGCCTCCAGGCCCGCCTCTTGTCTTTGCTGGGAGCGCGCAACTCCAGTTGCGCTCATGGACTGTATCATTCACGAAGATGCGCCACGGAGTGGCGCGCTCCTAGCCATGAGCGGGCCTGGAGGCCCGCGGTCCGGCAAGACAGCTGAACAGTACGCACTCTAGTGGCCCGGCTTCAGCAGGAGCCGCCCGGTCGCGAGACCGGCCTCGACGACGCGGTGCGCCTCGGCGGCGTCTTCCAGCCGATAGGCGCGCTCCACGACGGGTTTTATGCGCCGGCGCGCCACGAGATCGAGCGCGTCGGCGAACTGCGAGCGCGACACGCCCTTGGCGCTCAGGATCGAGACGTTGCGCAGGAACAATTGCGCGGGATTGAACGAGACGAAATCCCCGGTGAGCTGGCCCACCAGCACGATGCGCGCGTCATAGGCGGCGCTGCGGCGGACCGCCTCGAACACCGGGCTGCCGACATTGTCGATCACCACATCGACGCCCGCGCCGCCGGTCAGGCGCCGGACCTCGGCGGAGAAATCCTCTCCCTTGGCCACGACCACGACCTCGTCGGCGCCGGCCTCGCGGATGCGTGCCGCCTTGGCCGCATGCGTCGTCACCGCAAGGGTGAAGGCGCCCGCCAGGCGCGCGAGCTGCACGCCGTGCAGGCCAAGCCCGCCGCCCGCGCCCGTCACCAGCACGCGCTCGCCCAGCCGGACCTGGCCGACATCGCGCACGGCATTCAGCTCCGTGCCGATGGTGCAGGCCACGATAGCGGCATCGTCCGCCGTGACGCCCGCCGGTACCGCGAGCGCGGCATCGGCATCGACTGAGACCAGCTCGGCATATCCGCCGTTCAGCCCGGCATCGCCCAGGAAGACACGCTCGGGGCAGGACGTCTCGCGGCTGTTGCGGCAATGCCGGCAATGGCCGCAGACATGGCTGTGGATGGTCGTGGCGACGAGATCGCCCGGACGAAAGTCGTGCACCTCCGATCCTAGCCTGTCGACCGTGCCGGCGACCTCGTGGCCCAGGATCACCGGCATCTCGACGCCGCGCCGAAAGGTGCCGTTGCGCACCAC
>Ga0137412_10003999_pt1 | contig 11797 bp, 12 predicted proteins | sample CZODoug2_1_16fun_FD_122160 | JGI IMG/M metagenome (GOLD analysis project Ga0137412, IMG submission 122160) | Vadose zone soil fungal communities from Angelo Coast Range Reserve, California, USA - CZODoug2_1_16fungal (Hybrid Assembly) | ecosystem: Environmental > Terrestrial > Soil > Vadose zone...
GCCCTGATCCTCCGCCTCGCCCGCGAGAACTCCTCGTGGGGATACCGCCGCATCCACGGCGAACTCTCCGCCCTGGGGATCAAGGTCGCCGCCTCCACCGTCTGGGAGATCCTCAAGGAGCACGGCATCCCACCCTCGCCGGAACGAGCGACACGACGTGGGTGGACTTCCTTCGCAGCCAGGCCGGCGCCCTGCTCGCCTGCGACTTCTTCGAAACCCGCACCCTGACCGGAGCACGACTTTACGTCTTCGCAGTCATCGAGCACTCCACCCGCCGCATCCGGATCCTGGGCACAACACCACACCCCACCGCACCATAGGTCGTACAGCTCGGACGCAACCTACTCATGGACCTCGAAGACGCAGGCAGCAGGGCCAGATTCCTGATCCTGGACCGCGACTCCAAGTTCACGGCCGCCTTCGACGCGGTGCTCGCCGACGCCGGACTTGAGATCGTCAGGAGCGGCATCCGGATACCGCGCATGAACTCCATCATGGAGCGCTGGATACAGAGCTGCCGACGAGACCGCCTCGGCGGAACTCTCCGCCAGTACCATGCCGCTTGACCAGGCTGGATGATTAATCGGCACCCGCAGGTTTCACTCGGGGCGACACCGGTCCGCTGATGGCGCGCACAACGGCCGACGCTGGGAGTGGTCCCGGACGCACCAAACCTGATACTTGAAGAAGTTCGCAATTCCTTAATTGCCGGTATGCTGAAGGAACTTGCGGGTGCGCTGGTCGGGGGACGGCGGGGGATGTGGTGACGGCGTAGAGCCAGAGCGACGATGGGAGCGGGATGTGACCGGGACCTCTTCAGATGAGCGTGTCCCGCCGCGGGCGACGCCGGAAGTCGGTGCGGGCGGCACTGAGCAGTGGAAGGGGCGGGGGGTGGCTCTGCGGGTGTTCATCTATGTCATCGCGGGTCACCTGCTGGCTGGGTTCCTGTGGCTGCTGTTCTACGTCGGCAGCCATTCGCACTAGGCGGAGCGATTCGTTCTTGGGGCGCATAGTTGGATCTCTGCCCGGTGACGGCACGCTGGGCGAGGGGTCGGAGAATGGGTGGCCGTAGTGATCGCGGTGGTGGGTCATGCGGACCTTTCCGCTTCCACGATCGACCGGCTGGCGGGCGAGCCCCTGTACCCGACGACGATGCCGTGCCGAAAGCGCGGGGGGTCATGCCACGGCTGTCCGGCCGCCTTGGGGGCCGCGCCGGGTCGGGCAGGCGTGGTGCTGGTGCCACCGGCTACAGGTCGTTGCCGGCGTAGGAGAGGTTGAAGCTTTTGTTGGTCAGGGGGAAGTCCGGGACGATCGTGTCGGCCAGGGCGACGGGCAGGGCGGGCCAGTTGAAGAACGACGGGTCGACGGGTTTGACCCGGCTCAGCGTTCCGTCGGCGGCGAGTTCGATGCGGGTGGTGATGGTGCCCCGCCAGCCTTCGACGATGCCTACCCCGCTGCCGCTTGCGGAGGTGGCCGGTCCGGGCGGTGGCGGGGTGGTTGTGACGGCGGCCGATGCCAGTTCGCCGGTGAGGTGGTCGATCAGGGCGAGGGAGGCGTCGATCTCCTCGGCCCGGATGAGGAAGCGGGCCAGGACGTCGCCGGTGGTGTGGACGGGGACGGTCAGGGCCGGCCCGAGGGTGAGGAAGGGGTGGCCGGTGCGGGCGTCGGCGGGCAGGGAGCTGGCGCGGGCGACGTAGCCCAGGCAGCCCAGGTCGTGGGCGGCCTGAGCGGAGAGCTGGGCGGTGCCGGTGAAGCGGTCGCGGACGGTGGAGTGGCCCAGCGCGAGGGCGATGATCTCGCGGATGTCCTGGCCGATGGCTTTCATCTGCTCCCGGCCGGGGACGGATTGCAGGCCGGCGCCGCCGAGGGTGATGCCGCCGCGTAGCAGGCGGTGTCCGGTGACGTCGCGGTTGAGGCGCAGGAGCTGCTCGCGGATGCGCAGCGCGTGGGAGTTGAGGATGCTGTGGCCGACGTCGTTGCACAGCGCGCCGATGTCGGCGGTGTGGTTGTGGAGGCGTTCGAGTTCCAGGAGCAGGGCGCGGGCCAGGCGGGCGTGGTGGGGGACGGTGAGGCCGGCGGCTTCTTCGACGGCCAGGCAGTAGGCCAGGGTGTGGCCGACGGCGGTGTCGCCGCTGATGCGCTCGGCGAGCGGCAGGCCGGCCTGCGGGGTGCGGCCCTGGAAGAGCTGTTCGATGCCTTTGTGGACGAACCACAGGCGGGCTTTGAGTTTGACGATGGTTTCGCCGACGACGGAGAAGCGGAAGTGTCCGGGTTCGATCATGCCGGCGTGGACGGGGCCGACGGGGATCTCGTAGACGCCGTCGCCCTGAACCTCCAGGAAGGGGTAGGGGCCTTCGGGCGCGGTGAAGCGCGGCGGGGGCCCGGCGTCGGGGCGCATCGGGTACCAGTCGCGCGGCCAGTGGAAGTGCCGGACCAGCCGGCGGGGCAGCGGATGGTCCAGGAGGGTGATGCCGTGCAGGTCGGCCATCTCCCGCTCGAACCGGCCGCCGGGGAAGGACAGGTGGGCGATGGAGGGCAGCCGCGGTTTGTCGGGGTCGAGCGCGACGTGGAGTTCGGCGCGGGTGTCGGGGGGCCCGGAGACGAAGAGGTAGACCACGCGTACGCAGTGACCCGCGGGTGTGTCGGCGTCGTCGTGGTGGGCCGCGATCAGGGCCAGGCGCTGTCCGTCGTCCAGGAGTTCCCGGACACGATCGGGGATGTCGGCGGAGCTGACCGTCGTGGTGGTGCGGGCCGGGGGCTGGGGGTGCATGGGTCAGTGCCCTCCGATGATCGCGGCGGCGTCGGTGAGGAGGCGGGTCAGCGGCCAGGTGGTGATGCCCAGGGCCGCGCAGGCGGCCAGGCCGACGGCCAGGGGCAGACCGGCGGCGCCGAGGCGGGCCGGCCGCAGGGGGGCTGCGGGTGTGTCGGGGACCGCGCCGAGCAGCATGCGGGCGGTGCGGGCGGCCAGTGCGGCGAACGCGGTCAGGACCAGCAGCAGGGCGATGGCGGTGGGCCAGCCCATACCGGCGGCGAATCCGGCGCGGACGATGCCCAGTTCGGAGGCGAACAGGCTGAAGGGGGGCAGGCCGAGCAGGGCCAGTACCGCCAGGGCGAAGGCTGCGCCGAGGCCGGGTGCGCGGGTCAGCAGGGCGCGGACCCGTCCGATGCGGGTGGTGCGCTGCAGGTGCAGGATGTGGCCGGAGGAGGTGAAGGCCACGGTTTTGGCAAGGCCGTGGCCGGCGATGTGCAGCAGGACCGCGGCGATGGCAAGCGGGCTGCCGATGGCGGCGCCCAGTGCGATCAGGGCCATGTGTTCCATGCTGGAGTAGGCCAGCATCCGCTTGTAGTCGCGCTGGCCGAGCAGCACGGATGCGGCCAGCGCCAGGGTGAGCAGGGCGGCTGTGGCCAGCAGGATGCGGGTGAATTCCGGTCCTACGGCGGCGTCGGCGATCACTTTGTAGCGCAGGACGGCGGTGAAGGAGACTGCCAGCAGCACGCCGGACATCAGGGCGGAGACGGGAGCGGGGGCCTGGCTGTGGGCGTCGGGCAGCCAGGCGTGCAGGGGCACGAGTCCGGCTTTGGCGCCGAAGCCGATGACGATCAGGGCCATGCCCAGGCGGGTGACGTCGGGGTCGAGGCGGTCGGCGTGGGCGGCCAGCGTCGGCCAGTCCAGGGCGGAGGCTTCGGAGATGCCGGCCTGGCGGGCGGCGTAGTAGATCAGCACGGTGCCCAGGAAGGCCAGGGCGATTCCGGCGGAGCAGATCACGACGTACTTCCAGGCCGCTTCGACGGAGGCGCGGGTGCGGCGGTGGCCGACCAGGAACGCGGTCACGATGGTGGTGGCTTCGATGGCGACCCACAGCACGCCGAGGTTGGCGGCCAGGACGGCCGCGCACATCGCGCCGAGAAAGGCGTGGACGAGCATGTTGTACCGTCTTGTGCCGCTTTTGTCGGTGTGTCCGGCGGCGCGTTCGTGGGCGAGATAGGCGGGGCCGGCCGCGCAGGCCAGCGTGGCCACCGCGCCGACGACCAGCAGCATCCAGGCGGTCAGGGCGTCGGCGCGCAGCAGGCGGTTGCCGGTGGCCACCGGGCCGTGGCGGGTGACGGTGACGGCGAGGGTGATCCCCCCGGCCAGGATCGTGGCCGGGGAGAGCAGGCCGGCCCATGCGGTCAGGTCGCGGCGGCGGGTGGCGGCGAAGACGGCCGCGGTGATCAGCGGTACCGCGACGGGGGCGAACAGTACGACGGTGGTGGCGGCGGGGTTCATCAGTCGTGCAGCTCCCGCAGGTCGTCGATGTCGGTGTGGCCGAAGACCGCCCGCATCCGGGTGGTGAGGATGCGCAGGACCAGGACGGCGAGCAGCACGTCGAAGGAGACGCCGAGTTCGACGATGAGCGGGACCCCGGAGGCGGCCAGGAACGCCACGGCGGTGATGCCGTTGTCCAGGAGCAGGAACCCGACCACCTGGGACAGGGCGCGGCGCCGGGTGACCAGGATGAAGAAGCCGATCAAGGCCACGGCCAGTCCCACCGGCAGGGCCCGGGTCGCCGGTGTGGGGTTGAGCGCTACCAGCGGGCGGGAGACGGCGTAGGCGAGGAGCGTCAGGGCCGCCGCCGTCAGCAGTGACGCCGTGACGTTGACCAGGGGCTGGCTCTCGCGGGCTTCCCCGCCGGCGGCCAGCGCGCGGCGCATCAGCGCCGGCAGGGCCCAGGCGCGCAGCACGCCGATCCCGGCCGCCACGGCCAGCAGATCCCACCGGTGCTCGTGCGCGCCCAGCAGGGCGGCGACGGCCGCCAGGGCCAGTCCCTGCAGTGCGAAGACCCGTACAGCGGTGGCGAGATCGCGGCGCCACAGCACCACCACCGCCGCGAGCAGGAACGCCCCGCAGGCCAGGTCCAGCAGCTGCGTGTACGCGCTGTCGCTCATGTGGTCCTCACTTGCCGTTCAAGAAGAACGAGGCCGCAACCGCGAGCAGCGCGAGCAGGAACGACCCGGCCAGCAGCTCGGGCACGCGGAACAGCCGCACTTTCGCCCAGAAGACCTCGGCCGCGGCGAGGACGGCGCCCAGCACGGTCACCTTGACGGCCAGCAGCACCAGGGCCAGCGCGAGGGCGCCCCAGCTCGCGGTGGTGGCGATGCCCCACGGGGCGAACAGGGAGACCAGCAGCCCCAGCAGCACGGTCAGCCGCATCTGGGCGCCCAGCTCGACCAGCGCGAGATCGGGTCCTGAATACTCCAGGGTCATCGCCTCGTGGATCATCGTCAGTTCCAGATGCGTGGAGGGGTTGTCCACCGGCAGCCGCCCGGTCTCGGCCAGTACCGCCACAGCCAGTGCGGCAGCCGCCAGAAGGCCGGCCGGTGAGGCCAGCCGGGCCGGGTCGTCGACCGCGCCGGAGACGATGGCCGCCAGGTTCGTGGACCCCGACGGGATCGACAAGGCGAACACCGACAGCAGGATCGTCGGCTCGACCAGGGCGGCGACCGTCATCTCGCGGGAGGCGCCCATGCCGCCGAACGCGGTGCCGGTGTCCAGACCGGCCAGCGCCAGCACCACGGTGCCCAGCGCCAGCACCGCCACCACGACGATCAGGTCGGCGCGGTCGCTGACCGGGGTGTCGGTCGAGGCCAGCGGCACCAGTGCCGCTACGACAGCGGTGGTGTCCACCAGCAGCAGCGGCGCCAACCGGAAAGCAGGCCCCGTGCCGGCCGCCGTGATCGGTTCTTTCCGCAGGAGTTTGCGCAGGTCCCGCCAGGGCTGGCCCACGCCGGCGCCGGCCCGCCCCTCCATCCGGGCCCGCACCTGCCGCATCAGCCCCGCCAGCAGCGGAGCCCCGGCGATCACCCCGACGACCTGGGCGACGACGGCCGCCGCCCCCGCGCCGCTCACTGCATCACCGCCAAAACCACCAGCAGGGTCACCAGCGTGCAGAACCCGTAGCCGAGGTAGGCGTGCACACTGCCCGTCGCCAGCCGGCGGGCAGCGATCCCCAGGTTCGACAAGCCGTTCAGCACCGGCCGGTACAGGCGGTGCTCGATCCGGTCGGGGACCCGACTGTGGAAGCGGACCCGTTCCACCAGGTAGGCCGACTCGCGCACCGGGGTGACGTCCACATCCTGTTCGGGGGCGAGCACATCGTCGAAGACGCGCTGCAGCGGCTCGGCGAACGACGTCGCGGTGTAGGCCATGCGGGGTGTCGGCGCCCCGCCGCCGCAGTCCCACAGCCGGGCCTGTGTACGGCGCCTGCGTCGCGAAAGACCGCGGGTCAGCCCCGAAACGGCCGCCATCATCACGGCCAGTGCGCCGGCGATCCACAGCGGCCACAGTGACCCGGACACCTGGGTGAGCCGCAGCTGCAGCCCTTCGCCGGACACCGGCCGCACATCGGACAGTCCCGCGGCCGCACCCGCCCGGACCAGGCCCGGGGCCAAGGCGCCCGGCGCCAAAGCCAGGGCGGCGCAGGCCAGCGCCAGCAGTCCCATCCCGGCCAGCATCGTGGGCGGACTCTCGTGGGCACCGGCGGCCTGCGTGCTGCGCGGCCGGGCGAAGAAGCCCACCCCGAGGGCCTTGACGAACACCGCGGCGGCCAGCCCCGCCGACAGGGCGATCGCGGCGACCGCCACCGGCAGCACGATCGCCGTGGACACCCCGGGAACGGCCAGGCCGTGCATGAGAGCCTGCAGCAGCAGCCACTCACTGGTGAAACCGTTGCCCGGCGGCAGCGCCACCGCGCCCAAGGCCGCCACCGCGAACAGGCCCGCGGTCACCGGCATCCGCGCCCGCAGACCGCCCAGCTTGTCCAGGTCACGCAGTCCCGTGGCGTGCAGCACCGACCCGGCCGCGCAGAACAACAACGCCTTGAACGCGGCGTGATTGACGGTGTGCAGCAACGCGGCGGCCAGGGCCAGCGCGGCCAGCGGCCGGTCCCCGGCGGCGTTGAACATGCCCGCCGCCCCCACCCCGACCAGCACCAGGCCAAGGTTCTCCGACGTCGAATACGCCAGCAGCCGCTTGAGGTCGGTGGCCACCGCCGCCTGCAGGATGCCGTACACCGCCGACACCGCGCCGGTGGCCAGGACCAGCCACCACCACCAGCGCGGCCCGCCGCCCAGCAGATCCAGACCCAGCCGGATGATCCCGTACACCCCGAGGTTGACCATCGCCGCACTCATCAGGGCCGATACGTGACTGGGCGCCTCCGGGTGGGCGCGCGGCAGCCAGGCGTGCAGCGGCACCATGCCCGCCTTCGAGGCGAACCCGAGACCGGCCAGCACGAACACCGAGTTCCGGGCCGTAGGCGACATGGCGGCGGCGCCCGCGCGCAGCGCCGGGAAGCTCTCGCCCCCGGCCCCCGCCGCGAACCAGGCCAGCCCCACCAGCAGCAGGACCAGGCCCATGTGCGTCATGACCGCGTACCACAATCCGGCTTCCCGGACCGCGCTGCGCTGCCGGTGCTCGGCCACCACCAGCGCCAGCGACGTCAGCGCCATCAGCTCCCACAGCGCCAAGAACGTGGACACCGACGCAGCCGCCGGCACCAGGATCAGCGTGAGGGCGAAACCCGGCAGGACGGCCTGCACGCCTCGGGAGGACAGATCGTGCCCACCGGCGTAGCCGATGCCGTAGACACCGACCGCCAGCACCACCGCACCGGCCACCGCCATGAACACCCCCGACAGGGCGTCCACCGCCAGGTGCACACCGGCCAGCGGCAGCAGATCGGGCAGGTCGGCCGACCAGGTCCGGCCACCGAGTGCCGCGACGCCCGCGGCCAGACCGGCCGCACCCAGCGCCGCGGTGCACGCCCCCGCCACCGGGACCCGGGCGCGCAACGGCAGCCACATCCCGGCGGCCGCCGCGACCGCCGCGAAACCCACCGCAGCCGCCAGGGCCGCACCGACCGTATTCACCTGCCGGTCACGCTGCGCAGGGCCGCCACGATCTTGTCCGGCTCCGGCGGGCAGCCGGCAACCGACACATCCACCGGCACGACATCACCGACCGCGCCTTCGACACCGTAACCGCCCGCGAACTCACCGCAGTTCATCGCGCAATCACCCACCGCCAGCACCAGACGGGGCTGCGCCATCGCCGCGACCGTGCGCCGCAACGGCTCGGCCATGTTCCGCGTCACCGGACCGGTGACCATCGCGACATCCGCATGACGAGGCGAGGCCACCAGCCGCGCCCCATACCGCTCGGCGTCATAGACCGGCCCGAACGCGGCACCGATCTCGATCTCGCACCCGTTGCACGACCCCGCATCCACATGCCGCACCTGAACCGAGCCGCCCAACTCCCGCGCCGCAGCCGGCGGCTCCTGCTCCGGGCGCGGCGGGGCGGGCTCTGCTACCCGGCCGGTGTCACGGATCTTGCGCAACAGGCTCATTCGCATGCTCCTTCAGTCTCGGCAGTGCTGTCCCGCACGAGGTTTGAGCGGCATTTCCGCCCCGCCTTCGACGCGAGGACAACGAGCCGCCGCTCGCCGGGACCCCGCCTGCGCGGCATCACAGCCGGCCCGCACCCCGGCAGGCTCCAGCCCGAAGGTGCAACCACCACCAAACCGGCATCATGGAACTCATCAATTGCGAACATTAGCAACTGCGAGGATCGGGAATGCGGCCGGTCCTTGACAGGCGTGCGTGGCTGGCGTTCGACTGCCCGTGGTGAAGCGGCTCCGCCCTGCTCCGGCGGGCCGCGCTTGCGGCTGTTGGCCGGGGGCGGGAGTGGGGTCGCCGGGGCCCTTACGGCGCGTTGTCAGCCGGTGGGCCCAGCACGGCCTGCAGCGCTGAAGTGGTGAGGATGCCCACCGCGTACCCGTCGTCGTCGACGACGGGCAGGGCGCTGAGGCCGCGGTCCCGCAGTGCGGCGGCTGCCTCCTGCGCGCCCGTGTCGGGGCGTGCGAAGGGGCCGGTGTCGTGCGCGACGTCGCGCAGGCGGGTCTCCTGGACGTACCAGGGCTCGGCGCCGTACGCGGTGAGCTGGTCGCGGGTGATGATGCCGGCACAGCGGCCGGTGTCGTCCCGGATGAGGGCGAACTCGCTGTGGGATCCGCGCAGGACGTCAAGGGCCCTGTCGACGGGCGAGTGTTCGGCGAGCTGCACGACCGGCGCGACCATGGCGTCGGCGGCGGTGGGGCGCGCAGAGCTGGTGATGGCGGGCTCCATGGGCTTCGAGGTGGTTCAGGCCGGGCGGGCGCGGGGGGTGGCCGTCGCGGACGGCGAAGCGGTCCGCAGGTCTTCCAGGAGTTCGGCCTGGCCTGCCAGGACGCCGCTGAGGATGCTGCGCGCAACGGCGAGCAGGTCGGCCAGTTCCGGGCTGGCGAGACGGTAGTAGACGGTGGAGCCTTCCTTGCGGGTGGCCACCAGGTTGGAGCGGCGCAGGATGGCGAGTTGTTGGGACAGGTGGGCGGCCTCCACGCCGACCTCGGGCAGCATCTCGGCCACGGCGTGCTCGCGCCGGCTCAGCAACTCCAGCACGCGGATCCGGACCGGGTGTCCGAGCGTTTTGAAGAAGTCCGCTTTGAGCTGGTACAGGGGTGTGGTCACAACGGCCGCCTCCCGGGGGCTCGGTGCAGGCGTCGCCCGCCCGCACCGCAGATGCTGCGCGCGGTCCGAGGGGGCGCCGGGGCGCCCCTGTCCGCCGCAGGCAAAGTGATCAATTGCCGACCTTATCAATGGTCGCAGGCGCGCCCCGGGCCGTGGCGGGATCCGGGGTGGCCAGATCCGCGACGGCGGATGCCAGATCCGGGTAGATCCGGATCCTGCCCGCGGCGCCAGTGAGCGTCGGCGCCGGGTGGCCCTGCAGGCCGCACACGGCCAGCGCGGCCTCGGCGGCGCGCGCCACCGCGGCCTCGCCCTCCTGGCTCCAGCCCAGCAGAGCGGTCAGGTCCAGCACCACCGGACCGTCCGTACGCGAGCGGACCCAGCCCATCGCCCCTTCGAACCGGTGCACATCAGTGCGCCCCAGATAGCCGGACACGTGCACCACCTTCACGCCATCGTGCTCAGCGCAGTGCCAGTCCATGCCTCATCGCCGTCCCTTCGCGAGTCCCGCATCGCCGCACCGTCTCCTGATGGCCTCGAAATGTGGGTGATGCGTATCCCGCCTCCCTGCGTATCCCTTCAATTGCCAATGTTAGCAACTGCTAAGGTCGGTAGCGAGTGGGCTGCGGTACGTGCCCGGTGCAAGAGCAGCCAGACACGGTGCGGATCGATACATCGGGGCGGCCCGTACCACCGGCCTGCACATCTACCCACTGCCGGTGGCCGCCGACACCCCTCAGGCCCTCGCGGCCACTGCCTCGGCCGTGAGCCCGGGGTTCGCGGCGGTGTGCCTGTCCCACACCCATCCCGCCTACGCCGCGGCCGTCCGCTCCGCCCTGGCAGACACCCGCACCCCGGTCGTGGACACCACCAGCCACGCGCATGCGGTCGCCATCGCCGCCGCCACCCTCAACGCCCTGCGCCACAAGGGAGTGCGCCTGCCCGAAGCCCGCGTGGTGCTCGCCGGAGCCAGCCGATGCGCGTACCTCGCCGGGGTCCTCCTCACCCTGGGCATCCGCAGCCTCACCTTCCACGGGACCGGTACGCCCGGGGAGCACCACGGCCAGGACACCGACGTCATCGTCGATCCGATCGGACAGCCGGCGACCAAGGACGGACCACCTGTCCTGCGCGCCTGCCCCCAGGACCTGCCACCGCTCCAGACCACAAACCGCCACCCCCACCCCCTGCACGCCCTTCCCGCTCTGCTCATCACCGCCGCCCGCGCCCGACGCCTCAGCCCGCACCACCTACGTGCGGCAGCCGCTGCCCTGGCCGACCTTGCCGGCCCCGGCCAGCTTCTGCCCGCCGTCGGCGAAAGCGGACTGGCCCAGCAACTGGCCACAGCGCTGTCCCACCACCGGGACCACCCCACCGACGTGTGAGCCCGGCTCCCGCACCAGCCGCCCGCACCAGCCCCACCCTGGCGCCGCACCGCAGCGGCGGGCAGCCCGAACGGCTCGACCGATTTCTTGATCAGCACGGCTGCACCGGGTGAAAGCAGCGTTCCGGCGGCCGCCGGTCCGAACCAGGCCAGACCGCACGCGAGCAAGAACGCACGCATCGCGTGCAAAGCAACTGATTTCGTCATCTGACACCCCTCGTCCGGGCATTCTCGGCGGGCTCATTAGCCTGCTCGTGACCGGATCATTTCGTAGGGGTGACGATGGACGGGAGGTGCTTTGAATCTGCTTAAAACTGGCGATATCGGGCCGGAAAGCGTCAAACAGCCTGAAATTGGTCTCGCCGGTTTCCCGAAAATTTTATCGAACCTTTTCAGGCATGTGGCCGCCCTATTCATGGGATGGGCTTTAACGGCGCCTTAGCGTTGATTTCCGGTTAATATGGCTAACTCGCTCAGATTCCCGTGAGTTGTAAGCTAAGTCACAGTTTTGACTTGGAATTTGTATTCCGGCATCATCTACCACCCCGGTACTGCGCTGACCGATATGGTCACGCTCACCGTCGCCGACGGTTCTGGGGCGACCGTTACCGTCAATTTCATTTTCAATATGGCGCAAACGCCGGCCACTCCAGTGACGCTGACGCGTACAACGGCCAAGGACGTGTTCTTCGGCACCGGTTATCAGGACCAGTTCGTATTCGCGGCGAACCTCAACCACGACACCGTCATGAATTTCACACCGGACCCAGGATCACACGGCGGCAACAAACCCGGCGGATACGTCGGTGACGGTCGATGCCGCCGACACCATCGTGCTTCACAATGTCCAGGTCGCGAACCAGACGGCCA
>Ga0137412_10004000_pt1 | contig 11796 bp, 10 predicted proteins | sample CZODoug2_1_16fun_FD_122160 | JGI IMG/M metagenome (GOLD analysis project Ga0137412, IMG submission 122160) | Vadose zone soil fungal communities from Angelo Coast Range Reserve, California, USA - CZODoug2_1_16fungal (Hybrid Assembly) | ecosystem: Environmental > Terrestrial > Soil > Vadose zone...
CTTGCCGCTCTTATCAAGCTGAACAAGCACGGTGGATACCGGCTGCGCTTCGCTGCCACGGGCCACGAGTGAGCGATGTTCGCGATCAAATTGAATGCTCGGAGACTGCACCACATTTGCGTTCTGCCATAGGCGGGCGTCCCCGGAATAAATCGCGACCGGTGGCGCACGGCGAGCAATCAAGCTGCGGCTGGTGACATGGATCGGGTCCGCCGAGGCCAGCAGCGCGCCGTCCGGCCGTCCAGAAAATATTCCGGCGGCGCCTCCTCGCGGCAGCGGTCGAAGGCCCGCGGACACCGAGGCGCGAAGGAGCATCCGGGCGGCAGTGCGGCCAAATCGGGCGGCTGGCCCTCAATGGCGGTGAGCCGCTGGGGGCCATCGCTCATCCGCGGGATCGAGTTCAGCAGTGCCTCGGTGTAGGGATGGACGGGCGCGTTGAAGATCCGCGACACAGGCCCTGATTCCACGACCCGGCCGGCATACATGACCGCGAGCTGGTCGCACATCTTGGCGACAATGCCGAGGTTGTGGGTGATGAAGATCAGGGCCAGGCCGTGCGCCCGCTGCAGCTCGCGGAGGAGGTTCAGGTATTGGGCCTGGATCGTCAGATCGAGGCTGGTGGTGGGCTCGTCGGCAATCAGCAGACGCGGCTCGCAAGAGATGCCGATGGCGCCGACAATGCGCTGCCGCATGCCGCCCGACATCTCGTGCGGATACTGGTTCACCCGGGTCTCCGGCGATGGGATGCGCACCGCCTTCAAGAGCTCGCGGGCGCGACTCCACGCCGTGGCGCGCCCCGTCCCTTCGTGAACCCGGATCGGCTCGGCCACCTGATCGCCGATCGTGAACAACGGGTTCAGCGAGGCCATCGGGTCCTGCAGGATCATGGCGATCCGCTTGCCTCGGACATGGCGCATCTCGGTGTCGGATTTCTGGACGAGATCCTCGCCTTCGAACAGCATCTTGCCGCTGACGATACGGGCCGCGGGCGGCAGCACGCGCAAGATGGTCAGGGCCAAGGTGCTCTTGCCCGAGCCGGACTCCCCGACAATGCCGAGGGTCTCCCCGGCATCGATGCGCAGTGAAACCTCGTCGACAGCGCGGACCACCCTCGTGCCCTGCGCAGAGACGTAATGCGTCGAGAGATTCTGGATCTCCAGTAGCGGGCCGGTTCTCATAGAACCAATCACAGCTGGCGGAGCTGCGGGTCGAGCTTGACGCGAAGCCAGTCGCCGAGGAGGTTGGCCGACAGCACCATCAACATGATGCAGCAGCCAGGAAATATGGTCAGCCACCACCGGCCGACCATTAGGCCCTGCTTGCCGTCTGACAGCATCACCCCCCAGGCGGGCTCGGGCGGCGGCACCCCGACACCGAGGAAGGACAGCGTCGCCTCGGTTATGATGACCACACCCAGCATCAAGGTGCCGAGCACGATGGCGGAGTTGATGATGTTGGGTAGGATGTGTCGCCGCATGATCGTCCATTTGGAGCAGCCCGCGACGATGGCGAGGCGCACGAACTCCCGCTCCTTGAGCGACAGCACCTCGCCGCGGATGACGCGCGCGTAGCGCGTCCAATAGGTGACCCCGAGGATGATGACGATGTTCCACATGCTCGGCCCAACGATGGCAGCGAGGAATATGGCGAAAGTCAGCGCCGGCAGGGCGAGCCAAGTGTCGGTGACTCTCATGATGACCTGGTCGACCCAGCCGCCGAGGTAACCCGAGAGGATACCGAGCGCGGTCCCAATCACACCAGCGAATATCACTGCAGTGAAGCCGACCACCATCGAGACCCTGGCGCCAAATATCAGCCGAGAGAGCACGTCGCGCCCCAGCTGATCAGTGCCGAGGAGGTACTTGGTGCTACCGCCGGTCTGCCAGAAAGGCGGACGGAAACGTGCGGTCAGACTGCCGATCTCGGGATTGTGAGGTGCGAGCAGGTTGGCGAAGATCGCCACAAAGGCAATACCCAGAAGGATTAGAGCGGGGATTACCGGGAAATCCCCCGATCGGATCCCGGCCAGGCGCGACGCAGCGCGCGGCTCGAGGCCGATGGTCTCTACTTGCGTAGTGATAGTCATGACCGTCAGCTCTCCAGTCGAATGCGGGGATCGATCACGGCGTAGAGGACGTCCACCAGAAAGTTCACCGACACGATCATGGCGCCGCCCATCAGCACGACGCCCTGCACCACCGGGAAGTCGCGGAAGCTGATGCCTTCGTAGAGGAGCCGGCCGATGCCGGGCCACGCGAATACGACCTCCACGACCACGGCCACGTTCACCATGATGACGAGGTTTATCCCCGCCAGTGTGAGCACCGGGATCAGGGCGTTCTTGAAGGCGTGTTTCGCAATGACGAGGGATTCGGGCAACCCTTTGAGCCGGGCGAGCTTGACGTATTCCGAACCCAGCACCTCGAGCATCGACGACCGGGTGAGGCGCATGTGGGCCGCAGCGAAATACCACCCCAGCGCAAAGGCCGGCATGATCAGATGGAGCGGGGTGCCCGAACCTGAGGACGGCAGCCAACCAAGATAGACGGAGAAGACGAGGATCAGCACCAGGCCGACCCAAAAGGACGGCAGCGATAGACCGAGCAGCGCAAACATCTTTCCGGCGCTATCCCAGAAGCGGCCGACCCGCACCGAGGCGAGGATGCCGCTCGGGATCCCGATCAGCAGTGACAGCCCCATTGCGACTACCGCCAGAAGCAGCGAGTTCGGCAGCCGCGACAGGTAGAGCTCCAAAACCGGTGTCCGGTAGTAGAACGATTGACCGAGGTCGCCGTGAGCAAGGCTCGCCATGAAGACCCCGTATTGCACCCACAACGGTCGATCCAGGCCGAATTGCTGGCGAATTGCCGCCATATCCGCCGGGCTGGCGCCAGGCTCGACCAGTAATGTCGCCGGGTCTCCCGTCACCCGGACAAAGAAAAAAATCGTCAGAGACAACAAAAACAGTGACAGCACGGAATAGCCGAGCCGCGTGGTGATGAAGCGCTTCATGATGCCTCGGGCCTTGGTCGTAAGGACTGCTATTTGCTCTTCAGCGCCACGTCCTCGTAAGGAGCCGAGTAGGTATAGCTCGGGATCAACCCGAGCCCCGATTCTGAGACCCGCGGCCCGAAGCCGTTGATGAAGGCCAATTGCCATATCGGCGCATTGATCGTCTTCTCGTACATCAGCTGTTGGATCTTGTGCAGCGTTGCCTCGCGTCGCTTGTAGTCGAGCTCGGCTGCCTGCTGCTGGAAAAGCTCGTCGATGTCGGGGTAGCTGCCGTAGACATAGGCGCCACCCTTGGCGATGAAGGCCTCGACGCGGGTCGCAGTGTTGCCGAAGGCGCCGCTGGCGTACTGGATGATGTTCTTAAACTTCTTTTCGCCGTAACCCGAAAAGAAGGCGGCGCGCTCCAAGGGCCGGAGCTTCGCGCGGATACCGATGGCGAGCAAATTATCGAGCACGGCCTCGCCGAGGTTCGCATAAGCGATGTCGCAATAGTATTCGCCGGCATCGAAGCCGTTCGGGAAACCGGCCTCCGCCAGAAGCTGCTTGGCCTTGCCCGGGTCGTAAACCGGCAGCGGGGGTTGCCAAAAGAATTCGAAATTGTAGGGGATGATGCTGCCGGTGACCTTCGAATAGCCGAGGGTCAGGGCGTCGTTGGTCGTCTTGCGGTCGATCGCCAGACCTGCCGCTTGCCGCACCCGCTGGTCATGCCACGGCGATTTCGGATCCCACTGGTCGGGAAAGACGAGATGGAACGCCCCGAGCACGAGCGTCGGCTTCAGGGTGAGCCCGGGGCTGCTGCGCAATTCCTCGGCGAGCTCGCCGCGGATGGAGTAGACGACATCCACTTCGCCGCGCTTGAGGGCGGCGAGCCGCGTCGTTTCGTCGGGTATTACCTTGAACACCAGGCGCTTGACCTTGGGTTGCTTGCGCCAATACTGGTCAAACGCTTCGAAAACTAGCTCCACACCGGGGTTGAACGAGACGAATTTGTAGGGGCCGGCGCCGACCGGCGCCTTTTTGAAGCCCTCCTCGCCGACCTTCTCGACATATTTCTTCGAGACGATCCAGGCCGCACCGGTCGCCCCTCCGTAAAAGGTCACAAAGTCCGGCCACGGCTTCTTCAGCCTGAAGCGGACATGTTCGGCATCGGGCGTTTCCACCGCGGCCACCCGCTCCTTCATCATGTCGTGCGAGGTGCCGCGATAGCGCTCAAACGAGAATTTGACATCCTCGGCCGTCACCGCTTCGCCGGTGTGAAATTTCGCACCTTTGCGGAGGACGAAATCATAGCTGAGACCGTCCTCGGAAGCCGACCAGGACTCCGCGAGACTGGGCGCCAGCGCATTATCGGGCATCGGCTTCAGCATCGCGTCGTGCAACGCGTACATGACCATGAAGGGCGTGATCACCCCCGGCGTCTCGGCCGGGTCAAACCAGGTCGGGGCCAGTGAGATATGCACGCCCCAGATCATCTGTCCCTCGGGAGGGGCAGCGGCGCTGACCGCGCCAGGAGCGGCGGCGACCAAGCCGAGAGCGGCGAGAGCGAGAACAGCTCGACGCGTCGGGTGGGTCACGCTCCTGCTGCTGCGCACAGATGAACCCATGCATTCCTCCTCCCGGCCTTCTACATCAGAGCCTTGCGGCCAATGTAGCCCGGCCATGCGCCGATGTCTCGGGTATTCCGATGAGATGCCGGCCCGCGGCGAGGTGGGCCCGGCACCGCCGCTATGTGCCCTTGATCGTGATGTCCTCGTAGGGTGCGGTGTACGGGAAACCCGCCATCAGGCCGAACCCCGACTCGCCCACGCGCGGCCCCACACCATTGATGAAGGCCAATTGCCAAATCGGCGCGTAGATGGACCGCCCGTAAACGAGCTCCTGGATTTTGTGTAAAATCGCCTCGCGCCGCTTGCGGTCCATCTCTACCGCCTGCTGTTGAAAGAGCCCGTCGATATCGGGGTAGTTGCCATAGACAAAGGTGCCGCCCTTGACCACGAATGCCTCGAGCCTGGTCGCGGCGTTGCCAAACGCTCCGCTGCCGCCTTGAATGATGTTCTTGAATGACTTTTCGGCATATCCCTTGATGAAAGCCGCCCGCTCGATTGGCCGAAGCCTGACGCGGATGCCGGCCGCCTGCAGGTAGTCGAGCACGGCTTCGCCGACATTCGCGTACGAGGAATCGCAGTAGTAGTCGCCGGCGTCGAAGCCCTTCGGGTATCCGGCCTCCGCCAGGAGCTCTTTGGCCTTGGCCGGATCGTAGGCGGCAGCCGGAGGCTGCCAGAAGAATTCGAAAGTATCCGGGATGATGCTGTTTGGAAGCCGGGAGTAGCCGAGAGTCAGCGCCTCGTTGATCGACTTGCGGTCGATGGCGAGGCTGGCGGCCAGCCGCACCCGCTCGTCATGCCAGGGTGACTTCGCATCCCACTGCTCGGGGAAATAAAGCCATAGCGGGCCCTGCACGACCGCCGGCTTCAAGGTGAGGCCCGGCGTCCGCTGGAGCTCCTCGGCAAGCTCGCCGCGTATCGAGTAGACGATGTCGACCTCGCCTCCCTTCAGGGCCGCCAGCCGCGTCGCCTCGTCGGGGATCACCTTGAAGACGAGGCGTTTGACGCTGGGAGCCTTGCGCCAGTACTGCTCGTTCGCCTCGAAGACCAGCTCGACGCCGGGCGTGAACGAGACGAATTTGTACGGGCCTGCGCCGATCGGCGCCTTCTTGTAACCCTCGTCTCCGACTTTCTCGATGTACTTCTTGGGGACGATCCAGCCCGCCCCGGTGGCGCTCCCATAAAAAGTCGGGAAGTCCGGCCACGGCTCCTTGAGCTGAAAACGGACATGCTGGGGATCGGGGGTCTCGACCGCGAGCACCCGCTCCTTCATCAAATCGTGCGAGGTACCCTTATAGCGCTAGAAGGAGAACTTCACGTCGTCGGCCGTGACCGGGTCGCCATTGTGAAACCTGGCACCTTGGCGGACGACAAACTCGTAGCTGAGGCCGTCCTCGGACGCTGACCACGCTTCGGCGAGGCTCGGCGCCAGCGGCTGACCCGGCATCGGCTTCACCATCGCATCATGGAGCGCGTACATCACCATGAAGGGGGTGATGATCCCCGATGTCTCCGCCGGGTCAAACCATGTCGGGGCCAGCGAGATGTGCACGCCCCAAATCAACTGCCCTTGCGGGCTAGCCGCCCTCGCCATGCCGGAGGCGCCGGCGACCAGCCCACACGCCGCGAGAGCGAGAGCCTCGCGGCGTGTGATGCCCGGCTCGTTCTGGGCGGACTTACGTTCCCCGTGACGTCTGGCAAACGAGCCCATCTTCCTCCTCCGTTCGGCGGCCCCTATGGTTGGAGCCTTGCGCCTATGGTAGGGGAGATCTGCATAAATGTCTTTTCTATTTTAATGAAACGATTTCCGCACATTGGGGCGTGGCTTGCCCGCAGCGACCGTTCGACAGCGCGTCAAGCTCGGGCCTGGCGGTTGCGCAGCTTCGGGTTCGGCGCGGGGTGCGATTTCTGAGGCGGGTCCGGAGGTTATCGGGATTGGCAGGGCGACCACGGCCGGGTGGCTCAGGGTGCTGCAGGCATCAAGACCGCTGCGATCCCGGAATCCTCATCGTTCAACGGATGCTGCCTGGCGATCTATAGGAGCAGGATTAGAGCGACATTCGGCCCCTGTCATCAAGCCGCGGCGGGCACTTTTACGTGTTCGGGGCGGAAGCCGAGCCCGATCAAACGGGCGGGGATTCGGCGCAGAAGCGGCAGCGACCCGAGAAGCCGCAGAGCCAGCGGCGGCGAAAGCTTGCCACGACCCTTCAGAACGCGGCCAATGACACGGTTCTGTAAAATTATCTGCAATCGTTGCGTCGCACGGGTCGGAAACTCCCGGTGCCGCTGTACGGCCTCGAGGTCGTGTTCGGACACCGCTCCCTGGAGAAAGCGCGGAGCCAGAATATTGGCGGCGGCAACCGCGTCCTGCACGGCGAGGTTGATACCCACGCCGCCGATTGGAGACATGGCATGGGCAGCATCACCGATGCACAAGAGCCCCGCCCGGTGCCACACTCGCAGACGGTCGACCGAAACACTCAAGAGTTTGATGTCGGACCAATCCTTCAGCTCATCGACCCGATCGCGCAGGTAAGGAGCGAGCGCGGCGATTTCGTCGCGCAGGGCGGGCAAGCCTCGGCGATGGACATCATCAAACCCGCCTTTCGGTATGACGAAGGCCGTCTGCCAATAGTCCCCGCGGTTGAGCGTGATGAAAATCCGGCCATTGTCGACCCGGCCGAGAGTTTGCCCGGGATCATCGGGATGGCGCGACAGCCGCATCCACAAGACGTCCATGGGGGCGCCCAGATCGGTAACGTCGAGACCGGCTTTGTCGCGGACGGTCGAATGCCGCCCATCGGCACCGACAACCAGATCGGCTCTGACTCTGAGCTCTCCGTCGAGCATCGTCGCCCGCAGCCCCGTGACCCGACCGTCGTCGAAGATCAAGTCTCGGACCTCGGTCTCCATTCTCAGCTGGAACGCCGGATAGCACCTTGCATGCTCGGAGAGGAAGTCGAGGAAATCCCATTGCGGCATAAACGCAATGAAGCGGCAATGCGTTGGGAGATGGGTGAAATCCGCGACTTCAACAAATGCATCTCCGATCTGCGCGCCGAGCGTCGGTACCTCTTGATGGGGGCGCTGCAGAAATTCCTGCAAGAGGCCGAGCTCATGCATGACCTCCAGCGTCGAGGGATGAATGGTATCCCCGCGAAAATCGCGCAGGAAATCTGCGTGCTTCTCGAGAACCAGAACGGAAATTCCGGCTCGGGCCAAGAGGAAACCCAGCATCATGCCGGCGGGTCCGCCCCCGGCAATGCAGCAGCGGACCGAAATCTCGCTAGCATCCATCAGATCTTCTCGTCGCGAGCTCATCTCTCCTGATCCATCCACCCGACTGACGCTCGGAGTTCTCTACATACGGGGCAATGACGGGAGATGAACCGTTTGCTGCAGGGTTTTCTGCTTTTCGAGCCGCGCGGCTTCCTGAGCGGCGATATGGTCGCGGTATGCGGCGCGGTCCGCCTCGGCGACCGTCGCCTGGGTCGGAACCATGCAAACAGTGGGGCACCGCGTTACACCCTTGGTGCTCAGATACGCGGCAACCGCAGCCTGGTAATCGGCGTCCGACATGGGGAACTCCCTCGTTGGGTGAGCGGGAATTCCGAGATAGCGCGGGACCGGTTAATGATGGGTTTAGAGCAATACCTCTAAAAAAGTTTTCGAAATGCCGGGGAACCCCCCACATCCGTCTAGCGTTTTAATCCCCTCCCGACGATATATGCGAGCCGGGGGAGTGGCAGAACGGGGATTGGACCTTGGTCCATCCGGATTACACGGTGCGATTTTGGGGTGTGCGCGGCAGCATCGCCTGCCCGGGGCCCGATACGATCCGCTATGGCGGCAACACGTCGTGCGTCGAGATCCGGTGCGGCGGTCACCTGATGATCTTCGATGGCGGCACCGGCCTCCGGCTGTTGGGCAACGAGCTGATGGCGTCAGGGCAGCCGGCCAAGTTGGACCTGTTCTACAGCCACACCCATTTCGATCACATCTGCGGCCTGCCGTTTTTTGCTCCGTGCTATGACGCGCGCAGCAGCATGCGGATTTGGGCCGGCCATCTGAACGGCAAGGGCATCGAAACGGTGCTCAACAACATGATGATCGCGCCGCTGTTCCCGATCCCGATGGGGATTTTCACCGCCAAGATGGAGTTCACCGATTTCGCCGCGGGCGATGCGCTGGCTCCGCATCCCGGGGTCCGCCTCGGCACGGGGCGGCTCAATCATCCGAACGGCGCCACCGGCTATCGTATCGAATATGGCGGGAAGGTGGTGGCCTACATCACCGATACCGAGCATCGGCCGGGCGAACGCGACCCCCATGTCCTGACGCTGATCAACGGCGCCGATGTGATGATCTACGACGCGTCCTATACCGATGCCGAATACCCCGCCCACAAGGATTGGGGTCATTCGACCTGGCAGGAGGGCATCCGCCTCGCCGACGCCGCTGGGGTCAAAACCCTGGTCATCTTCCACCACGATCCTGGTCACGATGATGACTTTATGGACCAGGTCGCCGCGGATGCGGCACTCGCCCGGCCCGGCACGATCGTGGCCCAGGAGGGACTCGTACTCCGACCGTGATAAGCTGCCGGCGGATCAACACGCCGGGCAAAATTCGCGGAGGAGATTTATGACGGCATCCCATCAAGCGACGCAATTCGGGCGCAGCATTCAGGCGCCGAGTGAAGCTTGGCTGGCAAAGCAGCCGCCGGAGCCGATCCTCGAGCCCGATCTGCCGATCATCGACACCCATCATCACTTCTGGGATCGCGCAACGGATCGCCCGGGCCATCGCTACCTGCTCGACGAGCTCCTCGCCGACCTCAACACCGGGCACAACATCGTCGCGACGGTGTTCCTCGAATGCCGTTCGATGTACCGCGCCGATGGGCGTGCGGAAATGCGCCCGGTCGGCGAAACCGAGTTCGTGAACGGCATCGCGGCGATGAGCGCGAGTGGCGCTTATGGCTCGATCCGCGTCGCTGCCGGCATCGTCGGCTATGCCGATCTGACCTTGGGCGATCGCGTCGAGCCGGTGCTCGATGCGCATATCCGGGCCGGCGGCGGACGTTTTCGCGGGGTACGCCACTCGGCCGGCTGGGACGCCAGCGATGCGATCGGCAACAGCCGCCCCGACATGCGGCCCCATCTCTATGAACGCGCAGATTTCCGCGCCGGGCTCGCGCGGCTCGCCGCGTTGGGCCTGTCCTTCGACGCTTGGCTCTACCATCCGCAATTGGCCGACGTCGTCAGTCTGGCCCGTGCCGTTCCCGGCGCGAGCATCATCATGGGCCATGTCGGCGGCGTGCTCGGCTACGGGCCCTATGCCGGCAAGGCCGACGAGGTCTTCGCGTCCTGGAAGCGGTCGATGACCGAGCTTACGGTGTGTCCGAACGTCGTCGTCAAGCTCGGCGGCATGATGCGGCGGTTGGCCGCGTTCGACTACGGCGCGGTTGCGGCGCCGCCTCCCTCCGAGGAGCTGGCCGGATACTGGCGCCCTTACATGGAGACCTGCATCGAGCTGTTTGGTGCAAACCGCTGCACCTTCGAGAGCAACTTTCCGGTCGAGAAGGTCGGCACTGGATATGCGAGCTTGTGGAACGCCTTCAAGCGGATCGCGGCTGGTGCCTCGGCCGACGAGAAGCGCGCTCTGTTCAGCGGCACCGCGCGCCGGGTGTACCGGCTCGGAGATGCCTGAACGGTTCCGCGTCGAGATCAACTCGACCCAGGGTGTGACTGCCATTGCTTATCCCGCTGCGGAGCAAAGTCGAGCGGGTGTCACGCTGATCCTCGGGCACGGGGCGGGGGCGGATCAGACGAGCAGCTTTATGGTGACATTCGCCACCGAACTGGCAGCGCGAGGGATCGAAACGGTCACATTCAACTTTCTATACACCGAGCACGGGCGCCGCGTCCCCGATCCGAACGGCAGATTGGAGGCTTGCTTCCGGGCAGTGATCGGAGCCGTTCGCAATAGGATGTTCGAGGGCGAAAAGCTGACGATCGGCGGGAAGTCTATGGGCGGGCGAATTGCTTCGCAGGTTGCGGCCGCCGGGCTCGGCGATTTGGCAGGGTTGGTCTTTCTCGGTTATCCGCTGCACCCTCCCGGCAGGCCCGATCGGCTGCGCGCAGCCCATCTAGGCCAGGTGAAAGCGCCGATGCTCTTCGTCCAAGGTTCGCGCGATGCATTCGGCACACCCGACGAGCTGCAGCCGATCATCAAGGAACTCGAGCCGTCCGCTGACCTGTATGTGGTCGAAGGCGGGGACCATTCATTCAAGGTTCCGAAAAGGCTGGGGGCCAGGCAAGACGACATATACGGCGCCATCCAGGATCGGATCGAAACCTGGCTCCGGGCGGCGATCGCTGGCTGACTGGGGTCAGGACAGGGCGACCAGCGAGGGCGGGACGGCGCCGCGCAGCAAGGCTTTGCGGGCCTCCCACTGCGTGGCAGGGTCGAGAGTTTCGAGGAACTGCACTTCGCCGCCGGCGAAGAGGGCAACCGGCAAGCCGTCGCGGTAGAGGAGGCGGTTACCGGTCAAGGCGGCGAGCTTTGAGCCGGGGGTCAGGATGCCGGCCAGGTTCAGCGGGTCGGCGCCGGAGAGCGAGACCCAGATGCCCGGATCCGGCTGGCGGCGAATTTCGCGGAGCATGCCGATCGCGTCCGGCAAGGCGAATTGTTCGCCCGAGAACCCGGCGACAAACCGGCCGCCGCGGATTTCGCCGCGTGCTTCGAGCCTGCGGTAGACGCGCAACAAATCCCGCCACGGCGGCAGCCAAGGGGCTTCGCGCTCGAGCAAGCGCCAGAACACGACCCCGTAACGCAGCAGCAAAGTGCGCGCGAGGTGGTCGATTGCGTCGGGTCGGGCCTGTTGCTGAGGCTGGGCACGGCGGGCGAGCGCGTGATTCTGGAAGAATTCCTGGACGGGGAGGAGCTCTCGTTTTTGGTGATGAGCGATGGCGAACGCGTGGCTCCGCTGGTGGCGGCTCAGGATCATAAGCGCATAGGCGATGGCGATACGGGGGCGAATACCGGCGGCATGGGCGCGTATTCGACGGCGGCGATTCTCGACGACCAGATGCGCGATTGGCTGGTGACGCACGTGGCGCGGCCGGTGGTAGCGGGGATGCGCGACGAAGGGATGGAGTTTCGCGGCATCCTTTAT
>Ga0137412_10004002_pt1 | contig 11791 bp, 14 predicted proteins | sample CZODoug2_1_16fun_FD_122160 | JGI IMG/M metagenome (GOLD analysis project Ga0137412, IMG submission 122160) | Vadose zone soil fungal communities from Angelo Coast Range Reserve, California, USA - CZODoug2_1_16fungal (Hybrid Assembly) | ecosystem: Environmental > Terrestrial > Soil > Vadose zone...
AAGGCTGCGACTGACGAGCGCGGCGTGAGCGTACGGCGAAATCGTTTGGGTCCGACGCCCCGGTGCTGGCGTCAAGTTGGCGGAAGCGAAAGCCTACGCTGATGATGGTGGCAAGAAAGCCGGTCACCAGGACGATCACGTATAAGCCGTAAAGCCATTGCGCAGGGAAGGCCGGTGTGTTTCCGCCAAACCTGTATGCTTGCGTGCACATCTTGTTGCATCTATCGCACGCAAGACCGCGGGTGCGGCGCGCACCCGGTCTTCCCTGCGCCCTCTGTTTTCGAGGGCAAGGTTTCCAGCAAAACTCCGGGCGCTTTGCGCCGCGAGATCGCGAAGGCATGTTTGCATCCCCCGTCATTCCGGGGCGGCGCATCGTAGTTCGATGCTTAGCATCGCCCCGGAATGACAGCTTAGGCTCTTTGACATTTGAATTCGAACCCCTCCCGTCATTGCGAGGAGCGATAGCGACGAGCAATCCATGCTTCGTTACGCAGCGCGATGGATTGCTTCGCTTCGCTTGCAATGACGAAAAGAGAGCCAACAAAAAACGGCGGGCCTTTCGGCCCGCCGCAGATGATGCAAGTACGTTTACGTGATCGAAAGTACGTTTTTCTTTTGACGCGTGACGCGAACCGGTTCCCCACTTCGCTCGAAAACGCTTCAGGTCCCGTTGGCGCGGCAGCGGCCGTAGGGGCCGAGGTACCAGCCGCGCGGGCAGGCATGGGCGGCGGGGTTGGCGTAGTTCTGCCGGCAGCCGCCGTAGGGGCCGCGATGCCAGCCGGCACCGCATCCCCCGGCGACGGCGATCACGTCGCTGCTGGGGGCCGGTGCACCGGGCGCCAGCGGCAGCGCGTTGGCGCCGCTGACGAGGGTGCCAAGGACGGTGCCAAGAACGGTACCAAGAACGGTACCAAGTACGAAGGCAGTGGCGATCAGTCTGTTCATGAAGCGTCTCCTGATGGGTTGACCGAAATCGTCGGGCTTCAGCCGCCGGCGAAGGCCATGCCGGCGCGGACTTCGGTGATCGCCTGGTCGATCAGGCCGAGGCCGCGTTCGCGGTGGCCGCCCTTGTTGGGGGTTGCAGCGGCGAGTTCTGCCCGCGCCGATTGCAGCAGCGTGACGGTCTCGGCCATGTGCGGCTGCGCGCCGATGGCGTAGCCGATGCCCATGCTGGCGGCGATGGCGGTGCCGAGCAGCGCCTTGCGCGCGAAAGATGTCGTCATCTCGTGGTCTCCTCTGGGTTTTTTCAAGCGCAGCCCATCCCGGTTGAAGAATGGCGGCCGCCGGCCTCGGGCCGGGCCGCGACACGGTTAAGCCCGGCCGATGCTGCCGTCTTGGACTGGCGGGCGCCGTGGCCTTGCCAATTTGGACTGGCGGGCGCCAACAGCGTTTTCGAGCGAAGTGGACCCCGGTTCGCGTCAAGAAAACGCGTCAAAAGCAAAGGCTTTTGCCCCTTCATCCGGCGTTCATCCAGCGGCGGCCAGACTGGCTCGACCTCACCAGATGCTCCCCCGCCGATGCCCGTGCTGAAGAAGATGCTGTCGACCGACATGCTGCCGCAGGGCTTGAGCGAGCGGCAGCGCTTCATGCATTTCGCCGAGCTGTTCGAGCATTTTTCCAACACCGGCGAACTCGATCCGGCCGACGACGTGCCGTTTCGCGCGGCGATGAATTCGATCCATATCGGCACCACCATGCTCGGCCGCTGCGACGGCACCTTCACCACGGTGCGGCGCGAGAAGCGCCAGGTGCTGGCGACCAACGATGACCGCTACTGCCTCGCGCGCAACACCGGCAACCGCGAGTCCCGCGTCACCCATCGCGGCCGCGAATTCGTCATGCGGCCGGGGTCGATGGCGCTGCTCAAGCTCGACGAGCCGTTCTTCTCGGCCGATGGCGCCAACGAAAAGCGCTTCACCAACGTGCACCTGCCGATGGCGACGCTGAAGGCCACGGTGTCCGATGTCGACGATCTCGTCGGCCGCGAGCTCGAGCCCGGCGGCGCGCTGTCGCTGGCGATGGATTACAGCGATCTGTTGCTGCGCCATCCGGGCGCCGTCGATGAAGCCGGCTTTGCCATTGCGGGCCATCTGATGGATCTCGCAGCGCTTGGTCTCGGCGTCCGCGGCGAGCTGGCGACCGAAGCCCGGCGCGGCGGGCTGCGCGCGGTCCGCCTCACGGCGGTGCTGATGATCCTGCAACGGCGCTTCACCGAGCCGGATTTTTCCGCGCAGAAACTCGCCGCCACCGCCGGCCTGTCGGAGCGTTACGTCAACGAACTGCTGTATGAAGCCGGCGCCAGTTTTACCTCGCGGCTGCTGGAACTGCGCCTTCGCCGCGCGGCGGAATGGCTGGCGCAGGCGGGCGAGCGGCGCATCAGCGACATCGCCTTCGATTGCGGCTTCAACGACCTGTCCTATTTCAACCGCTGCTTCCGCCGCCGTTTTGGGCTGACGCCAACCGCCGCGCGTGGGCGTTAAGTGATATTTTGACGCAACTTGCGCCTCGCATTCGCGTTACCATCTGATGACCATGTCAAACGACGATATCATCATGCCGAACCGGTCCCGTTCCGAACGCTCCTCTCAGGGGGCGTTCCGGGAGCGGGCGCCGGGTCGTGGCCCCGTGATCGACCAGGACGGCAACGAAATTCCGGACCCCGGGATGCGCGCGCAGTTCGAGGCCTTTCGGTTTGATTTCGGCCATAACACCGCCAACCCGTTCGCCAACCTGACGCGGGAGCAGCGACTGGCGCGGCTGGATGCGATCGCCAAGCTGCTCGACGTCGCCTTCATCCTGCCCGGCACCAATATCCGCTATGGCATCGACGGCCTGATCGGGCTGATCCCCATCGTCGGCGACCTCATCACGACCGCGATCTCGCTGTGGCTGGTGCGCGAGGCCCGCGCGCTCGGCGCGCCCTGGCACATCACGGCGCGAATGCTGGCCAATGTCGCGCTCGACGGCGTGGTCGGGATGGTGCCGCTGGCGGGCGACGCCTTCGACGTCATGTTCCGCGCCAATGTCCGCAACGTGCGGATGCTCAAGCGCTGGATGGACAAGCAGCCGCGCGCGTGACCCCGCGCAAAACGGGATCAAAAAAAAGCCCCCGGACACGATCGTCCGAGGGCTTGTTGCCTGAAGTGAATTTTTTAGGCGGCGTCGGCGTCCGCAGGCGCGTCCGCACGGGGGCGGCGCTCCAGCGGGAAGGCTTCGCTGTCGTACAGCGAACGGATGCCGCTCTGGTCGAAGCGCGCTTCCTCGACTTGCAGATAGGCGCCGTTCAGCGAATCCGCCGGCAGCTCCTCGATCGCGAAGCGAACCGCTTCGGCCGCGGTGCCAAATCGCCGATAGGCAAAGCCAGCCCGCTTCTTCTTGCGGATCGCGGCAGGAAACAGTTCGGCGGCGGTATCGTAACTGAAGGGACGCATGGTCTCTGACCTCAATCTTTTTGGCTCTTGCGTGGAGCGAATGTGGATTGGATGACGGTGGGCCGCTATCCCGGCGGCGCGCCGTGCTCGTCATTTCGACCCCCAATATAAGCCTGTTTGACAGAAATGCGACTCCTGAGGCGGCTCATCGGGGGTGATGATGAATCCATGCATGGCTGCCCCGGCTCTTGAATAAAGCCAGTGATTTCAAATATTTATGCGGATTAAAGCTTGCCGAGCAGCACCAGGATGATCAGCACGACCAAAATCACCCCGCCAAGCCCCATCCCGGAATGGCCCAAGCCGTAGCCATAGCCGCCGAACCGGCCCGAGAAGCCGCCCAGCAGGAATATGATCAGGATGATGATGAGTATCGTTCCAAGCGACATGGCGGTCTCCCCGAAAGGCCGCGGGCCGCGTGGAGAAACGCCCCGCGACCCGGATCAAAGCACAATCCGGGCCGCGAGTCCTTGGTCGATCCGCCGAATTGGGGTGGTCTGTCCACCGTCATTGCGAGCGAAGCGAAGCAATCCATGCCGCCGCGAAGCAAGTATGGATTGCTTCGTCGCTTGCGCTCCTCGCAATGACGAACTCGAAACCAACATACCCACTTGACGTCGGCGATGCTTCGGCTAACATCGAACTATGAAAGCAGGACCCGATATCGCCATGGTCGCCTCGCTGGTCGGCGACCCCGCGCGCTCCAACATGCTGACGGCGCTGATGACCGGCCGCGCGCTGACGGCGAGCGAGCTGGCGCACCAAGCCGGCATCACGCCGCAGACCGCAAGTTCGCATCTCGCCAAGCTCGAGGCCGGCGGCCTGATCGAGCCGGAGAAACAGGGGCGTCACCGCTACTACCGTCTCACCGGCCCCGACGTTGCGAGCGTACTCGAAGGATTGGCGGGCCTGGCGGAACGCGCCGGTCACACCCGCGTCCGCACCGGGCCGAAGGAGCCGGCGCTGCGGCGCGCGCGGATCTGCTACGACCACCTCGCCGGCGACCTCGGCGTGCAGATGCTCGACAGCATGCGAAAACAGAAGCTGGTGCGGCAGAGCAAGCAGGCGATCGAACTCACCGGTGAAGGCAAACGCTTCATGGCGCAGGCGCTGCAGATCGACGCCGACATGCTGGCCCACCCGCGCCGTCCGGTGTGCAAAGCCTGCCTCGACTGGAGCGAACGCCGTCATCACCTCGCCGGCACGCTCGGCGCCGCCGTCATGAACCGCTTCACCGAACTGAACTGGGCCGCACGCGATTCCGCGCCCGGCAGCCGCGTCGTCAATTTCACCCGCACCGGCGAAAAACGATTCGCGGCGCTGTTCGGGGCGACCGCCGAAACGTGAGTGGCGGAAATGTGATTGCGCAGTGACTATTTGCGCGTTGCTCACATTGTTCGAATCCCGAAAATTCATTTTCCATTCATGGTTCCGAATCTAGGTTCCGACCGCGCCGCGTCGCGGCCAAAAAACGGGAGAGAACATGAAATACCTTTTCGCAGCAGTTTTGGTCGCCACCTCGTTCGCGAGCTTCAGCGCCGCGAATGCCGCGGGTGGATGCGGCCCCGGCTGGCATCGCGGTCCCTATGGCGGATGCCAGCCCAATCGTGGCGGCGTTGTCGTCGTCGAGCGGCCTGCCCCGGTCGTGGTGGTGCGGCCCGTCGGCCGCGTCTGCCCCTACGGTTTCGTCTGGGCCTATGGACGCTGCCGTCCGGTCTGAGCGCATCCGCATCACTTGCGAAAAGCCCCGCTGGCGCGGGGCTTTTTTATGCGTTGCGTGATGTGGGGATCACCAGCCGTTGCGGAAGCAACGCCGGCCGAACGGGCCGGAATGCCAGCCCGGGCGGACGCGCGTTACCAGTAACGACGGCGCCAGCGACGGTGCCAGCGGCGGCGATGCCAGCCCCAATGCCTTCGACGCCAGCCCCAATGTCGGCGACGCCATCCCCGATGACGGCGGCGCCAACCCCAATGACGGCGGTGGCCCCAGTGCCGACCCCAACGAACTTCCTCCGGCTGCAGGCGATTGACTTCGTCGCCCGTCGTGACGGCGGGATGGGCTTTCGCGTTGCTAGGGAGTTGTCCGCCATCGGTCAGCGGATACGGCGCCAAGGGTGCGGCTTGCACGCTGGCCGCAAGCGCCGCTGCTCCGGCCGCGAATCCAAAGGCGAGTTTCAGAAAGTGCCGGCGTTCCATGACATTCTCCTCCTCTGCAATCGGTTGATGTGGGAAGGAGAGTTTCAATGCAGCGAGATGAATGTCCGCTGAATTTCGCGTTCAGGTTTGTGGCAAGCGCGGCATGTGCACTGCTGAGCAGGCCTACTTCTGCTTTTGCTTCTGCAGGAACTCCTGTCCCTGCTTCAGCATTTTCTGCATCATCTCGTCAGCCTTGGCTTCGTCGTCGTCTTCGTCCTTGCTGTCGGTATCGGCCTTGCTGCCGGGCGGCGGCGCCGACGGATCCGGGCAATTGAGCGAGGCGCCCTTGACGCGCGTGTAGCTGTGGCCCTCCGCGGCGGTCTCGGTGCACATCACGAAATCCTTGGCGCCCACCGGCACCGGCTTGACGCAGACCACCGTTCCGATGCCGTTCGGGATCGCCATGTCGCAATTGACCTCGCAGGCCATCACTTTCGAATAAGGATTGGTCGCGGTCACCGTGACCGTTTTCTTGTCTGCGCTGAGCGTGCAGGTGGCGACGTCAGCCGCGAACACCGGGCCGGCAGCAACCAGCATCGTCACCGCGCCAATCAATCTCTTCATGAAGTCCCCTTGCCATGTCGCCGATGCCCTTTGTCGCGGCGACAAGGAAGCGGGTTCGATGCCGGCTACGGCACAAATTCCTCCGCCAGCACCAGCATTTCGCGGGTGCGCGTCACGTCGGGCCAGTCGCGGTTGAAATCGGCGATCAGCCGGTCGAGATGCGGACCGGCCATCGCGCGATCCAGGGCTGCCTGATCCGGGAATTGATACATCGCGTGATGCAGCGAAGGTTCGGTGAGGCTCCAGTAGCGCCACGCTTTGGTCGCCCCGAACGATTTCACGGCATCCGGCACATGCTCCCGCGAATACCAGGCATCGAACGCCTGACGTTTGGCGGGATCGGTGACGGTGGCGCGGACGATGAAAAAGGCAGCGGGCATCTTGTTTCCTCCGGGATCGTTTCTTTGTTTGGCCAATGCGATGGGCTTGCCGGCCACCACGGGACCGTCACATGCTCCATGATATAATGGCCGCGCGCAATGCGTCACTGGAAGGACCACCCATGCCCACCCGCCCCTGCTCCACCTTGTTGGCAGCATTCTGGCTGCTGACCGCAATCCTCCCTGCGGCGGCGCAGACGATTGCGCTGCCGCGCGAGGCGCAGGTCGGGCCGCGGCCGTTTTACCTCGTCGACAAGATGAAGGACGGGCCGCTGAAGCAGAAGCTCAGCCAGTGCACCGGACCGTTTCACCGCACCGGTTTTTCCGTCGGCCATCGCGGCGCGGCGCTGCAATTCCCCGAACACAGCCGGGAAAGTTACATGGCCGCGGCCCGCATGGGCGCCGGTGTGATCGAATGCGACGTGACCTTCACGAAAGACCGCCAACTGGTCTGCCGGCATTCGCAATGCGACCTGCACACCACGACCAACATCCTCTCCGTCCCCGCGCTGGCTGCGAAATGCGCGCAAGGTTTCAGCCCGGCCGATCCGGCCACCGGCAAGAAGGCATCGGCGAAATGCTGCACCAGCGACATTACGCTCGCCGAATTCAAGTCGCTGACGGCGAAGATGGACGGCTTCAACCCGGACGCGAAGACGGCCGAAGAATACCAGAACGGCACGCCGCGCTGGCGCACCGATCTCTATGCCAATTCCGGCACGCTGATGACCCATGACGAGAGCATCGCGCTGATCAGGAGCCTCGGCGCCAAATTCACGCCCGAACTGAAGGCGGCCGAAGTGCCGATGCCGTTCGACCGCGACTACACCCAGGAGAAATACGCTACCCAGATGCTGCAGGCCTACAAGGCCGCCGGCATTCCGGCGAGCGACGTGTTCGCGCAGAGTTTCAGCCTTGCCGATATCCTGTTCTGGGTGAAGACCGCACCGGAATTCGCAGCGCAAGCCGTTTATCTCGAGGATCGCTACGAGAAGCGCGGCCTCGATCCTGCGAAGCCCGAGACCTGGAAGCCCTCGATGACGGAGCTGAAGGCACAAGGCGTCAAGATCCTCGGGCCGCCGATCTACGCCATGCTGGCGCTGGACGCCAAGGGCGAGATCGTGCCGTCCGAATACGCCAAAGCCGCGAAGGCCGCCGGCCTCGATCTGATCGGCTGGTCGCTGGAGCGCGACGGCCCGCTCAACAAGGGTGGCGGCTTCTATCACTCCACGGTCAAGGCCGCGATCGACCGCGACGGCGACACGCTGACGGTGCTCGACGTGCTCGCCAAACAGGTCGGCGTCCGCGCCATGTTCTCCGACTGGCCGGCGACCACGACGTTCTATGCGAGTTGCATGGGGATGAAGTGAGGGCGAGCGTAGCTTCGTAGCAAGGGTGGGTTAGGCGAAGCCGTAACCCACCATCACGGCAAAGAAACCGGTGGGTTGCGCTGCGCTAACCCACCCGAACCGAGACGCCAGGCGAGCATGTCGAGCCGGTCGTTGCCGAAAAACAGCTCGTCATTGCAAACAAAGGTCGGGACGCCGAAGATGCCGTTCGCATAAGCGCGCCTGGTATCTTCGGCCAAGGCCTCCCGGGCCTCTGACGTCGCAGCCCGGCGCGCCAGGTCGGGGTCGGTGCCTGCACGCGCCAGGCATTCCGCCAACACATTCCAATCCGAGATATCGCGCTGCTGTTGCCACAGCGCGTCGAAAACGGCGTTCCTGAACGCGTCATGGTTTTCCGGGCCGAGCGCCGCAGCCACGCAAAGCGCCGGGATCGAATTGGGCCGCGACGGTTTCGGCGGGCGCAGCGGAGCGTTGTAGAACGCCGCGTTGCGGCGAACGTCAGCCAATAGATGGGCACGTTTCGGTCCGGACAACGGATCGCTATAGGCGGCCCATGCCTGCCGCCCCGCTTGAAGATTGAGCAGGACGTCGATCGATACCGGCCGCCACAGCCACCTGACCAGGACCGGTGGCGCAAACGATCCTTGGCGGATTCGATGATTGGCGAAGTAGGCGTATGGCGATCTGAAATCGTAATAGGCCTCGATCGTCGTCGGCATGAATTCTCCAGTCCTGTTGGCTTGACGCCCTACATGACGGCGACGCAATCGATCTCGATGTCGAACGCCCCCATCCATTCGGGAACGCAGACAAAAATGCGCGCCGGCGGATCGACTGGAAAATACCGCGCATAGATGGCGTTGACGGCCGCAAAATGCTTCGCCGACGTGCAATAGATGTTGCACTTCATGACGTTCTGCAGCGACGTGCCTGATGTCTCCAGGCAGAGCTTCATCTGCTCGAGCACGATCTCGGTCTGACGCTCGATCGGGGCCGCAGCAATGATTTCGCCGGTGGCGGGATCGAACGGCGGAAATCCGGAAACGAATACCATGCCGTTGCCGCGCGTGACCGGCGACAGCGGCGCGTTCCACTTCGCAAGATAGGACGACAACGGCTCGACGCGGATGACTTCTCGTTTCATGGAAAACCTCTTCGGACCGGACTGGGCCAAGGTCGGTTTTAGCATCCGGCGCTGCCATCATGCTACGGTAACGGTCGAAGTGTTGATGTCGCCGCAGAGCGAAGCCACGCGCCCTATTTCGGCTCCCGGATCGTCATCGCCGGGTTCGATGCAAAGAAGTTATGCGGCATCAGCGTGAAGCCGAACCAGTGGGTCGGCATCACAGGCCAGTCTTCCATCCGCGGGATGTGGTGGAATCCGACCGTGTACCAGGCGACGATGTCGCGGTTCGAGATCGGCCGGTCGCGCGCAGTCCAGGCGCCGAGCGTGTCCGTGCCGTCGCTCATCATGGCATAGCGCCCGCCGGCATACCGCTCGGCCGGCGAATAGGGCGTCACCGAAAGCTGGTAATGCAGATAGTCGTTGCGCTTCACCGGCGGATCGTCGGGGGCGAGCAGCGGATGCACAAAACTGCCTTCCGGCATCAGCATGTAGCCGGGATGATGGCCGAGCGCGCTCTCCACATTGTTGTTGGCGAAATGATAGAGCGCGGGTGAAGCGGATTCGATGCGGGCGCGGGCTTCCTTCTCCCGCGCCGGCATCTCATGCGCGACCGTATACATCGAGCGGCGGGGCGAGCCCTTTGGCAATGACTTCTGCACCAGCCGCTCGCGCATGAAATCGTTGGCAGCGCCATCGACATCGAGATCGAGGCGGAAATTGAAATAATGGCTGTGGAACGGCGCCACCAAGTTAGGGGCGATCAGCGTGCCCTGCTTTGTGTCGGCAGCAGCCGTCGCATCCTTCATCGATTGGCTGGCCACGCCCTTCACGGCATCGAGGCCGGTGGCGCCGACGGCGATGCGGATGCTGCCGTCCTGATGGAAGATATAGTCGATCAGGTAATCGTAATTGCCGACCTCGGAGGCCGAGCGCACCACGAGTTCGCTCGCCGGGCGGCCTTCGGCGGGAACCATATTTCGTCCCTGCTCAAAAATTTCAAAATGCCGCCAGGCCGGATCGCCGATCGCGCGCTCGAATACGCAGATCGCGTCCGGCGTCCGGATCGGCTCGCCATCGTCCTGCGGCATGGTGACCGGGAAGAAGCGTGCATAAGACGGACAGTCGATCCCCTTGCGCAACGGGCTCAGCGAATTGCCAAAACCGTATTCGCCGCTGTCCATATAGGTCCGGAAGTACCAGGCCTTGTCCGCGTCCATGTAGGGCACGAACACTTCCGATAAATGCATCTGGTAGGCGACCGAACGCCAGCGCTCGCCGTCGCGCGCCTCGACCATCGACAGCACCGGCCCCGGCCGCTTGTCGGCACGCAGATGAAAGCGCCACATGTCCCAGACGATGCGGCCGTCTTCGACGGCGATATTGTCGCCGCCCGGCTGGGCGACGCTTGCCGGTTTTGATTCCGGCCGCAGCGCGCCGCGCGCGGCAATCTCGGCCTCCTTGTAGCCCCCGGTATCGCCCGATACCGGCACGGCGCCGCTATCGGTGACGTCGAGCACGTTTTTGGTTTTGAGATCGATGGTCGCAAACAGGCCTTCGATCGGCCGCGCCCAGTAGTTGGAGCCGGTGGGCTTGCCGACACAGGGCACCTTGATCAGGCGGCGGCCCTGGTCTTCCTTGTTGCCGAAATTGCCAGCCGTCAGCGGCAAGCAAAACACCTGGCCGGGAGCAAAACCGCGCTTCGCCAGCGCCTGCACCATGCGCGGATCCGATAGTGCCAGCCCCGTCGTGCCGGTAAGTTCCTCGAACAATAGCGCCGGTTCGCCGCTGACCGCCTGCCATCCCGTGACGCGGCCGGCCGCAAGGTCGAGGGCCGCTTCATGCACATTCCCTGCTTCGCTCACTACGGCAATGGCACGCCGCGGCAAGGCCATGCCCGGGCGCCACGCCGTCACAACAGCCTTGTCGGGTTCATCGAGATCGACGGCATGAACGCGCGCCTTCGGCCCGAGCTTGCCTGAGGCGGCAAGGAGTTCCTTCACCTGGTGAAGTTCGGCCGCCGTCAGCGCATCGAGCGGATGCACCGGCCGCGCCTCCTGTGCGGCGACCGCGAACGCCGGAAGCCACAACAGGGCAGCCAGAAGATATCTTGCCCAAACCGCCGATGCGTTCATGCGCCCTCTCCTGGCGAACGGAAATTCCCGCGAAGCAAGATTGCGCAGGTTTGGTGCCGGAGTCTACCGAGCCGCGGGACGGCGGCGGCAATCAGACCCGCGTCGCCGCAATCAGCGTGCTCATCTGCGGCAGACCCTCGATCCCCCACAGCAGACGCAGCAGGTTGTCGACGCGGTCGGCGCCAAGATGCTTCTGCGCCAGCAGGCGGAACTTCTCGTCCATCTCGGCATCGGTCATCGGATTCTTGAAGTGGCCGCGGTGATATTCGACGCGGACGGTCCTGCGCGCCCCCGATTTGAGCACCAGTTCAAGTTCGCACAGATTGAATTCGTTCTCGGTTCGGTCGGCTTCGTCCGACGGCAGGCATTTGACGCGACTGACCAGATCGAGCAGCCGCGGGTCGTGCAGATAGGGATCCTCATAATAATCGGGATCGATCTTGCCGTAGATCAGCATCAGCCCTGCCGCGTAGGGGATGCTGTGATCGGCGGTCTCGTGCGTCTGCGGCCGCCACTTGTCGGGGCCGTCAGCCATGATCTTGATCGCGGAGCGCGAGACGTGGATGTTGATGGCCTCGATATCGTCAGGGTTGTCGGCGAACGGCCGCGCTTC
>Ga0137412_10004003_pt1 | contig 11790 bp, 9 predicted proteins | sample CZODoug2_1_16fun_FD_122160 | JGI IMG/M metagenome (GOLD analysis project Ga0137412, IMG submission 122160) | Vadose zone soil fungal communities from Angelo Coast Range Reserve, California, USA - CZODoug2_1_16fungal (Hybrid Assembly) | ecosystem: Environmental > Terrestrial > Soil > Vadose zone...
ACAAGAGCCTCAGGTCATAGACCCGAGTGACACTGGACAAACCGCCGCATGGCTGAAGAAAAGCTCCCCACCCGCTCGCAAGATTTCTCCGAGTGGTACAACCAACTGGTCCTGAAAGCGCAGCTCGCCGACTATGCGCCGGTGCGTGGTTGCATGATTGTGCGGCCTTACGGTTGGGCGCTCTGGGAAAATGTCCAGCAAGCGCTGGACCGGCGATTCAAGGCTACAGGGCACCAAAACGTAGCATTTCCTTTGCTGATCCCGCGCAGCTTTATCGATAAGGAAAAGCACCACGTCGAGGGATTTTCCCCCGAACTTGCGGTGGTCACCATTGGCGGCGGCGAAGAACTGGCCGAACCGCTGATTCTGCGGCCGACATCGGAGACCATTATCGGCCACATGTGGTCGAAGTGGATTCAGTCTTATCGCGATTTGCCGGTGCTGATGAACCAATGGAATTCTGTGGTGCGCTGGGAACTGCGTACTAAATTATTCTTGCGCACTCTGGAATTTTACTGGCAGGAAGGGCACACCGCGCACGCCACGCAGCAGGAGGCGATGGAAGAAACACGCCAGATGCTGGACACCTACACGGATTTTGCCGTAAACGAAGCGGCCATTCCGGTGATTCCCGGCGCGAAGTCCGAAGCGGAAAAATTCGCCGGCGCCGACCTGACGTATTCGATCGAAGCCATGATGGGCGACGGAAAGGCGTTGCAAGCAGGTACCTCGCACTACCTGGGACAAAATTTTGCCCAAGCATTTGAAGTGAAATATCTCGATCAAACCGGCGTGCAACAACATTGCTGGACAACTTCCTGGGGACTTTCCACGCGCTTCATCGGCGCCATCATCATGGTGCATGGCGATGATCAAGGGCTGGTGCTGCCGCCGAAACTCGCTCCCTATCAAGTGGTGATCGTGCCAATCTTCAAAAACGACCAAGAGAAGGCTACGGTATTGGGAGTCGCTAAGGATTTGAAAGCGCAACTGGCGAAAGGCAAAATTCGCGTGACCCTGGATGAACGCGAAGGCCAAAGCCCGGGCTGGAAATTTAATGAATGGGAAATGCGCGGCGTACCAGTCCGCGTCGAGCTGGGCCCAAAGGATGTTGCCAAGCAAGCGGCAGTGCTGGCGCGGCGGGATCGTCCAGGAAGAGAAGGCAAAATTTCAGTGTCGCTGGCGGACGTAGCAGCCACGGTTGAAAAATTGCTCGGCGAAATCCACCAGTCCATGTACGACAAAGCCCTGGCCTTCCGGCGCTCGAATACCCATGCCACGGCCACGTATGACGAATTCAAGACCGCTGTAGAAACCGGATTTGCGTTCGCGGGCTGGTGTAGCTCCGGCGAGTGCGAAGAAAAAATTAAGGAAGAAACTCGCGCAACCATGCGCTGTATTCCGGTGAATCAGGACGATGTTTTGGGAAGCGGCGGCGCTGTCGCGAGCGGCAAGTGCGTCTATTGCGGGCAGCCGGCTAAAGAGCGAGCCATCTTCGCACGAGCGTACTAGCCTCCTTTGGCCAAAAAAATCCGCGTTGAACTGTTCCATTGGCGGGGTTAGTTCCAAGAAACACCGCCCTGCAGAAGTATCGACACCCGGAATCCACGGTGCTAACTTCGCATTGCAGGGCTAAACAGCAAAAAAGAAACTGTAGGAGCGAGAAATTGTCTCCGATCCACCACGGTAACGGCGAATTTCGGTCGCAGCGCGGCGCGGGCAAGCTCAAGGCGCTGATTGTTACGGCCGTTTTGATTTTCGGAATTTATGCCGGCTTCAAGCTGGTTCCCCCGTATTCCGCGGAGTACCAGCTGAACGATAAAATCCAGGAAATCGCGAGATTTGGAGTAGTGGAGCATAAGAGCGAAGAGCAGATCCGCGAAAGCGTCTTCAAGACCATTCAAGACCTGGATATACCGGCCACGCGCGACAATATCAAAGTCCTTGCTTCCAGCAGCAAGGTGGCTATTACGGTGGACTACACCGTGCCGGTCGATCTCCTTTTTTATCATGTGGATTTGCATTTCACGCCAACCAGCGAAAACAAATCCCTGACCTGACGGACTGGTGGCCGTCTGGCCGTCTTTTTCATAGGAATCTGCATCTATCCCATATAGGGATAATAAGAGACACTTACTCTTCAGCCTGTTGGAGAAGCCTTGCGCATCCGCATACAAAAAGGATTCTGGACGTCGCGCTACGGACTGATTCTGCTCGGCTCGGTCTTCGGTTGTTTTGTGATCGCGGCCAGTGTCTTTGGCTATTACTACGTAAAGTACGGGCACATGATTGATGCCCGGCTCTCCGGCAATATTCTGCAAAACACCACGCAGATTTTCTCCGCGCCTGAAGAAATATCGCCTGGCGAGGTTTTCACAGCCGGCGAATTGACGACCTACCTGCAAAGGGTCGGCTATCGTCCTGAGGCGGATGACGCGGCTCTCGGCCAATATACGGCCAATGGCAGTGTAGTGGACGTCCGGCCTTCGAAGCTTTCCTATTTTGCCGGCGGTAATGCTCTGACCATTCAGTTCGGCGGGAAAACCATCCGGGCAATTCGTCCGCTCGGCGGTGGAACCGAGATGGCCTCGGCGGAAATCGAACCGGAATTGATTACCAACCTTTTTGACAGTGCCAGGGAAAAGCGGCGCGCAGTTCGTTACGACGATTTGCCGCCCAACCTGGTCAACGCCATCCTCTCAGCGGAAGATAAACGCTTCTTCGAGCATCCAGGTTTCGATTTCATCCGCATCTTTGGCGCCGCGTGGAATGACCTGCGGCATGGCACGCACCTGCAAGGTGCCAGCACGATTACCATGCAAGTGGCGCGTACCTATTTCTTGAGCACCGATCGCAACTGGCGGCGGAAGGTCGCGGAAGCGATGTTGAGCTTCGAGCTGGAGCAGCGCTATTCGAAGCAGCGAATTTTTGAAATGTATGCCAATGAAGTGTATTTGGGAAATCGCGGCAGTTTTGGCGTCAGAGGATTCGCGCAGGCCAGCGTCGTCTATTTCGGCAAGGATCTGCGCCAACTGTCGTTGGGAGAATGCGCATTTTTAGCGGGCATCATCCGTGCGCCAAACTACTATTCTTCGGCTGACCGCCATCCCGAGCGCGGATTGCAGTCGCGCGACCGCGTGCTCCCGCAAATGGTGGAGAACAAATACATTACCGCGGAGGACGAGCAGCAGGCCAAGCGTGAGCCGCTGAAAATCGTGCACACCTCGGCGACCTCCAGCGAAGCGCCGTACTTCGTGGACATGGTAAAGGACCATCTGCTGGACAAATATTCAGAGAACGACCTGCTGAGCCAGAATTACCGCGTGTACACCACACTGGACCCGGAGTTGCAACGCGTGGCGTCCGCGGCGGTTGAAAGCGGCGCGAAGAATGTGGACCTGCTGCTGGAAAAGAAGTACGCCAGGTGGAAACGAGAAAACGCGAAAAAAGGTAAAAAAGAATCGATTCCGCAGGTGCAGATCGCGCTGGTTTCACTCGATCCGCGCACTGGAGAAATCAAGGCCCTGATTGGCGGACGCGATTATGGGCAAAGTCAGCTGAATCATGCGATCGCTCACCGCCAGCCGGGATCAGTGTTCAAGCCCTTCGTTTATGCTGCGGCATTCGACAACGCAGTGGACGGCGTGCAGCCCATTGTCACTCCTTCAACGCCTGTGGACGACGAACCGACAACCTTTGAATTCGACGGGCAGGAGTACACGCCCAATAATTACGGCGAAAAGTTCATGGGCCACGTGACGGTACGCGAAGCGCTAACCAACTCGCTCAACGTGGCGACCGTGAAAGTCGCCGAGATGATCGGATACGGCCGCGTGGTGCAAATCGCGCGGCAGATGGGCCTGGGCAACAATATTCGCGCCACGCCGGCGGTCGCGCTCGGCGCGTATGAAATGACTGCTGTCGATGTCGCGGCCGGTTATACGGCATTTGGGCAGGGTGGTATACGAGCCGAGCCGCAGTTTCTGCATAGCATCGTCAGCGCCAACAGCACGGTGCTGGAAAAAACCGCTCCCGAGAAGCACGCAGTGCTCGATCCACGTGTGGCATTCTTGGTAACCAGTTTATTGGAGGACGTTTTAAACAAAGGAACAGGCGCAACGGTTCGCGCACGGGGATTCACTTTGCCCGCGGCCGGAAAAACCGGAACGTCGCGCGACGGCTGGTTTGCGGGATACACGTCGAATTTGGTCACCGTGATCTGGATCGGGTTTGACGACAATCGCGACTTGGGGCTTGCCGGCGGAGCCACCGCCGCCCCGATTTGGGCCGAGTTCATGAAGAAGGCCACGCTATTGCCCGGGTACAAGGACGTTAAGGATTTCGAGATGCCGCAAGGCGTGCAGGCTGTGATGATCGATCCCGAATCGTCGCAGTTGGCTACGTCCAGTTGTCCGGTATCGCGCGAAGAAGTTTATGTGCAGGGCTCGGCGCCGACACAACTGTGCGAAATCCATGGCGCACACGGCATCGTTTCTTCCGCGGGTTCATTCCTGTCGCACATTTTTGGCGGTTCGCCAAAACAACCGGCCGATTTACCGAAGACCGGAACTTTCCCCTCGGCTAACGGCGGTGAAACGCCGGAACTGGGCCCAGACGGCAAGCCGGTGTCCCCCGCACAAGAAGCCGCTCCGCAAAAGAAAAAGAACCCTTTACAGAAGGTTTTTGGTATCTTTGGAGGCAAGAAGAAGGACTCCGACAAGCAGAAACCGCCGGAGAAGGGAGAGTCGCCATGACGCACTTTGGGATGGCGGTTCCAGCAGCACTCATCCTCGTAAGCCTCAGCATTCCCTCAGCAGGACAGACTACTGACGACACAGCGGTATCTTTGAATTATGTAGCGCCGATTCAGGCGCCCGCGCAGGTGTCCGCCCAGTCTGCCGGGCCGAAACAGCTCACGCCAGAAGAGTTGGCGGATATCCTGATGGCCCGCAAGGAATATCGCGAAGCCGCATTTTCCTACAAAAAGCTCGCCGATCAGAATCCAAGCAATCCGGTCTACTGGAACAAACTTGGCATTGCCTTGCACCAGCAATCGGAATTGTCCGGCGCGCTGAAATTTTATCAGCAAGCGGTGAAGGTAAACCCCAAATACGCCGATGCCCAGAACAACATTGGCACCATCTGGTACCAGCGCAAAAAATATGGCAAAGCCGTTCGCGCCTATGAACGCGCAATTAAACTGCGCAGCGACATGGCGGTGCTGTACAGCAATCTGGGTTACGCCTATTTCGGAGAAAAGAAATACGAGGAGTCCATCGCCTCGTTCCGGCACGCGATGGCGCTTGATCCGCAGCTCTTCGAGCACAGTTCGCACGGCGGTTCGCTGCTGCAGGACCGCTCGGTAAGCGATCGCGGCCGGTTCTATTTCCTGCTCGCCAAATCATTTGCCGAAGCAGGCAACTTTGAACGCAGCTTGGTTTATCTGCGCAAGGCCAAAGAAGAAGGATTCGCGTCCATGAATGACGTGAAAACTGATCCTTCCTTTTCCGCGGTGCTGAAGCTGCCGGAAACGCAGGAACTTCTTGCGCCCAAGGCTCCCGATTCCACGTTGCCATAAACGAACTGCCACGCTGCTATCCGCATAGGCTGCGATTCGCGCTCTGTTACAATTCTCTTGATGTCCCAAACGTTTGCAATGAAGGCGTTCTGCGCGCTGTGCGTTGGCGTTTGTTTGACTTTTTGCGGGAATGTCTCCGCTGAACAACAGCCCGCTAGTCTTCGCCCCGCGCTTGCTCCTTCTTCGCAGGGCATCTTTCTGGTGTTTCCATTCGAAAATGATGGAGCGAGTCCGCGCCTCGACTGGCTCAGCGAAGGACTGGAAGAACTCACTATCCAGCGCCTTTCCGCTGCAGGCCAGCAGGTATATACACACGAAGCACGTACGACGGAACTGGACCGGGATGGCTTGCCGCCGGCGGCGCGATTCAGCCACGCCACCATGCTCCGCATTGCCGCTGACCTGGACGCCGACTTCGTGGTCTTCGGGAAATTTAATTCCGACGGCAAGTCGCTGGCTATCGAAGTACGCTTGTTGCGCGTCAATCCGACATCGCTCGCCGCTCCAATTCGACAGAGCGGGCCGCTCGAATCTCTAATGGAATCGCACGGAACGTTGGTCTGGAAGCTGCTCGCGGCCAACGATAAGGGTTTTCCTCTCAATCTTGCCGATTTCACAAAACTGCAGCGCCCGTTGCGTCTGGATGCGTTCGAACATTACATCCGCGGAGTGCTCGCCAGTGATGACGATGCGCGCATGCGCGAACTGCGTGAAGCTGCTCGGCTCGAACCTGAATGGCCGGAGGCCGCGTTTGCCATCGGGCAAGCTTATTTCGCCCGGCGCGATTGCGATTCCGCTTTGCCGTGGCTCGCTCATGTCCCTGCGGCAAATTCTCGCGCGACCGAAGCGACGTTTCGGATCGGAGTCTGCCGCCTCCTCCTCAATCAGCCGGAAAAAGCCGAAGAAGTTTTTCTCTCGCTGCAGGATCATCTAAAGAAGGCCTTCGTTGCCGGAGCCGAATTGCCGGAGATTTTGAATAATCTGGCCCTGGCGCAAGCGCGCCGGGGAGACACCGCCGCCGCCGCTTCCAGTTTGTTGCGCGCCTTGGATCTTGACCCCGACGAAGACGATTATCCATTCAACCTCGGCCTGATGTATTTGCGCGGCAACGATACCACCACGGCGGCGAAATATTTTCGTGAAGCTTCAGATCGCGAGCCGGAAAATCCCGAGGACCGCGCGCTTCTAATCTACGCATTGGAAAAAGCTGGAAACAAGTCCGAAGCCAACGAGGAACGCAACTCTGCGGCGGAATCATTTGGTCCAAACACGTTGCCCGCGGTGAAACCGGAAACGTTTGCCAAGCTGCAGCGCATTACCACGGAACTCGACACTGCTACTTTGCAATTGGAGATCGCTTCGAAAGATCCGGGTAATGGGAATGGCGAGGGTGCCACTTCTTCCTCCAGCGCTTCGCCATCGTCGTTGCTTCGCAAAGGCCGTCAGGAGTTGGTTGCCGGAAGACTGGATACCGCGGAGCAGGCGTTTCGTGCGGCCCTGACGACCGCTCCGCACGACGCTTCCGCCCATCGCGGAATGGCCGAAGTCTACCGCCGCAAGAATAAACGGCCCGAAGCAATTCAGGAGCTGCAAGCTGCCCTGGAATTGCGCGATTCGGCGGTCGATCGCACTACCCTCGCCCGCATCTATCTGGAGCAAAAAAAACCTGACTTAGCAAAAGCAGAACTGGCGCGGGCCCTGAAGATTGCGCCAAACTATACCGAAGCCCGTCAGTTGCAGGAGCATTTGCAGAACGGAAACACGCAATCCAAAACACCATGAAGTCGCGTTCAGCTTTATGCCATTCGAACTTCAAAATCCTCGCGGGAATTGCCGCGTTCTTTTTTCTGCTCTCGTCTGTCGCAAGATCGCTTCACGCCGAACAACAGAACGTTCAGCCCATCGTGATGGATTTGCAGCTGGACGGCGAAGTTGAGCCAGTACTGGCAACCTATATCGACGAAGGCCTGGCGGACGCAGCGCGCCGAAACTCTTCCCTAGTGCTGATTACCATGGACACGCCCGGCGGCTTGAGTGATTCCATGAAAGACATCATCCAGCATATCCTAGGCTCGCCGGTACCGGTGGCCGTCTATGTGGGACCGACCGGCGCGCGCGGCGCCTCCGCCGGCTTTTTTATCTTGTTGAGCGCGGACGTAGCGGCCATGGCGCCGGGCACGCGTACCGGCGCTGCTTCGCCAATCATCGCCATCGGCGGATTTACGATTGGCGTGGACGAAACACTGCGCAAGAAAATCACGAACGACGCCATGGCTTTCCTGCGCAGCTATTCAGAAAAGCGCGGGCGCAACGCCAAGCTTGCGGAAACTGCGGTCACCGACGCCAAAGCCTTTACGGAAACAGAATCCCTCGACGGCAAGCTGATCGATTACGTCGCGGCAACTCCGGAAGAACTGCTGCGCAGTCTGAATGGCAAGACCATCACGCGTTTTGACGGCACGAAAACCACTCTGGCCCTCACAAATTATCAGCGTTTATCGTTCGAACTTTCGGCGCGGCAAAAGTTTCTCGCGCGCATCGTCGAGCCGGACATGTTTTTCCTGCTGCTGATTTTGGGCACCCTCGGCCTGTATGCTGAATTCACTCATCCCGGCGCGGTGGTGCCCGGCGTCGTCGGCGGAATCTGCTCGGTGCTCGCGCTCTATGCCATGCACCTGTTGCCGGTGAATCTCGCTGGAATCTTGTTGATCTTGATTGCCGTGACGCTGTTCGTGCTGGAAGCGAAGTACACGAGCCATGGAATTCTGCTGGCTGGCGGCGTCGTCGCCATGGTTTTTGGCGCGATCTTTTTGATCCGATCGCCATTGACGCCGGGCGGCGTCAGCCTGGGTATGGCCGTCGCTGTGACCTTGCCATTTGCAGCCATCAGCGTTTTTCTGATGAGGCTGGTGCTGCGTTCACGCAAGTGGAAACAGGCCACCGGCGCCGAAGAAATGTTGGGCGAACAGGGAATCGCGGCAGCTGGACTGAACACTGGCGTCGAAGGGATGATTCGAATTCACGGAGAGAATTGGCGCGCGCTTGCCCAACAAGATGTAGCCGCGGGAAGTGCCGTGCAGGTGCGAAAGATCCAGGGGTTAACGCTGCACGTCGAGCCGGCCAACGCGCAGAGCGCCACAAAAAGTTCTAAATAGAGCAACAAAAGAAGGGCTGGAGGATGGCATGAATATAGGGTTGTTGGGAATCGCGTTTGTAGTTTTGGTTGCCCTGATTTGGATCAAGAACTCGCTGTATGTAATTAAAGAATGGGAACGCGGCGTGGTATTGCGGCTTGGCAGACTGGTGCCGCTGGCCAAAAGCGGCGGGGTAAATTTTGTTTTCTGGCCCATTGAAACGCTCTACCGCATCAGCTTGCGGTTGGAGACCATGGACGTTCCGCCGCAGGACATCATCACCCACGACAACGTTTCCGTAAAAGTGAACGCGGTATGTTACTTCCGAGTGGTCGATGCCAACCTGGCGCTCTCGCAAGTGGCAAATTTTCAGTACGCCACTTCGCAGCTAGCACAAACCACGCTGCGCAGCGTGGTCGGCCAATTCGACCTGGACGAAATCCTCTCCCAGCGCGACAAGGTGAACGGTAAATTGCAGATCATCCTCGATCAGGACACCGAAGCCTGGGGCATCAAGGTCACCAAAGTCGAAGTCAAGCAAGTGGACATCCCAGAGCAGATGCAACGCGCCATTGCGCGCCAGGCCGAAGCCGAACGCGAACGCCGCGCCAAAGTCATTCACGCCGATGGCGAGTTCGAAGCTTCGCAAAAACTTGCCGACGCCGCCAAAGTCCTCGAGACCCAGAAGTCCGCCATCCAGTTGCGCTACCTGCAGACTTTGACCGAGATAGGTGTCGAGAAGAACACAACGATTGTGTTTCCGCTGCCTATAGATATTATTAATAGCTGGGTCGAGAGTTTGGGCGGAGTCAAGAAATAACCAATGGCTAGCAGGAAATCCAGCGCGGGAGAACGCGTACTGGAAGGGCGGCACGTCATCGGTCTGTTTTTTCTGATGCTGCTGTTTTCCGGCGTGTTTTTCACGCTCGGCTATGTGATGGGACGAAATCAGTTGGACGCCCAGGTGCGCGCATCGAGCACGCACGGCAACGACACATTGTTGCCGCTGAAGGCTGAACCTTCCGCGAAGCCGAACAAAAGTCCCGTCAGCACTCCGGGAAATTCCGATCCCGCAAGCGATGCCGGTGCCCCGCCGAGTACGGAGTGGGAGTTCTATCGCGCCGGAGACAAGAATTCCTCGAACGATCATTTGAAGGCGGCTCCCCCGGCATCTTCTTCCACGCAACCCAAAGCTATTGCCACCAGCGCGAAATCCGGGCCATCGTCCACCGGCCGTCCAACGGGTTCCGCGATTCCGCGCGGGTCGTACTTATTGCAAGTGGTCGCGTTGCGCACTGAGTCTGACGCCGTGTCCGTTGCCAATGAACTTCGCAAAAAGAAATTTCCCGCCTTTGTGCAAGCTCCGCAAGGTGACAAGTATTACCGCGTGCAGGTTGGTCCGTATGCGGATCTGAAAGCCATGCAAACCGCAAAAAAGGGCCTGGAGACCGCGGGCTTCAAAGCGATCATCAAGCACTGATGTCCGCGTCCGATTGGCCGGGCTGGCTGCGACCCGATCGCAAAAATAATTTCCCCGCAGCGTTTCGTCTGATTGTTTCCGCCATCACCGGCGCGGGACTCGCGCTGTCGTTCACCTGGCTGTATTTTCCGGCTTATGCGTGGGTCAGTATCGGCCTGTTGTTGATGATGGTGCTCGGCGCGAAGCCCAGAGTTGCGTACTTCTGCGGCTTTTGTCACGCCATGGCATTCGTCTTCGCGTCCCTTTCCTGGATTGCGGAAGTACTTGCGGTTCACGGAGGCACGTCGCGGCTCGTTGGATGGGGCATTCTGCTGCTGATCGCCCTGGCCTGGGGAGTCCTGACCGGCGGTTTCACCTGGACTGTGAACCGCATCGCGCGTCGAAGTGTGGCGCTAGCGTGCATGGCAGCGCCATTTGTGTGGGTCACATCGGAATTCGCACGCGCACATCTGCCGGAAATCGGTTTTCCGTGGAATCTGCTCGGATATTCCGCTGCGGCGAATCCGGCGTTGCTGCAAATAACTACGGTCGCGGGAATTTATGGCTTGTCGTTCGTAATGGCCGCGTTTAACGCTCTGCTGGCCTGGGCGGATGCCGCCACAAGCGTGAGCCTGAAGAAACGCTTGGGCATCATCATGGCCGCCGTGGCGGTAATTCTTTGTGACATGTTTTTCGTCGAACGATTTGTTCCGGAAGCTCAAGCGACTCACTTCGCGCGTGCCGTGCAACTCAATTTTCCAGAAGTCGATTCCTATCCCGCGGACTGGTTCGCCATCCACAAGGATGACATGGACGAACTCGATCAACTAAGTCTTGAACCTTCCGCGCACCATCCCGATCTGATTATCTGGCCGGAAGCTCCGGCGCCGTTCTCCTGGCAGGACAATCATTTTTCCAAACGTGCGTCCAGCCTGGCTATTCGCGCCGCTCATCCGTTTCTCGCAGGCGTCATCGAATGGAAAACCGAGAAATTTCCTTCCGGCCATATCGGACAAGCGCCTTACAACAGCGCCCTGCTGGTCGATCCGCAGGGCCAAAAAGTATTTGTTTACGACAAGCGGCACCTGGTTCCATTCGGTGAATACGAACCTTTCCCATTGATTCACCGTCTGGTGCAAAGCGTCTCCGATGAAGTCGGCGGTTTTCACAAAGGCAGAGTCGCCACGGTCGGCACACTTCCCGGCGGATATAAATTCGGTGCGTTCATTTGTTACGAAGCCATCTTTCCGGGAGAAATTCGCGAGTTTGCCGCCCACGGCGCCAACCTGCTGATCAATATTTCGAATGACGGCTGGTTCGAAAAATCCGCCGCCGCAGTGCAGCACCTGCACATGGCTCGTGTCCGCGCAGTGGAAAATCGCCGCTGGGTGTTGCGCGTAACCAACAGTGGAATAACCGCCGCCATCGATCCTTACGGCAAAGTCTACGAAAACATTCCACGCGATGTCCGCGGAGCTGCGGATTTGCCATACGATGTTCGCACCGACCGCACTCTATATACGCGCTTCGGCGACTGGTTCGCCTGGATGTGTGTGCTGGTTTCGGTTATTCTTTTGTTTTCAACTTTCTGGAAAAAATATGATTCTTGAAGACTTGCA
>Ga0137412_10004006_pt1 | contig 11786 bp, 8 predicted proteins | sample CZODoug2_1_16fun_FD_122160 | JGI IMG/M metagenome (GOLD analysis project Ga0137412, IMG submission 122160) | Vadose zone soil fungal communities from Angelo Coast Range Reserve, California, USA - CZODoug2_1_16fungal (Hybrid Assembly) | ecosystem: Environmental > Terrestrial > Soil > Vadose zone...
AAGGTTCGGTCGTCCATGGAAATGACGTTGCCCACTGTCGTTTACGCCGGGCTCTAAACGGCTTGTGGCTACCGGGGGCGCGTCCGGTACTTATTAGTTTGCCCCAAACAACCCAGCGCCTGGCTATTCAAAACCCTTCGTGAACGCCAAAATGATAACACCAGCGAGGCCCCGTCATTACCAGACCTTATTCGTGCACGATATTACTTGGAACGACAAACCCGCGTTTCTCCAAACCGCCCGCCCTGTCCCGGCGTGCTACCCTGATTGCGGGTTGCTCTCTTAACGCGCCATGACCACACTCTCCGATGGACTCCGGCAAAGCGACCGCGTGCGATTCCGCATGCCCGTCGAGGTATCGTGGCTCACGTCTGCTGGCGTCACCGTCACGCACAACGCCGAGACGCTGCTCGTCAGCCGCAATGGCGGCGTCCTCCGCCTGGCCGAAAAACTTTCCATGGGCCAGGAACTCCACTTGCGCCGCGACCTCGAAGGCGACAACTGGAAGAAGACCCGCGCCCGTGTCGTCGCCGAAATCGACCAGGACCCGCCCAATAACTTCCTTTACGCCATTCATATTCTCGATCCGCGCTCCGACTTCTGGGACATCGACTTCCCCGCTCCGCACAAAGCCGAGGAAGCTCTGGCTCGTCTTCTCATGGAATGCAGCTTCTGCCAGCGCCGCGAAGTCGTCTATCTCGACGAGCTGCAGTTGAAATCCTTCGAAGTCCGCAAGTGCATCGCACGCGTCTGCAAGCTTTGCGACTCGCCGTCCATCTGGATCGAATCCCAATCCGAAATTCGCAGTCCTGAAGATGGCGCGCCCGGCACCACCGTCGAAGAACGCGTTATTCCTCGCCGCAACCGCACACGCATCAAAGCTCGCGTCCTCGCCTGCATTCGCCACCGCGGCTTCCAAGAAGAAATCGCCGTCTGCGAAGATCTATCCAAGGGCGGCCTCAGCTTCCGCAGCCGCAATCAATATCCCGAAGGCACCCGCGTGGAAGTCGCCGTGCCCTTCACTCCCGGCACCGGCGCCATCTTCGTTCCCATCCGCATCGTCTTCTCCCAAGCCGTCCCCTCCGCCGGCCTCCACCGCCACGGTGCCGCCTACATCAAGCCCCCCCTCGACATCTAATCCCTCCGCCCTCTCGTCCTGCCCGGCGTTCCCCTCCCCGCCCCTCTTTTCTCCGCCACTCATTTCGACCAACGGGAGAAATCTCTCTTTTCCTTCCTTCCTTCCTTCCTTCCTTCCTTCAATTTTTAATTTTCAATTGCCCAAATCGAAGAACTGCCCCATCCTGCGGAACTTCTCGTAGCGCGCCTCAAGCAGTTCACGGATCGGCTGATTCGTCAGCGCCGCCAGTTGCCGGTCCAGCACTTCATCCAGAAACCGCGCCGCCCCTTCATGATCGGTGTGCGCGCCGCCTTCCGGCTCCGGCACGATTTCGTCCACGATGCCCAGCTCTTTCAAATCTTTCGCCGTAATCTTCATGGCCGCGGCGGCGGTTTCCGCTTTCGTCGAATCGCGCCAGATGATCGAAGCGCAACCCTCCGGCGAAATCACCGAATAGAAACTGTTCTCAAGAATGTTAACACGATCGCCGACGGCAATCGCCAGCGCCCCGCCCGAGCCGCCCTCGCCCGTCACCGTGACGATCACCGGCACCCGCAACCGCGCCATCTCTCGAAGATTTCGCGCGATCGCTTCGCCCTGTCCGCGTTCTTCCGCATCGATCCCCGGGTAGGCCCCGGGCGTATCGATCAGCGTAAGAATCGGCCGCCCAAACTTCGCCGCGAGTTGCATCACGCGTAACGCTTTCCGGTAGCCCTCGGGCTTGGGCTGCCCGAAATTTCGCACCAGCCGCTGCTTCATGTCACGGCCTTTTTGATGTCCGATGATGGCCACGGGCCGCCCATGAAATTTGCCCAATCCCGTGATGATCGCCTTGTCGTCGGCATAGCCGCGGTCCCCGTGCAGCTCGATAAAATCCGTAAACAGCAAACCGATAAAATCCAGCGTGTACGGACGCTGCTGGTGACGCGCGATCTGCGCGCGCTGCCACGGCCCCAGGTGCGTGTAAAACTCGCGGCGTAGTTCCCCGACCTGCTCGCGGATGCGTCCCAACTCCGCGTCGGCATCCTCGTTCCCGGCCAGGTGGCGCAATTCCTCGACATCTTTTTCCAAGCGTTCGATTTCTTTTTGGCGCTCGACTTCTTTCTGGCGCTCGCTCTCTTTCGAACGGCCGGAGGGCAGCGCACCGGTTTTGGTTTTTTCCTTTGGGCTCATTCCGGCACCATTCGAACGGCGGGATTGCCGCAAATTTCCCGGACCGCTTCCACGAATTCGGGCGTGGTTCTCACGCGCTGCTGCGCCTGCAGCACGGCCATGGAACCGTCCGGCAAGCACAATTCGAACACGACTTGGCACGGCCCCGGCGCAGCGACAAACAAATCTTCCAGACGGTCGAGAGCATTCTCGCTCAGCGATTGCATTTCGATTCGAACGCGAAGCTCGCTGCATGCGGCGCGTTCCGCTATTTCCTCCAGCCGACGCGCTTCTTGCAGTGAAAGCCGCGTGCCTGCTTCTTCCACCTGAACGCGAACTTTTAGGAGAAGCGGATTGCCTGGTTTCAAGACCTGCTCGAGGCGCGCAAAACTTTCCGGAAAGGCGAGGAGTTCTTGAACGCCGGTCATATCCTGGATTGTGAAGATGGCCCAGCGAGCGCCCTTTTTCGAACGCATGGGACGCGTGCCAACGATCAACGCTGCAACGGTGATGTCTTTTCCGTTTCGCTGTTCCTCGACTTGATCGAGAGAAACTGTCTTCAGGTCCATCAAGCGGGAAGCGTATTTCGCCAGCGGATGGCCGGAAACATAAAAACCGAGCATGGCGTATTCGCTCGCGAGGCGTTCTTCTTCGCTCCAGGCCGCAGCCTCAAGCAATTCGAACGGCATCGACGTCGGGGCAGCAGCGGTTCCGAACAATCCGTGCTGGCCGGATTCGCGCGTCCGGGAAGCGCGCTGCAGGGCGGCGACGGCATCATCGACCGACGCCAGCATCGATTCACGCGGACCGAGCGAATCCACGGCGCCCGACTTAATGAGGCTTTCAAACACACGCTTGTTCAGAAAGCGCAATTCGATACGTTCGCAGAAATCATAAAGGGATTTGAACTCCCCCTGACTCAGACGCGATTCACGGATCGCTTTGGCGGTGTTCTCGCCAACATTCTTGATCGCGGCAAGACCGAAGCGAATGGATTCCCCCACAGGCGTGAAGTAGAGATCGCTTTCATTCACATCGGGCGGAAGAATGGAAATGCTCATCCCGCGCGCTTCATTGATGTACTTCACGACTTTCTCGGTGTTGCCGGCTTCCGAGGTCAGGAGGGCGGCCATGAATTCGACGGGATAATGCGTTTTCAGATAAGCGGTCTGATAAGCGAGCAACGCATAGGCGCAGGAGTGAGACTTGTTGAAGCCGTAGCCGGCAAACTCTTCCATCAGGCTGAAAATGTGCTCCGCTTTTTTCTCGGAGATCCTGTTAGTAGCACATCCGGTCATGAACTTGGCGCGCTGCGCGGCCATCTCTTCCTTCTTCTTCTTTCCCATGGCGCGGCGAAGGATGTCCGCTTCTCCAAGCGAAAAACTCGCCAGGAGATTGGCGATTTGCATCACCTGTTCCTGGTACAGGATGACGCCGTAGGTCTCCTCAAGAATGTCTTTCAACTGCGGAAGTTCCAAGGTGACCTTGGTCTTGCCTTGCTTGCGGTTGATGAAATCATCGATCATGCCGCCCTGGATGGGGCCGGGACGGTACAGCGCGTTGAGAGCGGTGAGGTCTTCGATGCGCGTGGGGTGATAGCGGCGGAGAATGTCGCGCATGCCGTGGGACTCAAACTGGAAGATGGCGGTGGTTTCGCCGCGGGCGAAGAGTTTGTAGGTTTCGGCGTCGTCCAACGCAAGATTATCGATGTCGATTTTCGCCCCGCGGTTCTGCTGGATCATGCGAACGGTGTCGTGAAGCACGGTGAGCGTCGTCAGGCCAAGAAAATCCATCTTCAACAGGCCGATGCGCTCGAGCCCATTCATGTCGTACTGCGTGGTGATTTCATCGCGATTCGACTTGTATAGCGGAAGGATATCCGTGAGCGGCGTCGGCGAAATCACGACGCCCGCCGCGTGAGTGGAAGCGTGCCGCGATAAACCTTCGAGACGCAGCGCCACCGCCATCAAATCCTTGAGCCGCTCATCGCTATTGATGGCCGCTTTGAGTTGCGGGGCTTCTTCCAAGGCGTTTTTCAACTCGATGCCGAGGGTGGTGGGGATGAGCTTGGCCAGGCGATCCACTTCAGCGTAAGGAATTTCCATGGCACGTCCCACGTCCTTCACCGCGGCCTTCGCCGCCATGGTCCCGAAGGTAATGATCTGGGCGACATTTTCGCGGCCGTACTTTTGGGTCACGTATTCGATCAGCTCGCCGCGCCGCCGCATGCAGAAGTCGATATCAATATCGGGCATGGAAATGCGCTCGGGGTTCAGGAAACGTTCGAAGAGCAGGTTGTACTGCAATGGGTCGACGTCGGTGATGCGCAGGGCGTAGCTCGCGAGGCTGCCTGCCGCCGAACCACGTCCCGGACCAACAGGAACATCTTGCGCGCGCGCATAATGGATAAAATCCCAGACGATCAAGAAGTAGCCTTCGTAGCGCATCTTCTTGATCATTTCGATTTCGAAGGTAAGCCGGCGCTCGTATTCGGCTAGGGAATTCCGCAGGAAGCCTTGCTGCGCCTGGCGCTCGAGTTGGGGCAGGCGCGCGGCGAATCCTTCGCGCACAACCGATTCAAAATAGCTCGCGGAAGTATGCCCTTCCGGAACTTTGAACTCCGGGAACGGATTGGGGATGCGCTCCACTTTGACGTTGCACCGCGAAGCAATGTCCACGGTACGGCTTAACGCTTCAGGAATCTCGCCGAACACCTGCGCCATCTCCACGGCGCTCTTGAAGTAAAACTGGTCGGTCTGAAACTTCATGCGATTGGTGTCGCTCATGGTCTTGCCGGTCTGAATGCAGAGCAACACTTCCTGAGCATGAGCGTCGTCGTGGTGGAGGTAATGACAATCATTGGTGGCGACGAGGGGGATGCCTGTTTCTTTGGAAAGACGGGCCAATTCGCGATTGACGTCCTTTTCGATCGGCAATCCCTGGTCTTGAATTTCGAGGAAGAAATTCCCTTTGCCAAAAACGTCGCGCAAACGGTAGGCATTCTCGCGCGCCTGATCGTACTTCTGGTCCACAACCGCCTCCGTTACAGGCCCACGCAAGCAGGCTGAGAGCGCAATCAGGCCTTTGTTGTGCTTCGAAAGTAGATCGTAGTCAATACGCGGTTTGTAGTAGAAGCCTTCAAGGAAGCCAGCAGAAACCAGCTTGATTAAATTGTGATAGCCCTCGAGCGATTCGCAGAGGAGCACAAGATGATTCGAGCCGCGCGTGCCGGGTTCGGAGTCGCCGCGATCCTGGCCGTTGCTTCCATTTGTTTTCTCTCCTCGGTCGTGGCGACTGCCCTTCGCCACGTAAACTTCGCAGCCGATGATGGGCTTGACGTCGCGCTTGCTGGCTTCGTAAAAGAAATTGGCAGCAGCAAAGAGATTGCCGTGATCGGTGATGGCTACGGCGGGCATCTTCTGGCGGGACGCTTCATCCAAGAGCTCGGAGGTCTCGCAAGCTCCGTCGAGCAAACTGTAATCGGTGTGAACGTGCAGATGAACGAACTGCGGTTGGCCCATGGAACTCGATTCTAACAGGATACGGAAAAAGGCGAAACGCTGCACGCCCGAGCGGTGCGCAGCCAAGCAGGTTAACTGTCTGGGACAGAGTCACTGTATCTGCGGATGGGTGAAATTCAACTCTGCGAGCCGCGCCAAAACGCCGTGGACAACCCGATCGCAACGAATACCCATGAAGGGAAAAGCATTCTTTGCTTGTGCTCCCACTCGGGCAACAAGCCAACTGCGCAGCATCGCCCGGCCCCGATGCAGGCGAACTTTAACGTTTTCCTCGGAGAGGTCGAGCGCGGTAGCCGTCTCTGAAGTGCTCAATTCCTCGACGTCCCTTAGCATGACAACGGTGCGGAATTGCTCCAGGAGGCCAAGTACGGCGTCCTCGAGAAGCTGGTTCGTTTCGGCCCTTGAGGCACTCTGCTCCGGGTCCGGCGATGATTCGGCCAAGGTCATAAGAAATTCTCCATTCTGCCCGGTATCTTCGAGTTGCTGGCTGCGGTTGCGCAGGCGCAGACGAGCCAGCGCTTCGTGGACGGCGATACGCGTCAACCAGGCAGAAAAGGGTGCACGTCCAGCAAACTGGTCGAGGTGCTGAAACGCCCGGACGTAAGCGTCCTGTATGACGTCTTCTGCTTCGCTATCATCGCGCAAAATCGCGCGCGCAATACGATAGAGCCGCTGGTTGTACCGGCGCATGATTATTTCATATAACGAGGTATCGCCGGCTTTCACGCGCTTGATGACTTCCTCGTCGCTCCAGCCTTCCAGCCTGGCTTTTTCCAAAGTTCTAGTGGCGTCCATGACTACCCTAAGTATAGAGCCGTGGCGAGGAGAAAGGTTACCTGCTGCTCGTCACATCCAAACGGCCCCTGACAAACGAATTGCGGAGACCTGAAGCCGCGAAATCATTGTAACCATCGAAGGCTTCGCCACTCATCTAAGCAGGGGCAAAAAATGAAAGATTTCGATGGCCATCTCAACGCCGGATGGTGGGCACTGCGAATCGGCCTTGGCGTTGGGCCCATTATCACGGGCGTCGACAAGTATTTCAACAAACTGACCGACTGGGGGATGTATCTCAGCCCTATTGCGACGAAGATCCTGCCGGTAAGTGTAACAGCTTTCATGCGCGGCGTTGGTGTGGTGGAAATTATCGCCGGGCTGATTGTGCTCAGTCGTTGGACAAAGCTCGGCAGTTATATCGTCATGCTTTGGTTGATCAGCATCGCAGCAAATTTGCTGACCACCGGCATGTTCTATGACCTTGCCATGCGGGACGTGGAGATTGCTCTTGGCGCATTCGCTCTGTCGCAACTGACAGCAGCGCGTGAAGAACAGCCAGCGGCAAGACAGGGAGCGTAGGGGGCCAAGTTCGTAGTTTTTGTAAACCCCGTAATGCGATCTGATCAAAACTCAGTCGGAGGATACGATGCGGAAATTTGCTTCAATTCTTTTACTGACTGGGCTGAGCGCGATTCCTGCGCTGGCTGCTATGGAGAACTATAAAGATGTGCCGGTGGTGGACGTCAACTGCTCAAAGAAAGTGGCCGCCGACCCGGGTTCGCCCCCACGAGCGTGTGCACTAAAGTGTGCGGCGAGCGGATTTGGAATCGTTACGAAGGACAAGCAATTCCTGAAGTTCGATGCTGAGGGGAATACCAAGATCGGGGAAGCGCTCAAAGCCTCGGACAAGAAAGACCACCTACACGTGGACGTCAGTGGAGATGTGCAGGGCGATACCCTGAAAGTCATCTCGATCAAGCTCCTGTAATCCTGCGACGACGGCGGTCTTGGGCACTGGGGGTGTCCCCTCCCCGGTGCGCAAGATTCCACTGGGCGGAACAGCCTACCTGAGCCGTACCCTACTTGCGCCCGTGGCTTTTCTTGGCAGAGGAGGCACTCTTACCGCGAGATGCATGAGCGGCGTGCTTTGCGTGGGGCTTTGGAGCAGCAAGCTTCCCCTTGGCTGCGTGTTTCGCTTCCGCTTTTGCGGCCGCATGCTTCTTATGAGCTGCATCCCCCATTGCCGCGGCAGCGTGGGCTTTGTCGGTGCCCTTGGGGGGCTTCTTTTCCTTTTCTTTCTTTTTCGGCGGTTCCTTGATGCCGGAGAGCTTGCGCAGAATTTTTTCGCGCTCTTCCTTGGTCTTGGCGCGGCCCGTCAACTGCATGGCGAAGACCTGCTCGACGATAGCATCAAACTTCGGCCCCCGGGCCATACCAAGCGCTTCCAGTTCCGTGACCACGATCGGGAGGGCTATGCGGATCGGCCGCCACTTGTTCAGAAACGCGCGAATCTTCGAGAGGGCCGCCGATTTATTGGACTCGGCCATCAAGTAGGCAACCTGATCGAGCGGCATTTTCTCGAGGAACCGGAAAGCATCGACGGGAGCATTCATCTTGCGGCCAAGGAGTTCTTTCTGAGCGTCCAGGGACTCCTGCTCAAAGCCCAGCGCCGCTTCAGCTTCGGCCGACCGGAATCCGGCTTTGGAGAGCACGTTGGCCATTTCCCGATCCTTTAATTTTCCCAAAATGGCGAGGAGCATGGGAGCAGCGAGCCGCGGACGGAATCCCGCGGTGAACAGGTCCTCGCGAACTTTCATCAAGTGGCCAATGGCGTCATAAGAGGGATGTTTTTTGGCCAGCACGGGATTGACGGCCTCAAGAAGATCGTGCTCTTCCCACGCTTTCAGCACTACGGCTGGACGTTCTTCGCGGGCGACGGCGCGAAGTTCTTCGCCAGCGTCTTCCGACGTGATGGTCTCCTGCAGATTGCGCTCGATGGCCAGGTCAAACCATTCCTGAGTGCGCTGCTCGATCTTGAAGCCCATGCGGGCCGTGTAGCGCAGAACGCGTAGCAAGCGGACCGGCTGGTTGGTGAAGCTGTGAATGGTAAGCGCACGCACTTCGGCGCGTTCGATATCGGAGAGGCCGTTGGTGGGATCAAGCAGCAATCCGCGCGAGGCAGGGTTCAGCGAGATGGCGATGGCGTTGAGGGAAAAATCGCGGCGGCGCAGATCTTCCATGACGGTGGACCAGCGAATCTCGGGACGGGTTCCCGGGCGAACATAGTGGTCGTCGCGGGCGGCGGAAATGCTGCCTTCGCAGTCACCAGCGAAGAGCACTTCGACATGGCGAAACTTTTCTTCCTCGGAGAGGATTTTGGCGCCACCCTTTTCAAGTTCCTGAGCGATCCTCGAGGGATTGCCCTCCACGGTGAAATCGAGATCGCGCAAGGAAGCGCCGGTAACGAGGTCGCGAACAGTTCCACCCGTGAGATAGACGTTGAATCCGAGTGCCGCGGAGAGTTCCTGCACGCGCAACATCACCGCGCGCTGTTCCGGCGAGAGCCGGCTTTCCAGCAAAAACATATAGTCTGGCATTGCGCTCCTTCTGCTTCAGGGTGTCCGCGCTGACCGCCGCGGAGACACCCGCAATGAGTTTCCCGGGCCTGCCGCGCTATGCACGCGGGTGATGCGCTTTATAAATTTGCTTCAACCGCTCCTCGACGACATGGGTATAAATCTGCGTAGTAGAAATATCCGCGTGGCCCAGCATGAGCTGGACGGAACGTAGGTCCGCGCCGCGCTCAAGCAAATGCGTGGCAAAACTGTGCCGCAGCATGTGCGGTGTGAGCGCCATACGCAAACCGGCGAGCCGTCCATAGGCCGAGAGTATCTTCCAGACGCCGACGCGGCTCAGAGGCGCGCCACGACGATTCACAAACAACGCCGGATTGCCGGTCACTTTGCCGAGCAGCTTCGGGCGGGCGTCACGGAGATACCTTTCCACGACGACGAGCGCTTTTTTGCCGACAGGAACGATGCGTTCTTTATCACCTTTGCCGATACAGCGCACGCAACCAACCTTGGCGTCGAGATCGGTAATGCGCAGCCCGATAAGCTCCGACACACGCAAGCCAGTGGAGTACAAAACCTCCAGCATGGCACGGTCGCGCAAACCGATGGGAGTTTTCACATCGGGCTGAGTCAGCAGGCGCTCGACTTCCTCGAGACGAAGATAACCCGGCAAGTTGCGCCGGATCTTCGGCGATTCGAGATTCACCGAGGGGTCTTCCGGAATGAGGTCTTGAATTTGTGCAAAACGGAAAAAATTGCGCAGCGTTACCAGTTCACGGGCCACGGTCTTGCTCTCGAGTTTCTGGCGATAAAGGCCTGCGAGAAAATCCACCAAATCATCGCGGCTGACGCCTTCGAGACTGAGTTTGCGCTTGCGGGCAAATTCGTCAAACTTTACGAGATCGCGGCGATAGGCGGATACCGTGTTGGAAGAGAGACCCTTCTCCACGCGCACATGGGTCAAAAACGACGAAATGGTTGAGGAAATTTCCATCAGCTCTCCAGGTATCCGTCACCGGAACCGGCAGTGCGTCGCGTGGCGATCCCGTAGACTTCCTCGATTTCGTGGCAGCGGAAGAGCCAAGCGAGGGCCAGGTAAAGGGCCGTTGCTCCGATGATCAGTCCGGCAAAAACAAGAAGTTGCACGAGGAAGCGCGAGTGCAACGCGAACGCCGTGTAGTGATTTCCGAACCAGCAAGCGACGCCCATGATACCGGCACAAAGAGAAATCTTCGCACCGGAACGGAAGATTTGCATGGTTCCAAGCGGACCATAGCGAAGGCGGAAAATAATAAAGAGTGCGAAGAAATCGAAGAATGTAGCCAGGGCAGTGGCGAGCGCCGGACCACCGTTCTGGACCCGGGCAAATAAGAACTTCAAAAAAATGATATTCAGAACGATATTGAGGACGAGCGAGATCGAAGCGATGATGACCGGCGTCTTGGTGTCCCGAGTGGAATAAAACGCCGGGACGATCAGCTTCACCGACGCCAGGGCTGGAAGCCCAACCGCGTAGTAGAGAAGGGCACGAGCCGTCAAGCGGGTAGACGCCGCGATGAACTGGCCGTGCTGAAAAAGTACGCGGATAATCGGTTCGCGCAGGATCATTAGCCCGAGTGCCGCCGGAATGGTGATGAAAGCCACGATACGCAAGGAGAATGCGAGAGTTTTTTTCAGCGACTCAAAATCATTGGCCGCCGCCTGGTGGGACATCATGGGCAGGATGGCTGTTGCTACCGCGATGGCGTAGCCGCCCAGAACAAGTTCCATGACGCGGTCTGCCACGGATAGAGCCGCAAGACTTCCTTGCGGCATGCCCTTTGCCAAGACAAAATAGGTATCAACAAAGAAGTTGATCTGTCCGATCCCGATTCCAAAAAATCGGGGAATCATCAATTGCGCTACATTGCGGATGCCCGGATGGTTGAACGATATCCCAAAATTAAATCGCATCCCTTTGCGCACGAGCAACGGAACTTGAACCAGGAATTGAAGCACGCCGCCTACAAGCACGCCGACAGCCAGAGAAACGGCAGGCTGTTTGAAGTAATGCCAAACCGCTCCAATGGAGAAGAGGATGATGGATAGATTTAGAAGAACCGGCGTCGCTGCGGGCAAGCCGAAGGTATGGAAGCAGTTCAGAATGCCCATGGCCAGCGCAGCTAGCGAGATGAAAAAGAGATACGGGAAGATGATCCGGTTCAGGGTCACCGCCTCGTCCCAAGAGACGCTTTTTCCAGCACTGGACGTAAACGTGTGGACCACGATAGGTGAAAAGACCATCCCTAGTATGGTGATGACCGCCGCCACGAGCGCCATGGTCCAGAACAACCGATTGGCGAACTCCCACATTTCTTCCTTTGACTTCTCTCTCATGTAGGTCGTAAAAACGGGGATAAAGGAGGCGGTCATGGACCCTTCGGCAACCAGCCGGCGGAATATGTTGGGGATGCGGTAGGCCAAAAAGTAGGAGTCCGCCGTCAAGGTTGTCCCGAGGAGAAGTGTGATGCGCTGGTCGCGGACGTAGCCCAGGACGCGGCTAGCGATGGTGACCAAGGAGATGATCGAGGCCGATTTGAGGATATGCTTTTTATCGGTCAAAGGGCGGTGCTCCGGGGCCCTAACCCTAATGAAAACAATAACTTG
>Ga0137412_10004007_pt1 | contig 11786 bp, 11 predicted proteins | sample CZODoug2_1_16fun_FD_122160 | JGI IMG/M metagenome (GOLD analysis project Ga0137412, IMG submission 122160) | Vadose zone soil fungal communities from Angelo Coast Range Reserve, California, USA - CZODoug2_1_16fungal (Hybrid Assembly) | ecosystem: Environmental > Terrestrial > Soil > Vadose zone...
CCTGAAGCGCTCCGCGAACTCCTTCACGGCCGGGATCGGCGCATCGACGGTGAGGCCGACATGGCCACGTACGCCGTTCGCGGCCTCGCCGGCGAGCTCGATCACCTTCTGGCCTAGCAGCGTGGTCTCGCCGATCAACGGCGCCTTGATGCCCTGCTTTTTCGCTTCGCGCAGGAAACGAGCGCTCTCCTCTTCGTTGGTATAGACGAAGATCGCGTCGGCATTGGCGGCCTTGATCTTGACCACGTCGGCGGAGAAATCCGCCTGACCCGACTCGGTTGAGACATCAGCCACGACCTTGATGTTGCGCGCCGCCATTTCCTTGTTGAAATTGTCGCGTCCGCCCTTGCCGAAATCGTTGTTCACCCACAGCACAGCGACCGTTTTGGCCTTGATGCCGTCGCGAATGTAGTTGGCGATTTTCGGCATGCTGAACTGCTGGCCAAACGAAGTGCGGAAGATGGAGGGATGAGCCTTCTGAGTGATGGCCGCCGCCTCGCCGCCGACGATTTGCGGAATGTCCGCCTGCTGGGTCAGCAGCATGCTGACCAGCACCGAGCCTGAGAACACCGGCCCGAGAATGACGTGAGGATTGTTGTCGAGCACCTTCTGCACCTGCGCGCGCGAGATGCTGGCGTCGCTCTGGGTGTCGAGCAGCTGATTATTGATCTTGCGACCGAGAATGCCGCCCTTGGCGTTGATTTCCTCGATCGCCATCAGCATGCCATCGCGGAAATTTGTTCCGGACACGGCGCCGGCGCCGGATAGCTCGAGAATGGCAGGGATGTAGACAGTCGGTTGTGCAAGGGCCGGACTGGCGAGACCAAAGCCTGCAGCGATCACTGAGGCCAAAAAACCTAAGCGAGCCATCAAGCGAGCCATGAGCGTTCTCCCCTGTCGACCACGAGGCGGGCCGTGCGCGCATTGCAGCACAACTGTGAGGCCAGGGAAACGGGTGGTTGCAAATGTCGAGGACACCGCCGATTGCCAGGGCCACGAGATCTCACCGTCACCAGTGGCCGCAACGGCTTCAGCAAGAGCTACATGGCACGCGGGAATTGAAATGGCGGGGCGCTTCATCGGCTGGTCTTGTTTGCGGTCGGCCGGTTTGACGTAGCCTCGTCAGCGAGAATTGTCTCGACGCCCGCGCGAATTCGTCTGGGTTTGCGCATTTGCCGCACGTGCCGCAGAACGTGCGGCGCAGCAAGTTTTCGCGGCGCCGCGATCCTGCCATCAAGCCGTCGCCTTCCTGCAATTCCATGCGATGCCGTCCGTTCGCGCGGCGGTATCAGAGTGATTTGTTGTGTGTGAGTAGAGTCCCCATGCGTGTTCAATCGATCAGCCGACCGTACATCAGACCTCACAACGACGGACCGCACGTCTTCGACCGCGCCAGATATCACGAGGGCACCATCAAGGAGCTGCGCCTGCCGCGCCGTCAGGCCTATGTGCACACGGCTCACTATGTCGGCTGGCTGGCTGAGCGCAGCAAATTCTCCCGCAATTACGCGTCACCGTTTCTATTCAAGCTCCTGCGCATGCGTCTGGTGACGCCGATCAAGGTCTATGCTCATTTCGATGGCTGCCTGGTCGATAACATGATGACCATGGAGGCGAGAGCCTTCTCGATGTCCTATTTCGATTTCGAGCAGGGCCAGTATCTCAAGGACTATTGCGCGTTGAGCCGGAGCTCTCCCGACAACATTCTGCGCACCCGCTTCACCTGGCAGCTCTATGGCACCATGTTGCGGCGGATCGACGAACGCTTCCGGCGCTGGGGCGGCAGCATCAGGACCAGGGGCAGGGCGCTCGCGGCCTGATTTTTCACACCATCACGTATGTATCGACCTTGCGCGCTTCGTCGCTTGCCGCGGCGAGGGCGTGATCCGCTCCGATTGCTGACCAGCACGCTGCTGCTTTCGTGGATGCAGTGGGCGTCAGCTTGCGCTAGTCTGAGCTGAAGTCATTGCAAAAAGATGGGAGGAAGAAATGGGAAGGACCGCAAGCCTCGCGGCAATGCTCGTTGCCGTCTGTTCGACCGCGCCGTTGGCGCCGCCCGCGGCGGCAGCCGACGTGAGTGCGGAACGTTTGCTCAACGCGCCGAGCGATCCGCAGAACTGGCTGATGGTCCACCGCGACTACAACAACAGCCGGCACTCGCCGCTCAAGGAGATCAACCGCGATACGGTCAAGGATCTCAAGCTCAAGTTCCTGCTCTCGATCGGCGGCACCAGCACCGGCGGCACCATGCGTGGCAAGGAGGAGGGAACGCCGCTGGTCGACGACGGATTCATGTATGTGGTCGATGCCTGGAACCGGGTGATGAAGTTCGACGTGCGCAGTGGCACGCAGGCGGTGCCGCTCTGGCGCTACGACCCGAAGATCACGCGCTCGCGCACCAGCCGCGGGATCGCGATGTACGGCAACAAGGTGTTCGTCGCGACCTACGATGCGCGGCTGACCGCGCTCAACCGCGACTCCGGTGAGGTGGTTTGGGAGGTCAACGCGGCCGCCCCCACCGATCCCTCGACCGGAACGCCCTCGAAGGTGCAAGGCTTCTCGGGCGCGCCGCTGACGGTCAAGACCCGCGGCGGCAAGGAGCTGGTGCTGGTTGGCGAGAGCACCGGAGGCTCGATGGGCACCAGGAGCTGGGCCGGCGCCTTCGACGCCAATACCGGCGCGCTGGTCTGGCGTACCTTCACGATCCCGGCGCCGGGCGAGCCTGGCTCCGAGACCTGGAAGGACAAGCACAATGCCTGGCGCATCGGCGGCGCGAGCGTGTGGCAGACGGCGTCGTTCGATCCCGACAGCAACCTCATCTATTACGGCACCGGCGACGCCTTCCCGACCTACGATCCGGAATTCCGGCCGGGCGACAATCTCTATACCGCGAGCACGCTCGCGTTCGATGCCGATACCGGCAAGATCGCCTGGTATTTCCAGGAAACGCCGAACGAGCATTGGGACTTCGACACGCCAAGCCCGAAGATGCTCTACGAAGTGACCATCAACGGCGATCGGCGCAAGGTGGTGGCGAATTTCTCGCGCAATGGCTTCTACTACACGCTCGATCGCGCCAACGGTCAGTTCATCCGCGCCGACCAGTATCAGGAGAAAGTGACCTGGACCAAGGGCATCGATGCCAAAACCGGCAAGCCCGTCGATTACGATCCGAACCTTGATGTGCAGACTTATGCCGGCATCGGCGTGCGGCGCGGCAAAGCCGGCCAAGAACTGTGCCCGTGGTGGAGCGGGGCGCCGACATTCTTCCCGCCGACCTATGATGCCAAGCGCATGGTGGCCTATGTGGCGGCCGCCGAAGGCTGCTCCGCCGGCACCTCGATCAAGGCCCCGATGGACGAAAATCGCGATTGGGTCGGGCAGCGCATGTGCTGCTTCGAGCAGGGCCGCACCAACGTCCATGGCTCGCTGTGGGCGGTCGATGTGCGCAGCGGCAAGGTGATCGGCAAGGAGCGGTTCCCGCTTCCGAACGAGTCCGGATTGCTGAGCACCGGCGGCGACCTGTTGTTCAGCGGCCATCACACCGGGCATTTCGCGGCCTACGACTCCGACACGCTCAAGGAGGCGTGGAGCTTCGACCTCGGCACGCCGATCACGGCGCCGCCGATGACCTACAGCGTCAACGGCAAGCAGTACATCGCTGTGGTGGCGGGCGGAGCGGGCGACATGCGCGGCGCGCGGCTCTACCAGCCCGCAGCCGTCATCGCCGTGTTCGGTTTGTAGAGCGCTGTAGCCCGGGTGGAGCGGAAAGCGACATCCGGGTTTTCCCTCGAATGTCGGTCCCGCCTCGCCGGGACCTGTGCGACTTGTCGATACCCCCTTCCGCATCGTCGCCGGATCGCGGTAGCTTCACCACAAGAGCCTTAATTTCTTTGGCTGGAACGAACAGGGAGGACAGCCATGAATGGCCAGAGCGTGACCCGGGCCTTCATACTCGCCGCAGCGCTGCTGATGGCCATCGGCAGCGCACAGGCGTTCGATGACTCGAAATACCCGAACCTGAAAGGCCAGTGGGAGCGCTTCGTCGTGCGCGGAGTGCCGGGTCAGCCGTCGTTCGACCAGACCAAGGGCTGGGGCGCGCTGCAGGGAGCGCCGCTGACGCCCGAATATCAGGCTATTTTCGAGGAGAATGTCAGGGAGCAGGACGCCGGCGGGCTCGGCCTCGGCGCCGACCACGCGCGCTGTGTCGCCGCCGGCATGCCGTTCATGATGGTGGCGTTTCGGCCCCTGGAGTTCATCGTCACGCCGGAGACAACCTATATCATCATCGCGGATTACGACCCGCTGCGCCGCATCTTCACCGACGGGCGCGACTGGCCCAAGGAGATCGAGCCGACCTTCCAGGGCTATTCGATCGGCAAATGGATCGATACCGACGGTGACGGCAAGTATGACGTGCTCGAGGTCGAGACTCGTGGCTTCAAGGGGCCGCGCGTCTATGAGATCAGAGGCCTGCCGCTGCATCGCGACAATCAATCCGTGTTCAAGGAGCGTTTCTATCTCGACAAGAACGATCCGAACCTGCTGCACGACGAGATCACGGTCATCGACAATGCGTTGACGCGGCCGTGGACCGTCGACAAGCGCTATGTCCGCAATCCCGATCTGCATGCCGAGTGGCCGGAATCGATCTGCCCTGAATACAACGCGAACGTCGTCATCGGCGGCGAGAACTTTTTCCTGAGCGCAGATGGGCTCCTCATGCCGTCGCGGAAGGGCCAGCTGCCGCCGGACGTGCGGTACTTCGACAAGAGGCGCGAATGAAGCTGGGCGCCCGGCCGCCAATGAATCCGTGAATTCGGCATCCGCGTCCGCGACGCGGATGCCGCAAGATCAACACAAGGGAGGACACCATGATCCATCGGTTGGTCATGGGCGCGGCAGCACTGGCGCTCGCGTTGCTGGCTGCAGCGAGTGGCGCACAGGCGTTCGACGATTCGGAATATCCCAACTTCAAGGGCCAATGGCGCCGGATGCCGGTGCCAGGCGTGCGCGGCCAGATCTCGTTCGACCAGCACAAGGACTGGGGCAAGGGGCAGGGCGCCCCGCTGACGCCCGAATATCAGGCGATCTACGAGGCCAACCTGAAAACCCAGGCCAAAGGCGACAGCGGCGAGTGGCTCGGCATCTCGTGTCTCGGCTTCGGCATGCCGATCATGATGTATGGCGGCGAGCCGATCGAGATCATCATCACGCCCGCCACCACTTACATTCTGCTCAACTGGGTCGAGCACGGCCGCCGCATCTACACCGACGGGCGCGACTGGCCGGAGGACATCGAGCCGACCCTGCAGGGCTATTCCATCGGCAAGTGGGTCGACACCGATGGCGACGGCAAGTTCGACGTGCTCGAGGTCGAAACCCGCGGCTTCAAGGGCCCGCGCCACTACGATGCGTCGCAGCTGCCGCTGCACCACGACAACAAGTCCGTGTTCAAGGAGCGTTTCTATCTCAACAAGAACAATCCCGACATCCTGCATGACGAGATCACGGTGATCGACAACGCGCTGACGCGGCCCTGGACGGTGGTGCGGGAATATCAGCGCAATGCGGAAGTGCGGCCGGCCTGGCGCGAGTTCATCTGCGCTGAAGGCAACGGTCATGTGCGCATTGGCAACGAGAATTATTACATGAGCGCCGATGGCCTGCTGATGCCGGTGCGCAAGGATCAGCCGCCGCCGGACCTGCGCTATTTCCCGTGGGCGCAGAAGTGATGTTGGCTGGCGTACGTCGGGTGGCCAAAAGCGGGTAGCTAGACATCGCAACAGCACAGCTCGCGGGTGATGTATCGCGGAGCCAGAGTCCGTCTCGGATCTACGGCGGGCGAAGTGTGCGACAAACGACTTTCCGCTAACGGCGATTTTGTTCCAAAACGCCGGCAAGTAAAAGAGGCGTCCCTCAGGAAACCTTCGCTGACGCGACTGGGTTGTCGAGGCAAAGAGGTTCCCAGAGGTTCCCGATGCGCAATTTCAGCAAGCTACTGATCGCCGCCGCTCTGTCGACGTTGCCGGGTGCTTTCGCGCAAGCGGAAGTGCAAGCCGAACCGACGGAGGATAACGTGTTGGTCTGTGCCACGCCGGCAGACGCCAAGAGCTACGCCGCGAACCACAAGGATGCGGTGCAGAGCTCGATTGCAGGTCAGGCCGACGAGAAAGCCTGTCTGGTCACCAAGGTCGTCTTTATTCCCGGCAAGCAAGGCGATCGCATCGAGCACAGCGATGCAACCTATGCCGTCACCGAGATTCTGATTATTGCGGTGAAGACGCCATACGGCGTGCAGAGGATGCGTCCCAACGTTGCCTATGCGCTGCTGCGGCTGAACGAGACCCCGGTTTAGCTGCATTACCGCTCGGCTCTGGTTCCACCCGAGCCTTCAACTCGAGAGCCAGATCGCTGCCTTCAGCGACTGCAGAAGCCGCTCGGTGTGCTCTTGACGTCTTGAGCCGATCGAGAAGGCGAGCAAGGATGCGCTCGCCGCTTGGCCCTCAAGGCCGAGCATGTGACCGGCGGCGGATCTATTTGGCGGCTCGGGGAGACCAACATGAGTATGGTCGTTGTGGAGGCGCGGGCCGACAGCCTGCGTGCAGCGGCGCTGGGCGACGATGCCGTTGCGGGCTGGCTGGCTGCGCAGGTTGGGCAGACCACGGATTTCGAGGCGGACCGCGCGCGCTATTCGGGTTTCTTTCATCACTGTGGTGACCTGCTGCAGCGGCTACCGCAAAAGTCTAAGCGCAACGACACCGAGGCAGCGGCGGCGGCGACGCTGCTCACCAGCGCGCGCGAGCACCGCGAGCGCTTTCTGGCTGCGCATGGCGAAGCGCTCTATGACCGCCTCACCCGCAATCGCTCGCTTTTTCTGCGGCTCGATGCGCTGGTCATGGAGACGGCACGCGCCGTTCCCGGGCTCACCCCGACGCGCGAGCAACTGACCGCGGAAATGGGCAAGCTGCAGCGCGACAAGGATGGCATCGAGATCGATCAGGGCATCTTTCTCGCGCATGTCCTGGCGAGCGAGCGCGCCGGCACGCATCTCTGCCACGCCATGCTGCTCGCGCGGCCGCAGGTGGAGGAGTTGTTGCCGCGGCTTGCCGCCGAAGGCCGTGTCGATCTCGGCGCGGCGACGGTCGAGCGCCGCGGCAGGGCGGTGCATGTGACCATGGCGAACGCACGCTTTCTCAACGCCGAGGACGAGACGACGCTCGAGCGCACGGAGCTTGCGGTCGATCTCGCCATTCTTGATCCGGCAACGGACATTGCGGTGATCCGCGGTGGTGAGCTCGAGCATCCAAAGTATCGCGGCCGCCGCGCCTTCGGCGCCGGGATCAATCTCACTCATCTCTATCGCGGTCGCATTCCATTCCTGTGGTTCCTGGAGCGCGATCTCGGCTACGTCCACAAGCTCCTGCGCGGTGTCGCGCGGCCGGATTCCGTTCCCGATGACGTGCATGGCCGCGGCATCGAGAAGCCGTGGATCGCGGCCCTCGACGGTTTTGCCATCGGGGGACACTGCCAGCTTCTGCTCACGATGGATTATGTGCTGGCGGCGAGCGATGCCTTCATGACGCTGCCGGCGCGCAAGGAAGGCATCATTCCGGGGCTGGCGAACCTGCGCCTGCCGCGCTTCACCGGCGATCGGATCGCACGCCAGGCGATTCAATATGAACGCAAACTGCTATGCGACAGTCCCGAGGGCAGGCTGATCTGCGACGAGATTGCCGGGCCCGACGAGATGGACGCAGCGCTCGCGCATGTGATCGAGGGACTCAGCAATGCGGGCGCGGTCAGCGCGATCGGCAATCGCCGCGCCTTGCGCATCGGCGCGGAGCCGCTCGATCTGTTCCGCCGCTATTGCTCGGCCTATGCACGCGACCAGGCCTATTGCGCCTTCAGCCCGGCCTTAATCGCAAACCTGGAGCGGAACTGGAACGCCCACAATCGCTCGCCGTGAGAAGTAGTCCGCACTCACGCGCGCGTCGGGCCAAACAGCGCCTCGAATTCGCGCCGCAGCACCATGTCGACCTCCGGCATTGTCACTGGCACGCCGAGATCAACGAGGCTCGTCACACCGTAGCGCTGCCCGGACACCCCGCACGGCACGATGCCTTGGAAGTGGGAAAGGTCGGGTTCCACGTTGAGCGCCACGCCGTGGAGCGAGACCCAGCGCTTCACCCGGATCCCGATCGCGGCGATCTTGTCCTCGCTGCCTTCACCCTTGTCGGGCCGGCGCACCCAGACGCCGATCCGATCCTCGCGCCGCTCGCCGCGGATGCTGAAGGCGGCAAGCGTGCGGATCAGCCACTCTTCCAGCGTGGCGACGTAGCGGCGCACGTCGGCGCCGCGCCGGCGCAGGTCGAGCATCAGATAGGCGACGCGCTGGCCAGGCCCATGATAGGTGAACTGGCCGCCGCGGCCGGACTGGTGCACCGGAAAGCGCGCCTCGATCAGGTCTGTGGGCTTTGCGCTGGTGCCGGCAGTGTAGAGCGGCGGGTGCTCGATCAGCCAGGCAAGCTCGGTGGCCGTGCCGGCCGCGACCGCGCCTGCGCGCTGCTCCATGGTGGCCAGTGCCTCGTCATAGGGGACAAGCCCCTCGCCCAGGCGCCATTCCACCGGGGCAAGCTCAAAGTCGGGCCGGAGCCCGATATCCAATCGGTCGCGCACGTTAACCACCTGCTAACCATAGCGTGGTCAGGTCCTACCGTCACATCAGCCCTGAGGATTCGATGCCCACACTCGACAAAGTCTCGCTCGATATCCAGGTGGTGCTCGGCACCACGTACATGCCGGTTCACCAGGTGCTCCGGCTCGGCCGCGGCGCCATCATCGAGCTCGATGCCACCGAGGATGACGAGGTCGCGATCCTGGCCAACAATTTCCCGGTGGCGAGGGGCACCGTCGTGGTCAGCGGCAATCGCATCGCGGTCGAGGTCAAGGGGCTGGCGCAGCGGCTTGAAGATATGCGCTGAGCCGGCGGGGCAAGGTTCCGACGTGCGATGGTCGACCGGGAGCCCTTGTTCCCCGGTGGTCGATTTGTTACATCGGGCTTGAGCCGCTCCGCCGCGAGCGGCCTTCACCCCACTGCGGTCGTGGCGGAATTGGTAGACGCACTAGCTTGAGGTGCTAGCGCCGCGAGGCGTGGAGGTTCGAGTCCTCTCGACCGCACCATTCGTTGAAGAAGGATTTGATTTCGTTTCTTTTTCCGGCCGGCGCTGGGCGCGCTGGCCTTCGTGGTTGAAGGAAGGGCAGCGGCTACCGCCTGATCCCCCACAAGATTCCAAGCGCAACCGTCACCGCGGTCCAAAAATCGCTCAGGACCTTCTGGCCATATTGGAAGGTCGCGAAGTCGGCCGGTGCGGGCGGGTCGAAGTACCATTTGACCAGCGAATAGAGCGGCAGGACGAGCGTCCACGCGATAAAGATGAACAGGCGGACCGACGTGGTCCAACTCTCGGGACGCTCCTGGTACCAGGCCTTGGCTCTGACCCTTTCGGGAACGCGGCCAAAGATGACCGTCGTCGAGAGAACAAGCGCGATCACGCCAGCAATGAGTATGACGACACCTACGGGGTCCATCACTTGCATGTCAGCCTCTTTGGATTGTGGATCAGCAGCTCAGAATTAATCGGGGTTGGAAAAATTCCCAAGCGCCAGCGTGAGCCACAACATCGGCCGCCGCACGAACAGCTCGGTCGGCATTAGATGCGCATGCACCCGTTTCGAGAACATGATGATGTGGAAGCCGATGAGCCCCATGTCGTGGGTGAGCGGCATCCACGACAGGCTGATGTCGTCTTCGGTGAGTTTGGCTGCCTGACTCACGCCGCTGCAGTTGGCAATGACATTGCTGTGAGTGAGCACGACTCCTTTCGGCTCGCTGGTCGAGCCGGAAGAGAACTGGATGAACGCCACATCGTCCGGCTTCGCTTCGTAGGGTTTGCCGGCGCGCGAGATGTCATCGAGATCGTCGACGAGGAACGCTCGCGAGCGCAGCCCCTGGAACAACTCCGTTTCGCCAACCTGCTCGGCAAACGCGCCGATGCGATCGAGCGAGCGGCGTTCGGTGTATATGAATGGCGCCCCGAGCTTGCGCGCGACCCGAAGTAACTTGTGACGATGCTCGTCGCTGATACCGAGCGCAATCGGCACCGGGGTGATGCCGCCGATGATGGCCGCCCAGAAGGCGTCGATGAACTGTTCGTTGTTGCCGAGGAAGAGGATGAGTTTGTCGCCGCGGCGGGCGCCGATCCGCTGCAGGTGATACAGAATGCCGAGCGCGCGCTCATGCAACTCGGCATAGGAAACATCGCGCGAGTCGTTCTCGCCCTCCAGGTAGGTGATGGTCCCGGAGGCGTGGCGGTTGGACTCGAAGAGCTCGGTCAGGGTCGTTGCTTTCAACATCAGCGGCGTTCCAGCCTCATGTGCAAGGGGTGAAGGGTGCGCAGGTTGATCTGCGCCTCGAGCTCCAGCGGCTTATCCGGTACGTAGGTCAGGCGATAGCGGCGGGCAACCTTGTAGAGATGCATCAGCATTTCGTACAGCGCGAAAGTCTCGCCGATGCAGTGCCGCGGACCCGCCGCGAAAGGCATGTACGAAAACCGCGGGCGTTCGGCCTCGTGCTCCGGCGCGAAACGCTCCGGCCAGAAGCGCTCAGGATCTTTCCAGAACCGGCCGTCCCGGTGCAAGAGATACAGCGGCAGCAGAACGTTCGAGCCGGCCGGAATGTCATAGCCACCCAGCACGTCCGCCTCGACGGCGCGGCGGGAAAGCAACCAGCCCGGTGGATACAAACGCAGTGCTTCGTTGACGACTTGCTGGGTGTACGCCAGCGACTCCATCTGCGCGAGGTTCGGTGTCGACATGTCGGGCGCGGCGTCTATTTCGGCGTGCAGGCGCGCTTCGGCTGCGGGGTTCTGAGACAACAGGTACCACGTCCAGTTGAGGCCGCTCGCCGTGGTTTCATGACCGGCCACAATGAGTGTCATGACTTCGTCGATGAGCTCGCGGTCGCTCATGGGTGCGCCGGTTTCCTTGTCGCGCGCGCTCAACAACGGCATTATCGAATGGCTGTAGGCTTGCGCCATCGCGTTGCCATGGCCACCGCGGCGTTTGACGCTGGCCTGGTCGCCGAGCCGAATCGCGCGATACGCAATGTTCCCGTGCCGTTCGAGCCAGCCAAACAGCGTCGGCCCGAAATTAAAATTGATCGATTCGTAATTGTTGATGATGTGGACGACGCGCCCCTCCATCGTGTGGGCGTGAGCGTTGGCGTTATAGCATTCGCTCAGAATCCGTTCGTTCCAGTTGGCGAACGGGGCTGCGCCCGGCTCGGGTGCGATTAATCCGGTCCACGGGCTTTCCCGCGGGGGCTGATAAAAGTGGCCGTGTATGATGATGTGTCGTGGTTGATCCATATGAGTTAGCACTGCGCCAGGGTTGGAAGACCTGGCGCAGCTATTTCAATCTTATCGCCCGCTTTTCGGCACGGAAAGACAGGTGCGGACCTGACTAGACAGTGGCTACGGCGAAGGTTCCCTTGACGGTGGCTTCGCCCTTCTGATTCACGACCTCGAGTTCGCCCTCGACCACAACGACGCCATCATCTCCGAGGCCGGCGAGCTCTCCTGGATGTCCGCCTCCATCCAGATGACCACCCACACCCAGCACGGCGGCGGTGGCGGCCTCTTCGGCGTCATCAAGCGCGTCGCCGGCGAAGTCGCCTTCGCCACCCGTGTCCCCGGCCATATCGTCCCCGTCGAGGCCGGTCCCGG
>Ga0137412_10004008_pt1 | contig 11785 bp, 6 predicted proteins | sample CZODoug2_1_16fun_FD_122160 | JGI IMG/M metagenome (GOLD analysis project Ga0137412, IMG submission 122160) | Vadose zone soil fungal communities from Angelo Coast Range Reserve, California, USA - CZODoug2_1_16fungal (Hybrid Assembly) | ecosystem: Environmental > Terrestrial > Soil > Vadose zone...
TGGGATTGGAGTCCTTGGACACCGCAATGTCGATGTTGCTGATCGTGTGGCCGGACGCGCTGTTGTCCATGACCACGATGTAGCGCTGATTGACGCTGTCGTAGACGCAGCGCGGATGGTTCAGGGAGCTGGCCGCCGCTGCCCCGAGCGGCGAGAAGAAGTTGTAGACCGATTGCAGCGTTGGCGATCCGCCGGCGAGGTTCGTCCATTCGATCCGCGACCCTTCCATCATGACGACGTTGTTCGGCCCGACCGCGAGACCATTGTTCGGGGGATAAGTCGACGTCACTGAAATGCCGGAGAACGAGGTTGTGACCTGCGAGGAACCCGTCGCAGCGGTGGCCGGGGCAAGGCTCATGGTCGGAGCGCTCGCACTCGCGCCGAGGGCTGGCAGACCGTACATATTCTCGATGGTATGAAGGAGGCCGTAGAGGTTCTCGTACTGATAGCTCAGCCCTGCGCCCGCGCCCGAGCCGACAACGACGGTGGGAACGTGATTGGCCGCGTTGCCGTCATCCTCGTCGAAAGTGACGATGAGCAGGCTGTTGTGCGCCTTCGCCCAGTTGGCATACGCGCCCAGGTTGGTGCTTAGCCACTGATCGCCCTGAGCGATGGTGCCGTCGTGCATATTGTCCAGATTGCTGGGACTGACGAAAGATACGGTCGGCAACTGACTGAAATCGGTCGGAAACTGGCTGAAATTCTGCCCCATGCCCTGTGAATCGCCAAAGCTCAGCCAGGGACTGTGCTCCTGCCCCGTACCGGTTTCGCCATAGCCGATGAAGTTCTTCCCGGCCTGCTGCAGTTCGCCGCCAAGCGTCGCCGTCGTCGGAAAGAAGTGCGTGGCGTCGTCGGTGACACCCTGAGTGGAGCCGGAGAACGCGGCAAAATAATTCGGCTGACTGGGGTGGGTGATTGCGTAGAAGTTCGTGAACAGGGTGCCTTGTGCGGCCAGGGAATTGATGAACGGCGCAGCGGAGTTGCCGACGATCTGCGAGTAATTATGATTTTCCTCGAACACGACCACGATATGATCGGGAGGCGCGGTCGCTGCCTGGCTGATGGTCCAATTGTAGCTCGCGGCACTGGAGACGTTGCCCGCTCCGTCGGTCGCCTGGATCTGAATTGTGTGGGAGCCATTTGCCAGGTTGGACAGCGAAAGAGTGTTCCCGTTCGCCGGGCTCCAGGTGGTCGCGCCATCCAGCTTATAAGCGTACGTTGCTCCGTTCGTCTCGTTGTTCGATGTGCCGAACGCAAAGAATGCCGTGTTGCTGCTGGTGACCGGCGGAGGTTCCTGGGTGAACACGGGAACCGGCGCGATCGTGTCGATTTGCAGCGTTCCGGCTGGATTGGAGTTGGCAGCGCCTGTGAGGTCGGCATCGTTGCCGGCTGCATCCTTCATCGTCGCTCCGTTGGGACTCAACGAGGACACGATGAGATCGGATGTATTCTGTCCGGCCTGAACCGTGTAGCTGAAGGTGAGAGCGGCGGTGCCTGAGCCGCCGGTATAGGTTGCCGTGCCGCCGTCGTTGAGGGTGAGCTTCGGCGTTCCGCCGGTGGTGTTGACCGTCACGGCCGCGCTGAAATTGACCGTCAGCGTAACAACCTTGCTGGCGTTGAGGTCGCCGGTGCCATTGGTGATTCCGGTGCCGGAGGTCACGATCGATGTCACCGTCGGAGCGGTTGCGGCGATGTTCTGGATCGCGACCTGAGCTACTGACGTCTGCCACCAGCCATTGGCGACATATTCGTTCGAAAGCCAGAACGAGTTCGGATTGTTGGGATCCACCGTCGTCGAGGAATTAAGGCCCCAACGCTGCACGCTGGATCCGTCACCCGAGTCAAAGAAGCCGGTGCTCGCCTGATACAGAATGGGCGCGCTGAAGGAGCCGGGCGGATCGCCTGCGCCTTGGAAAACGTAATAGTCCGACGGATAATTGTTTGGGCCACTGGCGGTGAAATTGATGATGACATCACCTGCCCCGTCGACCGCGATCGAGCTGTTGAATGTCGCGACGTTGGCGCCGATCGCAGCACCGGAGATGTCGCCTTGCGCCACCATGGTCGGAGCATTGGGATTGCTGACGTCGACCTTAAACCAATGGACCAGGGGCACGCTGGATCCGATCGGCTTCATCTCGGCCACGCCGTAGAGGAATCCGTTGGCGTAAACTATGTTGCCGATCCGGTTATCGACCGCATCCAGCAGGAGGCTCGTTCCCTTCTGTTGGACCGTATAGGCTCCACCTTGATCGATATTGCCGAGACTGATGGTGCTGACGGACCCGAACGTGCTCGCCGCCTTGTCGTAGGTTTGTAACGCCAATAGTATTTGGCCGCCACTGGAGTAGTCGGAAGCGTAATAGGTCTTGCCGTTGTTGCTGGCAGTGACCGTAAAAACGCCCGTGTTGGACGGGGTCAGCTGGCTCGCGGTGACGGTCAGCGTACCGCCGTTAAAGATGCCGCCGCCCGGGCCGGCCGTATCGCCGATGACCCAGCTTTCGGTCCCCACGTAGCCCGAGATATTGACGTTGAACTGTGCTGCCGTGATGTAGATATTCGTGCCGTCGGCCGACAGCATCGGGCGGTCGGAGCCAGTCAACTGACCGTTGATCGTGAGCGACGTGTTCAGCGAAGCGAAGTACCAGCCGTCGTTCGGATTGGAGTCCTTGGAAACCGCAATATCGATGCCGCTGATGGTGGCGCCCGACGCTGCATATTGCATGATCACGATGTAGCGCTGATTGACGCTGTCATATACGCAGCGCTGATCATACAAGCCGCCTGTCGGCGAGAGCGACGAGAAGAAGTTATAGGTCGATTGCAGTGTTGGCGATCCGCCGGCCAGGTTCGTCCATTCGATCCGCGACCCCTCCACCATGACGATATTGTTTGGCCCGACGGCAAGACCATTATGCGGCGGACTGGTGCTTGTGACTGAAGGGCCGGAGAACAGTGTCTCGATCTGCGAGGAGTAGCTCACGTTAATGCTCCGTCCAGTCAAGCCGACGATTTTCGAGAAGAGTGCTTCTCTTCGTCGCGGCAAATGCGGTCCGCCGAGGCCTCCGGTGACGCTTCACCGATGCTCGCTAGCCGGCGAGCGTGTCACGAGGCCTCGTTGGCAACGGTACCGGCGGCACCGGTGATGTACATGCCGGACCCGCTGCCGTGTCCGTGGCCGAGGGCGCCGCAACCAAGAAATCGTCCTGACCGATGAGTCGGTCACGCGGCCGCGAGCGCGAAGGACCAGGTTATCCGGACTCGAGGTCGCGTCGGTACTGCTGCTAGAGCCCGCGCAGGTAAGTCTTGCTATTGGCCTCTCCTCAGTCGTTTGTGGTAAGAAGGGGCGCCGCTCATCATCGCGGCACCTCGCATAGAGGGCGCTCCGGCTTGCAGGCGATTAATACGAAGGACTCGGCAGCGTGTTCCCGCGCCACTGCCCGATAGGCGAGTATCCAAACGCGCCAGAGGACGTATACGGGGAACACGACGGAAAAATAGGAGCTGATATAGTATGGCCGGAGCTCCTTGATCTGCAGGCCGTAGTTCGCGGCGAAGCGGCAAAAATCGCGCGGCGTGCAATGATCATACATGGCTGGGAAACCCAAGTGATCAGCCCGATCTGGCATGAACGCCGACAGCAGTCGCATCTTCACACGCTGCGGCAGAAGCACGTTGAGTCGTGCATAGAGGGCATTGCGCGACGGCACGAACACGAGCAGAGTACCGCCGGGGTTGAGCAATCGTGCCATCGTGGCTAGGGCAGTCTCGGTATTGCGGACGTGCTCGAGGGTCGACTTGCAGACAACAAGATCGGCGGCATTCCGCTCCTGATAGGTCGTAATGTCAGTGACAATAGTGCGGTCGTAGAGACCGCGCGGAGCCTTTGCCAACTGTTCATCCTCGATGTCCACCCCGGTCACCTTGAGACCAAGGCGGCGCTTGGTCTCAAGGTCCACGCACGGCCGCGCTCCGCCTCCGATGTCGTAGACGACCAGACCTGGACGCAAGTAGCTCGGGACGATTCGCTGTTTGAAGTCCTTCGAGCCATCGATGCGAAACGACTGCGGCAAGAGCTGATCAAACGCGCGGCTCAGGGCCATTTGAGAGGCGATAAGCCGGCGTGCGATCCGCCCAATCCCCCCGCCGGACATCGCGTCCACTCTTGCCGTGTCGGCTTCGACATGATTCATGGATTGACCCTCGCTTCGCTCCTGCGCGGCAACAGCATTTGCAGCCGGTAATCATCGCCGAGCCAATGCGGGACCCGCCCCGCGACGAGCAGCAACATCGTCGCCAGGATGATACGCAAATCGTTCAGCACGCCGATTTCGCGACGGTAACGCTCATAACAGGCGAATTTGGCCGGCATGATCTCACGCCGATAGACGTCGATCGGATCGCATTTCCCATCGAGCAGCGAACTTTCGTCGCGAAACAGGATGGCTGCGTAGTCGGTGATTCCGGGCTTCATCGAGAGGATGATCGCGCGCTGATCCGGCGTGTATAATTTCATGAATTCCGGCACCTCGGGTCGCGGCCCGACGATCGACATGTCGCCGGCCAGGACATTGATGAACTGAGGGAACTCGTCGAGCTTGCTTTTCCTGAGGAACATTCCCACCCTCGTGATCCTGGTGTCGTCGCGCACAGTAAGGGCCGTGCCGGCGCGCGCCGCGCCTACCGCCATGGAGCGAAACTTGAAGATGCGGAATGTGCGGCCTCCCCATCCGACCCGTTCCTGACGGAAGAAAATCGGGCCGGGACTGTCGAGCTTGATGATGACCGCAACGACGGCCAGCATCGGCAGCAGCAGGAGGAGACCGAGCGCAGATCCCACGACGTCCAATATGCGTTTCATTGCCATCGTCCTGCGCGATGGCATGGCTGGCACGTGGTGATCGTAGTCGGATCGCATGGCGTGTCACCGCAGAGTTTCGTGCACGACGGCGGCGACACGATCGACCTGGGCGTCGGTCATGCCGGCAAACAGCGGCAACGTGACCGCGCCGGCGAAATAGCGGCTGGCGACGGCGAACTCGCCTGGCTCACAGTGATAGCGCTCCTTCCAGTAGGTCATCTCGTGCAAGGGCCGATAGTGGACCGATGTGCCGATGCTTTCTGCGGTCAGAGCCGCGATCAGGTCGTCACGGTTGGCGCGCGCACTCTCGTGGACCCGTATCGGAAACATATGCCAGGAATGAAGGCCGCCGGAAGGCGCGGAGGCCGGGCACTCGATCGGCAGGCCCGCCAGTTTCTTGAGGTAGCGTTCGGCGGCCTGTTGCCGGGACGCCTGCAACGTCTCGGCCCGCGAGAGCTGGACCACGCCGATGGCGGCAGCGACGTCGGTGAGGTTGTATTTGAAGCCTGGCGCCACGACGTCGTAGGCCCAGGAGGCGCCGACCTTGCGGAATCGGTCGAACGAATCCCGGTCGAGCCCGTGCGTGCGCATCACGCGCGCACGTGCGGCGATTTTGGGATCGCGCGTCACGATCATGCCGCCTTCGCCGGTGGTGATCGGCTTGCAGGCGTAGAAGCTGAACACGCAGGCATCCGACTCCCAAGCGCCGACCAGGCGACCGTCACAGCGTGCCGGCAAGGCATGCGCAGCATCCTCGATGACCTTGAGGCCGTGACGGTGAGCGAATGCCAGCACTTTGGTCATGTCACAGGGGAGGCCGCCGAAGTGGACCGGTATGATCGCCTTGCAGCGCGGCGTCAAACGGCGCTCGGCGTCGTCGAGATCGATGGAGCGAGTGCTTTCTTCGACGTCGACCAGCACGACTTCCGCTCCGAGATAGCGGACGACGGAGGCAGTCGCCGTGAAGGTGAGCGTCGGCACAATCACCTCGTCGCCCGGACCGATTCCGCAAGCCTCGGCTGCGAGATGCAGCCCTGCCGTCGCCGAATTCACGGCGACGGCTTCGACACCGTCGCCCATGAAGGCCGCGAACTTCTGCTCGAATTCGCGAGCCTTGGGGCCGGTGGTGAGCCATCCGGACCGCATCACGGCTGTTGCCGCCGCGATCTCTTCCTCGCCGATGAAGGGCCGGAAGCACGGTATTCCGACGGGGGCGGCAAGCGTCCTTGGCGCAAACGACTTCGACACTCGTCCCGAACGGGCACGCGCGCTTGGCGACGTCAGAGAGCGGTGTGGACGAACGTACTGCATGGACAGCTCCCTAGGCGGCTGAACGATCGACGGCGTTGGCGGACACGATCCGATCGATGTTCATCAGCTCGTTCTCCCAGCCGGTGATCTTGAAGCTGCCGAAGCTCTTGGCTCCGCGTTCCTTCAAATAGAGCACGTTGCTGTATGTCGGCAGCGAATAGTGGCCGACTTCGTTGGAGCGAACGAGTGCGACGACCTGCGCAATGCCGCGCTCGATTGTCCAAGCAGGCTCAAATCCGAGCCGGGATCGGATCTTTGCAAAACAGACGCGGTAGTTGCGTTTGTCGACGAAAGTATCGTCGCACGTGATCTCGGCGTCTGGTACCTGCCTGTTGATGAGTTCCGCGACGTCGCCCAAGGTGTAGTTCTGAGCGTCGCTCCCGACGTTGAAGGCTTCGCCAGCCACCAGGTCGGTCGGCGCCCGCAGCGTCATCGTGATGGCTTGTGCAACATCCGCGACGTGCACGAAGGGCCGCCATTGATCGGCGCCGTAGACCGTGATCATCCGGTCGCGCACGGCCTTCGCGCAAAGCAGGTTGACAACGAGATCGAACCGCGTTCGCCCGGAAATGCCGTAGATGGTGGCGAAGCGCAGGCACGTCACCGCGAAGTCCCGGCTGTTCAGAGCGCCGAGCACCGCTTCAGAGGCAACCTTGCTGCGTGCATAGAGCGACTGCGGATTGAAATGCGACTCCTCGTCTACGATTTCGTCGCAGGCGCCGTAGACCGAGCAGGAGCTTGCGAAAATGAACCGTCGGACTCCACGTGCCTTGGCTATTTCACCGATGACCTTGGTCGCCGTCACGTTCACGTCGACGGTGAGGTCGGTATCGACTGCGCAGGCCGGATCACCCACCAACCCGCCGAGATGTATCACCGATCCAACACCGCTCACCGCGCGGGTGAGGACTTCGATGTGACGGAAGTCCTCGCGGATGATAGTGAGATTCGGATGCCCGGCGACGCGAGACAGCGTTGCTTCACCATAATGCATTGCGTCGAGAACCGAGACCTGCAGACCCAGATTCAGGAGCTTTTCGACCAGGGCGGAGCCGATATAACCTGCGCCGCCGATGACAAGAACCTTGTTCTCGTCGGCCTCCTCATGTTGCCCGTTGCCGGCTCCGCGCCAATCCTCCATGCGCAGTACCGCCGAACCGACACGTGCGAGGGAGAGCGGAATGACCGAACCCACGATGGTCGTGGCCAGCACGACGAAGCTAAGGCCCGTCGGTGATTGCGTCAGCGACAAGATCGCGCCGGTAATCACCAAAAGGGTGAGATTGACCGCGGCGATTCGGCAAATCTTCGCCAACAGGCCATAGCTGCGGGTGCACGTATAGAGCCCGACAGCGATGTAGGCCGCGAGTGCCAAGATCGAGAGCAGTCCGATCAGCGGGACGATCCCTGCTGAATTCTGGGCGAGCGCGGTCAGGTCATTGCCGTCAACAATGAGCCAACCGAACAGAAACGTGATCCAAATCGAGCCGATGTCGGCGGTAATGCGGAGAACCGTGCCCAGCGTCGGTCGCAGGCTAGAAAAATTGCGAAGCAGTGCGAAATGCTCAGATAAAGTCGGCCTCATGAATGGCGTAGGTGTTAGCATGGTCATCATGTTTCTCCCGGGCGTCGGATCATTGCCGTTCGCTTAGGCGAGATCTGCAGACGCACTCGTGCACGGAGACCCGAACGATGTTTCGCGCGTGCCTTCGGTGTCCGTTACAGTGTCCGCTTAACTTGCGTTTGATGGAGGAAGCTTACCGTCGCGAGCGCTCTGCGCGCCCGACTAAAACGTGTTATGATCAGCAATCGTTACGGGGCGTACGTCATTGTTGGGGATGCCTAAAAGTAGGTAGACATCTTTTTGATCCGGCAGGGCGGGCTGATTGCTTTCGAATGAGGGTTGTCGCTGCCGCGTGATTCATGTCGGTGCCATCGGAGTGGCAACCGGGTGGGGGCATGACGCCATGCGATCGTCGGCAGATGCGGCTGTAATTCATCCCCTCCGGCAGGAAGCGATGGTTCGGCGGGGTGATACTGCCATCCTGCCTATCCAGTGGGTATACCCTTTTATGCATGTGCGGTTGCGTGGGCTTCGTGATAGTAACGCTCGGTCGCGCGCTAGCGACTTCTCTAGTTCGGCAACAAGTAGGAGGGATCCTGGCCGTGAGCCCGACTCCTGCCCTGTACTGGAGGCGAGGGCCACGTTCCTCGTCGCCCGTTCCTCCTGGCGCCTTGCAACCGGAGTGCTTACGGCCTCGCCTGGGCGAGGCACTTGCGTCGAAGGCAAGGAGAGTATTTTGCGCGGCATCACTGCTGGCGACATCGGGCTGTGGAGCGCTGGCATTTGATGAACTGGCGACAACACCGGTCGTTGTCGCGCCGCCGATGCCTCGCCCCGACTATCTTCAGGCGGTGACGGATCCGCCGTTCGGGACGAGCTTCACCCGTGTCACGGAACCAGGGCGGCTACTTGCTGCGGGAGTTTCCTGCAAGCCAGCCTATTGTCGGCACCGGTATTCCAGCACGCAGGCATGGAACGCCGATCAGAGCCTGTTGGCGATCAACAATGGCTGTAATGGCATCTGCTTTCTAGATGGCAGAACGTACGAGCCGGCTTTTCATCGCCCCGTGGACGATGACTGCAAGTGGCACCCGACCGATCCAACGCTCATGATCTGCATATCCCGCCACGAGATCTATACCTGGGCGCCGCGCAGCAACGCCAATACGATCATCTACGCGCCCACCGACTACGCAAACCTCCAGTTCGGGCCGAACAAGGGAAATCCATCTCGTGACGGCAATCGACTGGTGGTGGTTGCGACGAACGGCGCGGGCGCGCTCGTGGCCTTCGCCTATGACCTTTTAGGGAGGAAGAAGTATCCGGACATCAATCTCGGCAGTCTTCCGGGTGCCCACGCTTACTGCGGTATCTCGCCCTCTGGACGGTACATATACTGCTTTCACAGGTTGGATGATGGAACGGAGGTCACGTATATCTTCACCGTGGACGGCGTGCAGGTCCAGCACTGGACTGAGCATCACCGGCCTGGCCATGGCGACATGGCGATCGATGAGGACGGCAGCGATGTCTATGTGGGCATCAGCAAGGCCGATCCTGACAAGTGGCACGTCATCAAGCGCCGGCTTGAGGATGGAAGGGTCACTGACCTGGCGCCCGCCGGCTACAGCACTCACGTCTCGACGCGCAATATCAACCGGCCGGGCTGGGCCTTCGTGAGCTACGAAGGGAGCTATTCCAGGGTGGTCGGCAACCCCGGCGGCAATGCGCCGTTCTACCAAGAGGTTGTCGCGCTCCGGATCGACGGGAGTGGCGAGATCCGGCGCATCGCCCAGACGCGCAATGCCAAGAGCGATTACTACAGTGAGACCCACGCCTCGCCATCGCCCGATGCTTCGCAGGTGATCTGGTCCAGCAACTGGGGCGAGTCCGGTGGAGCGGTCGCGGACTACGTCTCTCGGCTGTCTTGGCCTGAGTCATCGTCGAGGGAATGAAAGTCGCGGAGGCTGACGAACCAGACAAGGAGAAATCGTCATCGCTACGGAATATTCCGGACGATCGACGGTCCCACCCGGTTTGCGAGTGCCAGTGGCATCTTTTTCCAGCAGCGGACAGCGAGCGCATATTTCGGATTGTTGGCGCTCAATTCTGGCAGCTTGATTCCGGACGCCAGCCAGTAATACCAGAATAGCGGGCGTACCTTGGGGTTCCATTGCATCTTGAACCGAAACGTCCCTCCATCGACCGAACACCGGCCCAGGTCCAGTTCACGGGCGCCCGAACTGCAGGCCCACTGAATGGCATTCCAGTACAGATATTCGTTCACACTAAAGGACGACTGTGAATAATCGGAACAGATCCAGGGCAACTCCACCCGTTCACCGCGGCGTAGCGCGATTGCTCCAGCCGCCGGCCGCCCTTCGCGGCGCACGAGCAGCAACGCCGCATCCTTCGCGAACCGGAAGACATTCTGAAAGAGTGCCGGGCTGTAAACAGGCGTTCCCAGATCCCGCATATTCCGGCCGAACACTTGATAGAAGTCGTCGAGCCCTTCGGCCATTCCCACCGAAAACGTGGTTCCGGATTTCTCGGCCTTTCGCACCTTGCCGCGCAGGCGAGAGCTCAAACCGGACCAGTGTGTGTCGGGATCGGCATTGAGCGGGATGACGAGCGCGGCTTTGTGCTGCCGCAGCTTCCATCCCGCCGCCGCACTTCTCGCCGCCGCGAATGACTGTCGCAGCTCGATGTGATGCGCTCCTCTCTTCGCCGCCAAGTCTGCGGCGGCGGTCGCCAGCGCCGTCTCGTACTGCGGCGCGTCGGCCAGAATGCCGCCATAGTCGAGAAACGGCAGCGATACGAAGAAGTGCCCAAACAGTGAGCTTTTCATCTCGACCAGCGGCAGGACCCCTCGCGTCTTGCCATCGTCCTGCGCCATCAAATACCAGCTTCGATGGCCGAAAGCGCGCCGCAAAACGTCCCGCCATTCAAGCGCGTGATACAGGGAGGCGTTTGGCGCGTTCTTGATGTAGGTCTGCCACTCTGCCTCGCGCGCCCCATCCGCCAACTCGACGATTTCGAGATGCTTCATCTGGTGTTTTCATCCGAATCTTCGGACCGTTTGGCCACGGCGGTCCCGGTCGCAGCTTGCGTCGCAACACCCCTCGCGGTTCGACGTCCTCCGCGTCGGCGCTGCGCCGACCGAGCTTACTCTCGCTCGCATATTCATGCATGACCAAGCCGGGCTACCACGAGGGTTCGGTACAAAGCGCACGGCCAAGCTTGCACTACCTACAAATAGGTGGGTTCGATCAACTTCCTCATTGATCTGGCCCAGCCGGATGATGCGGCGAAGTCGGCGCGGCGGCCCGCGTGCATTGCGCCCGGAGCGAACTCGGCAAGCACGCAGGCCGCATACCTCCACCTGGGTACTCCGTCATACACGCGCGATGGCGCACCTGCTGTGGTACTGCTTCTCACCCGCGCTCCGAGACATTGCTCTTTTTCGCGGACCCATGAAGCGAGCCGCTGATGATTCTCTCGACCGGGTCATTCCAAGATCTCAAGACTCGCGCGAGTTACGCGAGAGAGGGGCCCCGCCGGCTGTTGCTAGGGAGAGAGCGATGACGAGCATGATCACGGAGCGTCCGGGTTCTGGCAAGGCCGCGCTATCCATCGACGTCGAGGACTGGTTTCATGCCGCCAACCTGAATGTCGCACGCGAGGCATGGGAACAATGCGAACTGCGGGTTGAGCGCAACACGATGCGAATGATGGAAATTCTCGACGCGTGCAACGCCCGCGCAACCTTCTTCGTGCTTGGCTGGGTGGCCGAGAAATGTCCGCAGCTCGTGCGCGCGATCGCCGCAGCGGGCCACGAGGTCGCATCTCACGGGTATGATCACGAGCTTGTCTATTCACTCCAGCCCAGCGAATTCCGGTCCGACGTACTGCGCTCAAAGCAATACCTCGAAGACTTGACTGGCAGGCCGGTCCGTGGCTACCGCGCGCCTAGTTTCTCCATCACCGAATGGGCAATCCCGATCCTGCAGGATGTGGGTTTTGATTACGATTCTTCCGTCGTGCCGACC
>Ga0137412_10004009_pt1 | contig 11785 bp, 10 predicted proteins | sample CZODoug2_1_16fun_FD_122160 | JGI IMG/M metagenome (GOLD analysis project Ga0137412, IMG submission 122160) | Vadose zone soil fungal communities from Angelo Coast Range Reserve, California, USA - CZODoug2_1_16fungal (Hybrid Assembly) | ecosystem: Environmental > Terrestrial > Soil > Vadose zone...
AACGACGAGCGCATCGACTCGATGTGGCCGGCCTACGAGGCGGCGCTCAAGGCGGCCAGCGTGCCGCACGAGATGTACATCTATCCCGGCACCCAGCACGGCTTTCACAACAACTCGACGCCGCGCTACAACGAGGCTCAGGCCAAGATCGCGTGGGAGCGCACGATCATCTTCTTCAAGAAGAATCTCGCCTGAAGGTTTGAGACGCAGGCCTGCGGCCTTGTGACTGCCGCCGGACCATTGTCTGGGGGCCGCTCGATGTTATGCTTACAATAAGCTGAATACGCCCGGTCATAAGGGCGTACACCGGTCGCGCTCCGCGCGCCGGCAATGGTGTGTGGGATAGGGAAACGCTGCGAGGGCCTATGTCGGCACTCCTCGACGTGAGGAATTTGCACACCGAGTTTCGGACCGGTGCCGGATTGGTGCGCGCCGTCGATGGCGTGTCCTATACCGTCGATCCCGGCGAGACGGTGGCTATCGTGGGCGAGAGCGGCTCGGGCAAATCGGTCGGCGCAATGTCGATCCTGCGCCTTATTCCCGATCCGCCGGGACGGATCACCCAGGGCCAGATCCTGTTCGCCGGCCGCGACCTGCTGGGCCTCTCCGCTGACGAGATGCGGGCGGTGCGTGGCAACGAGATCGGCATGGTGTTCCAGGAGCCGATGACCTCGCTCAATCCGGTGCTGACCATCGGTCGCCAGATCACCGAGACGCTGCAGCAGCATCGCGGCGCCGACCGGGCGACGGCCGACCGGCGCGCCGTCGAGCTGCTTTCCCTGGTCGGCATCGCCGATCCCGAGCGCCGCCTGCGGCAGTACCCGCACCAGCTCTCCGGCGGCATGCGCCAGCGCATCATGATCGCCGTGGCGCTCACCTGCGAGCCGCGACTGATCATCGCCGACGAGCCGACCACGGCGCTCGACGTTACGATCCAGGCGCAGATTCTCGAGCTGATGACCGGGCTGACGCGGCGTCTCAACGTGGCGCTGATCATCATCACGCACAATCTCGGCGTCGTCGCGCGCTACGCCGGACGGGTCAACGTCATGTACGCCGGTCGGCTGGTCGAGAGCGGCTCGGCGGCTGAGGTCTATCACGACCCACGCCACCCCTACACGTTGGCGCTGCTGCGCTCGGTGCCGAGGCTCGACCGGCCGCGCCAGGCGCGCCTCGATCCGGTCGAGGGCCAGCCGCCCGACCTGACGCGCCTCGACGGCGGCTGCGCCTTCCGCCCGCGCTGCCGGTTCGCGGTCGAGGCCTGCGCGGCGTCGCAGCCCGCGCTCGAACAGGCTGGAGCGGCTGGGCATCTGTCGGCCTGCTTCCGCCGCGACGAGATCGCGGCCACCCCGGTCGCCGCATGAGCGAGGCGAGGCCGCTGCTCGAGGTGAGGGACTTGCACATGCACTTCCCGATCTCCGAAGGCGTGCTGATGCGGCGCCAGATCGGCGAGGTGAAGGCGGTCGACGGCATCCACTTCAGCGTGCGGCGCGGCGAGACGCTCGGCCTGGTGGGCGAGAGCGGCTGCGGCAAGACGACGACGGGCCGCTGCATCCTGCAGCTCGAGCAGCCGACGTCGGGCACCATCCTGTATGACGGCATCGACATCAACACCCTGTCGCGTCGCGAGCAGCTGGCGCTCAGGCGGCGTATCCAGGTGATCTTCCAGGATCCCTACAGCTCGCTCAATCCGCGCATGAAGGTGGGCGACATCATCGGCGAGCCGATCCAGGTGCACGGCCTGGCGCCCGATGCGGCGCGGCGCATAGCGCGCGTGCGTGAGCTGCTGTCGGTCTGCGGCCTCGATCCCACCTTCGCCGATCGCTACCCGCACGAAATGTCGGGTGGGCAGCGCCAACGAGTCGGCATCGCGCGGGCGCTCGCGCTGGAGCCGGAGTTCATCGTCTGCGACGAGGCGGTGTCGGCGCTCGACGTATCGATCCAGGCGCAGGTGATCAACCTCCTGGAGGATCTTCGCGAACGCTTCGGCCTAACCTACCTGTTCATCGCCCACGACCTGTCGGTGGTGCGCCATCTCTGCCAGCGGGTCGCGGTGATGTATCTCGGCCGCATCGTCGAGCTGGCCGACTGCGACGCGCTGTTCGACGACCCGTTGCATCCCTACACCCGCGCCCTGCTTGCCGCGGTGCCGGTGCCGGATCCGACGATCGAGGCCGGCCGGGCGTTCCAACCGGTGCGCGGCGAGGTGCCAAGCCCCATCAATCCGCCCGCCGGCTGCGTGTTCCACCCGCGTTGCACGATGGCGGTCGAGAGCTGCCGGCGGTCGCGGCCTGAGCTGCGCGAATTGCGGCCCGGCCATTGGGTGGCGTGCAGCGAAGTGAATTGAACCTGGGCCGATCAAGACAAAACAGGGTTAAAAAAGGGAGGCTGACATGAAGAATCGAACTGGATGGCTGGCGGCAAGTCTTTCCTTTGCCCTTTCGACGGCTCTGGCGGCCGCGCTGACCGCGGCGCCGGCGGCCGCGGAAAACATCAAACGCGGCGGCATCCTCACTTACATGATTCCGGCCGATGCGCCGCCCAGCCTCGACGGGCACAAGGAAAATACCTACGCCACGCTGCATGCCACGGCGCCATTCTACAGCACGCTGATTGCCATCAATCCCGACAATCCATCGTCGTCGACGGATTTCGTCTGCGATCTCTGCACCGAAATGCCGAAGGCGACCGACGACGGCAAGACCTACACCTTCAAGATCCGCAAGGGCGTGAAGTTCCACGACGGCACGCCGCTCACGGCCGCCGACGTGGCGACGAGCTGGCAGTACATCGTGCATCCGCCCAAGGGCGTGTCGAGCGCGCGCGAGAGCTACATGGTGATGGTCGACACGGTGGAGAATCCCGATCCTGAGACCGTGGTCTTCAAGCTGAAGTTCGCCACCTCGGCCTTCCTGCCCGCCCTCGCCGATCCGTTCGCCTACATCTACAAGAAGGAGACGCTGGAGAAGGACCCCACGTGGTACGAGAAGAACATCCTGGGGTCGGGGCCTTTCAAATTCGTCGCCTATGAGACCGGCCAGTCGATCAAGGGCGTGCGCAATCCCGACTACTACCACGAGGGCCAGCCCTATCTTGACGGCTTCACCGCCATCTTCGCTGCCAAGCAGTCGGTACGCGTCGACGCCATCCGCGCCGACCGTGCCGCGACTGAATTCCGCGGCATGCCGCCGTCGGCGCGCGATGAGCTGGTCAAGGAGCTGGGCGACAAGATCACGGTGCAGACCAGCGACTGGAACTGCGTGAACCTCCTGACGCCGAACCAGAAGAAGAAGCCGTTCGACGACGTGCGGGTGCGCCGCGCCATGGCGCTGGCGATCGACCCGTGGAAGGGCGCCCCGGCGCTCTCCAAGATCGCCACCGTCCACACGGTGGGCGGCCTGGTCTTCCCGGGCTCGCCGTTGGCGGCGACCAAGGAGGAGCTGCAGAAGATCGTGGGCTTCGGGCCCGACATCGAGAAGTCGCGGGCCGAGGCGAAGAAGCTGCTCGAGGAGGCCGGCGCTACCGGGCTCAAGTTCGAGCTGATGAACCGCAACGTCGATCAGCCCTACAAGTTCGTCGCCACCTGGGCGATCGACGAATGGAGCAAGATCGGCCTCAAAGTGACCCAGCGCGTGCTGCCCACCGGGCCGTTCTACGACGCGCTGCGCAGCGGCAGCTTCGAGGTCGCCGTCGAGTTCAACTGCCAGAACATGGTCAATCCGCTGCTCGACGTCGCCAAGGTGTTGCCGCGCTCGGTTTACCCCGAGAACTACGGCGGTTACGAGGACCCCAAGCTGATCGAGATCTACAATTCGATGCTGCGCGAGACCGACCCGGCCAAGCAGCGCGCCAAGATGCGCGAGTTCGAAACCTATGCGCTCGACACCCAGGTCGACACCATCATGACGCCGTGGTGGAGCCGCATCATCACCCACCGCTCCTACATGAAGGGCTGGAAGATCAGCCCGAGCCATTACCTCAACCTCAACCTGGCGAACATCTGGCTGGACAAGTAGGGCGGGGCCGCACCGGGGCTCGCCCATGTACCGCTACATCCTGAACCGCCTGTTGCTGTCGATCCCGACCCTGATCGGGGCGGCAGCGCTGGTGTTCATCCTGATGCGTCTGATCCCCGGCGACATCTGCGTGGTGCGGCTGGGCTCAGGCGGTTCGATCAACCCGACGGCGGTCGCCAACTGCCACGCCCAGCTCGGTCTCGACCGTTCGCTGGTGCTGCAGTTCTTCGACTTCATCGCGGGATTCGCGCGGGGCGATTTCGGCACGTCGATGTGGTCGGGCAAGCCGGTCAGCCAGGAGATCGCCACGCGCATCCCGGTGTCGCTGGAGATAGCCCTGCTGGCCACCCTGGTGGCGGTGCTGATCGCCATCCCGCTCGGCACGATCTCGGCGCTGCACCAGAACAGCTGGCTCGACCATATCGTGCGCACGGTGGCGATCGCGGGCATCGCCACGCCGTCGTTCTGGCTCGGCATCATGTCGATCCTGGTCGTGCTGGAGGTCTCGCATCTCGCCTTCGGCGCCCCCTGGATGCCGCCGATCGACTATGTCTCGCTGTGGGACGATCCGCTGCGCAACCTGTCGATCGTGATCCTGCCCGCGATCACCATCGGCTATCGCTACTCGGCGGTGACCATGCGGATGACGCGCTCGGCCATGCTGGAAGTGCTGCGCGAGGACTATATCCGCACCGCCCGCGCCAAGGGCCTGTTCGAGCACATCGTCGTAAATCGCCATGCGCTGCAGAATGCGCTGCTGCCCGTGGTCACCCTGATCGGCATCGAGTTCGCCTTCCTGATCGGCGGCCTCGTGGTCACCGAGCAGGTCTTCAACCTGAACGGCATCGGCCGGCTGTTCGTGCTGGCGGTGCAGAACCAGGATTACACGCTCACCCAGGCGCTGGTGATGCTGACGGTGGCCATCTTCGTCGTCACCAACCTGGCGGTCGACGTTCTGTATGCGTGGCTCGATCCGCGGATCCGGTTCGGGTGAAGGGAGTTCGCGATGACAGTCCTGGCCCAAGACGCTCCCGCGCTCCGCCGCTCGTGGCTCGATACTGCGTTCGCCTTCTCGCGCCGCCAGCCGCTTGGTACTTTCGGCCTGGTCGTCGTCGTCGCCGCCGCGATCGCCGGCCTGTCGGCCGAATGGATCGCACCCTACAGCCCGACCGCCAACGACTTTGCCGCCATGACCGAGCCGCCGAGCGCCGCGCATTGGCTGGGCACCGACCAGTTCGGCCGGGATCTGCTGTCGCGCATCATCTACGGCGCGCGCACCGCGCTGATCATCGGTTTCGTCTCGGCTTTCGTCGGCGGTTTCGCCGGCCTCGTGCTGGGCGTCGGCAGCGCCTATTTCGGCGGCTTGATCGACCTCGTCCTGCAGCGCGTGATGGACGTGCTGATGGCCTTCCCGCTGATCATCATGGCGCTGGCCGTGGTCGCGATCTTCGGCACCGGCGTGCAGAACGTGATCGTCGCCATCACCGTGCCGCTGGTGCCGCGTTGCGCGCGCGTGGTGCGGGCGAGCGCGCTGTCGATCCGCGAGGTGCCTTACATCGACGCCGCACGGACCTGCGGCTTCGGCCATGCCCGCATCATCCTGCGCCACATGGTGCCCAACGTGGTGGCGCCGTTCCTGATCATGCTGACCGCCTTCGTCGGCCAGGCGATCCTGGCCGAGGCATCGCTGTCCTATCTGGGGCTCGGCGTGCAGGAACCGACGCCGGCCTGGGGCCTGATGCTGCAGGGCGGCGCCGAGGAATACGCCTCGACGGCGCCGTGGATCGCCATCTTTCCCGGCCTCGCGATCGCCCTCACCGTGTTCGGCTTCAGCCTGTTCGGCGATGCGCTGCGCGACGCCATCGACCCCAAGCTGCGCGACCGGTGATCTAAGATCCGCCCAGCGCCTCGCTCAATCCGCCGAGCGCGTTGAGGGCGGGGGCGAAGCCGCTGAACGGGGCGGTCTGGATCACCGCCTCGATCACCTCGGTGCGGCTCAGCCCCATGTTGAGCGCCGACTGGCCGAACTTCTTCACCTGGCCGTCGAGCTTGAGCGCCGTGAACGCTGCCACGGCGACCAGCGCGCGTCGCCGCAGGTCGAGGCCGGGCCGGAACCAGATCTCGCCGTAGCCGTACTGGACCGCCAGCGGATAGAGCGCGCCCGTTACCGCATTGCCTGGCGCGGCGTAGCCCTGCGTCGCGCGCTCGCCGTGCAGCTGCTGCATCAGCTCGCGGCCGCGCACACTCAGCGCCTCGAGCGAGTCCTCGCGCGCGGTCTCCTCCGGCATCGCCACGCCGCGCGCGGCGAACACCGCACTGGCCGCCTCGACGGCCTCTTCCGACGCCGCGAAGCCGGCATAGATGCCGATCTGGATCAGGATCTCGACGATCGCCCGCGCCGACAGGCCGAGATCGAGCGCGGCGCCGACGTGGCGGCCAAGCTTGGGCAGGCGCTGGACCGCGCCCAGGGCCGCCAGCGCGCACACCATGCGGTCGTCGAGCGCGAGACCCGGCCGGCTCCAGATCGCGCCGTAGCTCGCCTCGATGTTGAGCGTCCGCATGATCGCCGGCGCACCGTCATCGTCGCCGAACAGGCGCCGGCGCATGGCCTCGCCCTGCTTGCGTAGCGAAGCGCGATTACTCATGGCGATCCCCTATGGCACAGACGTTGCTCGACCATCAATTTCCCCGGTGGTCAACTTCCTGAAGTGGCGCGAAATCCGACGGGTTACGTAGAAGGTAAGCTGCGAATCGCGCAAACAGCGCAGAGTCATCGCGGATCAAGGTCACGTAACGCTTGTCAAAATCAGCGCCGGCTGAGGCGAAATCATCCGGTGAGAAATCGTCCTGTAGGTTGTAAACGTCATGAACTTCAGTGAATGCTTTTGCATCCGTTAACATTATAGCGACGCCATCGAATCCGAAAAATCGATAACCCGCCATTGCATCGGCCAACTCTTGAGTCCCGAGGCACTCAACAGCATGCAGCACACCGCCATTCATCACCAGTCCGTGCAAGACGAGCAATGCGGCCAAGGCCCGATCCCCCGGTGATGAGGCGGTCGCGTGAACGTCACACGCGCGATTCCAAATTGCGTCCGCTCTGCTCAATTTCTCCATGCTTTTCCCGTGGGAACGATAGTCCAAGGTACCACGTGGCCTCTACCGCCAGATCTCAGAACACCATGTCGCCGGCGAAGTGACAGCGGCTGACATGGCCGGGGGCGATCTCGCGCAGGGCAGGCGCTTCGACCTTGCAGCGGGCCTGGGCGTGGCGGCAGCGCGGATGGAAGTAGCAGCCTGACGGCGGCGCGGCCGGACTGGGCACTTCGCCGCCTAAAATGCCGTCGGTGGTATGCACCCGTGGGTCGGCGACGGGGACGGCGCGCATCAGGGCAGCCGTGTAGGGATGTTGCGGGCTGAGGAAGATTTCGTCGGTCGGCGCGAGCTCGACGAGCTGGCCGACATACATCACGGCGATGCGGTCGGAGATGTGGCGTACCACCGAGAGATCGTGGGCGACGAAGAGGAAGGTGAGTTTCAGGCGGGACTGCAGCTCGAGCAGCAGGTTCAGCACCTGCGCCTGGACCGAGACGTCGAGGGCCGAGACCGGCTCGTCGGCGACGACGAGGCGCGGGTTGGTGGCGAGCGCGCGGGCGATGCCGATGCGCTGGCGCTGGCCGCCTGAGAAAGCGTGCGGGAAGCGATGCATGAATTCAGGCCGCAGGCCCACCAGGCGCAGCAGCTCGGCCACCCGGTCGGCGCGTTCGCGGCGGTTGCCGACGCCGTTCACCAGCAGCGGCTCGCCGACATTGTCGAGCAAGGTCATGCGCGGGTTGAGCGAGCCGAACGGGTCCTGGAAGATCATCTGGATCTCGGCGCGCAGCGGCAGCAGCTCGGCCGGCTTGAGGGCCGCGAGGTCGACCGTCCGGCCGGCGCGCGTCTTGTAGAGGATCTTGCCGCCGGTCGGATCGATGGCGCGCAGGATGCAGCGCGATGCGGTGGTCTTGCCGCAGCCGCTTTCACCGACAAGGCCCAAGGTCTCGCCCTCGTTGACGGTGAAGTCGACGCCGTCGACGGCGCGGACGTGGCCGACGGTCCGCTGCAGGAAGCCCTTGGTGATGGGAAAGAACTTCTGCAGGCCGCGCACGTCGAGGAGGGGTTGAGGAGCGTCGCTCATGCCGGCTCCACGGCGTCGTTGTAGAGGAAGCAACTCGCAAGCTGGCGGTCGTTCACCGGCTGCAGGCTGGGCACGGCGGTCGAGCAGCGCTCCATCACCTGCGGACAGCGCGGATGGAACGGGCAACCGGCCGGTCGGTTGAAGGGATGGGGCAGCGAGCCGCTGATGACGGGCAGCGCCACGCGGGTTTCGCCATAGAGGCTCGGGATCGAGCGCAGCAGGGCCTTGGTGTAGGGATGCTTGGGGACGTGGAAGATGTCGTCGACCGGCCCCTGTTCCATGACGCGGCCGAGATACATGACGACGACGTAGCTCGCCATTTGCGCGATCACGCCCAGGTCATGGGTGATGAAGATGATGGCGGTGTTGTACTTGGCCTGCAGGTCGCGCAGCAGCGCCAGCACCTGGGCCTGGGTGGTGACGTCGATGGCGGTGGTCGGTTCGTCGGCGATCAGCAGGCGCGGCTTGCAGCTAAGCGCCATGGCGATCATGGCGCGCTGGCGCAGGCCGCCCGAGAGCTGCCAGGAGTAGGCGTCGACGCGCTGCTCCGGCATCGAGATGCCGACGTCGCGGAACAGGCCGACCGTGATGTCGCGCGCCTCGCGGCGGCTCAGCTTGCGCTCGCCGCTCCAGCGGTGGCTGTGCAACAGGATGGCCTCGATGACCTGATCGCCCACCGTGTGCACCGGGCTGAAGGCGGCCATCGGTTCCTGCGGGATCAGCGCGATCTCGCCGCCGCGGATGTCGCGCATCAGCGCACCACGCGGCGCCAAGCGGGCAAGGTCGACCACCTCGCCGCCTTCTTCCTGGCCGGGCGGGCGGCGGCGGAAGCGGATCTCGCCGGAGGTGATACGTCCCGGCAATTCGACCAGCTGCAGGATCGCCTTCATCGTCACGCTCTTGCCGCAGCCGCTCTCGCCCACGATGCCCAGCACCTGTCCGGGCATGACGTCGAAGCTGGTGCCGTCGACAGCGCGTACCAGGCCCTCGTCGAGCGCGAAGGAAACCCGGAGGTCGCGCACCGAAAGCAGTGGGGTCTTTGCGTCGGCGTTCACCGCTTCCTCAATGACTATAAGGATCGGCGGCATCGCGCAGCCCGTCGCCCACCAGGTTGAAGGCGAGCACGGCCACGATGACGACGAGGGCAGGGGTCAGGAGCCAGGGGGCGAGCGCCAGGGTCTGGATGTTCTGCGCCTCCTGCAGGAGCACGCCCCAGCTGATCGCCGGCGGGCGGATGCCGAGGCCCAGGAAGGAGAGCGAGGTCTCGTTGATGATCATCACCGGGATGGCGAGCGAACTGGTCGCGATGATGTGGCTCAGGAAGGTCGGCACCATGTGGCGCAGGATGATGCGCATGCGCGAGCAGCCGGCGAGGCGGGCCGCCAGCACGAAATCCTCCTCGCGCAAAGCGAGGAAGCGGCCGCGCACTTCGCGGCCGAGCGTCGTCCAGCCGACCAGCGAGAGGATCACGGTGATGGCAAAGAAGACCTGTATGGGCGTCCAGTCGCGCGGCAGGGCGGCGCTGAGCGCCAGCCAGATCGGGATGGTCGGCACGGATTGCAGCAGCTCGATCAGGCGCTGGATCACCTGGTCGGTCTTGCCGCCGACATAGCCCGAGATGCCGCCCAGCACGACGCCCAGGATGACGCTCAGCGCCACCGCCACCAAGCCGACCGTCATCGAGGTCTGCGTGCCGTGCATGATGCGCGACCACTGATCGCGGCCCAGCCGGTCGGAGCCCAGCAGGAAGATGCGCTGCGCCGGGTCGGCGGGGGCGATCAAATGCAGGTTGGTCTCGAACAGGCCGAAGACTCGATAGGAGAAGCCCGGCGCGAAGAAGCGCACCGGCACCTTCTTCTGCGGATCGGTCACCCATTCCATGCGCAAGGTCGTCGGATTGCGCTTGCCGACGATGGCGGGCACCCAGGGCGAGAGCGTGCCGTCGTCGAAGAAGTGCACCATCTGCACCGGAATGAAGGCCTGCCGCGCGTCGGTGCGTTCGGGGTCCTGGGTCGAGAAGAAATTCGGCACCAGGACGATCAGGTAGAGGAAGATCAGCAGCCCGGCGCTGGCCATCGCCAGGTGATGGCGGCGGAAGCGCCACCACACCAGCCGCCAGTTGGAGGCGACGGCGACGCGGTCTTCGGCGTCCTTGCCCGCGACGGTGGCGACGGTGTCCGTCATCCTACTTCTCCACCCGGATGCGCGGATCGATCAGCGCCAGCAGGACGTCGGACAGCAGGGTGCCGACGATGGTGAGGAAGGAATAGATCAGCAGGATGCCGCCGGCGAGATACATGTCCTGGTTGATCAGCGCGCGCAGCAGCAGCGGGCCGATATTCGGCAGGTTCATGACGGTGGCCACGATCAGGCTGCCCGAGAACAGCGCCGGCAGGTACCAGCCGATGGTGCTGACCAGCGGATTGAAGGCCAGCCGCACGGGATAGCGCAGCACCAGCCGCCATTCCTTCATGCCCTTGGCGCGCGCGGTCGTCACATAGGGCTTGTTGAGCTCGTCCAGGAGGTTGGCGCGCATGATGCGGCTGAGGCGCGCGGTGCCGGCGATGCCCAGCACCAGTGCGGGCAGCCAGATATGGCCCAGCAGGTCCAGCACGCGCGCGACGCTCCACTTGGCGTCGACGAACTCGGGCGAATAGAGGCCGGTGACGCTGATGTCGAAATAGGCGAAGGCGACCCACATCAGGATCAGCGCCAGCATGAAGTTGGGCGTGGCGACGCCCACATAGTTGACGACCGTCAGCACATGGTCGCCCAGCGAGCGCGGATGGGTCGCCGAATAGATGCCGGCCGGCACCGAGATCGCCCAGGTCAGCACGAAGGAGAACAGCGCCAGCGCGATGGTGAGGCCGATCTGCTCGCCTATAAGGTCGGCGTTGGGCCGCTGGTACTCGAGCGACAGGCCGAAATCGCCGTGGAACAGGTTCTGCATCCACAGGAAGTATTGGACGACGAAGGGCTGATCGAGCCCGTACTGGTGGCGAAGGGCCGCGATCTGGTCGGCCGAGATCGACGAGCCCGATGAGGCCAAGGTGGCGACATAGGCGCTCAGGAAGTCGCCGGGCGGCGCCTGGATGATGGCGAAGATGACGAAGGAATAGATCAGCATCAGCAGCGGCAGGAGCGCCAGCCGCTGGACGATGTAGAGGATCATGTCTAGCCCTTCCTCCCCAGCGAAGCTGGGGAGGTGTCGCCGTCACACGGCGACGGAGGGGTCATGATGCTTCGACTCCGATTCATGACCCCTCCGTCCGCTGCGCGGACACCTCCCCGCGCGGAGCGCGGGGAGGGACGCCAACCGAAGTCATTTGGCAAAGTAGAACTGCTCGGTACGGGCATTGCCCGGGCTGCGCAGGGGCCAGTCGTTGCCGAGCGTGGTGGGCACGTTGCGGAACTTGACGTTGGCAACGACCACGCCCTGCACCATGGGCGTGAGGCCGATGGTGCCGATCTCGTAGACGTTGTTGGCCCAGTTCCGATAGAGCTCCTGCGAGAGCTTGACCTGCTCGTCCGGCCCGACGGTGCGCGCCTTGTCGACGATCTCGACGATGCGCTTCATCTCCGGCGGCGG
>Ga0137412_10004010_pt1 | contig 11782 bp, 7 predicted proteins | sample CZODoug2_1_16fun_FD_122160 | JGI IMG/M metagenome (GOLD analysis project Ga0137412, IMG submission 122160) | Vadose zone soil fungal communities from Angelo Coast Range Reserve, California, USA - CZODoug2_1_16fungal (Hybrid Assembly) | ecosystem: Environmental > Terrestrial > Soil > Vadose zone...
GGATTCCTGCGCGCGCGCAAGCGTTCTCAGGCTTCCAAGATCCTTAACGACCTGCGTATGATCGACGCTGCTGTCGACCAATACGCAATTGAAACCAATCGCACTACCGGTAACACGGTTGCGATCACGGATTGGACCAATTACGTCAAGAAGGGTAGCATCCTGTATAATACAGGTACGAACCTCTTCGGCACCTCTTACGGTCCTCAAGTGGTTGATACCATTCCTCAGGTCAACCCGTCTGACTACGCTATATTGTCGGACGTTGCCGGCCCGGGCTTCTGGTCGCCTTACGGTCCCTAGTTAGCCGATAGGAGTTCTGAAAAACTTCGGGCGTCCTCTCGTGCAAACCGGGAGGACGCTCGTTTGTTTAACGATGCAGCTTCTCTCTCGCAACCCTGCTCATGGATCAGACTTCGACCAAGGCGCCGTCTGACCCCAGTTTTCGCACGCGCCTTATCGCTTTTTGCGGCAAGCAATGGCCGCGGTATTTTTTTCTCGGAGCCATCGGCTTCATCATTCGATTACCCGCGATCCAGGGACAGCTCATCTGGGATGACATTCACCTCGCCCGAGACAATCCATTCATAAAGAGCCCGATCCTCGCGCTAGAAGCGTTCCGGCACTATCTCTTTCTCGACTCGTTCTCGGGTCACTACCGGCCGGTCCAGAATCTGTCCTACATGTTGGATTACTTTTTCTGGAATACGGACCCAGCCGGGTTCCATCTCAGCAATATTCTCCTGCACGTAGCCGCCGGCCTGCTGCTTTATCGCCTACTTACCCACCTGTTTGGCAAACAAGCCGGCCTTTGGGAGAGTGATGACCCGGGGTCGGCGCGCGTGGGAGCCCTTGCCGCTTTCGTTATTTCCGGCATCTGGATGGTGCATCCGGTTCATTCCGCTGCGATCGATTACATTTCCGGACGGGCCGACAGCCTGGCCTTTGTTTTTTCAGCGGGCGCATGGTTGCTGGTATTGCGCGCTCGAATAGCTAAAGCGCGCTGGCTAAAAGGCATCACTTATCTTCTGGCGGCACTGGGCGGCGTCCTGGCGCTCTGCTCCCGCGAGATCGCTTGTATATGGATACTCATTTTTCTGGTCCACACCCTTGCCTTTGCCAGGGACATTGGTAAAAAAGCGAAGATCACGACGATCTTGTGTTGTGCGCTGGTGCTTGGCACATATGCCGAATTACGCCGGCTTCCAGCTGCGCGAGCGGAACCGGGATTTACCGAGAACTGGTCGGCCCCGGTTCGAGGCACCCTTATGCTCCGTGCGCTGGGTGACTACGGGCGGTTGATGGTTTTTCCGGGGAACCTGCACATGGAGCGCAGCATTTTTTATCCGGGCACTTATCTAAGCCGCGCAAGCTGGCGCAAAACAGCTGCAACTGAATATCTCTCGATTCTCGGTCTGGCTGTCTTGACGGCATTTATCTATGGCTGCGCGAGACGCGGCATAGGTCAGCGAATGCGCATCATGGGCACGGTCTGGTTTTTTGCCGCCTATCTGCCGATCTCGAATATTGTGCAGCTTAACGCGACCGTGGCGGAGCATTGGCTTTACCTGCCAAGCGTCGGCTTCCTGCTTTTCCTCGGCGGTTGCGCATTGGACTTGCCACGGAGATTCGCGGCCATTCTAACTGCCGTTGCAGCGATCGCAATCCTCGCCTTAAGCGTCCGCAGCACGATTCGTAGCAGTGACTGGAGTAACGACGAGATGTTTTACAAGCGCACACTGGCAGCAGGCGGCATCAGTGCCCGAGTGGAGGTAAACCTGGCACAAATTTACGCGGATCGTGGCGAAAATGTCATAGCAGAAAAAATGCTTCGCCACATTGTGGAAACCACCCCGGACTATCCGATCGCGCGCAATAATCTCGCTAGTGTTCTGGCGCATGAAGGAAAAGCTGCCGAGAGCGAAGCCCTATTCGCGCGAAGCGCCGAGCAGGCCAAGCAAACGAAGAATCAGTATCCTCGCACCTGGATTGCCGCATTCAACCTCGCGCACATGCGTTCGCGAGCGAACGACGATGCCGGAGCCATTGCGATCCTCGAGCGGGCACGCGCGGACTATCCCGAGATATGGGAGCTGATCAGTCTTGAATCAGAACTGCTGCGCCGAACACAAGGCCCGCTTCCGGCGCTTCGTCTAATCGAAAATTACACCCGTCAAAACTGGTGGCACCACGCTGCCTGGCTGGCAGAAGGCCGGCTATATGCGGAGAACAATGACGTTGCTCAATCTACCCGTGCTCTCCGCTACGCTGCTTTACTCGACGTGCACGACGTCCAGGCGTTGAATTTGCTCGCCGCAATTTCGGTTGGCCAAAACCAGCTCGAACAAGCATGCGCTACCCAACGCCGCGCCATCGCACGCGAACCAAATCAGCCCCGGCAATATCTCATGCTCGCCGAGATCCTGGACAAAATGGGACGCACCTCGGAGGCACAGACCGCGCGCGATGACGCCACGCGATTGAAGGCGATTGTGACTTCGCCGCGGATAGCGGCCAATTAAATTGAATTTGGCGTCGGGGGCCGCTTCAGCCACTCTTCTCCGGCGATGCCGGTGCGAATTTATCGCGACAAGCAGATCAAACTCGAGCCACTGCGCGGCAAAATTTGCGGCGTGATCGGGTTTGGCTCGCAAGGCCATGCCCACGCCCTAAATCTTCGGGACAGCGGGTTCGAAGTCGTCGTTGGATTGCACCGCGGTAGTAAGTCCCGCCCGGCGGCGCGAGCGCACAAACTTGCGGTTCTGGAAACATCGGAGGCGGTTCGGCAAAGCGACATCGTTTTTCTCGCGCTGCCGGACACAAAGATGCCGAAGATTTTCGTCAAACAAATCGCGCCGTATTTACGGCGTGGACAAACGCTTCTCTTCGCTCACGGGTTCACCGTCGTCTACCGGACTGTCATCCCTCCGCGCAATGTGGATGTGGTAATGGTAGCACCGAAAGGATTAGGGCAAATGGTGCGGCGCGAGTTTAAAGCTGGCCGCGGCGTGCCGGCCTTGCTCGCAGTGGAAAATGATTTTAGCGGGCAGGCACGCGCGCTCGCATTCGCATGGGCCAAAGCAATCGGGTGCGCCCGGGCCGGCGTCATCGAAACAACTTTTCGGGAAGAAACGGAGACCGATCTTTTCGGGGAGCAGGCGGTATTGTGTGGCGGAACAACCGCGCTAATTCGAACCGCGTTCGAGACTTTGGTTCGCGCCGGTTACGCGCCGGAGCTGGCCTACTTCGAATGCCTGCACGAACTGAAATTCATCGTCGATATGATCCATGAAGCAGGAATCGCAGGGATGCGCGACTTGATTTCCGACACCGCAAAGTGGGGCGATCTCACCGTTGGACCAAAAATTGTGGATAAGCACGTCCACAAAAAGATGGCGATGGCACTGGGACAAATCCGCACCGGAAAATTTGCGCGCGAATTTATTCGGGAGATGAGAACTGGAGCGAAACGCTATCGCGCGTTACTGCAAGAGGGGCGACGTCACCCACTAGAAAAAACCGGACGTCGATTGCGTGCCTTGATGGATTGGCGAAAAAAATGAACTTTCCCGACGCGCTTTTTCAAGCGCGTTGCTCGCGGCGAAAAATTCTACTGCCGCTTACTCGCCACTGAAATTCCCGAACACTAGCATCGGGGACGCAGTGGTTGGAATTGGCCCGCTCACGCGGTCGATTGGCTGGGGAATTGCCGACCCGCCGGTAAATACGAAGTATAGCTTTTTGGCGACCTCCTGCTGGGTCACCGTTTGCATTTTGCTTGCCTGTACTTTAGGCGTTGCAACTACGTTCTTACTCGGATCTGCGATTGCCGATGCGCAAAACGCCAGCGCGATAAGCGCGACGCCGCATCGTCCCATCCAACCAACCAGGCCGGAGAGCCTGAATGGTGTTTTCATATCTGGATTATGCGGCATTTCTCGGAACAACACAATGACAATCGCAATTAATCTCCTGCCGTTATTGCCAGAGAAAATGCTCCAGACGCAATTGCCCCAGGCGCGCGCTCGCTTCCTCACTGCGCGGCCCATTGGCCGCCACCAATTTTTCGTAAATCGCCGCGGCCGCTTCCCATTTTTGCTGCTCCTCCAGTAATCGCGCCGCATTAAATCCGGCTTTGTAAAACCAAAAAAACTCCGGCGGCCGGTCGGGTGAAGGATTAAATTCAAGAATGCGATAGAAGGTCGCGAGCGCGCCGTCGCGATCCGATTCCTTCTCCAGGCAAACACCTTTTTTGAACAGAGCCTGATTGCGCCAATGCGGCTGGTTCGCCGCTTCATTGGCAAGCTGATCATAGATCCCGACTGCGCGATCGAGGTTGGCGGCATTGGCATTGGCTTGCTCAAAAAAAATGTCGGCTTTCCCGCACAAAGCTTCGCGCTTTTCCACCCCACGCGCGTCTCCTTTGAGCACTTCATCATAGAGCGCTTGAGCGTCCTGTGATTTTCCCAACCGGCGTTCGATTGCCGCCTGTTCATTGCGCGCCGCCCATCGAAATTCGCCGTTCATTGCTACAACCTGCGTCAGCAATTCCAAGGCGTGGTCCAGCGATTGGCTGGCCATGCTTGCCATCGCCGATTGCGCGGCCAGAAAGAGTGCTTGCTCGGTCAGCGCCGATTTCGGGTTCTCCTGTGCCAGGGTTTCGAATTCTGTTTGCGCGTTGGCGAAATCCTGCCGGCGAAAATGCGATTCGGCCAGTTTCAAACGTACTTCCGCCACCAGTGGCGAGTTGGGATGTGCACGAAGAAAATCGCGGGCCGATGCGATGACCCGATCGCTGTCCGCACCGCGAGCATCCGCCAGCCAGATCGCGAGATAATCGGCATGCTCGACCGCAAGCTCCGTTGGATGAGTCGCGCGTGCTGCCGCCAGATTTTTTTCTGCCTCATCGAGCTTGGGCGGGGTGGAATGATACGCCATCTCAGCCAATGCTATCTGCGCTTCAGAAACGCGCGGATGATCCGGAAAACGGCGAACAAAATCCTGCAGCAGCGCGCCGGCATTCTTTTCACCTCGCTCAGCTGATATGACCGCCTGCTCCAGCGCCACTTCTGCTGCTTCATCGACCTGACCGCGCCTGACCAGCTCTGCTTTGTCGCGTTCGGTTTTTGTCTTATCGTCCGCTCGAAGCGACGCTAACGAAGCATTAACAAGGGCTGCCGGCGCCAGGGCGGAGCGCTCGTTTCCCAGAGTCTCGAAACGATCAGCTGCGTTCTGAAATTTCAGCGCCGCGTACATTGCGCGTCCCGATTCGAAATCGATTTGCTCGCGCACTTGCGGCGTCGGGTTCGTTTTTCCCGCTTCGCTCAGGATAGCGAGCGCTTCGTTGATTCTCCCCGCCTCGATTTGCAGCCGCGCATATTGCAAGAGCGCGGGTGCCAGCACCGCCGGCACTGGCGTTGTCCTTCGAATTTGTTCGAACTGCCGGACCGCTTCTTCGCGGCGGCCGGCGCGCAGGTCGCTTTGGGCCAGATACCACCGCGCAAATCCGCGTCTCGGCTGCGTCGCATCGCGCGCCCATTTTTCCAGTTCATTGCGTGGTGGCTTGCGCTCGGCGCGGTAAACCTGATCCAGCTTGGCGAAAACCTGCGGCAGTGCCGGATCAACTGGATGCCGATCGATAAAATCCTCCAGATAATCATCGCCCGCTTCCGGCGTATTCATCTGCAAATGCGCGTCAGCCATGGCAAAAAGCGCGGCGATCGCCGTCTCCCGCGATTCGCTTTCCGGTTTCTTCACCAGCAAATCAAGCAATCCGACTGCTTTCTCTGGCCTTTGATTGAGCAGCTCAATCCGTGCATGCAGTAAGCGTTTTTGCCGCTTATCGGTCGCGATTTTGGTCTGCGTGCCATCGAGAATACGCTTCGCCATGACGCTGTCTTGTTTCGCGACAAACAATTCCGCCTCGCGCAGACGCGCCGAAATACCGAAGCGCGGATCGTTTTCGAGCGCGTTATAAGCCCGAATGGCTTCGTCGGCTCGATCGAGCGCCCGCAGCATTTCCCCAGCTCCGAATGCGGCAGCAGCCCCTTGCGGCACGCTGTTGTTATTCGCGACCTCGCGATACAACTGGAGCGCTTCGCTGGATCGATTCAACGCTGCGAACGCCTGAGCGCGGAGAAATTTCCCGCTGGTCGAATCGCGCAGCACCGGCTCGTCCAGCAGCCGAAGTGCCTCGGTCGAGCGCCGCGCCGCAATCAGGGCCTCTGCCAGTTTCTCTTTCGCCTTGACCGCATCCGCTCCGCTGAGTCGACTAACAAGGTTTTGTAACTGGTACACGGCGACTTCCGGCACCCCTTCGTCAACGGGCCGCGCCGCTTCCGCGATTTCCGTGCCGCCACCCGCGTCTGCCTTGATTTGCCCGATGGCCGGAGCCGCCAATGCAATTGCGGCGATAGAAATCGCGCGGCCGAGATTCCGCGAAAGACTCATTGCAGCAACGGACGCAAAAATTGTCCGGTATAACTTCCCGCCGTTTCCGCGATCCTCTCCGGTGGACCGGCATCGACGATTTTGCCGCCCTGTTCGCCGCCCTCCGGTCCGAGATCGATCAACCAGTCGGCGCATTTAATCACTTCGAGATTGTGCTCTATCACTACCAGCGTGTTGCCGGCGTCGCGCAGCTTCATCAGCACGCGCAATAAATTTTCGATGTCGGCAAAATGCAAACCGCTGGTCGGTTCATCGAGAATGTAAAAAGTGCGTCCGGTGGCCTTCTTCGCCAGTTCGGTTGCGAGTTTTACCCGTTGCGCTTCGCCGCCGGAAAGAGTGGTGGCGGCCTGGCCCAGCCGAAGATAACCGAGCCCTACATCCAGCATCGCATTTAATTTATCCGACACGCTCGGAACATTTCGGAAAAAACGCGCCGCCTCGTCCACGGACAGATCGAGCACGTCGGCAATGTTCTTTCCTTTATAAGTAATTTCGAGCGTCTCGCGATTGTAGCGCCGGCCATGACAGACTTCGCACTCGACATAAACGTCCGGCAAAAAATGCATTTCGATCTTGATCAATCCGCCGCCCTCGCAGTTTTCGCAGCGACCTCCCTTAACGTTGAAGCTGAAACGCCCCGCGTCATAGCCGCGCACGCGTGCAGCCGGAAGTTGTGCAAACAATTCACGAATCGGGGTGAACGCACCACTGTAAGTGATCGGATTCGATCGCGGCGTGCGCCCAATCGCACTCTGGTCAATAACGATGGCTTTGTCGATTTGATCGACCCCGCACAGAGCGCGAAATGCGCCCGGCTTTTCCTTCGCGTTGTAAAAATGCCGGAATAATGCCCGGCGCAGAATATCGTCTACCAGAGTAGATTTGCCGCTGCCGGATACGCCAGTCACACAAATGAGACAACCGAGCGGAAATGATGCGTTAACGTTCTTGAGATTATTTTCGCTCGCTCCAACAATCGTTAGCCAGCCTTCCGAGGCATGGTTGATGGAGCGTGGCGCAACGCGCTGGCGGGGGATGGCAATCCGGGCGCGACCGGACAGGTAGTCGGCGGTGATCGAATTTTTCGCCTGCAAAATTTCGTCCAAGTTTCCTTGCGCGACAATTTCCCCGCCGCGCGGGCCCGCTCCTGGTCCAAGATCAATGATGTGATCAGCCGCGCGGATCGTTTCCTCGTCGTGCTCGACCACAATGACGGAGTTCCCCAGATCGCGTAACCGGTTGAGCGTCCCAAGCAGGCGAATGTTGTCGCGTTGATGCAAACCGATGCTCGGTTCATCGAGGACATAAAGGACTCCAGCCAGGCCGGACCCGATTTGGGTGGCGAGCCGGATCCGCTGCGCTTCGCCGCCACTGAGCGTGCCGCTCTCGCGATCGAGCGTGAGATAGCCCAGCCCGACCTCGAGCAGGAATTGCAAACGCGATTCAATTTCACGCACCACTTCCGACGCGATTTGCTTTTGCTGGGTCGAAAGCGCGATCTGGGAAATAAACTCCGACGCCGCTTCGACCGTCAGCTCCGTGAACTGATGAATATTCAGTTCGCGTCGGTCATCCCGAGCAACGTCGAGGGATCCCGTTGCGTTACCTTGAAGCTTACTTCCGCGGGATCCCTCGACTTCGCTCGGGATGACGGAGCTCTTCACCGTCACCGCCAAAATCTCAGGTCGCAATCGCGCGCCGCGGCAAACTTTGCACGGCTCGCGGGTCATGAACGAGCGAATCCGGTTACGGGTGAATTCGCTTTCGGTTTCCTCGTAGAGCCGCTGCATTTGTGGCACCAAACCCTCAAACGGCTTGGCGATCTTCTCACCGTTACTGCCGAACTTAATTTCAATCGGCGTCTCGCCCGTTCCAAAATAAAGCGCGCTCTTAAATTCTTCCGGCAGCTCGGCAAATGGCGCTTCTTCGTCCACGCGAAAATGTTTTACCAGCGCGCCTTGCAATTTTTTGTAATAGGCTTGCATCCGCTTCGGTCCACGACGCCATGGCGTAATCACTCCCTCGGCGATCGATTTTTCCGGCTCGGAGACCATCAACTCCGGATCAACCACCAGTTGCGTCCCGAGTCCGTGACACGCCGGACACGCACCAAAATGACTGTTAAAGGAAAAATGCTTCGGCGTTAGCTCGCCGAGAGTGAAGCCGCTGTCGGCATTGCCATAGTCGGTGGAATAACGCCCAACTTCCCAGCCAGATTGTGGGGCAAGCGCATCGCTTGCCGACTCCGTCGCAGGCAGGCGACGCCGCTGCCCTACAATGATTGGTTGTTGGCGGAGTACAACAACGCGGTTCCCGCCCCATTTCAGGGCGGTATCGATCGAATCGGCCAGCCGCACCCGAACTCCGTCGCGAACGATGAGGCGATCAACCACCGCTTCGATAGTGTGCGATTCGGTTTTCTTTAATCGGATCGGTTCGGGCCGTCCGAGCTCGAGGATCTCGCCATCGATTCGCGCGCGGACAAAGCCTTCGCGTCGCAGTTTCTCGATTACATCGCGGAATTCACCGCGCTCATTCTCAACGATGGGCGCCAGCACCACGATCTTCGTTTCCGGCGAATAAGCCAAAATCTGATCGACGATTTGCTGCGGCGTTTGGCGGACCAGCGCTTTTCCGGTCACGGGATCATGCGGTTGGCCCACGGCGGAGAAAAGAACTCGCAGGTAATCGTAAATTTCAGTGGTCGTGGCGATGGTCGAGCGGGGGTTCGCCCCGGCGCTGCGCTGTTCGATGGCAATGGCCGGCGACAAACCCTCGATGAAATCGACGTCGGGTTTTTCCATCTTATCAAGAAATTGACGGGCATAGGCGGAGAGGCTCTCAACGTAGCGGCGTTGGCCTTCAGCATAGAGAGTATCGAAGGCGAGAGAGGACTTTCCCGATCCACTCAGGCCGGTAATGACCACCAGTTTCTCTCGCGGAATCTCGACACTGAGATTCTTGAGATTATGCTGGCGTGCTCCAATGATCTTGATAACTTGCGCAGGCATTCGGACGACGGATGTCGAACCTTTAAGTCAAGCACAAGGATTGACTTTCTCTACCGAAATCGATGCGCAATGAGTGAAAAATCTGGCAGCATTTCCCACGAAGAGCTGAAACAGCTCCAGGCCAAGTACAGCGAGATTAAGCATTCCGTGAATAACGCCCTCGCCGTGATGATGGCGCTTTCGGAAATGTCGCAGCGCCGGCCAGATTATGCCGAAAAACTGGCCTCGACGGTCCTGACCAAGGCGCCGCAGATCGTTTCCAGCCTGCAGGAATTTACAGAAGCCTTGAACGAAAAAGCTGGCCCCAAAGCGGAAGGCTTGCCAAAGCCTGTTGCTTAAGAATTGGTGGTCGTGAGCACGGCCCCGGAAAAGAAAGTCCTCGTCGTCGAAGACGAAGACGATGTTGTCGAAATACTGGTTCGCGCTTTCAAACGCGCCGCCGGATTCAATGTCATCACCGCCTCGGACGGCGCGGCCGGTCTGCGTCGGGCGCGCGAAGAATCGCCTGTCCTGGTCATTCTCGATTTGATGCTGCCTAAAATGCCGGGCTTGGAGGTCTGCAAAATTCTTAAGGGTGACTCCCTCACCCGGCACATTCCCATTCTCATGCTTACAGCCAAGGCGGAGGAAATCGATCGCATTGTCGGTCTCGAGTTGGGAGCGGACGACTATGTTTCAAAACCGTTCTCGCCTCGCGAAGTCGTGCTCCGCGCTCAGGCCATTTTGCGTCGCGGCGAGACCCCGGGCGAAACGGAATCGTTTGTCGCCGGCCCGATCCGCATCGATGGCTTGCGCCATCATGTTTCCGTCAACGGCAAAGTCGTTCATCTCACCAGTCTCGAATACAAATTGCTGCGCACTCTTGTTCAAAGGCGCGGCCGGGTGCAGGAACGGGATCGCCTGCTGAGCGACGTCTGGGGTTATGAAAGCGTGATCGATACCCGAACCGTCGATACTCACGTTCGCCGGTTGCGCGAGAAACTGGGCAAGGCCGGCGACGCTATCGAAACCATCCGCGGTTTCGGCTATCGTCTGCGCGAAAGTTAATCGCGCATGCTTTGGTGGACTCTGGGAATTGCCCTTCTTCTTGTTGTCGCCGCTGCTTTTGTTTTGCAGCGCCTTTACCTTCGACCCTGGCGGGAGCTTGAGCATCTCCTAACGAGAATTGGGCGAGGGGAACAGCCGCCTACCTTTCTCCTCGGCGGCATCACCCGGGCCCGCCGGGTCGGGCTTGCCTTGGAACGATTGCTGGCCCGCCAGCGCGAGCTCGACCGCCAGGTTTCGAAGGACGCCGCGGAAGTCCGTGCTGTCTTGGCCGCGTTCACCGACGGTTTGTTGGTGGTCGACTCCAGCCAGCACATTCTAATTTGCAATCCTGCTTTCGAGCAATTGTACGGCCAATCTCGCATCGCGACCGGAACAGCCCTGCTCGACATCGTTCGCGACAGCGACGTGATCGAGCCAATTCGAGCCGCCCTGGATCAGGCCAGAGCGCGCGTCGCGGAGGTAACGGCGCCCGATCGCAAAAAGCAACTCCAGCTCACCGCTGTTCCGATCATGCACCAAAACGGCGAAGCCAGCGGCGTTGTCGCCGTGTTTCACGACATTTCGCGACTAAAACAGGCCGACGAGATCCGGCGGGATTTCGTTGCTAACGTTTCCCACGAACTGCGGACGCCGCTTTCGATTTTTCATGGCAACCTCGAAACCCTGCTCGAGCCCGGCGATCTCGATGAAGACGAGACGCGCCACATTTACGAGGTAATGAAGCGTCATTCCGACCGACTCAACCTGCTGGTTAATGATTTGCTAAGCCTTGCCCGGCTCGAATCGAAGGAAGCGAATTTGCAGCTGGCCGAAATCAAACTGCGCGATTTTCTGGAAAGTGTCACGCGTGATTGGGCGAAACGTTTGGCTGGAAAAAATCTGCGGCTTGAATTGGAAGTTCCCGACAACTTTCCCACCGTGCACGCCGATGAACGGCGCCTCGAGGAAGTCGTGCACAATTTGCTCGATAACGCGGTGAAATATTCCCATCAGAATGGCCGTATCCTGATCCAGGCTGGCGCGCGTGATGAAGAGGTCGTGCTCTCCGTCCGCGACGAAGGGGTCGGCATCGCGGCCAATGATTTGCCGCGTATTTTCGAGCGCTTTTATCGCGCCGATCGCGCCCGCAGCCGAGAACTCGGCGGTACCGGCCTTGGTTTATCCATCGTAAAGCACATCGCGCAGCTCCACGGCGGCCGGGTGGAAGCGGAAAGCGTGGTCGGAAACGGAACAACGATTCGCGTCATTCTGCCAAATCCCCTGCCGGCATTGTA
>Ga0137412_10004011_pt1 | contig 11781 bp, 10 predicted proteins | sample CZODoug2_1_16fun_FD_122160 | JGI IMG/M metagenome (GOLD analysis project Ga0137412, IMG submission 122160) | Vadose zone soil fungal communities from Angelo Coast Range Reserve, California, USA - CZODoug2_1_16fungal (Hybrid Assembly) | ecosystem: Environmental > Terrestrial > Soil > Vadose zone...
CTGGAAGCACCGACGATTGAAAAGGAGGAAGCAACCAAACAGGAGATCGAAATGCCATGGAATGTTATTGTGCACAATGACCCTGTGAACCTGATGAGTTATGTGACAATGGTGTTTCAGCGCGTTTTTGGTTATCCACGAGAAAGAGCGGAAAAGCACATGTTGGAAGTACATAATAACGGGCGATCAATTTTGTGGAGCGGCGTCCGTGAAAGGGCCGAGCTTTACGTGCAGCAACTGCATGGTTACCTCCTGCTCGCAACCATTGAGAAAACCGCGTGATGGAAATCTGCCGACAGGATCAAGCCCTCGAGATTCGCGAGCTTGATCCTTTTTTGGCGGAGTTGCTCAGGCAGGTCCCGGAAAGCGCACAGCCAAAAGATTCTCCAGCGGCGGAAGAGCGTCTTTTCAGTGCGCCCGCGGCGCCAGAGGAAAAGGATTTGTGTTCCGAGTGGAAAGTTTACGTCGTTCCGGAACTGCGGCGTCTTTTTCAATCGGCCACGGAAACGGTGCGGCAGGATTTGCAACAGTTGCAATGCACCGATAAGCCATTCGCCAATTGTACCCTGCGGATTCCGTTGGCTCACACAGACGCATGGCTAAGCGCGTTGAACCAGGCGCGGCTAGCAATCGCCGCCACCTATCAATTTAGCGATCACGAATTGTGCGACCATTATCGCTCGCCGCTGGGCAGTCGACGCGATCTGAGTCTGTTTCAGGTCAACTTTTACGGCTTTCTTCAGGAATTTATCTTGCGCGAGATGGAAGGAAATACTTGAAGCGCGATGCGCTGTCAATGCGCTTGCCGGTTCTTCACCATTTCCATCAATCGCGCTTTGATCTGATCGGAGGCTTTTGCCGGCTTCAAACTCAAGGCAAAAGCCTCGCTCAGCGAGTAGCATTCACTGATGAAAGCCTCGGCTTTTTCACCAAATTCGCGGCGCGCGTTTTCGAATTCCGCCATTTCGTCCGGCTCGAGCGCACCGACAACGAAGAGGCGGGCGCGGTTTTGAAATTCCTCAAAGCTCATCGCGTAGCTCCTTCAGGCCGTCGTAAATCTTCTTGAGGCCTAATTCCAGGCGCGTTTTCACCGTGCCCAATGGTGTATTCGTTTTTGCGGCGATTTCGCGCTGACTCATCCCGCGAAAAAATGCCAGTTCGATGGCTTGTTGTTGCGCAGGCGGGAGCACTCCGATGACCCGCCGGATCAAAACCCGCCGGTCGCTATGGAGAATTTCTTCCTCGGTCGAATTGTGGACCCAGGCGTCGGGTTGTTGTTCAGTCTCCTGTTGTAAACGCTCCTCTGCACGGGCATAAGCTTGCTTTTTACGCAAACCATCGATTGCGCGGCGACGCGCCAGCGTTACCATCCAGCCAAGTGGTTTGCCTCTCTGGGCCGAGAAGTTTTTGGCCTGGTTCCAAATCTCCATGAATATCTCTTGCAGCAAGTCGTCTGCCTCCGCTTCGTTGTGGATCACCCGTAGGATCAGCGCTTTCAGAATGCCGTTATAGCGATCATAAAGCTGCGACAAAGCTTCTGGGTCTTCTCGCTGAATGCCCTCCATCAATTCAAGGTCGCTGGGCCCGCCCGATCGCAATGGAGATGCCGACCTCGGCGACCGATCAAGCACTTCTGCTTCCTCATCCTCTTGCGGTGGTGGGTTTTGTGATTTCACAGGCCTTGTTCGATAGCGACTTTAGTTAACAATTCTTCTGTGATAATGCGTCTCCAACACAGTCATCGGCAGCGCTCCATTCTTTCACAACTCGTCATGAAACGCGCGCAGATCAATCTTTGGTCGCCCAATTTTGCAACCGGGAGCGTTGCCTGGCCACACGACACGGCGATCAGGACCTCCATGATGCGCCACAACTCTCTGTCTGAAGAGTGAAAGATCCAGGGTGCGTCCCCGGGACGTGCGAGATGACACGTGCAACTCCCCATTGCGTCGCTTACAGCATCGCGCCTAAAGTCCCAGACAATGTCCGATTCGCTTTGGTATAAGGATGCGATCATCTACGAGCTGCACGTGAAGACATTTCACGACAGCAACGCGGATGGGATCGGCGATTTTCGCGGACTGATCGAGAAGCTCGATTATCTCCAGGAACTCGGTATCAGCGCGATCTGGCTGCTCCCTTTTTATCCGTCGCCCTTGAAGGATGACGGCTATGACATCGCCAACTATCTCGACGTCAATCCGAACTACGGCACGCTTGACGATTTCCGCGCCTTTCTCGACGCGGCACACGAGCGTGGACTGCGCGTTATTACTGAACTCGTGATCAATCACACCTCCGATCAAAATCCCTGGTTCCAAAAATCGCGTCGCGCTCCCCCGGGCTCGCCGGAACGTGAAGTGTACGTCTGGAGCGATAATCCGGAAAAATACCAGGATGCGCGCATCATTTTCAAAGATTTTGAAACGTCAAACTGGTCGTGGGATCCGATCGCGAAATCATATTACTGGCATCGCTTCTATTCGCATCAGCCCGATTTGAATTTCGACAACCCCGCCGTGCACGAAGTAGTCGAGCAGGTCTGCGATTTCTGGCTCAAGCTTGGCGTCGACGGCGTGCGGCTCGATGCCGTCCCCTACCTCTATGAGCGCGAAGGGACGAACTGCGAAAACCTTCCGGAGACGCACGTCTATTTGAAAAAATTACGCGCGCACATCGACGCGCACTTCAGTGGTCGTATGCTTCTGGCAGAGGCGAACCAATGGCCGGAAGACGCCGTCGCCTACTTCGGTAACGGCGACGAATCGCACATGAATTTTCACTTCCCGCTCATGCCTCGAATGTTCATGGCGCTGCAGATGGAAGATCGCTTTCCCATCATCGACATCCTCGAACAGACGCCCGCGATCCCGGATAACTGTCAGTGGGCCATGTTCCTGCGCAATCACGACGAGCTTACGCTCGAGATGGTGACGGATGAGGAGCGCGATTACATGTGGCGCGTTTACGCCAACGATCCAACTGCACGCATCAATCTTGGCATTCGCCGGCGGCTGGCACCGTTGCTCGTAAACAGCCGTCGCAAAATTGAGCTGCTCAATATTCTCCTTTTTTCAATGCCTGGCACGCCAGTGCTCTATTACGGCGATGAAATCGGAATGGGCGACAATTTTTATCTCGGCGATCGCAACGGCTGTCGCACCCCGATGCAATGGAGCGCCGATCGCAACGCAGGATTTTCCAAGGCGAATCCGCAGCAGCTTTATCTGCCGATTACGATTGATCCGGAATATCACTACGAAGCGATCAACGTGGAAAATCAGCAGAAGAATCTCTCATCGTTGCTGTGGTGGATGCGGCGCGTCATCGCCATGCGAAAAAATTACAAGGCCTTTTCCCGCGGCTCGCTCGAATTTTTGCTCCCGGAAAATCCCAAGGTGCTGGCATTTCTGCGCCGCACCGAAGACGAAACCATTCTGGTTGTGGTGAATCTGTCCCGCTTCGCTCAGCCGGTGGAACTCGATCTTGCGAAATTTTCCGGCTGTATTCCGATGGAAGTCTTTAGCCGCAATCGATTTCCCGCCGTCCGAAGATCGCGTTATCTTCTTACGCTCGGGCCGCACGCGCATTACTGGTTTGTATTGCAGTCTCCCTCGGCGGCAACCCGCGCACGGAAACGCATGAAAACACCTACCATCGCATCGGTGCCGGAATTTTCGGAGCTCCTTTCCGGTTCGTCACGGCGCGATCTCGAGCGCACGATTCTTCCGAGTTACCTCACTGGTTGCCGATGGTTTGGCGCGAAAGCGCGCACGATTCGGGAACTCCGAATCGTGGACGATCCCCTGATTTCGTCCCACCCGGCTGGCGCGCGCCATGTCCTCATTGAAGTGAACTACACTGAAGGCGCTTCAGAAATTTACACCCTGCCGCTGCAAATCGGGCGCGATGAAAACACGCACCGAATTTCCCGCGAGGCCCAACATGCTGTTATCGCCGAATTCGCTGACAGCAAGGCCATTTTGCACGACGCGACCTTCGATCCCGACTATCGCGGGGAAATTTATCGCATCATTCGCGAGCAACGAAAATTGCGGGCGCGACGCGGGGAGATCGTTGGCTCGGCGACCGCTCAATTCGCGGCGGCTGAGGATTTGAGCGCGAATTCGAGCGTCATGAGAGGGGAGCAAAGCAATTCCTCGATCCTCTTTGGCACACAATATTTTTTGAAAATCTTCCGGAAACTGGAGGAGGGGATTAATCCCGATGTTGAGATCACGCGATTCCTGACCGAGCGCGCGAAGTTTCCCAATGTGCCAGCGTTTGCCGGAACGCTCGAATATCGCTCTGGAAAGAATACAGTGGTGCTCGCGCTCATTCAGGCTGCGATTCCAAACGAAGGCGACGCCTGGAGGTTTACGCTCGATTCCGTCGGCAGTTATTACGAGCGCGTTTTGTCCCGTAAAGCTGACCTGAATGCAATTGGCTCAACCCAACTCATTCAAGAGTTGGTCGGCGGCATTTACCCGGAGAAAGCCCGGTTACTTGGTCAGCGCACCGGGGAATTGCATCGCGCGCTTGCCTCGGAGACGGACGATCCCGCGTTCGCGCCCGAGCCATTTAATGCCATGGCGCAGCGCAGCGTGGTGCAATCGATGCGGGCATCCTCGCGGCGCGCTTTCGAATTGCTCCGAAAGAAATTAGATGATCTGCCGGAAGCGTTTCGCGCTGAAGCTGAGGAAGTCCTCGCGGCCGAGAAGCAAATTCTCGCGCAGGAGCGCCGTCTCCTCGAGCAACGGTCGGCCGCGCATAAGATTCGCATTCATGGCGATTTTCATCTTGGTCAGGCCCTTCATACCGGTCGCGATTTTATTTTCCTTGATTTCGAAGGCGAACCCGCGCGCCCGCTCGGTGAACGGAAATTGAAACGCTCGGCCCTGCGGGATGTTGCCGGGATGATGCGCTCGTTTCAATACGCCGCCTACAGCGCGCTTTGGCAGCGAGCGATGCGACAGGAAGACGTTCCGTTTCTAGAGAAATGGGCTGACGTCTGGTATCGCGAGATGAGTAGCACATTTCTCCAAAGCTATCTCGCTGCTACGACCGACGCCCTTTTTATTCCGCGCAACGAAGCCGACCTGCGTATTGCGCTCGAAGCCTACCTGCTGGACAAAGCGGTCTACGAAATCGGTTATGAACTAAACCATCGACCTGACTGGGTTGTCATTCCTATTCGCGGAATCAAACACATTCTGAAATCCACGTAATCGCAGAATTTCTGCGGATCGGGTAGCGCACGCGTCTCGCGTGTCTGGCGATCGCGTCCACGCAATCGCGAACTTTCGAAGATTGTTTCGGCGAGACGCCGAAACCAGCACGCGAGACGCGTGCGCTACCCGAAACAGGAAATCTTGCTATGATGCCCCGGGTATGACCTCACAAGTCCTGTCCGAAAAAGTCGGTGTCGTTTTTGGCGTGGCAAACAAGCGCAGCATCGCCTGGGCGATTGCGAAGGCGTGGGCGGCAGCGGGTGCCCGATTAATTTTTAATTATCAAGGCGAGCGCCTAAAGGAAAACGTCGGGGACCTGGTCGGCGAATTCGGCGAAAACGTGCCGCTCTTTCCCTGTGACGTTTCGAGCGACGAAGAGATCGCAAGATTTTTCCAAGAAGTGCGCGGGCAGACCGATCGCGTCGATTTGCTTCTGCACTCCGTCGCATTCGCTCCTAAGGAAGCGCTCGAAGGCGATTTCGTGAGCACTACCCGCGAAGCGTTTCGAGTCGCCCACGACATCAGCGCTTATTCGCTTGTCGCGCTGGCGCGCGAAGCTGCACCTTTAATGACGAATGGCGGAAGCATTGTCGCGATGACCTACTACGGCGCTGAGAAAGTCGTGCCGCATTACAACGTCATGGGCGTAGCCAAAGCCTCCCTCGAAGCCAGTACTCGTTATCTTGCCTACGACCTCGGGCCGAAGAAAATCCGAGTGAATTGTATTTCTGCCGGCCCAGTCAACACCCTGGCAGCGCGTGGCATCAGCGGTTTCATGTCGATGCTGAAACATTACCAGGAACGGGCGCCCTTGAAGCGAAGCTGTGAGCCGGCGGAATTGGGCACGACTGGGGTTTTTCTCGCGAGCGACGGCGCAGCTGGCATTACTGGACAAGTCATCTATGTCGATGGCGGCTACCAGATTATGGGAATGTAGGGTTTTTTTATCGTCTCGTAATTGAGGTTTTTTCTTTCGAGTATGAGCAGGAGCCAAAGGGACGAGGTGATATGATTGCACGTATTTGGCATGGCTGGACCAAACCGGAAAACGCAAAGGCTTATGAAGACATGCTGCGCGATGAAATTTTCCCCGGTATCGCACGACGAAACATCAAGGGGTATCGGGGCGCGGAATATTCATTCACGAAGATGGAAACGAAACCGAATTTGTGACCTTGTTGCGATTTGATTCGATGGAGGCGGTGAAAGAGTTCGCCGGTTGGGATGAAAGCAAGCCGGTGATTTATCCGAAGGCAGAAGCGCTCCTTACCCGAATGGACGAACGCTCGCACCACTACCGGATTGCCATTTCTCGCTGAGAGATTGTAGGGCAGGCCCTCCCGCCTGCCATCTAATCGGCAAGCGGGAGCGCTTGCCCTACAGCGCTGCTGCGGCAAAGCTCACCATGAGATGGGAATTGCATCCGAACTGCGACGTTTGCTAGGCAACGATGCCGTAGCTGACGATCCACAAACATTGGCTGACCATAGCGGCGACAAATGGTTCGCTCACGAAACACCAGAAGTCGTCGTCTTCGCCCGCTCGAGCGATGAGGTTAAAAAACTGCTGCGATTTGCTAACGAGAATAAAATTCCCGTAACCGCCCGGGGGGCCGGGTACGGCTATGTCGGCAGTTGCGTCCCGGTTCGGAGGGGGATCGCCCTCTCTCTCGTGCGGATGAATCAAATCAAGGAAGTAAGTTTTGCCGATGCAATTGCAATCGTTGAGCCCGGAGTGATTACGGGTGAGCTGAAACGGGCGGCTCGCGAGGAGAAGCTGTTTTATCCACCCGATCCGGCAAGCTTCGAACATTGCACAATTGGCGGAAATGTTGCCACCAATGCCGGCGGCCCACGTTGTCTCAAATATGGCGTTACCCGCAATTACATTACTGGTCTTGAGGTTGTTCTAGCGAACAGTGACGTGCTTCGCACGGGCGGGCGTGTTCACAAAAATAAGACCGGCTTCGATCTAATCGGGTTGTTTGTCGGGTCGGAAGGAATGTTGGGCATTGTCACCGAGATCACGGTCAAGCTTCTGCCGCTGCCTCCGGCACGCGCGACCCTATCAGCGTCCTTCAATAGCATGTCCGAGGCAGCGGCAATGGTTCAGCAAATTTTCGCCGCTGGATTTTTGCCCTCTTCCCTCGAGATCGCAGACAAATTTACCCTCGAAGCGGCGCGACAAGATTCGGGAGCCGCACACGTTCCATCCGGTAACGCGCACTTGCTCGTTGATCTCGACGGACAGGATCAAGCGGTAGATGCGGAAATGCAGAAGATGCGCGATCTGATTCAGAGCCGAAAACCGACCGCGCTTGAGATCGCCACAAATGAAACAGACTGCGAGAAGCTTTGGGCGCTCCGTCGCCAATTCAGCAATTCACTGCGCGCGACCGGGCTGACGAAATTGAACGAAGACATCGTTGTTCCGCGCAGCCGTCTGGTAGATCTAATTGCATTTGCCGAGGCACTCTCCGAGCGCTCAGGATTTCCGATCGCCTGTTTCGGTCACGCCGGAGACGGCAATATTCATGTCAACCTCATGGCGGATCGCTACAATCGCGAAGCTGCCGTACGCGAGAAAGTGCGAGGAGTGCTCGATGAACTGTTCGCCCAGGTGCTGGCATGGGGCGGAGTCATTACCGGCGAACATGGAATCGGGCTGGCCAAGAAACGTTGGTGGCCGGAAGCCAGCAGCGAAGTTGCGCGCGGCCTTCATCAGACGCTTAAGCGCGCTCTCGATCCAAACAATATTCTAAACCCAGGAAAGTTTCTGGAGTAGTTGTTGTCATCTCGAGCGAAGCCGAGAGATCTCTGAATATTAAAGAGGAAAGTTAGATTCCTCGACTTCGCTCGGAATGACAAAAAGCGGGAATTTCGGCTGCGACTTGCTTGTGCTGCGGCCCCCACTTACAACTCAAGCTCCGCGAAAATCGCATTGTGATCACTCGACCGCCGGGAGGTTTCGATCACCCGCGCTGAATTTATTTTGGCGTTCCGCACAAAGATGTGATCGAAACAAGCTGCCGGGAAAAGTTTGTCGGCGGGCAAACTGATGCGCTGAGCGAAAGGAATATTTTCCCAGCACCAGAGAAAGCCGTTGTCGCGTAAGGTCCGCGTTGTTGTTTCGTCGGCGAAACGTGGATCATCCGGCGCGGTGTTGAAATCACCGCCGACAACGCAGCTTACGCTTCCGAGTTTTCCATAAGCCTCGTTCATCTCGTGGATGTGTGCGACCAGTTGTTGCATCGATTCCTCCCGAATGGCGATGTCCTCGGCGATTTCGCCGCGATTACTCTTCAAATGGATCGCGTAAACGAGCAGGACATGGCGCGGCGCGACTTCGTAGGCGGCAAAGGCAAATCCACGCGGTGGCACGAGTGGTCCATTTGGGTTCCACGTTTCGAACCAGCCGCTCAGCGGCGAGATACGACTGGCAATTGCGACCTGCTGCCCGACATCCTGACCTTCTCGCGGCGGAAAATCCGAAACAACGTCAACCTTGAAGCCGGTTAGGGGTGAGACGGCAATGGTTGCATTGTCAAAATTGCGGACCTCTTCCATTCCGATCACGTCTGCATTGATCCGACGAATGTCTCGATGGACCGACGCGATTTGCACCCGTTCCGACGCTACCGAGGCATTGGGGTGTCGGCCGGGAAACCATTGAATATTCCAAAACGCCACTCGCACGGTTTGCGGGGGAGCAGCAGATGGAGTGGGGGTTTGCGCACCAGAATTTCTGCTGATCGCAAGAAGAGCGACGAGAACGATCCATCGCGATTTCGTCATGAGCCCGACGATAGCGCAGATTGATGATGCCGCGCGAATTTACTCCTACCGCAGATTGACTTCGGCAGTCCCATCGCAAAGCTCCATCGTGCTGGGCTTGAATGAGAAGATCGAGCGTTCGCTCCTGAAGATTTTTCTCAGCGTTCTTGGATTGATTCTGCTTCTTGGGTCCGTCGGCTATTTCGGCTCGAGTGCATTTCGCGCGTGGCAAGTGCGACGCTTGCTAGCCGAGGCAAATACTCTCATTAACGAGGGCGATTATAAACACGCCAGTCTCGATGCCCAACACGTGTTGGAGCTAAGTCCGGAAAACGCCGACGCAACGCGTGTGATCGCGCGTTCGGCCGAGAGTGCAGGTTTGCGCAGAGCGATCGAGTTTTGGCGACGAGTAACTGAATTGAGCAAGAACGCTGAGGGTGATCTCAGTGCCTGGGCACATTGTGCCGTTCGGTTCGGCGATGCCGACAGCGCGAGCAAAGCACTTGATGCCATGCCGGCGCCAGCTAAAGAAACGGCAGATTATCACGCGCTGCGGGGTGATGTTGCCCTCATCAGGCACGATCTGGTTGGGTACGAGAAGGAGTTGCTGGAAGCCAAACGACGCGATCCGCAAGACAAAAAATATAATTTGGCACTGGCAACACTCCACGTTGCGGCTAACGACTTTACGACCCACGAAGTCGGCGTGCGCGAATTGCTCGATTTGTGTGACGATAAATCTCTTCGTCGGGATGCCATGCACCGTTTGGCCGACGATGCGTTACGTCGTAATCAAATAACCCGCGCGCTCGAGTACGCCCGCGATCTTGACAGTTTGCCCAATCGCGATTTCTCCGATCGTCTCCTTTTGCTTTCGATTTTGGAGGCTGCTAACGAGACCGAAACGCAACCGTTGCTCGAGCAATTACAAAAAGATGCGAGGGACGATGCCGTGAAGATCGGTGCGTTAATCGGGTGGATGAATTCACAAAAAATGTCCGTCGAAGCGGTGGCGTGGACAAAAACGCTGTCACCGACGTTGCTGGTAAAACGAACGACTCCGCTCAATCTGGCGGAGGCCTTCATGGCGACCAGCGACTGGGAGGGATTGCGCAAATTTTGCGCGGGAACGAAGTGGGATGCTTTCGATTACATGCAAAATGCACTGGCCGCGCGGGCGCTGCGCAAGTTGGACAAGGTGCAGGAATCAAGTCAGGAATGGAAGGAAGCGGTCGCTAAGGTTGGTACCCGTCCAGAACAAATTTTTGGATTAGCCGACCTGGCTCGCAAATGGGGCTGGCAAAGTGAAGCGGTCGATTTGTGGTGGCTGGCGGCGAAAGATCCAATCAATGCCGAGAAAACTTTGCGGATGCTTTACGACTTCTATGCCAGCCGACGCGATACGCAGGAGCTTTATCGTGTGCTAGTCCATCTCGAGAAAGTGCGGCCCACCGATCTGTCCGTGCGTAACAATCTTGCGCAAATCTCGCTGCTTCTAAACTTGAACCCGGACCAGGCGTATCGCGCGGCGCGGGAGGTCTATGAACAGGAGCCGAAGAATCCGGACTACGCGGCCACTTATGCTTTTTCACTTTATCTCCAAGGCGACGTGAAAAAAGCGTTGCAAGCGCTTGCTGGTTTTTCCGAAGCGGAGTTGGAACGACCGCAAATTGCCGCGTACTACGGCGTCCTCCTGGCGAACATTGGTGATTTCTCGCGCGCGGCGAAATTTCTTGATTTGGGCGAAAAAGCGAATCTGTTGCCGGAGGAGAAAAAGCTCGTCGAGAAGGCGCAGTTGACGGTTGCACAGCGTTAGCCTGGTTGTCCGAGGCGGCACGCATTTCGCGCGGTTAGATCGATTCTTATGAGAGAGAAAGCTTTTTTCGCCACCAACCCCAGGAAACTGATGAAGCCCGGAACTTTTACTCACACGCTCGCGGTGATCATTTCCTCGATCACTTCTTTCTTCACTCACTCCGCGCCGGCGAAAATTTTGCCGGATCAGGAAAAGATGAGCAAGAAATCCGATCGCAATTCGGAGGATTCGTTTTCAATGCTGCAAATGGGTACGGTATTTGTTTCGGCGCGAGAGGAACCGCCCCGGCACGCGGAAGGGTCTCCGTGGAAGAAGGAAATTGTGACGACCGTTTTCTGGATCGGTGAGCAACCGAGCGGGAACAATCCTGTCCCAAATCGTTCGAGTTCGTGGGACAAAAACTGGACCCGGAATTACGGTGGATTCGACAATCCGGATCGCGCCCAGCGTGTTGGTTACATTCCGGCGAATTTCCTACCGAAACAGAATCCTTTTTATTGCGCTCTGCCATATAACGACAAAGCCTCGACCGGTCATCGGTCGGAAGCGTCCCAGGTCGTCCCATGGTTCAAGGAGGCTTATCAGGGTCCGGCCGTCAGCACGTGCAAAGGCCGCTGGGTCGCGATCCGCAAAGGTGATCACGTGGCCTACGCGCAATGGGAAGATGCCGGTCCTTTTCGCACCGATCATTGGCAATACGTTTTTGGCAACGAGCGGCCCAAACCAAACCTAAACAAGGGCGCCGGTCTCGATGTATCACCGGCGGTGCGCGATTTTCTCGGGCTCGGTGATACCGACGTGACCGACTGGCGTTTCGTCGACTTCGAGGAGGTCCCTCACGGACCGTGGGCGCAATATGGGGACAACAACACCTTTGTCATCATTCAACGGCAGGGCGGTTCCCGGACGGTTCGAAGCCACTCGGCCGCTGATTCAATTCGGTAGAATTTTTGCCGGATAA
>Ga0137412_10004012_pt1 | contig 11780 bp, 9 predicted proteins | sample CZODoug2_1_16fun_FD_122160 | JGI IMG/M metagenome (GOLD analysis project Ga0137412, IMG submission 122160) | Vadose zone soil fungal communities from Angelo Coast Range Reserve, California, USA - CZODoug2_1_16fungal (Hybrid Assembly) | ecosystem: Environmental > Terrestrial > Soil > Vadose zone...
TGTTCCCTCGCTCACGATGCAAAACTGCCACCGCGCGTTGGCCGGCACGCGCGGCGCCGCCGCGGCATGCGCGCTATTGCAAGTCGCCGAATTGCGGTTGGATTACGCAGGCGTGGGAAACATCGCCGGCACGGTCGTCACGAAGGAGCGTTCACGCGGCATGGTCTCGCACAACGGAACGCTGGGACTGCAGCTTCTGCGTACGACGCAGTTCGAGTACGCATGGCCGTTGGGTAGCTGCGTGGTGATGCACTCGGACGGATTGTCGGCGCGATGGAGCATGTCGGCTTATCCCGGCCTCCATCTGCGCCATTCGGCCGTCATCGCAGGCGTACTTTACCGGGACTTCGCACGGCGGCGTGACGATGCGACCCTGGTGGTAGCGTGTCAGCGGACATGAGCGACGAAATCGAAACCCTCCGATCGCAAGTTCAGGCTCAGGCGGCGGAACTCTCGTTCCTACGCACGGAACTTGCGGATACCAACAGGGGTGTGATCGCTCTCTATGCGGAGTTGGATGAAAACGCCCTGCAACTGCGCGAGGCGGCCGACCTGAAAAGCCGATTTCTGTCGTATATGAGCCACGAGTTTCGAACGCCCTTGGCGTCCATTACCAGCATGGCCGGCATTTTGCTGAATGGCATGGATGGCCCTCTGACGACCGAGCAGCAGCGCCAAATCAAATTCGTCCAGGGCAGCGTACGCGAGTTGACCGAGATGGTGGATGACTTGCTCGACTTGGCCAAGGTCGAGGCAGGGCGCATCTCGATTTCTCCCGAGTGGTTCGAAATGGTCGACCTTTTCTCTGCCCTGCGCGGCATGTTCAAGCCCATCGTCGCGAGCGGCGCCGTATCGTTGATATTCGAGGAGCCCCAATCGGTGCCGCGTGTCTATACCGACGACAAGAAGCTGTCGCAGATTTTACGCAATTTTATTTCGAACGCCTTGAAATTCACCGCCGAAGGCGAAGTGCGAGTCACCGCCAAAATGGTTGACGGACACATGCTGGAGTTTGCCGTCAGCGACACGGGGATTGGCATTGCGCGAGAGCACTTACCCGCCCTTTTCTCCGATTTCGTTCAACTGGTCACGCGCATCCAAAAGCGCCTGCGGGGTACGGGATTGGGGTTGTCTCAGGCCAAGAAATTCGCTGAACTGCTAGGAGGAAGCGTGGCGGTGACGAGCGAACTCGGCAAGGGCTCGCGATTTTCGGTGCTGATCCCGAGCCGCTATTCGGCAGATGTGAAATGAGATGATCGACACGACCGACATCATCAAGAAGAGCGGTCCGGTTCGCATCCTCGCGGTCGACGACGATCGGGCCGCGCTGTACGCGACGGGTCGCGTGCTGCGCTCGGCCGGCTACGAGGTCCTCGAGGCGAGCACCGGCGGGGCGGCGTTGGCGGCTGCCGCCGGCGCGGATCTCATCGTATTGGACGTCAACTTGCCCGACATCGATGGGTTCGAAGTGTGCCGGCGGCTGCGGGCGCGGCCCGAGACAGCGCAAATACCGGTGCTGCACTTGTCCGCCACGTTTACCAATTCCGCCGATTTCAACCTCGGCTTCGAGGCGGGCGCAGACAGCTATTTGACTCGGCCCGTGGAGGCGCCCGTGCTGCTGGCTACCGTCCGCACGCTGCTGTTCGCCCGGCACGCGGACTTCATACGCCGCGGTCTCGATGCGAAGCTGCGGACAATGTTCAACCTTGCGCCCGTCGCCATCGCCATTCTGGACGAGAAGTTCCGGTATGAGAGCGTGAATCCGGCGTACTGCACGCTTACCGGGTATCCGGCGGAAGAGCTAATCGGGCAGCCGGGCGACAGATTCTTGGCGCCCCAATCTCGACTCGTCGATTCGGACACCATCGCGCATCTCGAGGCCGATAAATGCTGGAGCCAGCAGCTTCGGTTCGTCAAGAAAGACGGCACGTTCGCGGAACTGGAATGGCAGATCGCCAAGGAAAATGTATCGGGCGTGAGCATTTTGGTCGCGACCGACGTCACGCAGAAGTCTCGCGCGGAGGAAGCGCGGGAAAGTTTGCTCGCCAGCGAGCGCGCGGCTCGTACCGAGGCGGAACGCAGCAATCGCCTCAAAGAAGAGTTCTTGGCGACGCTATCCCACGAGCTGCGTAATCCCCTAAATGCCATCCTGGGGTGGTCGACCGTGTTGAGCCGTAAGCCCAACCTGCCGGAGCCCGTGATACAAGGTCTGCAGGCCATCGAGAGGAATGCGCGATTTCAAGCGCAAATGATTTCCGATCTGCTGGACTATGCGGGAATCACCTTCGGAAAAATGCGCTTGATCGCCGAACCGATCGATCCTTATCCTGTCATTCGCGCTGCATTGGACGCTGTGAGCGGTCCGGCGCAATCGGCAGGCGTGGAGATTCGCGCATCGTTCGCCGACGAATCTCTGACCATCGAAGGGGACGCAGTTCGTCTGCAGCAAATCGTATGGAATCTGCTCAGTAATGCGGTCAAGTTTTCAAAAAAAAGCGGCGTAGTTCGTCTCGAGGCCGGCCGCGACGGCGATTACTTGACTTTGGTCGTGACCGACGAAGGTAGAGGAATTGAGCCCGAGTTCCTGCCGCGAATCTTCGAGCGCTTCAGCCAACAGGACGCCACCACCACGCGAAGCCACGGCGGATTGGGGCTTGGCCTGGCCATCGTGAAGCAGCTGGCTGAGTTGCACGCCGGTTCGATTCATGCGCACAGTGCGGGGAGAAATGCCGGCGCCACGTTCACCGTGAAGATTCCGCTGAGTCAGAACGAAGCATCGCCCCCCTTATCCGATACCGAGCGCCGGCGCGCGCTCGATTTCTCGGACGTGGTGGCGTTGGTCGTCGAAGATGACGCTGATGCGCGGGAGTTGACCAAGCGTATTTTGGCGGACGTGGGCGCGACCGTGTTGGAGGCGTCAAACGCGGATGAGGCGTTCGCCTGCATCGCGTCTTCGACGGCAAATATCCTCATCAGCGACATCGGCATGGCCCATCAAGACGGTTATCAGCTCGTGCGGCGGCTACGGTCTGCCGGTTACGGGGCCGATGCGCTGCCCGCCATTGCTTTGACGGCGTTTGCCCGGATGGAAGACCGAGCCGAGGCGTTGGCGGCGGGTTTTCAAGATCACATGGTCAAGCCGCTGGATCCGCAATCGCTGCTATCGCGGGTGGCTTCACTGCGCCGGTTGGAGGCGATGCGCTAGAAGGGGCCAGGTATTGATGCTATTGACGCGCGTCTCAGCCGAACGATTTTGGCGCCGAGATCGGGCCACGCCGGCGCGAGTCGCGGCCGTAGTAATCGGGATAATCGGGGCTCAATCCCTTGAAGCGGCGATGCATCCATAGATACTGTTCCGGGATTCTGAGAATCTGCGCCTCGAGGAGTTCATTGAAACGCTCGACATCGTGGATGACGTCGTTGCCCGGGAAATCCTCGAACGCCGGACCGATGACCACCCGGTATCCGGCGAGGCCCGGCAGCCGCTCGGGAAAGTACGTCAGCACCGCGGCGCCCGAAATGCGCGCCAGGCGTGAGGTGGCGGTGGTCGTAGCGGCCGGGATGCCGAAGAAATTCACCATCGCCGCGCCCTTATTGCGGTAACTCTGATCGGGGGCGTACCAGACCGCTTCATTGTGTCTGAGCGCCCGTATCATGGTGCGGATGTCATCGTGCCGGATCGGCTTGCCGTGACGGCAAAAGCTCGAATGCATGATGTGCGAGAGCAAGGCGTTCTTGGTGGGCCGGTACACGACATTCATCGGCACCACGGTGCCCAGAATGCGTGTGGCGATCTCGATGGTGGTGAAATGCCCGCCGATCAGGATGGCCCCACGGCCCTTGGCGAACGCGGCCTGCAAATGCTCCAGGCCCTGCACCTCGGCCAGCTCGCCCACCCGCGCATCGCTGCTCCACCAGGTCGTGGCGGTCTCGCACAGCGCCATGCCCAAACTTTGGCAGTGCCGATCGATTAATGCCGCCCGCTCACGCGGCGACAGGTGCGGCAGGCACAGCTCGATATTGCGCTCGGCGATGCGCACGTACGCCAGCGGCAAGCGGCGGATGAGAGCTCCCAAGGCGGTAGCGACCTGCCGTTGCGTCGCAAACGGCAACACCGCAATGCTGCGCAACACGCAGAGTCCAATCCAGGTGAGCCAGTACCTCGGCCGCAGAAACTCTAGCCGCATCGAGGAGCCTGTCTGTGCCGCGGTCGCGGCCACGCAGAATACTCAGACAGGCTCCCAGGCTCATGACCACTCGACGGTGCCGCAGGTCCCGCATAGGATTTCAGGTGTGTGCTCATTGCTGCAACATTTGCGATCTCTACGACACCGCTTTCTGGTACAGAGTTTCAGAGCGCGCACGTTGGTCGCGTTGCGTTTCACGAAACACCAGCTCCCGAGTGGTGGCCTTAGCCTTCGAACTGACGCAGAATAGCTGCGTTGCAGCGCCGTTACCAGGTGCAGTTCGAGCTGCGGATGAACTGACGCGAGAGCGTCTGTTCGCGCGGGTTTACCATAATTTGCGGCCAGAGGGCCTGTTCGTCACGGTCCATCGTGGGCTCGAGGAAGCCCTGCCCGGGGCTTCATTGTGCGATGCAGCAGGCTTGCGGCGAGCGTTTCGATTCGCGCGGGTCGGCGGTAAAAAAAGCGTTGGCTAACAACAATATTCGTGTTAGTCAGCAATTTGCTGTACTATTCGTGCCGGCTCGTGAATTTCTACTTGGTCCGTTTCTGGTCACCGCGCCGCTCCGGCGTCACCTTGGCCACAACCCACAAAGCAGGTTTCTTCGATCCAGGTGGCTGGCATTACTGCTTAAACTCAAATCTTGGGCAAACGTGACCGGCCGATAGCTTCTTTTGCAGTAGGTATTCTTCACATGACGAAAATGTATGTTGGCAATCTCCCGTTCTCAATGGACGAGTCGGCGGTGCGCGCGCTGTTCGAAAAGCATGGCGCGGTACAGTCGGTTGCGCTGATCAATGATCGCGACACCGGTCGGCCCCGCGGCTTCGGCTTCGTTGAAATGGCAAGCGCGGATGCCGCGCGCGCCATGCAGGCCTTGAACGGCCACGATGTCGACGGGCGAGCGCTGAAGGTGAATGAGGCCCAGGAGCGCACCGGCGGTGGCGGCGGTGGCGGCGGTGGTGGTGGTGGATCGCGCGGTCCGAAGCGCTGGTAACAGCTTTTTTGGATTGAGTGATGATTGGGGCCGCAGCGATGCGGCCCCAATCGTTTTGCGACACATGAGATTGTTCGATCAGGGTTTACGCCCCAGTCGGCTTTGCCTATAATCGCGCCCCTCGGCGGGGGACCTCAAATTGGCTTGACGCGGTTGCGAACGGTTCCTCGGGAGCGTTCGGTCGCTTTGAGTTGGCTTTGTGGAAATGCCCCGAACGGGTCTTTTCGTTGCAGATATGGGGGGCCGATGGTCCCCTTTTTTGTTTGCGTGGCTTATGCGTTGCTTGCTAAGGGTTTGGAAGAATGCGTGACGCCTTGATGCGCTTGCTGGAGCCGCCGATCGAGGCGCTGGATTATGAGTTGGTCGATATCGAGTTTGCGCGGGAAGGGCGGGGCGGAGTTTTACGGGTTTTCATCGATAAACGCGCAGGCGATGTGCAGGGCGGTGGTCCGCTCAGTGTCGATACTTCCGGTGCCGATGCGCCGGGTGTCGATGCGCGGGGCGGTCAACCGGTAGGCATCACGGTCGAGGATTGCGCCCTCGTGAGTCACGCGGTCAGCCAAGTGCTCGAGATCGAGGATCCGATCAAGGGTCATTACACGCTGGAGGTTTCTTCGCCGGGCTTCGATCGGATCTTGCGCAAGCGCGCACATTTCGAACGGTTCATCGGCGAACGGATTCTTGCCGAGCTGAAGCTGCCGATGGACGGCCGGCGGCGGTTCATCGGAGTATTGAAAACGATTGCGGACGACTCGATTGTAGTAGAGGTCGATGGGCAGGCTCACAGCTTGCCGCTCGAGCGGATTCAGAAAGCGAGATTACGGCCGGAGTGACCAGGAGTCTTAAGGGCAATGAACAAAGAAATCTTGATGGCGGTTGATGCGGTTTCCAACGAGAAGGGCGTCGACAAGGAAATCATATTCGACGCGCTCGAAGCCGCACTCGCGTCCGCCACTCGCAAGAAATACGGCGAAGAGTTGGACGTGCGAGTGTCGATCAACCGCAAGACGGGCGGCTACGACACGTTCCGCCGCTGGAAGGTATTCGCCGATGATTCCACCGAACTGGAGGTCCCCGAGCGCGAGCTTCGCCTGGATGATGCCAGAGAGATCGACAAGGACGTGGAGCCGGGCGGGTATGTCGAGGAGCCGCTGGAGTCGGTGCCGTTCGGCCGCATACTCGCGCAGACCGCCAAGCAGGTGATCGTGCAGAAAGTGCGCGAGGCCGAGCGCGCTCAAGTCGTCGACGCCTACAAAGACCGCGCCGGGACGCTGGTCAGCGGCATCGTCAAGCGCGTCGATCGCAATGGCGTGTATGTCGATCTCGGAGCGAACGCCGAAGGCTTCATTGCACGCGAGGAAATGATTCCGCGCGAACCGGTCCGCTCTCAGGACCGCATCAAGGCTTTCTTGAAGGAAGTCCGCAACGAGCCCCGCGGCCCGCAACTGTTCCTGTCGCGCACCGCGCCGGAGTTCCTGATCGAACTGTTCAAGCTGGAAGTGCCGGAAGTGGGCCAGGGGCTCATCAACATCCTGGCCGCAGCGCGTGATGCGGGCGTGCGCGCCAAGATCGCCGTACGCAGCAACGATCCGCGCGTCGACCCGGTGGGCGCGTGCGTGGGTATGCGCGGTTCGCGAGTGCAGGCGGTTTCGAACGAGATTGCCGGCGAGCGGGTGGACATCATTCCGTTCGACGAAAACAACGCTCAATTCGTGATCAATGCCATGGCGCCCGCCGAGGTCACCTCCATCGTGGTCGACGAGGATTCGCATTCGATGGATATCGCCGTGTCGGAGGACAAGCTGTCCCAGGCCATCGGCCGCGGCGGTCAGAACATCCGCCTTGCCAGCGAATTGACCGGATGGGAATTGAACGTCATGAGCGAATCGCAGGCCGAAGCGAAGAGCGAAACGGAATCCACGGCGCTGCGCGAGACCTTCATGAAGCAACTCGACGTCGATGCCGACGTCGCCAGTATTTTGGTGCAGGAAGGATTCTCGACGATCGAGGAGATCGCCTATGTGCCGGCCAGCGAGCTGAACGGCATCGAAGAGTTCGATGAAGAGATCGTCAAGGAGCTGCGCACCCGCGCGCGCGACGTGCTATTGACCCAGGCGATCGCCAGCGAAGAGTCGATGGACGGCGCCGAGCCGGCCGCCGACCTCATCGAGGTCGCGGGCGAAGCCTTGGGCAAGACTCTGGCGCGCAAGGGCGTGAAAACCCGCGAGGATCTGGCCGATCTCGCCGTCGATGAGCTCGTGGAAATGGGCAGCGTCGATGAGAAGAAGGCCGCCGAATTGATTATGGATGCCCGCAAACACTGGTTCGCGGAAGAAGCTAAGGTTTAGGAGCAGCAGTATGGCAGATGTAACGGTCGCGCAATTCGCCGAGGTACTGAAGGTGCCGGTCGATCGGCTGCTGCAGCAGCTCGATCAGGCCGGCATCCGGGTCGATGGTGCGGAAGACATGATCAGCGAGGACGCGAAGCATGAGCTGCTGACGCACCTGCGCCGCAGTCACGGCCGCGACGACGTGCAGGCCGATGCGGCGCCCCGCAAGATCACGCTGCGGCGCAAGTCCCAGTCCGAGCTGAAGCTTGCGAGCCCGCAGGGCCGTGCACGCACCGTCAACGTCGAGGTGCGGAGCAAGCGGACCTACGTGAAGCGCGAGGTGCTCGAGGATCAAGCCCGCCTGCAGCAGGAAGAAATCGACAAGCAGCGCGAGACCGAGGAGCAGGCCAAGGCCGCCCTCGAACGCGCCGAGAAGGAGCGGCTGGAGAAGGAGCGGCAGGACCGCGAGCGGCTCGAGGAAGAGAGCCGCCGGCGTACCGACGAGGAGGTGCGCAAGCGCACGGCTGAAGAAGAAGCGCGCCGAGTGGCGGAAATCCAGGCCCGCGAGGTGGCGGAGCGCGACCGCAAGGCCGCGGCCGCGAAGCCCGGCAAGGCGGTGCGCGAGGTCGTCGACGACAAGGCGACGCGCTACGGCCGGCAGGAACTGCATATCGTCGGCGACGTCAGTTCGCGGCACAAGAAGAAGAAATCGCGCGATGGCAGAAGGCGCTCGGTCGGCGGTGACAGCGATACCAAGCATGGATTCGAAATGCCGACGGCGCGCGTCGTGCGCGAAATCGCCATTCCCGAGGCCATCACGGTGGGCGAACTCGCGCAGAAGATGGCGGTGAAGGCCACCGAAGTCATCAAGGTCATGATGAACATGGGCGTGATGGCCACGATCAACCAGATGGTCGAGCAGGACACGGCGGTGCTGGTGGTCGAGGAAATGGGCCATACCGCGGTGCTGCGCAAGGAAAACATCATCGAGGATGACCTGCAGGGCGAGACCGATTCGTCGCTCGAGGTGCTGCCGCGGCCGCCGGTCGTCACGGTGATGGGTCACGTCGATCACGGCAAGACGTCGTTGCTCGACTATATTCGCCGCACCAAGGTTGCGGCCGGCGAAGCCGGCGGCATCACCCAGCATATCGGCGCTTATCATGTCGAGACCGCGAAGGGGATGGTGACCTTTCTCGATACGCCCGGCCACGCCGCGTTCAGTTCGATGCGTGCGCGCGGCGCCCAGGTCACCGACATCGTGATCCTGGTCGTGGGCGCGGACGACGGCGTCATGCCGCAGACCGTCGAGGCCATTCAGCACGCGCAGGCGGCGAAGGTGCCCATCGTGGTGGCGCTCAACAAGATGGACAAGCCGGAGGCGGACGCCGAGAAGGTGAGGCAGGAACTGACCAAGTACGGCGTGATCCCCGAGGAGTGGGGGGGCGAGAATATCTTCGTGCCGGTTTCGGCGAAAACCGGCTTGGGTGTCGACCAGCTCCTGGACAGCATTCTGCTGCAGGCCGAAGTGCTCGAGTTGAAGGCTCCGACCACGGGCCTCGCCGCAGGCTACGTCATCGAATCCAGTCTCGAGAAGGGACGCGGCGCGGTCGCGACCGTGCTGGTGCTGCGCGGCACGTTGAAGCTCGGCGATCCGTTGCTGATCGGCCAGGAATTCGGCCGCGTGCGTGCGCTGTTCGACGAGGCCGGAAAGCCGATCGACGCGGCGGGTCCCTCGATTCCGGTGGTGGTATTGGGATTGTCGGGCGCGCCCAACGCCGGCGATGAATTGTTGGTGGTCGAAAGCGAGCGCAAGGCGCGCGAAGTGGCCATGCACCGTCAGTCCAAATCCCGCGACGTCAAGCTGGCTCAGAAAAGCGCCAACATGCAGGACGTTTTCTCGACCATGGGCGAGAACAAGGCGGACCTGGTCCAGCTCCTGGTCAAGGCCGACGTGCAGGGCAGCGTCGAGGCGTTGCGAGATGCGCTGAACGCGCTGTCGACCGGCGAAGTCGCCGTCAATATCGTGGCGTCCGGTGTCGGCGGACTCACCGAGTCCGACATCACCCTGGCCGCGGCGTCGAAGGCGCGCATCATTGCGTTCAACGTACGCGGCGATGCCGCCGCGCGGACCGCGATCAAGGAGCACGGCGTCGATGTGCGGTACTACAGCATCATCTACGAGGCGATCGACGATATCCGGGCGGTGCTCACCGGCATGCTCTCGCCGGAGGTCAAGGAATCGATTGTCGGACTCGCCGCGGTTCGCAGCGTGTTCCGCTCGAGCAAGTTCGGCACGGTCGCCGGTTGCATGGTCATCGACGGCTATGTCCGCCGGAACTTTCCGATTCGCGTGTTGCGCAACAACGTCGTCATTTTCGAGGGCGCCTTGGAATCGCTCAAGCGCTTCAAGGATGACGTCAACGAAGTGCGTGCCGGGACGGAGTGCGGCATCGGCGTGAAGAACTACAGCGACGTCCAGGAAAACGATCAGATCGAGTGCTATTCGCGTGTCGAAGTCGCCCGCACCCTTTAAAGGCGCTGCGCGCCGAATCTACGGGGGTGCGACGCATGCGTCGCACCCCGTCCGATAGGCGCTCGCTGCGCGAGCGTGGGACCGGAATCGACACTAGGGCGCAGCGGAAGTAAATATGGCAAAGGACAATCCGCGGGCTCGGCGTCTGGGCGAACAGATCCAGCGTGAGCTGACCGACTTGCTGCGTCGCGACGTCAAGGACGAGCGCATCGGCAATGTCACGATCACCGCGGTGTCCGTGACCGGCGACTTGCGAACGGCGCGAGTGTACTACTTGATTTTCGGCAAGGAAGGCCCCGATCCGAAGGTGCAGCGCGGCCTCGAGAGCGCGGCCGGGTTCTTGCGCAATGCGCTGTCGCGCTCGCTGATGATCCGCTACACGCCGACTTTGAGTTTCGAACTCGATACTTCCATCGAGCACGGCGTGCGGTTGACTCAGTTGATCGACTCCGTTACTAAGCCCGTCAAAGACGTTGAGTCGGTATCGCGTGCGGGTACGGGCGCTGCGCCCGCGGATGCGGCGGAGCACGATGAAGGCCATGTTGTCGATGAGGGCGACTACGTGAGTACGGGTAAATCGGCGCCGGGCGACACCCGCTGATGCCGGCCGATATCCACGGAATTCTTTTGCTCGACAAGCCTTTGGGCGTGAGCTCAGCCGGTGCGGTGGCCCGCGTCAAACGCCTTTTCGGCGCCCGCAAGGCCGGGCATACCGGCTCGCTGGACCCGCTGGCGTCGGGGATGCTGCCAATATGTTTTGGCGAAGCCACCAAGTTCGGCGCCCAGCTGCTCGACGCGGACAAGACGTATCGCGTGACCGCGCGTTTGGGCCAGCGGACCGCGAGCGCCGACCGTGAATCCGAGGTGATCGAAACGCGCGAGTTGCCGCCTTTGTCGGTGCAGCAACTCGAGCGGGCGCTCAGCGATTTTCCGCGCAACTACGCCCAGGTACCGCCGATGCGTTCGGCGATCAAGCAGGATGGCAAGCCCCTGTACGAGTATGCGCGGGCCGGCATTACGCGGGAACGAGCCGCGCGCGCCATCGTCATTCGCGACATGCGGCTGCTCGATTGGCAAGCCCCCGACCTGTCGTTCGACGTGCGCTGCACGAAAGGCGCCTACATTCGCGTGTTGGCCGAGGACTTGGCGGCGCAGCTCAACACGATCGCGCATTTGGTCGAGTTGCGCCGTCTCGGCGTCGCGCCATTTTCGGACGCGCCGCAGTGGACTTTTGAAGTCTTGGAAGCCATGACGCCGGCGCAGCGCCTCGAAGTACTGCTGCCCGTGGACGCCGCGCTGGCCGGCTGGCGGCGCTTGGATCTTCCCGCCGGCGGCGTGAGCGCATTTCGGCAGGGTCAGACGGTGTCGATACCCGCGGATATCCCCGGGAATGTGCGTATTTATGCGGCGGGGCTCGGGTTCCTGGGTTTGGGCGCCATTCTGCCGGCCGGCCGGCTGGTGCCGCTGCGCCTGATATCAGGGGAGTGAATCCCTGCTTGAGAGCGGATGCGGTGACGCGTACAATGCGCGCCTTCTTAAAAGGCCTAAGTTATTGATTCACAGTTATTGATTGAGGTTTGATTTCAATGCCACTTACTCGCGAAGAAAAGACGGACGTCGTCGGTAAATTCCAGCGCAGCGCGCAGGACACCGGCTCCCCCGAAGTTCAAATTGCCTTGTTGTCCGAGCGCATCAACGGCTTGAGCCAGCATTTCACCACGCACAAAGCCGA
>Ga0137412_10004013_pt1 | contig 11778 bp, 8 predicted proteins | sample CZODoug2_1_16fun_FD_122160 | JGI IMG/M metagenome (GOLD analysis project Ga0137412, IMG submission 122160) | Vadose zone soil fungal communities from Angelo Coast Range Reserve, California, USA - CZODoug2_1_16fungal (Hybrid Assembly) | ecosystem: Environmental > Terrestrial > Soil > Vadose zone...
CCGCCGACATAGGGGGCGATCTCGGCGATGCCCGGGCGCAGCTGCAAGGCCATTGCCCTAGGAGCCTGTCTGAGAAATGGCTGCGCGCTCAGCAGCCGCAACAAGGGCTTGGGCGAGGAGGGCGTCGCGACGTGATGCTGTCGCATCACGAGCGGCGGCCGACGATGTCCCCAAGCCCTTGTTCCGGCTGCCCGAAGGGTTGAGCTGCGCGACCCGAGGGACGGCGTCGCGAAGGCTCGCCGATGCTCCAGCATCGCCTTCGCCTCCGCTCCTTGCCCTCGGGGCGCGCAGCTCAACTGAGCACCCAGCCATTTCTCAGACAGGCTCCTAAGATCAGCAGACCTCTCAGTGCAGCCGTTCCGCCGCCTTGGTCGCCGTCTGCATTCCCTGCTCCGGCGTTGCCTGGCCGAGCAGAATCTGCTGCAGGTTCTTCTGCAGGATGTTCGACAGCTCGGTATAGGAGGGCGTCGTCGGGCGCGGGAACATGAGCCCGATGGAGACCTTCGCCGCCGCGATCAGGCTTTCCTGACCCTTGGCCACCGCCGGATCGTCATAGGAGCTCTTCCAGATGGGCAGGCTGAGCTTGGCGAATTTGTTCTGCACGGGTTGAGAGGTGATGAAGGAGATGTATTTCCACGCCTCATCCGCATGCGTGCTGTTGGCCGTGATGCCGAGGCCCATGGAGCCGTTGATGGCCGAGGCCTCGCTCTTGCCCGCCACGCCCGGTGCGGGAACGATGCCGACCTGGCCCGCGATCTTGCTTTCCTTGGGATCGTTGGCGAGGTTGTACATATAGGTCCAGTTGAGGGCGAAGGCCGCATCGCCGTTGGAGAAGATCTTGCGCACATCCTCCTCCAGATATTCGCGCGAGTTCGGATTGGTGAGCCCGTCCTTCAGGCTCTGCTCCATGTAATTGACCGCCTCCAGCGAGCCGCCCTGATCGAAGATCGGCTTGCCGTCCTGGAAGAACTGGCCCTTGTAGGCGTCGACCAGCGTGCCGTAGTCGCAGATGATGGCCTCGGCCTGGGCCACCGCGGCCTGGCGTGATTCGGCCGCAATGTGCACGATGTGCCCCAGGTCATCGATCGTGTACAGGTAAACGTCCTGCAGTCGGGCCACTTCGGGCTCGACGTCGCGCGGTACGGCAAGGTCGATCACGACGATCGGCCGGTGCCGGCGCGCGCGTACGGCCCGCTCGACCATTCCGAGCCCGATGATCGGCAGCGAACTGGCGGTACACGATACGACCACGTCGAAACGCACCAGCGAGTCGGGCAAGTCGCTCAGGCGAATCGCCTGGCCATGCAGTCGCGTCGCCAGCGCATGGGCTCGATCCAGCGTGCGGTTGGCCACCGTGATCGACTTCGGGCGACGCGCCGCGAAATGGGTCGCGGCAAGTTCGATCATCTCTCCGGCGCCGACGAACAGCAGGTGGCTGTCTTCCAATTGACCGAATATGCGCTCGCACATGCGCACCGCGGCGGCCGCCATCGATACCGAGTGCGCCCCGATGTCGGTGCTCGATCGAACCTCCTTGGCGACCGCGAACGTGCGCTGGAACAGGTGATTGAGCAGCAGGCCCAGGCCGCCGGCCTGGCGCGCCAGGCGTTCGGCCTGCTTCATCTGCCCGAGGATCTGCGGTTCGCCCAGCACCATCGAGTCGAGCCCGCTTGCGACGCGAAAGGCGTGCCTCACCGCCTCGGTGTGCGGCAGCACGTACGAGGCGCGCCGCAGGTCTTGTGTATCGACGCCCTTTTCGGTCGCAATGAATTCGGCCAGCGCGAAGCCCGCGTCCTGCGGCTGGTCCACTGCGCAGTACAACTCGGTGCGATTGCAGGTCGACACGATGGCCGCTTCGCTCAGTGCGCCGCCGTCGCGCGAACTGAGCCGCTCGCGCAGGCGCGCAATGGCGCCGGCGACCTCGTCCGGAACGAACGTCACCCGCTCCCTGAGCGGCAGCGGTGCGCTCTGGTGGTTCAGTCCCAGTGCGACCAGTCGCATCTCGGCCAGTGCGATCGCCAGTACTCCTCGCGGCAGGGTGCCGACACGGCAACAGGCACCGCATGCACGCGTGATTGTGCCGGGTGTCTGAAGAGCGGGCGGCCGAAGCCGGCCAAGTGGTTGATTCGGAAGTATAGAGAAGCGCAGCCGCAGCGAGCGCTGTAGGGGATTGGCTTGTAAATCGAAATGAGAAGCGTTATCATTTGGCCTGGACGGTGAAATCATGGCGATGAAAGTAGTGCTGCTGATGTTGTCTTTATCGGGTCCGGTGCTGGCGGCCGAGCCCGAATTCGCCATCCAGCTGCATGAGCACCGATTCACGCCGTCCGAGGTGAAAGTTCCGGCGGGTGTCAAGGTCAAGCTGGTGATCGACAACCAGGACGCCACACCGGAGGAGTTCGACAGCTTCGCGCTGAACCGCGAAAAGATCGTATTCGCCAACTCGAAGGCCATCGTCTTCATCGGCCCCCTGAAACCAGGCCGTTACGAGTTCATAGGAGAATTCAACCGCCAGACCGCCAACGGGGCGGTGCTCGCCGAGTAGCGCCCACGGGCCCGAGGCAAGCTGCCCGCAGACCTGCCTCGGTGCCGAATCCAAACTGTGATGGAACGACGCAAGCCATGTTCGGAGCCGCACTGATTGTCTTTCGGGAGTCGCTGGAAGCGGCGCTCGTGATCGGGATCGTGGCGGCGGCCACGCGCCCGATTGCGCGCCGCGCCCGGTGGATCGCGTTGGGGGCCGCGGCCGGCGTCGCCGGTGCGGTCGGGGTGGCTGCGGTTGCGCAGTCGATCTCAATGATGGCGGGCGGTGCAGGGCAGGAGCTGTTCACGGCCACCGTGCTGGCGCTCGCCGTGGCGATGCTGGCCTGGCACAACATCTGGATGGCCAGCCATGGACGTGAAATGGCGGCGCGGGCGCGTGATGTAGGACGGGCCGTGGTGCGCGGCGACGCCGCTCTGACGGCGATTGTCACGGCGATCGCGTTGACCGTGCTGCGAGAGGGATCGGAAACCGTGCTGTTCCTGATTGGCATCGCCTCCTCGCCCGGTACCACGCGTGCGGCGCTCGGCATCGGCAGCTTGCTGGGTCTTGCGGCCGGCGGTGCTGCCGGGTGGCTGCTTTATGCTGGCTTGCTGCGAGTGCCGGTGAGCCGGCTGTTCGTGGTGACCGGCTGGCTGATCCTGCTGCTCGCCGCAGGAATGGCCGGGCAGTTTGCCCGGGTCTTGATCCAGGCCGACGTGTTGCCGGCCTTGGCCTCACCGTTGTGGGATACATCCTCGCTGATGCCGGATGATTCTGCGCTGGGCACCTTGCTGCATGCGTTGCTCGGCTACCAGGCGCAACCGAGCGCCACGCAAGTCCTTTTCTATTTTGCCGCACTGGTATCAATTTTCATTGCGATGCGCCGCGCGCAATCGCATGCCGCGGCCTGACGGGTCAATCGTGCGACTGGGTCCGAGCATCGGCGCCACGGTCGCGCTTGTGCTGGCGCAGGGTGCCCGCGCCGCCGAACCATCGGACTACGTGCTGGCGCCGAACGTCGTCTATGGCGAACGTGAAATCGATCTGAAGGCCGGCTCGTTCTCCGGACCTGGTCCGCGCGACAGCGCAGGCAGCGTTGCGCTGGGGCTGTCCCCGACGACTTACTGGCTCACGGAGCTGTACGCCGCCTACGCCCGACCCAGAGGAGCCGGCACCCGATTCGATGCGATCGAATGGGAGAATCGCTTTCAACTGACCGACCCCGGGCAATACGCGATCGATTGGGGTAGCGTGGTCGAGGTGGAAAAACCGCACGAGGCGGGCTCCGGCTGGAACCTGACGCTCGGACCGTTGATGCAAGGCGAGCTGGCCGATCGGTTTGAATGGAACTTCAACCCGCTGTTATCCCGCAACCTGGCCGGGCCTGCCGGGGCGAGGACCAATTTGGCATACCAGGCGCAGCTGAAGTACCGCCATCGGAAGTCCTTCGAGTTCGGGGTCCAGGGCTTTGGGGATCTGGGGCCGTGGTACCACTGGTCGTCACTGGAGCAGCAGACGCACCGGTTCGGTCCGGCCATCTTCGGCAAAGTGGCGCTGGACGGCCGTCGGGTGCTGGCGTACAACGCCGGCTGGCTGTTCGGGCTCGTGCCGGGCGCGCCTTCCGATACGCTGCGCGCGCAAGTCGAGCTTGAATTCTGACGGTCCGCGCGCAGGGCACGGTGCCATCGAGCCGGTGCAGGCGTCACAGTCCCGGGCGCTCGAACTGAGCCTGGGCGCCGCCTGCAAGCTCGCTGCGTCGATGTCGCTGGTTGGAGCCTACGTGGCCCTGGTCAAGCCACTGACGGCCGTGCTCCCGATCTTCGGGCTGGCTTTTCTGCGCTTTGCAATCGCGGTGCCGGTGCTGTTGCCCTGGACATGGCGCGAGCCGAGCGAGGCGCCGCTGACTCGGTTCGAATCACGCCAGCTGTTTCTGCAGTCCTTTTTCGGAAATTTCGGGTTTTCGATCTGCATGCTGTGGGGAGTCGCGCTGACGTCGGCCACCGCCGCCGGACTGGTGATGAGCGCACTGCCGGTGGTGGTCGCCTCGCTGTCCTGCCTGCTGCTGGGCGAGCGCATGTCTGGTCGACTGCTGCTTGCGGTGCTGTGCGCCGGCGCCGGCATCGGTCTGCTGGCGCTGGCACAGCCCGCGTCCGTGGGCGAGTCCTCGCGCTGGCTCGGCAACTGCCTGGTGCTGGGCGCGGTCTGCTGTGAAGCCCTGTACGTGGTGATCGGCAAGCGTCTGAGCGCGACCCGCACGCCGATGCGGATCTCCGCCTGGATCAACCTGTGGGGCCTGCTGCTGAGCGCCCCGATCGGGCTGTGGCAGATCGCACGAGTCGATTTTTCCACGATCACCGCTTTGAACTGGGCTTATCTGGTCTTTTATTCGTGGGCGTCCAGCGCGGTGGCGGTCGGACTCTGGATGTCCGGGCTGCGTCAGACCTCGGCCTCGGTGGCCGGGGTGTTCACAGTTGCGCTGCCGCTGTCGACGGCTGCGGTGGCGGTGGGAGTGCTGGGCGAAACGCTCTCCGGATGGCACATGTCGGCGTTGGCCTGCGCGCTGGCTGCCATCCTGTTGGCGACGCGGCAGACTAGCCGCGATCGGCCCAGGGCATGAACGCGCGCGCGGCTCCGCCGATCGAGAACACCTCGGTCGGATCCGAGTCTTCGCGGATCACCGCCTCCAGGCGCGAGCGCAGGCGCGCGCTGCGGCGGGCACGGCTGGCCAGCCAGTTGCAAAAGGTAGGAACCCCCAGCCATCGCTGGGCCGTCTCGTACGCGCGAAAACGGGCGCGGTATGCGGTCTCCAGACCGGCGGCATACGTGTGTTCCAGGCCATCGACGCGCCCGCCGTCGCGCAGGCGCTCGACCACGAGTTGCGCCGCCATCATCCCGGTTTCCAGCGCTTTGCCGATGCCCTCCCCGCTGAACGAATAGGTGGTGCCGACCGCCTCGCCGATCGCCAGCAGCCCGGGCCGGGCGAACCGTGTCCCTTTCAACGCGGTGCGCAGCGGCGCCCCCTTGAGCGGACCGAGCACGGTGGCGCCCGACAGCAGCTGGCGCGCCAGCGGAAAGCCGTCGACGAAGCGATCGAACACCCTGCGCACCGAATGGTCACTACAGGTTAAATCCCGGGCCTGAAACACTCCGGCGCCGACGTTGAAAACCGCGTCCGGGCACGGAAAGATCCACCCGTAGCCGGGCCGGATGCGTTGGTCGTAGGAAATCACCGGCGCGCGCACCTGCTCGGCCAGCTGTGTGTTGCGCACGTACTGGCGAACTGCGAATCCACTGGCCGAGCGGCGAACGCACAGGCCGGCCAGCTCTAGAGGAGAGGGCGCGGCGCCGGTGGCGAGCAGCGTGATGCGTGCGCTCACCGGCTGGCTTCCCGCAGCTCCCTCGAACAGCGCGCCGGCGACGAAGTCGGCGTGTTGCGTCAGTTGCGTCAGCCGCAGCGGCGCCATCCAGCGCGCTCCGCAACGCCGGGCATGTTCGACCAGCAGCGCATCCAGACTCAGCCTGGGCAGGCACAGCACATCGGTGTCGAGCGCCAGATCCGACCCGTCGGGGGCGAAAACCTGAATTCGCGCGGCCGCCGCCGCGCGCGCGCGCACCTGGTCCAGCACTCCGAGCCGGCTCAGCGCCGCCAGGGCATCGAGAATCAAGGCGTCGCCGCAGGTTTTGTCGCGCGGGGAGTCGACCTGGTCGACCAGCAAGACGTCGATGCCGGCCGACGCCAGCGTGGTGGCGGCGGCTGCTCCGGCGGGCCCGGCGCCTATGACCAGCACGTCACATCGGACCGTGTCCAAGCGCTCTGCCTCATCGGATCGCTACGCGGGTCACTGCGGGATCGTTGCGCCAGGCAGTGCTGGCACTGGGTCGCATCGAGCTTAACCCGGATATTTCGCCGGGTCGCCCCCTTCGTTCGCGTTGTGGCCGGCTTTTTTGCGGATTCTTTACAGGTGCGCTGTAAAGATTTGCGCCGATTCGATGCGCGGCGCCGTATCGTGCGCAGCGTTTACACAGGGGGTGCGTTGCATGGACGACCTTGTCATGGTGGCGCTGATCAGCGCTCTGTTTCTGGCGGCATGGGGCTTATCCACGTTTTGCGAGCGCTTGTCGCGCAGGGGGTCAATGTGATGCTCTGGCTCGGGTTGATGGCGACGGTTGGATTACTGGTGTACCTGGGCGTTGCGATGTTCAACGCCGAGAATTTTTGACCGGTCCGTTTTATGCAGATCCAATTCTGGCTCACGTTGCTGGTTTACTCCGTGGTGCTGCTGGCACTGGCCTGGCCGCTGAGCGCCTGGCTCGAGCAGCTGGCGGCGCCTCAGTTCGGGCAGCGCTCCGCCTTGGTGCGGGCTGTCGAGAAGCCGCTGTGGAGGCTGTCCGGCATCGATCCGTCGAGCGGGCAGCGTTGGCCTCAGTACGCGCTCGCGGTGCTCGTGTTCAACGCGCTGGGAGCGCTGGTGGTGTATCTGCTGGAGCGCGTGCAGGGCTGGCTGCCGCTGAACCCGGCCGGCTTTAGTCCGGTCGAGCAAGGCGGCGCGTTCAACACCGCCATCAGCTTCGTCACCAACACGAACTGGCAGAGCTATTCGGGCGAGTCGACCATGTCGCACCTGACCCAGATGCTGGCGCTGACGGTGCAGAATTTCTTGTCGGCAGCCACCGGACTGGCGGTGGCCTTTGCGATAACGCGGGGGCTGGCGCGGCGCGGGCAGCAAACGCCGGCCGGCAGCGAGCAGGCCGGAGTGATCGGAAACTTCTGGGCCGACCTCGTTCGGATCACGCTGTGGGTGCTGCTGCCGATCTGCATCGTGTATGCCTTCGTGCTGGTGGAGCAGGGTGCCATCCAGAATCTGCACGGGTTCCAGGAAGTGGCGACACTCGATGCGACCGAGTACGACAACCCGAAGACCGATGCGGCCGGCCAACCGGTGGTGGACGCCCAGGGCAAACCGGTCACCGAGCACCTGACCACGCACACCCAGCAGATCCCGGGCGGGCCGGTCGCCTCCCAGGAGGCCATCAAGATGCTGGGAACCAACGGCGGCGGCTTTTTCAATGCCAACTCGGCGCACCCGTTCGAGAACCCGACGGGGTTGACCAATTTCCTGCAGATCCTGTCGATCCTGCTGTTGCCGACCGCCATCGTGCTGGCATTCGGGCGAATGGTCGGCGACAAGCGGCAGGGGTGGACCATCCTGGCCGCGATGGCGATCGTGATGATAGCGTTCGCCGCCGCGGCGTTTTACGCGGAGCTCACGCCGAATCCGCACCTGACCGCCGCAGGCGTCGCGACCGACGCCGGTAACTTCGAGGGCAAGGAGACCCGCTTCGGGGTCGTGGCCTCGAGCCTGTTTGCCGCGATCACGACCGGCACCTCGTGCGGTGCGGTCAACGCCATGCACGATTCATTCATGCCGCTCGGCGGAGCGGTTCCGCTGACCTTGATCCTGCTGGGCGAGGTGATCTTCGGGGGCGTCGGCACCGGGCTGTACACGATGCTGGTGTACGTGCTGACCGCGGTGTTCATCGCGGGTCTGATGATCGGCCGCACGCCTGAGTACCTTGGCAAGCGCATCGAGAGCTACGACATGAAGATGGTGTCGATCGCCATCCTGCTGACCCCGATGCTGGTGCTGACCGGTGCCGCGATCAGCGTGGCGATCGAAGCCGGACGCGCGGCGATCAGCAATCCGGGCCCGCACGGTCTTTCGCAGATCCTGTACGCGTGGGGCTCGAGCTCCAACAACAACGGCAGCGCGTTGGCCGGGGTCAGCGTGAACACGCGCTATTACAACCTCGGCCTGGCGGTGGCGATGTGGTTCGGGCGCTTCGGCACCATCATTCCCGTGCTGGCCCTGGCCGGCCATATGGCTTTGAAGAAACGTTCGGAATCCATGGTGGGCAAGATGCCGACCCATGGTCCGCTGTTCGTCGCGCTGCTGATCGGTACGGTGTTCCTGGTCGGTGCCCTGACCTATGTACCGGCGCTCGCGCTGGGGCCGGTGGCCGAGCATCTGCAACTGTTCGGGACTCCTGCCGCCTCCCCTTCCCCGTTAGGGGAAGGGGCCGGGGGAAAGAGTCCCGCATGATTTTTTGGACCTGACTTTATGACGCATGCCCGCCTTGCTCTGTTTGATCCGAAGCTGGTGCGTCCGGCGCTGGTCGATTCCCTGCGAAAGCTCGATCCGCGCGTGCAATGGCGCAACCCGGTGATGTTCGTCTGCTACATCGGCAGCGCCCTGACGCTGCTGCTGTGGTTGCAGGCGGTGCTGGGCAAAGGCGAGGCGCCGGCCGGATTTATCCTGGCCGTCAGCGCCTGGTTGTGGTTCACGGTGGTGTTCGCCAACTTTGCCGAGGCGCTCGCCGAGGGTCGCAGCAAAGCACAGGCCGCATCGCTGCGCGGCCTGAAGGCGGCCACGCCGGCTCGGCGGCTGCTCAGCTCCAACTACGAAGGCCCGTCCGAAGAGGTGCCCGCGACGGCGCTGCGCAAGGGTGACCTGTACCGGGTCGAGGCCGGCCAGATCGTTGCGGCCGACGGCGAAGTGATCGTCGGCATCGCCTCGGTCGACGAGAGCGCGATCACCGGTGAGTCCGCTCCGGTCATTCGTGCCGCCGGCTCGGACTTTTGCGCGGTGACCGGCGGCACGCGCCTGCTGTCGGATTGGCTGATCGTGCGCGTAACGGCCGACCCGGGAGACACCTTCCTGGACCGCATGATCGCGATGGTCGAGAACGCGAAGCGGCGCAAGACGCCCAACGAGATTGCGCTGACGATCCTGCTGGTCGCGTTGACTTTGGTGTTCCTGCTGGTATGCGTGACCCTGTATCCGATTTCGGTGTTCAGCGTCCAGGCCGGCGGGGGCGGGTCGGCCGTCACGATCACGGTGCTGATCGCATTGCTGGTGTGCCTGATTCCGACCACGATCGGAGGACTGCTTTCGGCCATCGGCGTGGCCGGCATGGGGCGCATGCTGCAGGCCAACGTGATCGCGACATCCGGGCGCGCGGTCGAGGCAGCCGGCGATGTCGATGTGCTGCTGCTGGATAAGACCGGGACCATCACGCTCGGCAACCGGCAGGCGTCCTCGATGACCCCGGTGCCCGGCGTCTCCGAGTCCGAACTTGGTCAGGCCGCCCAGCTCGCCTCGCTGGCCGACGAGACGCCGGAGGGTCGCAGTATCGTCGTGCTGGTCAAGCAGCGCCTGAACCTGCGCGAACACGACATGAAGACTCTGAGTGCCACGTTCGTTGCGTTTTCGGCGCAGACCCGCATGAGCGGAGTCGATCTGCCGGAGCGCGAGCTGCGCAAGGGCGCGGTGGACGCGGTACGCGCCTATGTCGAGGCCAACGGCCCCAAGCCGCGTCCGAACTTCATGGCCGCCGCCGGTTACGACGGCGACCCGGCCTGAAATTGCTGCCATCCGTTCTCCTCCATCCTCTGCGTGCGCCCGTTTCAGACAACCCCTTCGCCGCGCCCTGTTCCGGTTACAGCAGCAACTGTTCCCTCGACGCAGCCTCTAGCCGCGTCGGACCCTTCTGCTACTACCGCAGCGGCTGACTCCGCGCCTGACGACTCGACAACTTCAACAGCAGGATCGACAAATGCGGGTGCACCGTCAGCGGCAGCGGGCGCTTCGACGACAACCCCAGTCCCGACAACAGCGGCCACAATTCCCTCAGCCGAGGCGGCAAAATCGCCCGCAGCAGCGGACTCTAAGAAAGGCACAGCGCTTGAAGTCGCGGCGCTACCGGAAGCAGAGTTGCCGCAAGAGAAAAGCGCTGTGATTCTTTCTTCTCAAGGCGCCGAGAAGCGCTTGCTTCGGCATGTGCCACCGGCATATCCAACGGAAGCCCGAAAGAACGGTATCGAAGGGACAGTCGTACTCAAGACCGTCGTCAGCGAAACGGGTGTGGTTGAGGGAGTACGGCTGGTGGAAGGAAATCCCGCCCTGGCCGCAGCGGCGATCACTTCGGTTAAGCAGTGGCGCTATCGCCCCTACGTCCGGGACGGCAAAGCGCAACCCTTCCAAACCATCGTGCTGGTGGAGTTTCAGCGCCCCTGAAGCCTCTTCGCGAAACCTGCCGTAGTACTTTCATTACCCACGTAACTTGCTGGTACTCATGACTGTACCTAGGATTTCGATTATGAGTTACCAAGCGTTACTATTCTGTCCCGACGAAAGATTGGCGCGCGTCGTCACGCAGGTTTTCAGTGAACTTGAGTTCACCGTAGAGCCTGTCAACGAGCCGTTCGCAGCGGTCAAGAAGTTGATGGCGCAACGTTACGACGCCATTGTTGTTGACTGCGAAAATGATCCGAATGCAACGCTGATATTCAAGAGCGCACGGAATTCCAGTTCCAATCAGAGTTCGCTGGCGCTGGCATTGGTCGAGGGACAGGCCGGTGTCGCCAAGGCCTATCGCATCGGGGCCAACCTGGTACTCACCAAGCCGATCAACGTCGAACAGGCGAAAGGCACGCTGCGAGTAGCTCGCGGACTCCTGCGCAAGAATCTTGACGCTGCCGCTACCAGTCCGGCTGTACCAGCGAAGGTGGCGCCTGCGCCAGCTGCCGCACCAATCAAGCCGGCGATTCAAAATGTCGAGGCCACTCCTCCGCAGAGCACTTACGAGCTCCCCGAATTCGAGTCCGCGCCGCCGGCAATCGCCGCATCGGCGCCAGTAGTTAGCAGCCCAGTGGCTGCTCCCGCTCTCGAAGGCAAAAGCAAAGTTTGGGCGGAGCACGATTCATCGGGGCGGAATACGCTACCTTCTTCCTTGTTCGAAGCAGTGCAACCCTCCGCTCCGGCTCCGATCAAGAGTCCTGGATCTGCACCGGCCAGTACTGGAGCCGCGTCGGCACCGGCTCCCGCCCGGGAAATAGCTGTCCCGGTCGAGGCAAAGCCGGCCGCTGCACCGCCCGCCGAACACAAAGAAGTCAGTGTTCCCACTTTCGGCGCCACTATCGGGAGCAGCCCATCATTTGGCGCGCTCGACGATCGCGATGCGGAAGAATCCAGCGGAAGCAAGAAGCTGATGATCATCGCTGCCGTGGTTATCGTAGCGGCTGCGCTCGGCTTCTTCGGTTGGACCAAGGTCAGTAAGAGCAGTTCACAGGTCCCATCCGTCGCCACCCATGAAACGCCGGTCAGCACCGCTTCTCCAATGCCCAAGAATGTTGCGCCGTCGTCGGCGCCGGTTTCGGCACCCGCAGTTTCAGCGGGCCAACCCGCAGCCCCCCC
>Ga0137412_10004014_pt1 | contig 11777 bp, 11 predicted proteins | sample CZODoug2_1_16fun_FD_122160 | JGI IMG/M metagenome (GOLD analysis project Ga0137412, IMG submission 122160) | Vadose zone soil fungal communities from Angelo Coast Range Reserve, California, USA - CZODoug2_1_16fungal (Hybrid Assembly) | ecosystem: Environmental > Terrestrial > Soil > Vadose zone...
CACTTCGTCGGACTGGATGTCATGCGGAGGCAACGACGCCTGCTTTCCGCGAGAAAAAGTCATTGGGGGATTTAAGAGCCGTGGTGCTATTTTGCCGGACCTAAAATGGGAGATCAAAGAAGTTCTCGTCGCGGGAGACCGGATTATCGTTCGAGGGGAGGGATCCGGAACTCCCTCAGGAACTTTCCTCGGAATTCCCGCTTCTGGGAAAAACTTCAAGATCATGGCGATCGACGTTCACACCGTCGAGGACGGCAAGATAAAGCGAACTTATCATGTAGAGGACTGGGCGGGCGCAATGCGGCAGCTCTCTGGAGGCACCTAACTACTGCTGCGTAGGGGCGGGTTTGCCATTTTGCCGAGCGGCCTAGCGGGCTCCATCCAGCGCTCTTAGATTTTTCAATCTCACCGGTGGGGTCCCTGCGCGCCTTGACGCCGGGCGCTGGCCGTTGCGTCCGATCCGACGAAACCAACATGTTAGGAATCCCTATGAGCTTCAAAAAGCGCGTCGCGAGCTTGGCGCTTTCGCTCGCGATATGTACGGGCCCGGCTACCGCACATGCAGCCGACGACGGCGTGATAACCAAGCCGAGCAAGTATTCGGTGAAAGAAACCGTCACGCGATTTGAAGCCGCGGTTAAGCAGAAGGAAGTGGCTGGCTTCATGGTTTTCACCGAAATCGATCACGCTGCGGCCGCCAAGAAAGTCGGCCTCGACCTGCGGCCGCGTACGGTCATCGTGTTCGGCAATCCAAAGCTCGGAACGCCCGCCATGGTCAAGTCTCCACTGTTGGCGATCGACGTGCCGCCTAAAGCGCTGGTCTGGGAGGACGATCAAGGCAAGGTTTTGCTGTCGTATAATTCTTCCGACTATCTCTACAACACGATCTACCCGCGGCACGGTGCGGCGGCCCCTCCGTCGACCGCGCCATTCGCAAAACTCCTGGACGAGATCAGCGATCAGGCGACGAAGTAGACCAGCCCGGCCGATCGCAAACGCGAATCGGCTTCACCCCACCATGCTCGCCCGCACCGGCGAGGTGATTGAGTAGAATACGCTTTGCTGCGGTGCGTGCGTCCGATGATGGCACGAAGCCGACATCTCCTCGGCTCGGATCGATGTCCGCTTTCAGAAGCAAAGCTGTAGTTCTGTCGGAGCAACCGCCTCGGCGAAGATCCACTTGGCGTGACATCTGGCTTGAGTCCGCAGCGTGAAGGATATTTCCAAGCCGAGTGGCAGGCAACGTCATCGCAACATAGAAACTACGTAGTGATTTCAATGACATGCATGTTAGCGGTTTTATTCCGACTGGCCCGCCATTTGGTCGTACTTGTTCCTTATTTTATTGGCCTATTCGGACACGCTTCCGTTCGGTCCCAATACGGCCCCAATGCGTGCACCGCGCCGCGCGTAGATATCGCCAGAATTGGCGGCGTGCGGCAGGCTTGAAAGCCAATCGGCCATGGCGGCGGCGCTCCGCCACGCGCCCAGCGCCTGGCTCTCGCCGAGCGCCGCATTGTAGTCCGTGTAACCGAGCGCGCCGCATCGTTCGAGACAGTCCAAGGCGACGTCGCGCTGGATCGTCGTAAACTCGAACGACAGGGCGGCAACACCACCCGACAGGCCAGCCAGTGCCTCCAATTCGAATCCTTCGACATCGAGCTTGAGGAAGGACGGCACGCCGTGCGCGTCGATCAACGCATCGAGCGTCGTGACGGCGACCTCGACGGATTGGCTCCAAGACTCCCCTTTCCAGCCCACAGCGTCGTGGGCCGCGGCGATAAACGCCGGCGAGAGGGTCGAGATCGTCGGATTGTCCGTGTTGATCCTCATCGTCGCGTTGCCGGGCGTCTGGCCGATCGCTGATGGAACCAGAGTCACGGCAGCGTCGCGGCCGAACAGCAGCTTCAGCGTCCGGTGCAGCGCTGGCTGCGGCTCGACGGCCACGACCCGCGCGCCCAGCCGGCGAAACGCGGCGACCCGGTCGCCGACATGGGCGCCGACATCGAACACGAGGTCGCCCGGCCGGACGAATTGCGCATATAGTGCGGCCATGGCGCGCGCGCGGGCGGGGTGGCCGTAGTAAATGCGCAGAGACCGAAGAACGCCTCGCGCGGCACGCAAGCCCCGCAGCAGCCTCAAGGCGTCGCCGCGGCCGGCAGCGCGAGCCGCCGCAGCGGCGCCGGCGGAGCGGTCTCCTCGGGCAGGCGGCCGATACCCAGGCGAGCCATTGCCATGCCGAGCCATGGCCACGAGGTGACGACACAGAGCGGCACCGCGAGAACAAGGCCGCCGGCCAGCAGCACGAACACAAAGGGCAAGGCCGCCGGCTGCAGAATGGCGAGGATCGCGAGAGTAGCACCCCCAAGCACCGTCTGAGGCCACAACTTGCGCAGCGCGGCCGACCACGCGATGGCGTGGCTCTCGCGCACCTGCTCGCTCCAACCGAGAACGCGGCCGAATGGCACGTCGGCCAGTACCAGCGTGTGGCACACCCACATGATCGGCGAAAGCAACAGAAAGAACACGGTTTCCACGACGACGCTCGCCAAGAACCGCCCGGCGCCGCCGAAGCCGCGACGCAGCGCCGGCCGGGTAAGAACGTCGATCATCGTCGCGATCTTGGGCGCGAACCACATCGACAGGATGAGCGTGAGCAGCGGCACGCCATAGCGTGCGTCGACCACCGCGGTCACTGTGGGCGCCGTCGCCAGGACCGCCGTGCCGACGAGCAGCAGGCCGATCCAGGCAGGCGAACCGAAGAACATCAGCATAGCGAAGAGGAGCTGGACGCGGCTCACGAAGCGCAGGCCGGGCCGGCCGATGAAGAACAGATATTGCAGCGTCCCCTGGCACCAGCGCCGGTCGCGCCCGAGGAATTCGATCAGGGTCGGCGGGTTCTCCTCCCAGCCCAGATCCTCCTCCGGCAGCACGCGGACGTCGTAGCCGCCGCGCCGCATCAGCGCCGCCTCGATCTGGTCGTGGCCCAGCAGGTGCCCGCGCAGCAGGCCGCGGCCGGCCAGCGGCGGGATCTCGCAATGCTGCTTGAACGGCGCCACGCGAATCACTGCGTTGTGGCCCCAGTATGGTCCGCAATCGGCCTGCCACCAGGCGCTGCCCACGGTCCAGGAGCGCAGGCCGAGGCGCATGCCGAACTGGAAGATCCGCGCGAAGGCGCTGGTCGAGGGCATGCCGATCACGAGGCTCTGCAGGATGCCGAGCCTCGGATCGATCTGCATGATGCCGACCAGACGCAGGATGCCTGCGGCGGTCATCAGGCTGTCGGCATCGAGCGTCACCATCAAGTCGTGCCCGTCGCCCCAGCGCTCGAGGAAATCGCGGATGTTGCCGGCCTTGAAGCCGATGTTGGCCTCGCGCCGCCGGTAGGTGACCGGAAGGCGGCCCTCCCATTCATGTGCCAGGCCGCCGAAGGACTGTTCCTCTGCCGCCGCAATATCGGGCCGGCTGGTGTCGCTCAGCACATAGACGTGGAAGCGGTCCGCCACGCCCGCTGCATGGAGACCCTCTATCATGGTCGCGAGATTGCGCACCACCCGCTCGGGCCGCTCGTTGCGCACGCATGTCACGATCGCCGTCGACGCCACGATCGCGGGCGGCGGCTCCGTCCGCTCCGCCTGCGGCATCACCACGGCGCTCGGATCGCGGGCGAACCGCATAATGCAGAAGCCGATGGCGGCGTTCCAGAAGCCGACGGCCAGCCACGGCGTGGTCATGCCGAACAGCACCAGCAGCACGAGATCGACCACCCCGAAGCCGCCCGCCGACAGCGTCAGAACGGCAAGAACGAGGAGTAGCGCGATCGTGAGCGTGACGAGCGCCAGAAAGACGAGGCGACGCGCCAAAACACAACGGTCACTCAGAAAAGGCACGCGCGGCAAGTTGATGATCCCCTCGAAAATTCCATGATATCATGCGAGATGAATTGCTCGATCAAATTGCCTTGAGCCTATGAGCGACGCCGCGGCGACTCGTGCGCTCTGGTATATTGGCGCGGGCCAAGCTGAAATCCGCGACGAGAGATTAGAACCGCTGGCCGCCGGCGCGGTGCGCGTGCGAGCCCGCCATGGCTCGATCAGCCGTGGAACGGAGTCGCTGGTCGCCCACGGGCGCGTACCGCCGTCCGAATTCGAGCGCATGCGCGCGCCTTTCATGGCGGGCACCTTCCCGTTCCCGGTGAAATATGGCTACGCGACGGTCGGTGTCGTCGAGAGCGGCGCCGCCGATTTCCTCGGACGCGCGGTCTTCGCACTCCATCCGCATCAGACGCTGTTCGACGTGCCGATAGCAGCGGCGGTTCCCGTGCCGCCCGACGTGCCGGAGGCACGCGCTGTTCTGGCCGCCAACATGGAAGCCGCATTGAACGCCGTCTGGGATGCCGGGTCCGGTCGCTTCGGCCGTGTCGCCGTGGTGGGTGCGGGTGTGGTCGGCGCACTGACAGGATGGCTTTGCAAGGAGCTGGAATCGGCCGACGTGACGCTCGTCGACATCGACCCGACGCGTGCGAGGATCGCTTCGGTGCTCGGCCTAGGGTTCGCGGCACCGGATCGCGCGCCCGCCGACTGCGCGCTTGTCATCCATGCCAGCGCGAGCGCCGCCGGCCTCGCGACCGCGCTGGCGGCGGCTGGCGACGAGGCGACCATCCTCGAGCTGAGTTGGTACGGCAGTGCGGCCGTGCCGGTGCCGCTGGGCGGCGCGTTCCACAGCCGCCGGCTCAAGCTGATCGCCAGCCAAGTCGGCAAGGTGGCGCCGTCGCATCGCCAGGAGTGGACGCATCGCCGCCGCCTCGAGCAGGCCTTGAGCCTGCTCGCCGACGACCGGCTCGACGTGCTGATCGAACCCCCGCTTGCCTTCGAGGATCTGCCGGCGCATCTACCGCGCCTCCTCGGCGCCGGCAGCGGCATCCTGTGCCAACGCATCGACTATTCCTGACACAAGGAGACGCCTCGTGTACGCGGTCGAAGTCCGCGATCACATCATGATCGCCCATTCCTTCAAGGGCGCGGTGTTCGGCCCCGCCCAGGCCCTGCACGGCGCAACCTTCGTCGTGGACGCCGCCTTCCTCGCCGACACGCTCGACGACAACGGCATCGTGGTCGACATCGGCCGCGCCCACGAGGTGCTAGAGTCGATCCTGGGCCCACTGAACTACAAGAACCTCGACACCGTTTCCGACTTCGCCGGTCGCAACACCACGACCGAAGTGCTGACCCGCCACATCCACGACCGGCTGGCCGACGCAGCGCGCATCGGTGGGCTCGGCCGTGACGGCAAGGCGTTGAAGGCGATCCGGGTCACGATATCTGAATCGCATGTCGCAAGAGCCTGGTACGAAGCGCCGTTGTGACCGGGCGCGCCACCTTCGCCGTGCCGGGCGACATCACGACACTCAGCGGCGGCTATGGCTACGACCGCCGTATCATCGCCGAATTGCGCCGGCTCGGTCGGGACGTGTCGTTGCTGCCGCTCGGTGACGGCTTTCCCAGACCCAGCCCGGCGCAAAAAGCCATCGCGCAAGAGCGGCTACTGGCGACGCTGACGGACCGCCCGCTGGTGATCGACGGGCTGGCGTTTGGGATGCTGCCGGAAGCGGCGGCGCTGCTGCATGCCGAGCGGCCGGTGGTGGCTTTGATCCACCATCCGCTGGCGCTGGAAACCGGCCTCACGCCCCACGAGGCGGCGCGGCTCCGCGACAGCGAACGCGCCGCCCTCGCTTCGACCCGAAGGATCGTCGCGACCAGCCGCGCGACGGCCGATCTTCTGGCTGCACAGTTCGACGTGCCATCAGGGCATATCGACGTCATTGTGCCCGGCACTGACCGCGGTTCGTTCGCGACAGGCAGCGACCGCGCTCCGCTGCGGCTGCTTTCGGTCGGGGCCATCGTTCCGCGAAAAGGCTTCGACGTTCTGGTCGAAGCGCTGGCGCGGCTGACCGATCTGCCCTGGCGTCTGACGATCGTCGGCGATCGCACGCGCGATCTGCGGGCCGTTGCGCGTCTCGATGCCGCCATCGCGCACCACTGCCTAGAGGACCGGATTGAGAACATGGGCGCGGTGTCGTCCGGACGCCTGGCCGCGCTGTACGCGGGCGCGAATCTGTTCGTGCTGGCATCCCATTTCGAAGGCTACGGCATGGCCTATGCCGAGGCGATCGCCCACGGCCTGCCGGTCGTCGGCACGACCGGCGGCGCCATCCCGCAGACCGTGTCACTCTCTGCCGGTATCCTCGTGCCGCCGGGAGACATCGAGGCATTGGCACAGGCGCTGCGTGAGCTTATCGGAAACGATGTCCGTCGCCGCGCGCTGGCCATGGGGGCCCGCGACGAAGCCGGCGCCCTGCCCTCGTGGGCTGATTCAGGCGCGCGGTTTGAGCGGCTACTGGAAAGTCTTTCCTGAGCGCTGGGTCGACAGGTCGCAATCGAACAACACCTCGTCGCCCAGCGCGCGAATGTGCATTGGCACCCGCAACGCCTCGTTCATCCGCGCGATCGCTGGCAGAACAAGTCCGGGAATGCCGGAGCCGAGAATGACCGGCGCCACCACGATGTGCAGCCGGTCGAGGCAGCCGGCGGCCAGGAAATGCGACACGGTCTGCGCGCCACCTTCGATCAGCACGCGCCGCAAGCCGCGGGCGGCCAGGGCCTCGAGGATCGCCGCCGGCGCGAAGAGGCCGCCTGTTTCGGGCAGGACGATCGTCTCGACATCCTCCCCGGCCGCAAGGGGCGCGTCCGCGCGCGTGATCACGATGCGGGAAATCCCGTCGGCGGCAAAGGCGCGGGCCGTGGCCGGGAGGGTGCGGCGCGGATCGATCACCACGCGCACCGGGTTCGGGCCGTCGACATGGCGCACCGTCAGCTGCGGATCGTCCAGACGCACCGTGTTGGCGCCGACCACGACGGCGTCGACCACCGCCCGCAGGCGGTGCAGATGCGCCAGCCCTTCCGAGCCGCTAATATAATGTGAGTGGCCGGACAGGGTGGCGATGCGCCCGTCCAGCGATTGGCCGAGCTGCCCGATCGTCACGCACTTGCCGGCGTCCTGCCGCAGCGCGCCGAACAGGCCCTCCCACGGTTCCGGCAACCTCTGTCCAGCGCGAATTCGGTCGGGGACTTCCACCCAGGCTTGGCTCATGTCGGCGGGTCTATCCTGCGGGGACCCTTGAGGGTCCATTCATCCCGGCAAGCTAGCCTCCGCGCAAGGCCGATGGCATCTCACAAAACCGTCAGGGCTGCGAAACTGACGCCGCACGCGATCATTGGTTTTCACGGACGTGACTATGCGTTTCGTATGTGGCAAAATGAGCTTCTTCACGGAATTAAATTCCGGCGTTGCGATGCCCCCAAAGTCAGCCTGTTTTGCCTTTTCGGGTGATGTCGTGATACTTCACTCGGCTCTTGTGAATTCGTTTTTCTTCGTCGCGCACGGGTCGTTCGTTGCCGCAGTATTCCTGCGCGTTGTGCTGATTACCGCCATCTTTGTCGTGATCTTTGCAACCCATGCCTCGGCGCAACAGAAATCGGACGATGGCCTGCTGGTGCGGTTCCTGGGCAACTTCTTCAACGGATCGCAGGATATTTCGAACTCGCCTTGGCCTTACAACAGTGGCCCGCCGTTGGAACTGCGCAAATTTCCGCCGCCGCAGAACTCGCCGCCGTTCCCCTATGGCGAGTTTCAGATCGGCGGTACGCCCACGATCGGCGACCGCAACGAGCAGACCGTCTATCCGCTGATGAAGGCCCTGCATGACGGCCCGGATGGCAAATGGTGAAGGGATTCGCGCATCTTCATCTCCGGCTGGATCGAATTGGGCGGCAATCTCAGCACGTCGCAGAACCAGCCCGGCGCAGCAAGCGGCGCCCTCTACGGCAATGCGCCCTACCTCTATTCGCAGGTGCCGGGCACGCTGCAGCTCCACCAGGCCGATTTGCACGCCATCCGCCTGCCGGACACCTATCAGACCGATCACATCGACTGGGGTTTCCGCATCGATGCCCTCTACGGCCAGGATTACCGCTTCACGACCATGAAGGGCCTGTTCAGCAACCAGTTGTACGTCAACAACCAGCAGTACGGCTACGACATGCCGATGATCTATGGCGACCTCTACATCCCGTGGGTCGCCCAGGGCATGAACATCCGCGTCGGCCGCTTCATCTCGGTGCCCGACATCGAAGCGCAGCTTGCACCCGACAACTACATGTTCAGTCACTCGCTGCTCTATGGCTACGATCCCTACACGCAGATGGGCATCATGGCGACGATCAAGCTCGACAAGCAGTGGACCGTGCAATTCGGCCTGACGGCCGGTAACGACGTGGCGCCCTGGGACCCGGATGCGCGGTTCTCGCCCACCGCCTGCATCCAGTGGATCTCCGCCAGCAACAAGGACTCGATCTATGGCTGCGGCAATACTATCAACGGCGCTCAGTTCGTCCCCAGCACGGGCGGCGGAAACGTCAACCAACTCGTCGCCACCTGGACCCACAGCTTCAGCCAGACCATCAACATGGCGACCGAGGCCTGGTACATGTGGCAAAAAAACGTGCCGGCCTGCAGCGGCCAGACCAATACGCTGGGCGGCATCAGCCTGCCCTTCGGCTGCGCCCCCATACCCGGCGACACGCAGGAATGGGCAGTCGTGAACTACATCAATTGGCAGATCTCGCCCAAGGACTCCCTGTCATTTCGCAACGAGTATTTCGATGACATCAACGGCCAGCGTACCGGCATTGCCACGCGCTACGTCGGCCATGGCGTCAGCTGGACGCATTTCTTCAAGCAGAACGTCCTCATCCGGCCAGAGTTCGTCTATCAATACGCCCTCGACAACCCGGCCTTCCAGCAGGGCACCAAGTTCACCCAGTTCGTGGCGGCAATGGACCTGATCATTCGCTTTTGACCGGTGGTGCTCAGAAGCGGTGCGCGATGCACGTGTAGATCTGGTAGGGGATCGCGGCCGAAACCAGCCCGATGCAAGCGCTCATTCGGAAAGCACCAGTGGTGTCTACCGAGAACGTATGGCCCGCCCCGTCGGCAAGTAGTTTTAGCGATAGGGCTCTGGCCAGTCTTGCAGCCAAGACGTTGTACGGCTGGGCAACGGCGGGGGATCATGTGCGATGCAACTGCCACCCGCCGCGCGCTGTGACATTGGACCCACGATCGCAGACGGGGATTCCCTGCTTCCGGCGTCGTGGGATGCGCCGCATGCGAAGAGCCTGAGGACAGCCGGCCGAGTTGACCGTGGCGCTTGGATAGAGCGAGCCAGCGTCCGCTTCGCAATAGCTTCATTCCACCTTGAATCCCGATGCAGCGACGATCGGCTGCCATCGCCTCAATTCGCCCTCGCCGAACTCGGCGAGACCGTCCGGTGAGGGCGGGATGAGCGAGCGAGCTCCAATCGTTCAGTCGAGGCCGTAGAAGCCCATCGCGCCTCCCGCCATGACCTGACGTCTTGTCTCCGGCGACACGCCTTCGAGGCGATCCAGCATCATTTTCGGCGCGCCGGGGAAGAAGCCGTCGGGATGCGGGTAGTCGGTCGCCCACAGGATCTTGTGCGGGCCGATATAGTCGGCGAGCGTCGCCAGGCAGCCCTCGACCGGCTCGAACGAGATCCAGCAGTTGCCCTGGAAGAGTTCACTCGGCCGCGTCTTTAGGCCTGAATCGTAGGAGAGGAACGCGCCCTGCCGGGGTCCGGTGCCGATTTGTCTACTGCTGCGTGGCCCCTCCCGATGCAATCACGCGCGGAACTGGCGGATGAGTTTCGCCCAGCGGTCCAGCACCGGCAGGATCTCGTCGGCCTTGGCTGGCGGCAGGCGGACGTTCATTCGGGCAATGCCGAGGTCGCGGTTGCGCTTCAACAGGTCCGGGTCTTCGGTAGCGCCGCCCAACGTCACCGACAAGGTCTGCGGATCGCGACCGGCCTCTTCCGCCATTTGGTGCAAACGCGGCATGAACTCTTCGGGACTGCCGGAACCGGCGCTCGGAGCCTGCGGGATCAGCCCGTCGCCGTAGCGGATCGCCCGCCGAGCTGCAAAGCGGAAAGCGCCGCCTACGATAATCGGCGGATGCGGCTTCTGCACCGGCTTGGGCCAGGTCATCATCGGCGGGAAGTTGACGATCTCACCGTGATATTCCGGCTTCGACTTGGTCCAGATCTCCTTCATCGCTTCAATCTGCTCACGCATCTTCAGCGTGCGCGTTTCGTACACGGTGCCGTGGTCTTCCATCTCTTCGGCATTCCAGCCGCAGCCGATGCCGAACAGGAAGCGCCCATTCGACACCTGGTCGAGCGAGGCGACGAGTTTCGCCGTCTGGATGGTGTCGCGCTGGATCACCAGACAGACACCGGTACCGAGCTTCAGCCGTTTGGTGACCGCAGCCGCAGCGCTCAAGGTTACGAACGGGTCCATAACGTCGTAGTACTGCTTTGTCAGCTCGCCTCCTGGCACGTTGAACCGGCGGGTGACCGGGATGTGCGAGTGTTCGGCTACCCACAGTGAGTCGAAACCGCGCTCCTCAAGCGCTATCGCAAGCTCGGTCGGCGTGATCGAGTAGTCGGTGAAGAAGATTGCAGCGCCGATGTTCATGATCTTGCTCCTCCTCGTGTGTGCCTCAAACCTTGCGATTGCGCGGCCGGATCATTTGCCGAACAATTCAAGCGAGCGCATCAAATCTCCCCAAATCGACTGTCTCCAGCGCGGCCCACCCGCCGAAAAGGCAGCGGTTGTCGTCGACGTCCCGCAATTGCTGTTGTATCCGGTGCTGGTCGTCGGTGAAAATTTCAATGAGCAAGTCGAGCATGTCGACAGCTTCACGGCAAGGGTTCCGTCGCGTGCAAGCCCGGATTACTCTGCGGCGCTGCGAGCTAGGGGGCCCAGTGCACGCTCGACCCGCGGCCTGACCTCACTCATCATCAGCTCCATTGAGCGCATCGCCTCCTTGTGCGGGGTCGCGCCGACCTTGAACGAGAAGCACACGTGGACCGGATGGGTCGCACGGATCTCGCCGACCAGCTTCTCGGCCACGGTCTCGACATCGCCGATCAGCAGATCGTTGTGGATCTGTTCGAGTGGGGGTTCGTCGGGGAACGGCTTATCGACCAGCACCGTGCCCTGCATGACCTCCTGCCGCCTCCGCAGGCTCGAGGCAAGGCGGCTTTGGTAGCGCGCGTTCTCGGCGAAGCGCAGCCCGTCCTCCTTGCTGTCGGTAATGTGGCAGAAGCGGTTGACGGTAATTTGGGCGTTCGCCAGCGGCACGCCCTCGGCTTGATAGGCGTCCTTGATGATCTGGTACTGCTCGGCAAGGAGCGCGGCACCCCCGACCCTGCCCGACGACAGCACCCGGTAGCCGTGCCGTGCCGCAGCGCGGAACATCGCCTCGGTATGGCCGGCGACGTAGATCGGCAGCGGCTTCTGCACCGGCCGGGCCGGAATGTGGGTCTTCGGGATCTGGTAGTACTTGCCGTTGTAACTGAAGAAATCCTGGGAAAAGGCACGGTCGAGGATATCGCAGAACTCTTCGGTCATCTCCAGATTGGCTTTGATATCGACGCCGAACCGCTCGAATTCGTAGGGCTGGTAGCCGGCGCCGACGCCGAGCATCAGGCGACCGTTCGACAGCGCGTCGGCGGTCGCGATCTCGGCCGCAAGCCGCGCCGGATTGTAGAGCGGTAAGACTATGACCGCGGTGCCCAGTCGGATCTTTTTGGTGATCGAGGCGCAGTGCGCAACCATCATCAGCGGCGATGCGCAGAGGCAGTA
>Ga0137412_10004015_pt1 | contig 11774 bp, 13 predicted proteins | sample CZODoug2_1_16fun_FD_122160 | JGI IMG/M metagenome (GOLD analysis project Ga0137412, IMG submission 122160) | Vadose zone soil fungal communities from Angelo Coast Range Reserve, California, USA - CZODoug2_1_16fungal (Hybrid Assembly) | ecosystem: Environmental > Terrestrial > Soil > Vadose zone...
GCTCGCGTCCAAGATCATGGCGAGTCTTGCCCTCGGCGGCCAGCTGGCGCTCGACGACGTTCTGGGTGGCGATGCCGGCGTGGTCCATGCCGGGCAGCCACAGCGCGTCGTAGCCCTGCATGCGGCGCCGCCGGGTCAGGATGTCGATCAGCGTGTGGTCCATCGCATGACCCAGGTGCAGGCTGCCGGTCACGTTGGGCGGCGGGATCACGATGCAGAACGGCGGCTTGCCGCTGTCCGGGTCGCCGGTGAAGTAGCCGGCATCCACCCAGCGCTGGTAGAGCTGCGCCTCTACCGACGCCGGCTCCCACCGGGACGGGAGTTCGGCGCGCTGCTGAGGTGGAAGTGTCTCGGTCACCACTCGAGTCTACGAGCCCGCCCACCGGCGCTTCGATCGTGGCGGTGCTTCGGTGCCGACGGTTCAGAACAGCCGGGGCAGCAGCACGGCGTGCACCCGGTCGAAGCCCAGCCAGCTGGCCAGCCGCCGCTCCCGGACCGCCGCCACCGGCACCATCCTGACCTCGCCGCTGCTCGGTTCGTAGACCCGCCAGCACGGCCCGCCGGCCCCACAGTCTCGGCGCAGCGCCAGCACGTAGTGCCGGGGCAGCCGGGCGCCGACCAGCAGCGGGACCTGCTCGCCCAGCGCCAGCGCCCGGTCCACCTCACTGACCACGCCGGCCAGCGCATCACCCGGCGGCCGAGGCTCCCCCGCCGGGTCCGGCCGCCACCGACCCGGCACCCAGCGGACCCCGTACGGCCCCAGCCCGGTCGCCCGCCGGGCCAGCCAGGCGGTCATCCCCCACGGGCTGGTGCCGAGCGCCCGGGGCCACCAGAGGTTGCTCTGCCGGTGCACCAGCAGCTGGCCCCGGTCGAACCGCGCGCCGAAACCCGCCACCGGCTCGGTGAGGGCGAGCGCGAGCAGCGGATCGGCGCCGGTGGCCAGCGCGAGCAGCACGGCGGTGCCGCAGGTGGTGGCGTCCACCTGGTCCAGCCGGACGCCGCCCCGCTCCTGGGACCCCGGAACGTCGTCGACCAGGCGCAGCCGGCTGGCCACCCACTCCGGCGGCCGGGCCGCGATCCGCTCGGCCAGTGCCAGCACGTCCCGGGCGGGGTGACCGGCGGCCAGCGCCCGGCGCAGGTGCGGCCGGTCCCCGGGGCGCGCCCCGGCCAGCGCGGCCCGGACCTGCTCGGCCGTCTCCGGGCGCAGCCCGGCCAGCCGGTGTCGCACCCGCGCCGCCTGCCACCGCGTCAACCCGTCCGGATCGGGCCCGGCCGGCTGGTCCGGGCCGGACCCACCCGAGTCCGTCCCGACCGGATCGGACCCGGCCGGGTCGGCGTCGGGCGGCTCGCTCACCGGCTCAGCACTACCGCTCGGCTCCCCAGACCTTGGCGCGCTCGGTCAGCCGCTGGCACAGCGCCGCCACCTCCGCGTCCGGGGTGCCGCCCGAGGCCGAGGCGCGGCCGGCGGCCAGCCCGACCAGGAAGGCGGTGACCGGCGCGGCCGGCCGGGCCACCCGGTGTGCGACGTCCGCGGTCAGGTCCAGCACCGCCGTGGTCGTCGCCGCCTGGTCGGCCAGCTCCAGCTCGAGTTCGGCGCATACCGCCGCGATCCAGTCCGACATCGTGCTCATGGCCGCTCAACCTACCGTCGGTCAGCCGCTGAACAGTGGCACCACCTTGATCAGCAGCTGCCACACGCCGTACAGGAACGGCACGAGCACCCACAGCCAGGCCACCACGGTGATCACGATGCGCGCCGGCGACGGGGCCGGCCTGGACGCCTGCGACATGGCTACGCCGCCTCCTTCGCCACCGCACGGCCCCCGGCGGGCTCGTGGAACTTCGGGTCGACCGCTTTGATCAGCTCGTTGCACACGAAGCCGACGATGAGCAGGCCGATCATGATCCGGAACGACAGCGTGTACAGGTCGGTACCGGACAGCCCGGCGGCCTTCTGCTTGTCCGCGATGGCGTCGACGATGATCGGGCCGAGCACCCCGGCGACCGACCACGCGGTGAGCAGCCGGCCGTGGATCGCGCCGACCTCGAAGGTGCCGAACAGGTCCCGCAGGTAGGCCGGCACGGTGGCGAACCCGGCGCCGTAGAAGGACAGGATCAGCATCGCGGCGATCAGGAAGATCGCCTTGTTGGCGTTGCCCGCGAACAGCAGCACCAGGTACAGCACCGCGCCGGCACCCAGGTAGAACCGGTAGATGTTCTTGCGGCCGACCACGTCGGAGGTGGTGGACCAGATGAACCGGCCGAGCATGTTGGCCAGCGACAGGATGGCGACGAAGCCCGCGGCGGTGGCGGTCAGGGTCTTGGCCGGGGTGTCGCCCTTGAAGAAGTCCTGGTAGATCGGGGCGGCCCGCTCCAGGATGCCGATGCCGGCGGTCACGTTGAAGCACAGCACGACCCAGAGCAGCCAGAACTGCGGCGTCCTGATGGCGTTGCGCGCCGATACGTTGGCCGAGGTGACCAGCGGCTTCTCCCGCACCAGGGCCGGGTCCCAGCCGGCCGGCGCCCAGTCGTCGGCGGGTACCCGGATGAGCAGCCAGCCCAGCGACATGAAGATCGCGTAGCCGATGCCCATCACCAGGAACGTCTTGGCGATGCCGCCGGCCTGGGCGTGTGCCCCACTGCCGCCGAAGGTGGTGAGCAGCGAGGTGGACCACGGCGAGGCGATCAGCGCGCCGCCGCCGAAGCCCATGATGGCGATGCCGGTGGCCAGGCCCGGCCGGTCCGGGAACCACTTGATCAGCGTGGACACCGGCGAGATGTAACCGATGCCCAGCCCGATCCCGCCGACGAAGCCGTAGCCGACGACCACCAGCCAGTACTGGCCGAGCGCCATGCCGGCGGCCGAGATCAGGAAGCCGGCGCCGAAGCACGTGGTGGCCACGACCATGGCCCAGCGCGGCCCCCGGTGGTCGACGGCGGTGCCGAACACGGCGGCGGAGATGCCCAGCATCACGATGCCCAGGGTGAACGGCAGCGCGCTGAGCGTGCCGGCCCAGCTGCTGCCCTTCAGCAGGGTCGCACTCAGCGGATCCTTGAACACGCTCCACGCGTAGGCCTGGCCGATGGCCAGGTGGATGGACAGAGCCGCCGGCGGTACCAGCCAGCGACTCCAGTGCGCCGGCGCGACGATGCGCGAGCGATCAAGGAACCCAGCGTCGGGCATGAAGCCGTTCCCCCTTCCGGCGCCACGGGCGCCGATCATTGCTAGTGCAAGTTATGGACCGGGTCGCCGCTCGGCAACCGCGGGCTCAGCGAATCGTCAGCTCGGCCGAGCTGGGAAGCCCGGCCGAGCTGACGATCTTGGAGAACTGTCCGAGGGTCAGGACGGCAGGCCGGAGCCGATGCCGGTCAGCGCCCGGACCTCCATCTCGGTCTGCTTGGCCGGGTTCTCGCGGCGCGACCCGAGCATGGTCGCCACCCAGCCGCACACGAACGACAGCGGGATCGACACGATCCCGGGGTTGCTCAGCGGGAACCAGTGGAAGTCCTCGTTCGGGAAGATCGACGTGCTGGCGCCGGAGACCACCGGAGAGAAGATGATCAGCAGCATGCAGGAGCCGAGGCCGGAGTAGATGCTGGCCAGCGCGCCGGGCGTGTTGAACCGCTTCCAGAACAGCGAGTACAGCAGCGTGGACAGGTTCGCCGAGGCGGCCAGGGCCAGCGCCAGGGCGACCAGGAACGCCACGTTCCGGCCGTTCACCAGGATCCCGCCGAAGATCGCTAAGACGCCCATCGTGACCGCGGTCAGCCGGGCCACCCGGACCTCCTTGCGCGGCTCGGCAAGGCCGCGCTTGAGGATGCTGGCGTACACGTCGTGCGCGAAGGACACCGACGCGGTCAGGGTCAGCCCGGCGACCACGGCGAGGATCGTGGCGAACGCGACCGCCGACACCAGGCCGAGCAGCACCGAGCCACCGATCGCGTAGGCCAGCAGTGGCGCGGCCGAGTTCTCCCCACCGGGGGCGTGCACGATCGCGTCCGAGCCGACCAACGCGGTCGCGCTGTAGCCGACCACCAGGGTGCAGAAGTAGAAGCCGACCATCGACCAGATCGCCCAGACCAGCGAGCGGCGCACGTGCTTGGCGTTGGGCACCGTGTAGAACCGCATCAGCACGTGCGGCAGGCTGCAGATGCCCAGCACCAGGGCGAGCGCCAGGGACACGAAGTCGAGCTCGTTCTTGCCGTAGAGGGTGCCCGGGGTGAGGATCGCGGCGCCCAGGCTGTTGTGTTGGACGGCCTGGCCGAGGATGTCGGAGAGGTCGAAGCCGAACCGGCCCAGTAGGAAGACCGTGATCAGGGCCATGCAGAGCAGCAGCAGGGTGGCCTTGATGATCTGCACCCAGGTGGTGCCCTTCATCCCGCCGATCAGCACGTAGAGGATCATGATCGCGCCAGCCACCACGATGGCGAGCGACTGGCCCAGCTTGCTGGTGATGTTCAGCAGCAATGAGACCAGGCCACCTGCGCCGGCGATCTGAGCGAGCAGGTAGAAGTAGGAGATCAGCAGCGTCGAGGCGGCCGCCGCGACCCGGACCGGGCGCTGGCGCATCCGGTAGGCCAGCACGTCGCCCATGGTGAACCGGCCGGTGTTGCGCAGCATCTCGCCGATCAGCAGCAGCCCGACCAGCCAAGCCACCACCCACCCGACCGAGTACACGAAGCCGTCGTAGCCGTGCACCGCGATCCCGCCGGCGATGCCGAGGAAGGACGCCGCCGACAAGAAGTCACCAGACAGCGCGATCCCGTTCTGGCCACCGGTGAATTCGCCCCCGGCCGCGTAGTAGCTGCTGGTGGTGGTATTGCCGCTGCTCACCCGGTGGACGATGTAGAGGGTGACGGCGACGAACCCGATGAACATCCCGAGGTTCAGCACCGGATTAGCGCCCACCGCGGTTGTGGATGCCGCCATGTTCAGCACGTGTGCACCGGTCATGACGCCCTACCCGCCCGGGCCCGGACCGCTTCGAGTGCCGGGTCCAACTGGCGTTTGGCGTACCGGCAGTAGAGCAGCATGATCACCACGGTACTGAGGAACTGGGCCAACCCCAGCACAATGCCCATGTTGATCAGGCCCAGGATCTGGATGGACATGAATGGATGGTCATAGGCGGCGAGTAGCACGAAGGTCATGTACCAGGCCATGGCCAGCGCGCTCACCGGAAAAATGAACCGACGAGATCGCCGACGCAACAGCGCGAACTCGGCACTCCCGCGAATTGCCGCAAAATCGGGCCCGCGACCGCCGTGCTCGTCCGTGTCAAACAGATACTGCTCGTGGCTCGGCGCTACCGAATGCCGACCGGATGAATCAGTTGCAAGCGTCATTCGCCCCCCGTCCGAATACTGGCAACAGTCACCGCGCTCGTCGGAAACCGGGCCTTCCTGAGAACACCGATGAGCGTCGGCGGGGAGATGCCCCCGCCTGGCCAGACTGTTCGGCCGGTGACGGGTCCTCCAACGAAGCCTGGCTACTCAGGTTTCGGGCGGGCGGCCCCCTTTCTCAGCTAGTAGCGCCATAAAGCAACGCTTTCCTGAGCTGAATCCGCAGGTGGTGCCGCCTATATCACTCCGTGAGGCGATCTTCAGAATGCTGAGAACGCGCCGAACCTCGCGAATCTCAGCTCGGCTCAGCCATGTTCGGCACGGTCACTCTCGCGAGTTGCCTTCCCGGTGATCCACCTGTTCGGGCGTCACCTGGTCGATTGTTTCGCGATCTTGTGCGTGATTGCAGCGCCTAGCGTGTCGGCAACACACGCAACACCGGTAGTCACGGCCGGCCAACCCACCAGGAGATCGCGTCATGACCACCTCGACGTCGCCCACGCTCCTCGATTGGATCATGAAGCTGCTCGGCGACCCAGACGCGCGCGCCGAGTTCACCTCCGATCCTGACGGCTATGCCACGCGGTCTGGCTTTTCCAACCTCTCCAGTGGAGATGTGCACGACGCGCTGTGTCTCGCGGTCGACTGCGCACCCGCGCATGCGGACAAAGAGTTCCACCTGCCGTCCCCGTCGCATGACCACGACGACGACCACGACCACGACCACCACGGTGGCGGCGGCTCGCACTATCTGAAGCACTACATCAACAAATACGAGACCGTCGTGCACCGCGAGACGATCATCGACAACTCGGTCCACCAGAAAATCGACACCGACGGCGGCGACTTCGACCAGCACCTGGACATGGACCCGGTGGTGGCCTCCGGGGACGGCGCGGTGGCCACCCACGGTGACATCTCGGACAGCACAATTACCCCGGGCAACGGGAACGTCATCGGCGAGAACCTGCACGCGGTCACCGGCGACGACAACACCACCGCGTTCGGCACCGGGGCGGCGAACACGGCTGACCTGGGCGACAGCAAGTTCGGCGCCGGCGGGTCGCTGTCCATCGGCGGCAACGCCCTCGGCAGCAACACGGAGAGTGACACCCGCACCGACGTCCGCAACTCCGGCGACGGAGCCACCTCGGTCAACGCCGCCGGCCCGGACGGGCACGCCAACAGCTACGCCGACCAGCACGAGGCGGACACCAGCCAGCACGGCAGCTACGAGGACGCCTCACGCGAGGACAGCCACGACTCGTTGAACTCACACAACGACGGCCAGTACGACGACAGCCACAACTACCAATCACACATCCACTAGGGGGGACCCGGCGGTCGGTCCGGCCGCCGGGTCAGCCCTTTGGTCTCTCGAGTCAGCTCTGGCCTCCGGTCGCTCCCCGGCGGCGGGCCCGGAAGCCGGTGCGCAGCAAGGCGACCCCGGCGAGCACCACGACCACGCCGATGAACAACCAGAGCTTGCTGCCGGTCATGAAACTGCCGCCGACCACGCCCACCCCCTGCAGGAACCACAGCCCGCCGATCAGCACGCAGATAATCCCCACCACGATGGCACCCCAGACCCGCATGCTCGCCCCCATCCGCGTCCTCGGCCGGCGCACCGGTCGAAATCCTGCCTGTCGGCACCAGCCTCGCACGTTTTCGGCCAACCGCCGGTGTGAAACGTTCGCCCGATGGCCGCCTCCGCTCGCTGGGATCCGGCCGGTGAGTGCCGCCAAATGTCGGGTGATAACGCGATCTGTTGCTCCGGAAAAATGGGAAGCAAACATCGCTCGCGAAAGCAAAATCTCAGGATCAGTCATTTATCTGTATCCGACGGTTCGAGCTCGGCGTCGGCGGACTCAGGCACCGACTCCGGCTCGACGACGACCACGGTCGTCGTGCCGACCACCTTGGCCCAAGCGCCGGCCACGGTCACTCAGGCGCCAGTCACCACCACGGTGACCCAAGGGCCGGACGCGGGTGGCAACAAAAACCGACGCACCGGCAATGGTCATGAATTTGACAACGCCAATGACAATCGCGCGGGCACTGGAAATGGCAATCGCAATGGCGCTGGCGGGCTGCGCGTGATGAACGGCTGAGAGGCTAGCGCCAAGCCACCCCGAACGCCCGGGCCGGGTTCGTCAGGAATATCTCCTCGGTGGTCGCTGCCCCCAGCTCGTGTACCAATCTCGGGCGAAGCCGGCGCAGCAGGTAGGGAATTCCCGGACCGCCGCCGGTGGACCCCCGGGCGGCCGAGGTGGTGGTGTCCCCACCGATGAGCAGCTGCTCGGTGTGCCCGGCGGCGGCCAACGCGGCCAACGACTCGAACAGCCGCCAGTCGGTGGCGTGGTTGGCCCGGGACGGGCCGTCGAAGGCGAGGAATACGCCGGCGTCGGCCGCCGCGCGGTGCAGGTAGGAATCGGGTTCGCGGTTGAGGTGACCGAGGATGACCCGGGCGGGAGCCACCTCGAGCTGATCACAGAGCAGCTCGATCACCTCCAGGCCGGCGGTGCCGTGCTCCAGGTGCACGCCGATCGGCGCTCCGGTGGCGTGGTGCGCCTCGGCGGCGGCGGTGATCACCTGGCGGGCGTGCTGCGACAGGGCGTGGAACTCCCCGGCCACCTTGATCAGCCCGGCGCGGGACGGTCCCGGCTCGCTGTCCGGCCGCTCGCGGATACCGACGGTCAGCTCCTCGACAAACAGCCCGACCAGACGGTCGCGCACCCGAGGGATCAGCCCTGGCGGGCAATGCGCGGCCTGGTGTAGACCGGTCGCGGCCACCACGTTGACGCCGGTGGCCCGGGCCGCCTCGCGGAGCGCGTCCACCCGCCGGCCCAGCCCGTACGGAGTCCATTGCACCACGGCCTGCCCGCCCACCGCGCCGAACGCGGCCAGCTCGGCGGTGGCCGCGTCCGGGTCGTCGAGTTCCTGACCGGGCAGCAGCTGGCTGCTCAGGAACAGGTGGTCATGCGCGTCGCAGACGCCGAGCTGGTCGGCCGCCAGGTCGCCAAGGACCGTCCGGACGACGTCTGCGCTCATGGTGAGGCTTCCTCGGCGAGCGCGGCGGTGGCCACCCGCAGCCCGGCCAGCGTCTTGGGCATGCCGATGTAGGGCGCCAGGTGCACGAACACCTCGAGGATCTCCGCACGGCTCATCCCGATCCGCACGCTGGTCTTCACGTGGCCGGTGAGCTGGGGGTCGACTCCGCCGAGGGTGGCCAGCGTGGCCAGGTTGATCAGCTGGCGATCGCGCAGGCTCAGCCCGTCGCGCTGGTAGATGCCGCCGAACAGCGCGGTGATCACCCAGTCGGCGAAGCCGGGTACCTCCCGCTCCAGCATGCTCGACCAGCCCTGCTGGGTCTGCTCATCCTGCAGCTGGTCGAGCAGCTGGTAGCCCGCCTCGCGGTCCAGTGTGGCCGGCCGCAGCCCCGAGTCCTTGGCGTCCATCGTGTCCCAGTCCCCTCCGTCGTGGTGCCTGACATATGCGCTGACGTCCGCCAACCTACAGATGTAACGGCTGAGGCGTTACCATTTTCCGGTGAGCACCGGGCTGGAGTTCCGCTTCGACGGCGGCGCCACCTGGCTGGACCTGTTGGCCACCCGGGGTCGGAGCTTCGGCGCGCGGCCGGTCGAGCGGCTGACCTCGCCCGCGCGGCTGGCCGAGTGGCTGGCCCGCTGCGAGTTGGCCCCGTCTCGGCCGCCTTCTGCACCGGACCTGGCGGGTGCCAGAGAGCTCCGGGAGACCCTGCGGAGCCTGGCGCTGGCTGCCGTGTCGGGTGCTCCGGCGTCCGCCGACGCGGTGGCCGATGCGGCCCGGTGGGCAGCCGGCGCTTCGCAGCTGCGGCTGGTCGAGGGTCAACTGCGCCGCGAGTCCCCGGTCAGTAGCGACGAGGCGCTCGCCCGCATCGCTCGGCAAGCGCTGGAGCAGCTCACCGGAGCGGAGCGGGATCAGCTGGTCAGCTGCGCCGAACAGGACTGCCGATGGGTGTTCCTGGATCCGACCGGTCGGCGGCGCTGGTGCCCATCCCCCGCCTGCGCCAGTCGCGGTCGCGTCCGGGCACTGCGCGCCCGCCGCAAAGCCGCCGCGAAGCGGTAGCCGTCCAGCCGCCCGCTGGCCGGCTGGCCGGCTGACCCGTGGCGGGCGCGGCGCGGTCCGTGGGCGCGGCGCGGTCCGCGGGCACGGCGCGGTCCGCGGGCGCGGCGCCGGCTTGTAACCCGGCTGCACCACACACAGGCCGGCGGCGCCCGCGACCTGCCTGCTGTGCCGCTCGGTAACAGCGAGCCGCACCGAGCCCACTGGCCGGCGAACCCGGGGGGCCTCGGCGCTGGGTACCGGCGGCACAGAGCGGCCGCGAGCGGCGCAGACCTTGCAGGGTGTGCGCGAGCTGCACCCGGTCTGTGCCGGCGCGATTTGACGGCCCGGGGTGGCGGCCTGGCGGCGGCCCCGTGCACGGACCCGCCGCGGTGAGCCGGCACAGAGCGGCCGCGGGCGGCGCAGACCTTGCAGGGCGTGCGCGAGCTGCACCCGGTCTGTGCCGGCGGTACTGGCTCGGCGCGAGCCCCGCGCCTACGGGGGTCGTTTGCCGGCGGCGGGGGGGGGGCAGGCTCGCTAGTCTGCGCTGGTTGTTACCCAGCTGCACCACACGCAGGCTGGCGGCGCACACAACCTGCCTGCTGTGGGGCTCGGTGACAGTGCGCAGCGTGGTAACCGGGGGCGCGAGGCGGCGCCGGCCTGGGTAACTGAGGGCTAGCTAGCCGGCGGTGTCCAGGGTGGTCAGGGTGGCGGCTAGGACGTGCACGCCTAGGGCGATTTGGGCGAGGTCGGTCCACTCCTCGGGGACGTGGCTGCGGCCGCCTCGGGACGGGATGAAGATCATGCCGAGCGGCCCGAGCGGGGTCATGTGCGCGGCGTCGTGGCCGGCTCCGCTGGGGATCGGGGTCCACCGGATGCCCAGTTCGTCGGCCGTGTGCGCGATCTGATCCTGGATCGACGGGGTGGTGGGCACCGGGCCCTGGTCGGTGAGCCACTCGGTGGCTGCCTCGACGCCCCGCGCGGCCGCCTCGGTGGCGATTTGCCCGGCGAGCGCGCCCTTGACTCCGCTGAGCCAGCCGGCGTCCACGCTGCGCAGCTCCGCCCACAGCCGAGCCTGCTCGGGTACCACGTTGAGCGCGCCGGGCAGCGACTCGATCCGCCCGGTGGTGGACACCGCGTGCACCGGGGCCCCGCACGCGGTCCGCTCGATGGTGAGTACCGCCTGGGCGGCCGCGGCCAGCGCATCCCGCCGCTCGGTCATCGGGGTGGTGCCGGCGTGGTCGGCGCGCCCGTCGAAGGTGACCAGCAGCCGCTCGATGCCGGCGATCGCGGTGACCACGCCCAGCGGCACGCCCTGGCGCTCCAGCACCGGGCCCTGCTCGATGTGCAGCTCCAGGTAGGCGTGCACCCCGCCGGCCGCCCAGGCCTGCCGCAGGGCGCCGTCCGGGTCGGCGCCGAAGCCGGCCATCACGTCGCCCATCCGCCGGCCGTCGGCGTCGCGGCGGTCCAGGTGCGAGCCGGTGAGCGCGCCGGCGATGGCCCGACTACCCAGGCAGCTGATGCCAAAGGTGTTCGCCTCCTCGCCCAGGAAGTCGATCACGTACAGGTCGCGGGTGAGCCGGGTGCCGGTCTCTCGCAGCCGGCGGGCCACCTCGATGCCGCCGAGCACCCCGACCACCCCGTCGAACCGCCCCCCGCCGTGCACGGTGTCCGTGTGCGAGCCGGTGACCAGCGGCGGCGCCGACGGCGAGGCGCCGGCTAACCGGCCGATCACGTTGCCCGCCGCGTCGACCCGCACCTCCAGCCCGGCGTCGCGCATCCGGTCCCGCACCCAGCCGCGTTCGGCCCGGTACGGGTCGGTGAACACCGCCCGGGTCCACCCCGGGGCGTCCGGGTCGCGGTAGGCGGCCAGCGCGGCCAGGTCGGCGGCCAGCCGCTCGGTGTCTGGCGCCAGCGCGCCCAAGTCAATCGGACCCTGCAGACCCGCCATGTCAGACCCGATCCGGCAGCGGCCGGCCGGCCGTCTCGCGCATCAGCACCAGCATAGGCAGTGCCACCAGCGCGATCACCGTGGCGTAGGCGGCCGGCGCCAACTTCCAGCCGGTGGACTCCAGCAGCAGTGTGGCGATCAGCGGTGACAGCCCGCCGAACAGCGTGGTCGCCAGGTTGTAGCCGATCGCCATGCCGGCGAACCGGCCCATCGCGGCAAACTGCTCGGGCACCGCGGCGGCGGCCACCGCGCTCCACGCCGCGGCCGGGAGGGCCAGCGCCACGGTGCCCAGCAGCGCCACCGAGGCCGAGCCGCCGAGCAGCATGGCGAAGCACGGGATCGTGCCGAGCACCAGCAGGATCCCGATCACCAGCATGGTCGGCCGGCGCCCCACCCG
>Ga0137412_10004016_pt1 | contig 11774 bp, 11 predicted proteins | sample CZODoug2_1_16fun_FD_122160 | JGI IMG/M metagenome (GOLD analysis project Ga0137412, IMG submission 122160) | Vadose zone soil fungal communities from Angelo Coast Range Reserve, California, USA - CZODoug2_1_16fungal (Hybrid Assembly) | ecosystem: Environmental > Terrestrial > Soil > Vadose zone...
GTAGCGAACCAGGACCGCGTTCATCGGAGGGCTCGCGAAGCCTCCGGAGGCCCCGGCCGCGACGATCTTGCCGTCCGACTGGAGCGCAATCGCGGGGCCCATGGCGCTGGGGCCCACGTGGGTCGTGGCGGTGCCGGCGGTCCCGAAATTCGGATCGAGCACTCCAGCCGAGTTGTAGCGGCGCAGGACGAAGTCCCCGGCGCTGGTCGCTCCCGCCACCACGATGTTCCCACCCTGCAGGGCGAGCGAGGCGTTGTCCACACTGGTGCCCGGGCCGATCGGGGCGCTCACAAATCCCTGTCCGCCCGTACCGAAGCCCGCGTCGAGCGTGCCGGTGGCGGTGTAGCGGGCGAGGACGATCCCCGCGGTGCCGGTCGACGGATCGAAGGTGCTTCCCGCGACGAGGATCTTGTCGTTCGCTGGCAGCGCCCCTGGTTGTACGACGACCGCCGTGGCGACGGCATTGACCGAGGGTACTGCCGTGCGAACGATCCCGCTGGTCCCGAACGCAGTATCGAGCGAACCGTCGGCGTTGTAACGCACCAGGGCGATCACCCCCTGCCCCGCCAGGACCGAATGCCCGGTCGCGATGATCTTCCCGGATTGCAGCGCGACTGCCAGTGCGTACTCGTACTCCGACGGGTCGATCTTGGTGGTGACGGCCCCGCCGCTGAAGCCGGTGTCGAACGTGCCGCCCACTACGTAGCGCTTGGCGGCGATCGCCGTGGGCGGCAACGCCGTCGTCGTAGTTTTGTTTCCGCCGCAGTCGGCCAGAACGATGCACGACAAAACAAGCGGGAGCGCCGTTCCCAGGCGCCAAAATGTGTTGCGGTCCATTTCGTCTCCTCTCGCGGGGAGGAAGCATAGGGCAAACCCGATGCCTCTGTGCATTACAATTTGTAACTCACGCCTGACCGAACGCTGAATCATCAGGAGCGGCAACATGAGCACACCCATCCAGACAGTGCTGATCTACGGCTATGGCGTCATGGGGCGCGGCGTCGCGCAAACCTTCGCCGACGCCGGCTTCACCACGATCGTGAGGAGCGGCCGCGCGCGCCAGCTCACGGGGCTCCCGGCGAACACGACCGCGGTCGAACGCCTCCCCGAAAAGGCGCCCGACCTCGTCATCGAATTCGCGCCCGAGGACGTGCGCGCGAAGCAGGCCGTATACGCCGATATCGAAGCGGCTTATTCGGGAGATGCATCGGGCGACGCGCCGCTGATCGCGAGCGGGACTTCGGGGCTCGATCTGGTCGAGCTGGCGCGCAGGATGAAACGCCCCGAGCGCTTTCTCGGCGTTCACTATTTCATGCCGGCCGACACCGCGCCCGTCGTCGAAGTGATGGCGGGGCTGGCGACCCCGCGCGCCGAGGTTGACAGAGTGGCCGATGCGTTGAGGCGCACCGGCAAGGAGCCGGTGGTGCTCTACAAGCCCATCGTCGGCTTTCTCGTGAACCGCCTGCAGCACGCGATCCTGCACGAGGCCTATTACCTGATCGAGGCGGGCGTCGCCACCGTCGAGGACATCGATCACGCCGCGCGGCGGATGCTCGCGCCGCGCATGTGCCTGAACGGGCTCATCCAGCAGAAGGACATCAGCGGCCTCAAGATCCACGCCGACGCCCAGGAGTCGATCGTGCCGAAGCTGTTCCACAACGCGACCCCCAATCCGATGCTCCAGACGATGGTCGCCCTCGGCCGCACCGGGCTCTCGGCGGGCAGAGGCTTCTACGACTGGAGCGGCTGCGACGTCGAGGCGGTGCGCAAACAGGCCTCGAGCCAGCTCGCCAAGCTCCTCGAATTCCTGCGGAGCGGAATCGGCGCGCCGGCGCCGGGGACGCGACCGAAGGCGGTTTCGAAGTAACGGATCGGGACAGGGTCAGGACCGAAATCTGCGCCGAATCGCGTTGCCGGCGGCGTACGACCCGTTCTTCAGCGCTACTTGCCCAGGTACTCCTTGACGGTCTCCCACGCGATTTCCTGAAGGAAGCCCGCGGTTTTCGCATCCAGCCCACCGTAGTAAGGAAGGCCCGCTGGAGACTTGCCGTACAGCGACGCATAGATCGTGGCCGCCCCGAGATACGACCCGGCGAGGCTGGGGTGGCGCTTGTCCGGATCGTACAGGTTCACCTGCGGATTGCGTGCGACCGCTTTCGCGAAAGCGAGGCCCGCCGGGATGACCAATGCGTCGTTGGCGTTTCCGGCAATCGTATACTGCTCGGCGAGCTGCGCGGTCATCTCTGGAGCGTCGGCATAGGCCCAAGTCATGAACAACACAGGCCTCGCGCCGTGCTTCACCGCGGTCTGGCTGTGCTTGCGGGCGTACTCGTGAAAAGGCGCCTTCAGCTGCGGATGAATCGGGCACTGGCTGCAGTCGTTCATGATCACGACATCGAAGGGCTTGTCGAACTTGTTGAAGACCACCTTGTTGTCGGCAGTGAAAGAATAGGACGCCATGCCGCCGGGCTTGAAGTACGACTCCACGTCATGCCAGTCGAGGCCCGAGCCGCTGATCGTCACGGACGTGCTCCGGTACTGGCCGCGGTTCTGCGGATCGGCCGCGGCGACCAGCCCGCCGACGTAGCGGTGCATGCTGTTGTTGAAGTAGAAAAAGCTGTTGCCGACGTAAAGGACCGTCTTGGGATTCGCGACCCCGGCGTCCTTCATCTTCGGGCTCGTCTGCGCGAGCACGTTGCCGCTGCAGAACCAGACGAGCAACAGAGAAACGAGCGCTGGCGCGCTGCGCGCGCTCAGGAGCTTGCGGATCATTGGTTTTGTCTCCGTAGGCAATGAAAACCAAGGGCCGAAGCCCTTCGGGCACCGTCATTCATCGGCCTTGTCGTTGCAGCGGATGACGTTGCCCTTGGCCGTGCGTACGGTGAAGCAGCGCCGCTCGGGGGTGGGGGCCTCTTCGGCGGCGGCCGCCGGCATTTCCGTGTTCGGGGCTATCGCGGCGGGAGCGGGCGGCGGCCGCGACTCGATCGTTCGGCCCGGCGGCTGATAGGCCGGGTTCACATTGAGCCGGTCTTTGACTTCACCAGCATCTTTGAGTCCGAGCTCGCTGCATTTCACGCCGGAGTACGTGATCTTTCCGGCCGCATTTGTGCATTTGAAGGTCTGAGCCGCGAGCTCACCGGACAGCAGCAATGCCGAAACCGACAAGATCAGTTTTGCGATCTCATTCATAGGGCTTGGCCACTGGCTGGAGAGGCACCTGGCATCTAATCTCGCGTGTGAGTCTACGCTTGTCGGAAATGTCGCGCACGATTGCGCCGGCAAGGTCAAGTGCCTGAATTCTCAAGAGGTGAAACCCCTGCGGGACTGCAGCAGCACGGTGATCTCCTTCGCCGTCTCCGGCTCGAGCGTGCCCCTGGCAAGCGCGAGCGGAATGGTGCGAAGGCTGAGGATGCGATAGAGCTCGAGCGAATCGGGCGCTTCTTCCGCGAGAACATCGAGGTGTTTGCGAAGGGTGCCGACATCGCCGCGCGCGACCGCGCTTCCCAGGCCGCCCGCCGCGCCGAGTTTCTCGACGTTGTCCACGGTGCCGCGCAGAAGCGGCAGGAGCGCGGCGAGCGCGGCGTCTTCCGCGACGCCGAGCTTGCCCCACAGCGCGATCGTTTCCTGGATGAGCGCGATGACGAAAGCGCCGGAGAAGTTGGCCGCGGCGTGGTAGAGGGCGCGCCCGCCTTCGGGGAGGCGCAACGGCTTTGCGTCCAGGGCGCGCGCGAGCCGCGCGAGCTTTTTCACGAGCGCATCAGGACCGGCGAGCGCGATCGCGCTGCCCGCGAGCGCGCCGGAAGGCTCTCTCGCTTCTCCGAACATGTGCAGCGGATGAAACCCGCCCGCAAGAGCGCCGTCGGCAATGGCTTTTTTCAGCGCATCGAGTTCCGCGGCACCACTGCAGTGCACGCAGGCCGAGCCCGCGCGCCATTTGACGCCAGATGCAGCCGCTTCGATTGCATCGTCGGGCACGGTGAGAAAAACGATGTCCGCGCGGTCTGCGACTTCCTGCGGCGCGCAAGCCCGCGCGCCGCGAATGCGCTTCGCGAGTTTTTGCGCGGAGGCGATCTTCCGGCTCGCGATCGCGACGACTGACACGCCCGCATGAGCGAAGCCCGTCGCGAGCCCGGTGCCCACGCGCCCGGCGCCGACGAAGCCCAGCCTGAGTTTTTCCCTCCGCATTTGTTACCAATTGTACGATGTCGTTCCCAGGCGACAAGCAGGACCATTTGGGCGCGGGGTCAACGCTTGCTGCATGCCCGCGTTATTGAGCCATGTCCGCAGCGATGGACATGTCCATTCCACACTCAACGAGGTATCACATGAAAAACCTGATCGCAGTCCTGATGCTTGCCGCGTTCGCCGGCACGACCCTCAACGTCGCAGCGCAGGCGCCCGCCACTCCGGCGACACCCGCGCAATCCGCGACACCGGCGATGCCCGCCAAGGCGGAGAGCAAGAAGACCGCCAAGTCGGAAGGCAAGAAAAAGGCCAGGGCCAAGGCCAAGAGCAAGAAGGCCGAATCCAAGAGCTGAGCCGCAGCGGCCCTCACGGGCCGCGCCAGACCCAGAAGGCGGGACCTCCCGCCTTCTTCTTTTTGTGACGCGGCCTTGCGCCCGCTCCCAGGAAGGAAAGGGATACAATCGCTGCCTGATCAAAGGGCTGGGCGCTTGAATTCCCGGGCTCCGACCCCCACCTTGGCGCAAGCTTCCATACCCAGCCGGAGACCGAAAACATGAAACGCATCCTCCTTTTCATCGCGACCAACCTCGCGGTGGTGCTGCTGCTCTCGGTCATCGCGAGCGTGCTCGGTGTGGACCGGTTCCTCACTCAGAACGGCCTCGATCTCCAGTCGCTGCTGTGGTTTTCGCTGTTGATGGGTTTCGGCGGTTCCTTCATATCGCTCCTCATGTCCAAGCAAATAGCGCTGTGGTCCACGGGCGCGCACGTCATAAAGGAACCCGAAGGCGCGCATGAGCAGTGGCTCGTGGCCGCGGTGCGGCGCCTTGCCGACAAGGCGAACATCGGCATGCCGGAGGTCGCCGTGTACGAAGGCGCGCCTAACGCCTTTGCGACGGGCGCGTTCAAGAATTCGGCGCTGGTCGCGGTCTCGAGCGGCCTGCTCGAATCGATGAGCCGGGAGGAGGTCGAAGCGGTGCTCGGCCACGAGATCACCCACGTTTCTAACGGCGACATGGTGACCCTCACCCTCATCCAGGGCGTGCTCAACACCTTCGTGTTTTTCCTCTCGCGCGTCGTGGGCTTCATCGTGGACAAGACGGTGTTCCGCACCGAGCGCGGCATCGGGCCGGGTTACTACATCACGGTGATGGTGAGCCAGATCGTGTTCGGGATTCTCGCTTCCGTGATCGTCATGTGGTTCTCGCGCCGGCGCGAATTCCGCGCCGACGCGGGCTCGGCGCGGCTGCTCGGCACACCCCAGCCGATGATCGGCGCGCTCATGCGCCTGGGCGGCATGCAACCGGGCGCGCTGCCGCAGTCGATCGCCACGGCGGGCGTGAACGGCGCGCCGGGATGGGCGGCGCTCTTCTCCAGCCATCCTCCGATCGAAGAACGCATCCGGGCCCTGCAGGCCCGGACGTAAAAACCTTCGCCCTTCAGGGGCGGACGCAAGAGATCACCGCCTACAGCGGGTTGGCTTCCGTGACGGTGTAAAAGTCGTGTACGTCGCCCCGCGTGCGGGGACTGCGCACCCGGCAGAGTGAAAATACGACATAGGATCTTTGCCGGGCGGTCACCGCCGCCTCGCGCCCTTCCACCTCGGTCGCGGCGAGATCGAGCCGGCTTTCCGATGCCGCGATCGCCACGTTCCCCTCGATGCGCCCGCCCGTCACCACGATGGTGGAGCTGTACGCATGGAGGCCGGTCTCGCCGCCGCCGATGGAGCTGTCGTCTATGGTGACGGTGGAATCGAGAACGTGCAGGCGCCGCACCCGCGCGTTTCGAATCTGGGCATTGCGGCAGCCGTCGAGGATCAACCTGTCGTACTCGCCCTCGAATACCTTGTTGCGTTCGTTCCGGCAGGTCGCCTCGCCGCGCTTCGCCTGGGGGGCGGCGGCGCGAGCCGGCTCCGGTGGCAAACCCCGGTCCAGGAACGGCTCGAGCACGTCGCGAAAGCGCTCGGGCGCTTCCAGCATCAGCTCGTGCCCGGCGCGCTCGATCACCGCCAGCCGAGCCCGCGGCAATTTGAGCACGAGCACCTTGCCGGTGCGAAGCGGCGCGAGCGTGTCCTGCGCCCCCCACACGACGAGGGTCTCGGCGCGAACCTTGGGCAACTCCTGCTCGAGATTCTCGCTCGCCACGGCAAGGCCGGCGATCTTCGCGGGATCGGCGCCAAGCAGCCTCTGGCGCAGTTGCGCGCTCGAGAGGATGATTTGCGGGTCGAGGTGCAGCTGCTGCAGCGGCGCGAGGAGCTTGCGGGCGAGGTTGACGAGCCAATCGGCCGGATCGGCGCCAGGCGGTACCAACTCCAGGCCGAAGTGCGCGAGAAACTGGTTGGTCGTAGAGGAACTATGCAGCACGCCCGGCGCATCGACGACCGCGAGCCGCAGCACGTCGTCCGGGTAAGCCGCCGCGTAGCGCAGCGACACCACCGCGCCCATCGAATGCCCCACCAGCGCGAAAGGCCCGTGCATGAAACGGCCGGCTACGTGCTTGAGGACACGCGCGTAGTTGCCGGGTGAATAGAGCACATTCGCCCTGTCGGAAGCTCCGAAACCGGGCAGATCGACCGCGACCACGTGAAAGGACTTCTGCAGCCAGGCGATGTGGTCGCGAAAATCGCGCGCGCCCTCCTGGCCGATTCCGTGCACCAGCAGGATCTCGCGCGCATTGCCGCGGCCGGCCTCGTAGACGACCATCTGCCCGCCGAACACGGGCTCGTCGATGCGCTGGGCTTCCGTCCCCGGAACGCGCGGGTCCGGTTCATCGGCGGCGTGCGCCCCCGTCATCGCAGCGAGCAAGGTCGCGGCGAGGCAAGCGCGCCACAGTTTCGCCCTCTTCGCCTTCGACTGATCCATGCGGGAACAGTCTAACGAGATGGCGCTTGTGCCGCACCCGTTGCGATCCCAAAAGGGACGCGAGCCTTCCAGCTAGGCGAGAATGCCGACGATCCGCCCAATCGACCAGTACGCAGCCACGCTGCCGATGGCATAGAGCGCGGGCGCACGTGCAACCGCGAATCTCGGCCAGCGGGCGAGGGTCCGCCACACGAGCCAGGCGACGCTCACCACCAGGAGCTGGCCCACCTCGACGCCGGCGTTGAAGGTGAGCAGTGCCACCGGCAGGTGGTTCTGCGGCAGGCCGATGTCCTTCAAGGCGCCGGCGAAGCCGAGGCCATGCACGAGCCCGAAGATAAAAGCCACGACGGCGGGCCAGCGGCGCGAAAGCGTCGCCTCCTTGTGCAGGGCTTCGCCCGCGACGAGCACGATGGACAGGGCGATCGTCGCCTCGACGGGCGGCGAGCGCAGTGTGAGCAGGCCCAGCGCGGCGAGCGCGAGCGTGACGCTGTGGGCCGCGGTAAACGCGGTGATGGTCCACACCAGCCGCCTGTTGAATCCCACCAGGAAGAGCAGGGCGAAGACGAACAACAGGTGGTCGTACCCGGAGAGGATGTGGTCGACGCCGAGCACGGTGTACGCCTGAGCGATCTCGCCCATGCCGCGCCGGTCGTCCGCCGACCCGTACAGGCGCCCCGTCGGCTGACCTGAGGTCATGGTGTAGACCCGCGTCTGCCCGTCGAGCCAGTACACCCTGACGATGGCGGCGGAGTAGCGCTTGCCGACCCCTTCGACCTTTATCGTGCCGGTCAATCCCTTTTCACCGCAGCGCAGGAGGTTGCTCTCTGGTGCGCTTGTGCAACCCTCCGGCCATACCGGAGTCAACTCCTGGGCCGCGGGTTTGGCGCCGCTCGCGGTCCACTGCCACAGGAAATCGCTGCCCGAGATCTGGCGCATCTCCATCTCTGCCATGCTCATCTCGTGGCCAGAGGCCGCGGGTGCGAGCAGCGCGAGGCCGAAGAGCGCAAGTCGCAGCCGGGCCTTCATTCCTTGTGCTCCTCGTTGGCCTCCGCCCCGACCTTTGCCGTGTACTCCTCGACCTTCACGGTGTACTTCTTCGCGAGAGCGCGCACGGCGGCGGTGCGCTGCTCGCTCATCTTCGCGTCCATCCAGTCCTGCAGCACCACTCCGCGCAGCTCGTCGAAGACGGCGGCTTTTGGCGGAGTCACCGAATCGAGCTGAATCGCGCGCCAGCCGTCGCGGGTGGGATAGGCGCGCCAGGCGCCCGGCGGCGACTCCTCGAGCGCCTTCGCGAACTCTTCCCCGTAGCCCTGGACGACGTTGGAGTGCGGCCGGCCCTTGTACACCCGCAACCCGGCGTTCAGATCGCCGCCCGACCTGCCCCTGTTCAGCATCTCGACGAAGGCGCGCACGGCGCCCTCGGAGTTCTCGCCGGCGAGCACCGCTTCCTGGAAAGTGTAGCGGGCCGGCTCGTCGTACTTCGCGCGGTTGCCCTCGAACCATTCGCGCAGCACGCGCTCGTCGAACGGCGGCGGCTTCAAGTTCGCGTCGACCACGGAGAGCGCCTTGAAGATGACCCGCTCGCGGATCGCCGGATCTCCGCGGTCGACCTGCAGCGCGAGACCCTCGCGGTAGAGCACCTCGTTGTCGAGCCAGACCCGGCGCAGCGCGTACAGCTCCTCTTTGTCGGGCTCGCGGCCGCGCGCGGCCTTGAACACCTGTATCGCCTGGCTGTCCACCGCGGCGTCGACCGCGATGGTGCGCGGATCGTCGACCCGGCCGACGATGAAGTGGTCGGCGGCGAAGAGCACGGCGCCCAGCACGACGAAATGAAACAGCGGCTCGCGCGTCCACTTCGGCCATGTCACGCGGCGAATGGAAGACCTGACTCGATCGGAGAAGGATGTCGGAAGGACCGTGGACATTTTCAGCCTCGCAAATAAACGCGAAGCGCCGCGCGCCTTTTGAGCGCGCGGCGCCTTGCTGCTATCGCTCTACTTGACTCCCGCTACCGTGGTCGAGCCCCTGACCTCGATGTAAATCGGGTTGCTGTAGAACCACAGGTCCGACCAGGCGGCGACGTCGAAGCTCACCATTTTCTGGCCGTTGACCACGAACATGTGTGACGGGCAGCCGTCGAACTCGGTCGAGCCCACCGCCTTGCAGGGGATCTTCAGGTTGGCGCCCGCGGGCTGGCCGTCGGTGCCGCCATTGACCGTCGGGTTCACCGCCGTGGCGTTCGTGAACAAGTCGGACAGCGGGTTGCCGTTCGCATCGGTCTCGAAGGGCACGTTGGCCGGCATGTTGGTACCGCGCAGGCGGACGTACTGCGACGCCTTCACGTTCTCGATCTTGAAGGTCATCACCTTGAACTCGTTGTCGTGCCTGAGCGTCGCCCAGGTGTGGTCGTTGAACGTCTTGATGACCGCGGCCGTGGTGTTCTTCGCACCCGCTGGCACGTTGGCGAGGCCCGGGTTCCTGATCCAGTCGCTCGGCCATTGACCCGAGTAGTCGGCCGCACCCGGCGCCTTGTAACCCGAGACCATCCCGCGGATGACGTCGATGTGGTCGAGCTCCGGCATGTTGAGCGCCTGCTTGATGCCGACCTGCGCAAGCGACGGGTTGTCGAACGTATACGGCGAGAAGCTCGCGCCCGACGGGTCGCGCACTACGATCGCCACCGCGATACTCGAGCCCGGAGACACCACGAGCTTCTCGCCCATCGTAGCGCAACCCTCACGGTCCACGGCTGTGTTGTCCTGCGCGGCTTCCACCGCCGCAGATTCCGCCGACGACTCGTTGTGGCCGTGGCCGACGCAGGCCACGAAGGCCAGGCGATCGATCAGCTGGCCCGAAGCGGAGAAGGCGTTCCCGGTGCGCAGGCCGTCGACGATGGACTGCGGGCGCAGCTGTTTGTTATGGTGATGATCGTGCTCGTCGCGGCGGACCATGACGTAGGTGCGCTGGTACTCGCCGGGGAAGAAGTCCTGGCTCGAGCGCCGGTCGTCCGGGCCGAAGGCGCCGCGGTTGTGCCAGTCGGAGCTGGCGAAGAACCAGAAGTTGCGACCCTCGCCCAGCAGCGCATCCCACACGCCGCCGATCTGAGCGCCGTAAACACCGGTGCCGCCGTAGGTGGTGCCACCCACGCTGTCGGTCAGCACGCCGTTGATGCTGTTGCGCAGCACCTGGTATTCGCCGCGGTTGGCCGAGGCGCCGTGACCGGGCTGGGTCTCCATGCCGAACGCGACCTTGGGCGCGGCGTTGTTGAAGTCGCGCAAGCTCTCGACGTTGTAGCCGTTGTTCCCGTCAGGGTTGAACTGGCCGGCGCGCTCGAGGTGGGCGGGCACGTAGTAGCTGGTGTTGGGGTGAAAGGCGGCCATCCACTTGACGGCTTCGAGCGTCTTGGCGTGGCCCAGGGTGCCGTTGCCCGCGCCGCTGGCCGGGATCAGCTTTTGCGCGACGGTGCTCCAGCTGGGATCGGCGGCGTTGGCGCTGCCGGGAACGGAGCAATCCCAGTTGTTGGCGGCGCCGCGGCTGGTATCGCCGTCGGCGCGGTCGAAGCAATACTCCCACTGCGCCAGCGAACTGCCGCTGCCGAGCGCCGTGTACGGTGGCGCGTTCGGCAGGGGCGCGGTGTCGAGCGCCGCCGGGATATCGAGGACCAGGTTTTCTCCTTTGAGCTAGGCTGGACGCGATCCGATCGCAGTGGCCCGCCAACGGATCTGCTTTCGCTGCTGGACAGGTATTGCGAGGTCACAAGATTCCGTGTCTTCGCCGAGCCCATGCGTTGATGGCTGTGTCAGGCGCTCCATGCGGCGTTGAGGGTGAGAGACGCCTCGAACACCTGTGCCTTGGCCTCATTGCGCATTTTGATGGTTATCCTGACGAGATCGCGATCTGGCATCTCGTCGCTGGCGATATCATGCAAGATGCGAACTGCTTCCGCCCTTGCCTGCTGGCGGGATTCGAACAGCTGGCCGTTCTCGTCCAGCACCAGCCCGTCGCCGTTATAGAGATCGAAATAATAGCGTTTCATTTCATGCCACGCCGGAAAGCCTCAGCGTGCTAAATACCGTGAGGTACGTATGGTTCCCTTTCGCGCACTGGCGTTTGCGCGAAAACCGGCGCAGCGTGCCACGTGATAGCGTTCGTCGTTTCCCGAAGGCCCAGGGTTCGGCTGCCAGTCTTGCTCTCGACCCAGGCGATCGGCGTCCCACTCCGATTGCTTCGAGGCCACCATGCTAGAATCCCTTTATCTGCAACTCGGCCAGCATGACAATCTGTCGAACGAAGAGAGAGCGCTGCTAGCTGAAACGGTCGCCTTCGGAAAAGATTTTGAAAAAGGCCAGGACCTCGTTTCGACAGGATCGCGCCCAGCCTACAGCACCATGTTGCTGGACGGCCTGGCCGCTCGCTACAAGGTGCTCGATAACGGTGGCCGGCAGTTCACGTCCTTGCAGGTGCCTGGTGATTTTGTCGACCTCCACGCCTTTCTGCTCAAGACGATGGATCACGGCATTGTCGCGCTCTCGCCTTGCCGTGTCATGTTCGCGGACCACAGCAGATTGAAGGCGATTACCGAACGGGCGCCGCACCTGGCCCGGCTGCTATGGCTCGATACCCTGGTCGATGGCGCCATTCTCCGCGAATGGATCGTCGCCATGGGCCGGCGATCCAAGACCTCCCATCTCGCCCATCTCATATGCGAACTGTTCGTGCGCCTGCAGGTGG